>Ga0114129_10005947_pt1 | contig 17271 bp, 15 predicted proteins | sample RhiMetdeltSRZDD1_FD_80071 | JGI IMG/M metagenome (GOLD analysis project Ga0114129, IMG submission 80071) | Populus rhizosphere microbial communities from Tennessee, USA - Rhizosphere MetaG P. deltoides SRZDD1 (version 2) (version 2) | ecosystem: Host-associated > Plants > Roots > Rhizosphere >... | reverse complement strand
CTTCGAAATCATCGAAGCGGGCGCGCCTCAGAAGATCGAGCAGTTCGAGCGCGTGCTGATCGAGGGCAACCTGCCGCAGGAAATGCGCCGCGAACCAAACAGCGTCGAGGCGGGACGGCAGGCCGCGCAGAATCCGCGCGCGCGCGTCTTCGTCATCTTTCTCGACAACAATCACGTCGACGTCGCGGGATCGCACAACATTCGGCAGCCGCTGGTCGATGCGCTCAACCGGTTGATTGGCCCGGACGACGTTTTCGCGGTGATGACGCCTGAGATGTCGGCTGGCGGCATCACGTTCGCGCGGCGGACAACGACCATCGAAGGCGAGCTCGCGAGGTACTGGACATGGGGCCAGCGCGACCGGTTGATGTCGAAAGATCAGGAAGAGGAACAGTACAAGTACTGTTATCCGGGTCACGGCCCGACCCCGGCTTGCGCTGACGACGACCGTGGCGTCGCGGACGAGATGATCGAGCGGCGCCGCGAACGGCAGACGCTGAACGCGCTGCATGACCTCGTCACGTATCTGCGCGGCGTACGCGAGGAGCGCAAGGCGATCCTGACCATCACGGACGGATGGCGGCTGTTCCGTCCGAACACAGCCCTCGCGCGGCAACTGAACTGCCGGGCGCCGTCAGGTCCGCAGGTGACCATCGACCCTCGTACGGGTCGCCCCACGACCAAGCCGACGCCGAACACGCCGGGCCGTGGGCTCACCAATACCGACGCCGATCCGCAGATCTGCGACCGCGATCGGATGATGCTGGCGATGCTCGAGGACGAGCAGTACTTTCGCGACCTGCTGCAGGAGGCGAACCGCGCGAACGCGTCGTTCTATCCGATCGATCCGAGAGGACTGGTCGTTTTTGATGAGCCGATCATGAAGCTGGGTACGGGAAGGCCACAACCCATGACGCCGCTGGCCGTCGATGCCGCTCGTCTACGTGGTCGCCTCGACTCGCTGCGAACGCTCGCGGAAAACACCGACGGCCTCGCGATCGTCGATAGCAACAACCTTGCCGGCGGCATGAAACGCGTGGTCGCCGATCTGAGCTCGTACTACTTGCTCGGCTACTACTCGAACACGAAGCTCGATGGGAAGTACCACGCGATCACCGTCCGTGTGAAGCGCCCCGGTGTGCAGGTGCGGGCGCGGCGTGGGTACATGGCGGCGACACCCGAAGCGATGACGTCCGCTGGACGAGGCCGCGGTCCCGCTGCGCCAAAGGCTGGCGATCCCGGGTTTGAAGCGAAGGTCGCCGCCGACGCGGAAGCGACAGCCGTCGGCGCGGCCATCAATCCGCTGGCGGGCTACGCTCGGGAAGTCCCCTTGCGCGTGCAGATGGCCGCCGGCTGGAAGCCAGCCGATTCGGCGTCCGCCGCGCTCTGGGTGGTTGGCGAGCTGGGCGGCGTGGCCGACATCGGACCGCAGTGGAGCGAAGGCTTCGACGTGACGGCAACCTTGACCACGCCGGCAGACGTCACGGTGGCGACCGGACGGGTGTCGCCGGCGCGGGGCGCACGCACGTTTCGAATCGCTCTCACGCCGTCGCAGCCGCTTGTCGCGGGTGAGTACGTCCTGCGCGTTGGTGCGCGTGCCGGACCGGCATCGATTCCCGCGCGCGAGGTGCTGCGGTTTGCGATCCCTGAGCCGCCCGGTGCGGCCGGCGCGCTCTTCGTCCGCCGCGGTCCGACGACTGGAAACAAGGAATTGCCGACAGCCGATCTGCGATTCCGGAGGAGCGAATCGATTCGGCTGGAGATTCCTGCCACCACTTCGGAGCCCGGCACCGCGCGGCTCCTCGATCGCACCGGAAAGCCCCTGGCCGTTCCCGTCTCGGCGGCTGTACGAGACGATCCCGATGGATCGCGATGGCTGACGGCACAGCTCGCGCTCGCTCCGTTAGCGCCTGGCGACTACGTGATCGAGATGTCCAGCGGAGAGCGAAGGATGCTGTCGGCGTTTCGAATAGTGCCGTAAACGACGTCAACCGCAGAAACCGCCGAGGGAAACGATCTCAGCGTGTTCTGCGAGCTCTGCGTTGATCGTTGCGTCACGATCCCAACGTTGTTCTACGAACCGCCCAGCGCGAACGTCAGCGTCCACGGCGTCAGCGGCTGGCCGTCGGTCCCGAGGATGCCCTCGAGCAATTCCACTTTCAGCGTGCGGAAACGCTCGAGCGGTTTCGTGAATCTAATCTCGAGGACGCGGTTCGCGCCGTTGTACTGAAACGTGAAATCGGCGGACGGCGTCGTCGGTTCTCCACGCTCCGCGCTCTGCGCTTCCAGGTATCGCGCGCGGATGTGTCCCCTCAGCGTCGTGGTGTCGAGGTCCCGCGAAAACTGAATCCGCACGCTGGTCGACAACGAGACGTCGGTCTCGTCCTCGGTGGGGGCGCTGAAGATGACCGCCGGAGGCGGCGCCGCCGGTACGCGGATCGCTGGTTCTTCTGTTGCGACCGGCTCGGTGGGTGGCTTGGCCGGCGCGAGCGTGCCCGCTTCGGCATCCAGCCAAAGTAATCCGCGTCCCTGCTGAATCGTGCCTTTCACCTGGAGCCAGCGACCTGAATCGATCCGCGAATCAAGCGCCAGGTCGAATTCCTTCCCGCTGGCATCCCTGATCTTCGGGCGCATGTTCGAGACCCAGATCGCGGCATCCGCCGAACGCAACACGAAGTCGTAGCGGCTCTTGTTCGGAGCATCCGGCAGGTCGCCGAGCAGATTGCGTCCCGAGTATTGGCCGACAATCGTCACTTTTTGTTCGAGGTAGCGCCCCGGGTTGAGCACGACCGCGCGGATTGGGGGAGTTGTGCCAGGCGCCGGCGGTGCTGCGGGTGCGACGGCGGTCGCGACGATCGCCGTCACCTCTCCCGGACGCGGCCACGGGCCGTCGGGGTCGAAACGGAATGTGGCCCGCACGTCGTAGGTGCTGAGTTTCAGTTCGTCAGGCTTCATACGCCCGAGGTCCCAGAACTCGCCGCGAATTTCGTCCACGCCGTCCGGTGCGTTCCCCTTGACGACCAGAAGTATGGATGCGAAGTCGTCCGAAACTTTGAGCCGACCGTCCTGTGCCAGCGCCACGTTTCCGACGACGACGACCGGGCGGCCGTGATAGAAGCTGGGAAAGGCGAGCAGCGCGGAAAGATTCGTCGCCCGTCGCGTGACTGGCTGCGCGAAAACGGCACTGGCGACGAGCAGGGACGTCAAACGCAGAGCTGCTCGCTGAACGCGCGGAGAAGGTCCGATCACATCACCTTCTTCTGCGCGGCGCGGGCCAGAATGGCAGCGAGCGCGAGGAACAGCAGCGCGCTGGCGATGTAGCCGCTGGCGCCGTCGTGCAGGAACGGCAGCGCGTTGCCAATCGCCTGTGGGACCCCGATCTTTCCTGTGCCTACCAGCACCGCGTAGAGAATTCCGCAGAGCGACCCGCCGGCGATGAGACCCGAGCTGAACAGCGTGCCGGCCCCGACTTCGGATTCCTCGACGGCGCCGGTCTTTCGTTCGACGAAGGTCCGGACCAGGCCGCCGGCAAAAATGGGCGCGGTCGTGGCAATAGGGAGATACGACCCGACGGCGAACGACAGCGAGCGAATCCCACAGAGCTCGAGGGTGACCGAGACGAACACACCGACCAGAACGAGCCCCCACGGCAGGTTCTGATTGAGCAGGCCCTTGATGATCGTCGCCATCAGCGTGGCCTGCGGCGCCGGAACGGCGGGGGTGCCGATCCCGAACACGCTGTGCAGATACAACGTCGTCCAGCCGATGACCCCGGCGGACGTGATGACGCCGATCACGAGCCCGATCTGCTGATAAATCGGTGTGGCCCCCACGATGTAGCCGGTCTTCAGATCTTGTGACGTTCCGCCGGCGTTTGCGGCCGCAATGCAAACCACGGCGCCGACGCACAAGGCGATCGGCCCGTACTGATTTCCGGTCCAGCCAAGGGCAACGAACATCAGGCACGTGAGAATCAGGGTTGCGATCGTCATCCCCGAGATCGGATTCGAGGAGGTCCCGATGAGGCCCGTGATGCGCGAAGAGACGGTGACGAACAGGAATCCGAAGATCACCACCAGAATGGCCGCGAGGAAGTTCCCCTGCGTCGGCATTCCCGGCGCGACGGCCAGGAAGATGGCGAGCAGCAGCGATCCACCGAGCACGAACGCGGTTGGAATGTCCCGTTCCGTGCGAACTGCGGCGCCGCGCCCCGCGCCTGCGCCGAAGTCTTTCAACCCCTCGCGGGCGGACGCGACGATGGTGGGGAGCGTGCGGCCCAGCGTGATGAGGCCAGCGGCGAGCACGGCGCCGGCGCCGATGTAACGGATGTACGCGCTCCAGAGCTGCGCGGCGCTCATTTCCAGAATCTTGAACGGCTGACCCGTTGCGGGATTGTTGGCGAAGTTGGGATGGATTGGAGGAAATGGCACCGGAATGAATTGACCGAGTATCGTCAGCAGCGGGAGCAGCACCAGCCACGAGAGGACGCCGCCCGCAAACATCGTCCCCGCAATGCGCGGGCCGATCACGTACCCGACGCCCATATATTCCGGCGAGATGTCGACGTTCAGCGTCGCGTTCGGGAACTGACTGGTCCGCGGCGACGAATAATCGAGCTCCGTGAGAAATACGTTGAATACCCAGGACAGCGCCTTCCACAAGGCCCCGACGCCGACTCCCCCGAACACCATCGCCGCGAGCTTGCCTCCTCGCTCGCCTGCGATGAGGACGTCCGCGCAGGCGGCGCCTTCCGGATACGGCAGCACGCCATGCTCCTTGACGATGAGCGCGCGGCGGAGCGGAACCATCATCAGCACGCCCAGGATGCCGCCGGCGAACGCGAGCAGCGCGATCTGGTAATAGTTGAAATATGCGGGACCGTCGGGCGTCAGGAAGATCAACGCCGGGATCGTGAACACGACGCCGCCGGCAACCGATTCTCCAGCGGACCCGATCGTCTGCACGATGTTGTTCTCCAGAATCGTCGAGCCGCCCAGCCTCTTGAGGACGGAAATCGCCAGCACGGCGATCGGAATCGACGCGCTCACCGTCAGTCCCGCGCGCAAGCCGAGGTAGACCGTCGACGCGCCGAACAGCAATCCGAACAGCACGCCGATGATGACGGCCTTGAGTGTGAATTCGGCGGGCGACTTCGACGGGGCGACATACGGCTGAAACGCAGGCGATTTCACGGCAGGAGTAGCCATGGGGCCGGATATTAGCATGCGCTTTTTGGTACAATCCTCTTTCGCTTGTGAAAGCGTCGAACAAAGCATCGTCCCGTGCGCAGGCGGGGCGGCAGGGCGCGGATCAGGTTTCCGAACTCACGACCAACCGGCTCTCCGTCTACCTTCGCTGCCTGAATGCGCTCGAAACCGCCGGCGTTCGAACGATCTCGTCGCAATCGCTCGCCGAACAATTCCACCTGAACGCCGCGCAGATTCGGAAAGATCTCGCGTACTTCGGCGAGTTCGGCGTGCGCGGCGTGGGCTACTACGTCCGCGACCTCAAGCGGCACCTCCGGCAGATTCTCGGCCTCGATCGGAAGCTGCGTGTCGCCATCATGGGCGCCGGAAATCTCGGGCTGGCGCTGGCGGACTATCCGGGCTTTCGACAGGAAGGCTTCGAGATTTCGGCGCTCTTCGACAACCTGCGCGACAAAGTGGGGCAGCAGTCGCGCCTCGGCGTCCCCATCTACGACATTCACGACCTCAGGAAGATCGCGAAGCGCGAAGGGATTCGCATCGCGGTCATCGCCGTGCCCGCCCCGTCCGCGCAGCACGTGGTCAACCTGGTCGTCGCCGCCGGCATCAAGGCGGTGCTGAACTTCTCGCCGGGCGCGCTGCAGGCGCCGCCGGACGTGAAGCTGAAGAGCGTCGACCTCACCGTTTCGCTGGAAAGCTTGTCGTTCTTCCTCGCGCAGGACGAAGCGTAATGCCCAGCAAGGCGCGACGCGCGCTGTCGCATATCGACACGCGCGGGCGCGTGAAGATGGTGGACGTCGCCAACAAGGCCGTGACCGCGCGAGAGGCCGTCGCGCGCGGCTCGATCACCATGTCGCGTGCAGCGCTGCGCCTCGTGAGGAGCGGCCGCGTGAAGAAAGGCGATCCGCTCCAGACCGCTCGACTCGCCGGCATCCTCGCGGCCAAGCAGACATCCTCGCTGATTCCGCTCTGTCATCCGCTGCCGCTCACGAGCGTCGACGTCGAGATCACGCCGCGCGGACGCGGCTACGACATCGAATCGCGCGTGCGCACGACGGCGCAGACCGGCGTGGAGATGGAAGCGCTCACGGCCGTCGCCATTGCCGCGCTGACTATTTACGACATGGTCAAGGCGGTCGACAAAACGATGGTGATCGGCGACATCTACGTGACGTTCAAGACCGGCGGTCGCTCGGGGACGTACAGAAGGCAGGATGGCAGGACGGCAGGATGGCAGAAAGGGAAGACGTCAAAAGGCCGAAAATGATCCCTCCTGCAATTTTGCCATCCTGCAATTCTGCAATCTCATGATTGTCCTCGTCGGCGTCATCAGTCCCGCGGCTGCGTGGGTCATGCCGCGGCACTTCGTCGACCAGCTCCGCCGCGATTTTCCGCAGCACTCGTTTCTCGAAGCCTGGGATCGCGCCGCCGTCCGCCGCCTGCTGCCGGAGGCCGACGCCGCGTTTACGCCGTTCGTCGACCGCGACATCTTCGGATCGGCGTCGCGGCTGCGCTGGGTGCAGAGTCCGGCGGTCGGCGTCGGCAGCCTGATGTTTCCTGAGCTCCTGGCGAGCGACGTCGTGATCACGAGCGCGCGCGGAATTCGCGCGCGCTCGATCGCCGAACACGTGCTCGGCGTGACGATCGCGCTGGCGCGGCGGCTGCCAGCGGCCTTCCGTGCGCAAGCGGCGCATCGGTGGGCGCAGGACGAGCTCGAGGGCGCCGCCAACGATGTGCGCGCGCTCCACGGCTCGCGCATGGGAATCGTCGGTCTCGGCTCGATCGGGAAGGAAATCGCGAAGATTGCCGTTCCCTTCGGCCTTCGCATCTCCGGCATCCGCCGGCGCCCCGGCGAACCCGTACCTGACGGCGTCGACGAGGTCTGGCCTCCGGAACGGCTTCCCGACCTCCTGGCCAAGAGCGACATCGTCGTGCTCGCTGCGCCGCATACGCCCGATACGAAGCAGCTGATCGGCCGGCGCGAACTGGAACGGGTCAAGCGCGGCGCGTTCCTGATCAACATCGCTCGCGGCAAGCTCGTCGACGATGCGGCCGTCATCGAGGCCCTGGGCGACGGCCGCCTCGGCGGCGCGGCGCTCGATGTGTTCACACGCGAGCCGCTCGAGCCGTCGAGCCCCTATTGGGATCTGCCCAACGTCATCATCACGCCGCACACCTCCGGCGCCATGCAGGACTACTGGACGCCGCTCGTCGCGTTGTTCGGCGAGAACCTGCGCCGTTTCGAAAAAGGCGAGCCTCTGCTGAATGTCGTTGATAAGATCGCAGGGTACTGACGTGCGCCTGTTTGTCGATCTTCCGGTCTACGGCTATCGGCTCGTGCGCGCCTATCCGCACGACGCCGATGCGTTCACACAAGGGCTTCAGTACGTCGACGGCGTCTTCTACGAAGGCACCGGCCTGAATGGACGGTCCTCCATCAGAAAAGTGGAGCTCGAGACCGGGAAGGTGCTGCAGAAGCGTGATCTGCCCTCGGAACATTTTGGCGAGGGTATTACGGTCTGGAAGAACGATCTGATCGAGCTGACGTGGCAGAGCCACATCGCCTTCGTCTACGACCGCGCCACCTTCGAGCCGAAAAAGCGCTTCTCGTATCCCGGCGAAGGCTGGGGACTGACCCACGACGGCACGAACCTGATCATGAGCGACGGCAGCAACGAATTGCGCGTGCTCGATCCGGTGACGTTCGCCGAGAAGCGGCGCATCAAAGTCACTGCCACCGGTGCGCCCCTCCGCAACCTGAACGAGCTCGAGATCGTAAAGGGCGAAATCTTCGCTAACGTCTGGCAGACCGAGTACGTCGCCCGCATCGCGCCGGACACCGGAATGGTTGTCGGGTATATCGATCTCCGCGGCCTCCTCACCACCGCCGAGCGCGCAAAGACCGACGTCCTCAACGGCATCGCGTACGATGCCGCGCACGACCGGCTGTTCATCACCGGCAAGTTGTGGCCCAAGGTGTTCGAGATTCAAATCATCAAGAAGGTCGGGTAGGTCGAGAGCCGCAGATGCTCGAACGTCACTCCCTCATCCGGACCTGTCCCGCGTTTCCGTAGGACGACCGTCGCCTTCAACGGCGATTCGGTCAGCGGAGTGTTCGGTTCGCCCCCGTCCTTCGGTGATTTCGTCAAGTACAAGTCCTGAACCAGGCCGGCCGCGATCAGCTGACGCGCGAGCGTGCGACCGCCGATGCACGAGATCCTTTCGGCGCCCATGGCGTGCAGTCGGCGGAATCCGTGCGCGAGGTCTGCCGACGTCGGCATCGACACCACGCTGATCCACGGACGTTCGGCCAACTGCGTCATCATCACGTCGGGGCAGGCGCCAACGGTGAGAAGCACGACGGGGACGTCCGGCACGTTGAACAACAGGCCGTCGAGGCTCAGTCCGCGCAGTGTCGCCACGATCTGGATGGGATGCCGTGGCAATCCGAGTGAGGCACGCAACGCGACAAGCTCGGGATGCCAGATCGACAGAACGATGTTGCCGCTCCGGACCGTTTCGGCGCCGGCCAGCACGGCGTCCGCCGCGACGCGGGAAAGGCCCTCGTAAATCAGGTGCTTGTCAGTCTCGCCGCCGCCGAGCGTCGACGGATCGCTGGCCACGGTGTTGCCTTCGCGCGACTGCACGAACACCAGGCTCGTCGAAGGCAAGTCGCCAGGTGCGGGTGCGGAAACATAGAAGGAGCCATCGAACAAGCGGCGCGACCACGCGTTAGCGATCGCGATCGTCTTTGCCGGCCGATGGTCGATTTCGGTGACCAGAGGCGCCAGTGCCGCGCGCGCCGCCGCGGCCTCCTTGCGCGCGACGAATTCGTCGAATGTATTCACGAATTCACCAACTCGTTCATTCGCCAATAATGCTGGCGGCGGCCCCGACCGCCGAAGGTCTGGTTATCCGCGGGGCGGAGGGGGTTCGATATGAATGACCGCATCCGCGATCTGCGGATACCTCGCCATCAACCGATCCTTCACGACGTGCGACAAATCGTGCGCCTCGGTCAGCGGCATCGCCGCCGGCAACCAGACGTGCAGATCCAGGAACACGTGATCCGCTGACCCCCGGGTGCGGATGTGATGACACCCGAGCACGCCGGGAACGCTCATCACTACGCGCTCGAGATCGGCATCCGCGATGACGATGCGATCGCTGAGGATGTTGGTTGTCGCGCGGGCGATCTGAAAACCGGCGTATCCGATGAACGCCGCGACAACCAGCGCGGCGAGCGGATCCAGAATGGGGAGACCGGCGCGCGCGCCGACCAGCGCCGCGATCACCGTCCCCGACGACCACACGTCGCCTCGCGTCTGCATCGCGTCTGCCAGCAGAATCTCGCTGCCGAGCCGTTCGGCCGCGCGCGATTCGTACGCAACCACCAGCAGGTTGACGCCGACGGTCACCAGCATGACCACGAAGCTCGTGATGGAGATGTCGGGTGGGAGCGACCGTCCCGTCAAGTTATTGAACGCGTTGCGAACGACTTCGATGACGACGAGGAGGAGAAAAACAGGTACCGCCGCCGCCGCCACCGTTTCGTACTTGCGATGCCCGTACGGATGATCGGCATCGGGCGGCCGTCCGGCCGCGCGGACGCCCACGAGGCCCACGACGTTGGCGCCGGCGTCGGTGAGCGAATGGAAACCGTCCGAGAGAATGCTGGTCGCGCCGCTCGCGTAGCCGAACACGATCTTCGCCGCGGCGACCGCGAGGTTGAGGATCAGAACCTGGACGAGGACGCGGGAGACATCCGCGTATCGCGTAGGGGCTGGGAACTGGGGACTTGGAACTGGCTGGTGGGCCATGCGTATCGGTGATTGCCGGTCGCCAGTCGGGCCTGTATTCCGGGTCCCTGTCCCTAGTCCCGTGTCCCCGCTCTAGAAGACCCGCGCCGTTGGCACAGGCCACCACCGCAGCTGTACTTTCCCGATGATGTATTTCTTCGGCACCATGCCCCAGTGGCGGCTGTCGGAGCTGTTGTTACGGTGATCGCCCATGACGAAGTAATAGCCGTCCGGAATGACCTGCGGCCCCCAGTCGTCGTGGCTGCGGTACTCGCTCGGGACGTAGTCGTCCTTCAGCGGAATGTCGTTCACGTACACGCGGCCGTCGACGATGCGGACGGTATCGCCTTCTTCAGCGATGACGCGCTTGACGAACGACTTCTCGGGATTGAGCGGGTAATACAGCATCACGATGTCGCCTCGGCGCGGCTCGCCGATGCGGTACACGAGCTTGTTGACGATCAGCCGGTCCTGATCCTCCAGCGTGGGCGCCATGCTCAGCCCTTCGACGCGCGCCACCTGAAACAGGAACGTCACGATGAGGACGGCGTACACCGCCGCCGACACGAGAGTCTTGAACCAGGCGACCAGCTCTTCCTTCACTTGTGCGAGCCGGACGCGCGCGCTCGTCCCCCGGGCGTCGGCTTCGACTGGCTGGAGCACTGGCGCTTCCGCTGGTAGCGGATTCGCCTGAGGCTCGGTGAATCCGACGGGAGCGCCTTCGCCTACAACTTCAGGTACTCCCGGAGCCGGCGGGTCTGCGTGCGGCTCACCGGGATTTCCGTCGACTTCTCGTCCTTCATCCGAAGGATGTAATTCCGACTGAACCAAGGGACGATCTCCTTGATCTTGTTGATGTTCACCAGGTGCGATCGATGCACGCGCCAGAAGACGCTCGGGTCGAGCCGTTCGTGCAGCTCGTCGAGCGTCCGATAGTTAGACACCCCCGTGTGCTGGTTGGTCACCACGGTGATGCCCTCGTCCACAAGGGAGGCGTAAATGATCTCCTCCGCCTGCACGAGCATGAATCGTTCGCCAACTTTCACGGCAAGCCGTTCGCGCCGGCTCTGGCGCTCGGCCACGAGTCGGACGATCCGCTCGAGCTGCTCGTTCAGCGATGTCGGCGCGCCGGCTCCATCCACCAGCGTGCGGTCGCTGCCTACGCGCCGCCGCGCCCGCTCGAGTGCCACCTCGAGGCGGGCCTGATCCACCGGTTTCAGCAGGTAGTCGACCGCGTTGACCTCGAACGCCTCGATGGCGTGCTGATCGTACGCGGTCACGAAAATAATGTGCGCCCGCGCGCGCGTGGCGAGCATCCGCCGCGCCACCTCGAACCCCGTGAGCCCCGGCATCTGCACATCGAGAAAGACCACGTCGGGCTGCAGCCGCTCGATCGTGGTCAGTGCCTCGATGCCGTTTCCCGCCTGACCGAGGATCTCGACCCCACCAATCCGGCCGAGCAGATACCCCAACTCGTCCCGCGCCAGCTGCTCGTCGTCGACCAGCACCGCCCGCAAATCCATCTTACGCCGTTACCCGCTCCGGCAGCCCGAGTTCCGGAATCTCGACGCTGGCACACGTGCCCTGGCCCGGGACGCTCGTCAGCTTCAGTTGATAGTGCGCGCCGTAGATAGTACGGAGCCGCTCGTTGACATTGCTGAGTCCGATGCCGCCGCCCAGCGCCTTCTCCAGGCGCTCCTCCGTCATTCCGAGGCCGTCGTCGTGCACCTCGATCACCGTGTGCCCGTCGGACAGCCGCGTCCGGATCGTAATGCGGCCGCCGCCGACCTTGCGCGCAAGGCCGTGCTTGATCGAGTTCTCGACGAGCGGCTGGAGCAGCATGCTGGGGACGACGACGTCCAGCGTCTCCGCGCTGATGTCCTTTACGACTTTCAATTGCGGTCCGAAGCGGACGACCTCGATGTCGAGGTATTCATCAATCGACTCGAGCTCTTCGCGCAGCGTCACAAAATGATCGGTGCTCCGCATCAGGCGGCGGAGGAGACCCGACAGCTTGGTGATGAGCATGCGGGCGGTATCGGGCTGCGTGCGGATCAAGGACGAAATCGAAGTCAGCGTGTTGAACAGGAAGTGCGGATTGATCTGGTTTGCGAGGGCGTCGATCTTCGCGGCAAGGAGCAGCGTTTCTTGTTCCTGCAGCCGGTGCTCGATGCGCGCGTTGTTCCAGATCTTGATCGGCGTCGCCACGCAGAGCACCGTCGCGAGCAGCACGAGGAGCATCGGCCATGACCATGGCGGCGACGGCGCGAGCACGAACAAGCGGTGATGATCGCTCCAACGGAAGCCGAGCGCCTGCCCGACGAGCGCGAGCGAAATCGGGGCAAGGAGGAGCACGACCTGCCAGTCGGTTTGGAGCGTCCGGAGCATCTGCCAGGCCCGCCGCGGCAGGCTCGTGAAGATGAACGGCGAGAAGTGCCAGATAGCCTCCTTCGGGCACACCTCGCGGATGCCGCCGCCCGCGAAGCCGCAGCCGACGGCGAACGGCAGCGCGGCCCACTCGCCGACGAACCAGGGGACCACGCCCATCATGCCGCCGACGGTCGCGCCGGCGTACGGTCCGGCGATGAGCCCCGCCAGAAACGATCCTTCCATCGTCAGGTCGGCGGCATCGTAGTGGAGCAGCAGCCGTGCCCACACGCCCGCGGCCAACGGCACGCCCAGGCTCAGGGCGAAGACGAGGCGATCGGGCCAGATGCGCCGCTCGAAGATGAGGATGTGCCGGAAGCGCCGGTATCTGACCAGCATCGTCGCCAGAGTCGCCATCACGGCGATCTTGGCGAGCAGCGTCGTGAGCAACACATACTCGGGCGTGAGAAGTCCCGGGCCCTGCATGATTTACTTGATCTTATCGGCCGGGTACACTGAGAGCAATGGCTGTGATCCGCCCCTTCATCATCGGCTTTGCCACCACCTTCAAGCATTTGTTCAAGAAACCGATCACGGTGAACTATCCGGAACAGAAGTTTCCGATGTTCCCGAAGTTCCGCGGCAAACAGGTCCTGATGCGGGACGAAAACGGGCTGGAAAAATGTGTGGCGTGCGGGCTGTGTTCGGTGGCGTGCCCGGCGGACGCCATCTATCTCGAGGCGGCGGAGAACGACGGCTCGGTGCAGGCGGGTCCGCGCTATGCGTCGGTCTACCAGATCCACAAGACGCGCTGCATCTTCTGCGGCTACTGCGAGGAGGCCTGCCCGGTTGGCGCGATCTTCATGGGGAAGGACTACGAGCTCGCCGTCTACAGCAAGGACGACTTCGTTTGGGACAAAACTGATTTGCTTGTTCCGGCGACCACTTCGCCGACGCCGGCTGCGGGGAGATAGTCAGGTGGGCCGGGTGGGTCTGGTAGGTCTGGTTGGTAAAACCACCCACCCGACTCACCCGATTCACGCGACCTACCCGACATGCAGATAGGGGCGCTGGGCGACATCCACGGCGCGTTCGAGATCGTTCACGAAATCATGACGCGGCACGTCGACACGCCCCTGTGGGTGTGCGTGGGCGACGTCGCCAGCAACGAGGGCGAGTACTTCGCGCCGCATGCGCCGCTGTATTTCATCAAGGGCAACAACGAGGACTTCGACGTTCTTGCGGCCGCGAGCGCCGGTCGGCCTCCGTCGCCGACGCTTCACTATCTGCGGAACGGTGGACCCCACATCGTCGGTCCCTGGCGGGTTGCCGCGCTCGGCGGTACGTTCGCGCCGAGTTGGTACAACACGCCGGCCGCGGCGCTGCCAGCGTCGAAGGGCCCGCGCGCGTCGGCAGCGGCGCTCAAGCTGGGGAAGGCCCGCGACGACAAACGCCGCCACTTCGTGCGGGAGGAAGTCGTCCTGTGCAAGACGCTGACGAAGATCGATCTCTTCCTCACGCACGAGGCGCCGCGTCCGTTCTATCCGGCCGGCCGCCGGCTGGATGCGGGAAAGACCGCGTTGAACGATGTGCTGGCGGCCATGCGTCCGCGGCTCCATCTGTTCGGCCACCACCACGAGTTCACCGATTCGGTGCGGCAGGGTGTGCGATCGATCGGACTCGACATCGTGAGCAAGTCCTACCTGCTCATCGATGCGGAGACCTTCAAGACGGAGCGCCTCGATACGTGAAACAATGAAACGATGAATTTGGTAAATTGGTAAGTTGGTGATTTGGTAAATGCAACCAATTACCCGTTTACCAAATTACCAAGTTACCAAATTACCAATTTACCAAATGCAGATCCCCTTCTTAGATGCCCTTGAAGATCGCGTGCTCGTCTGCGACGGCGCGATGGGGACGATGCTCTATGCGAAGGGCATCTTCATCAACAAGAGCTTCGATGCGCTCAACGTGACCCAGCCGGACCTCGTGGCCGAGGTGCACCAGGAATACGTGCGGGCCGGCGCGGATATCGTCGAAACGAACACGTTCGGCGCCAATCGCATCAAGCTGGGGTCGTTTGGCGTGGCCGACAGGCTTTCGGCGATCAACGAGCAGGGGGCCCGCATTGCCAGACACGCCGCGCGCGAGCAGGCGTACGTGGCCGGCTCGATCGGCCCGCTCGGCATCCGCATCGAGCCATGGGGCAAGACCGGCGTGGACGAAGCGCGCGACTATTTCCGAGAGCAGGCGCAAGCGCTGGCCAAAGGAGGCGTGGACCTCTTCATTCTCGAAACGTTCCGCGATCTGAACGAGATGGGCGCGGCGATCGACGCCGTCCGGATGGTGTCGGACCTGCCAATCGTCGCGCAGATGACCACCGAGGAGGATGGCAACACGCTCGACGGCACGCCGCCGGAGCGGTTCACACCGGAGCTCGAACGCCGCGGCGCGACGGTGATTGGCGTCAACTGCGCAGTCGGTCCCGCGCCGATGCTCGACACGATCGAGCGTATGGCCGCCGTGACCAAGCGCAAGCTGTCGGCACAGCCCAACGCCGGCAAACCTCGAGACGTCGAGGGCCGCAACCTGTATTTGTGCTCGCCCGAGTACATGGCGTCCTACGCGCGGCGCTTCATCCTGCACAACGTTCGCGTCGTCGGGGGGTGTTGCGGTACGACACCCGAGCACATCCGCCAGATCAAGACGGCGGTGCGGGGGCTGGCTCCTGCGGTGGTGCGCTCCTCTGCGCCCGCTGGCGTCAAGGCGCGTCCCGCTCGCGAGGGGACGATCACCAGCCCGCCGGTCGCGCGCGAACAGAAATCGCGGCTGGCGCATGCGATCGCCCACGGCCAGTTCGTGTTCGCCGTCGAGTTGTTGCCGCCGCGCGGATTCCAGACCGAAGCCGTCGTGGATCGGGCGCGCCAGCTGAAAATCCGCGGCGTCGACGTCGTCACCATACCCGACGGCCAGCGCGCCGGTGCCCGCATCAGCGCGCTCTCACTCGCCGTGCTCATCGAGCAACAGGCCGGGATTGAGACGCTGCTGCACTACGCGTGCCGCGACCGCAACCTGCTGGGCATTCAGTCGGATCTGCTCGGCGCGCATGCGATGGGGTTGCGGAACTTGCTGCTCGTGACGGGCGATCCGGGACGCGTCGGCGACTATCCAGACGCGACCGCGGTCTTCGATGTCGATTCCATCGGCCTCACGAACGTCGTCACGCGTTTGAACCACGGCTGCGATATCGGCGGCCAGGCCATTGGCGCGCCGACGGCGTTTCACGCCGGCATTTCGGTGAATCCTGCGGCCTCGAACATGGATCAGGAGCTGCGACGGTTCGATTACAAGGTGGAAGCGGGCGCCGAATTCGTCGTGACGCGGCCCGTTTTCGACGTCAAAGCGTTCGAAGCGTTCCTGAAACGCATCGAATACGCGAAGCTGCCGGTTGTCGCGGGCGTGTTCCCGTTCGAAAGCCAGCGAAACGCCGAATTCATGGCGAACGAGGTGCCCGGTGTGCGCGTGCCGGAGACGCTGCTGGATCGCATGCGACGCGCAGATGGCTCGGAGGCGGCGGCGCGCGACGGAATCGCGATTGCGCGCGAAATTGCCGTCGCGCTGAAGGGTGCGGTGCAGGGGCTGCAGGTGTCGACGCAGTCGGGGGACATCGAGGCAGCGCTTTCGGTCCTGGATGGACTTCGTTGACAGACCGGATGTATAGTCGCTGAGCTCGGATCCGACCGGCACGCAGCTTGAACGCTATCAACTGCTTAGCCGAATCGGAGCGATGCGTGAGGACACCTGATGGCATTATTCGAGCCGCCTCGTTCACGCGAAACGGAAGAGATCCTCGGGTCTGATGCCGCAACGCGGGCACTGTCGGTCACGGCAGTTGAGAACGATTTCGTTGCGGGTGTCTACGAGAAGCTCGCCTCCGTCTACGATTTGTTCTTCGGTCCCGTTTTGCACCCGGGCCGCGTGGACGCGATCGGGCGGATGGGCATTCGCCCGGGCGATCGCGTCCTCGAGGTCGGCGTCGGCACGGGCATCAACGCGTCGCTGTATCCGCGTGAGTGCTCGGTCGCGGGCATCGATCTGTCGAGCTCGATGCTCGAGAAAGCGCGCGAACGGGTCGTGCGCAAAGGCGTCCGCAACGTGCGCCTGTTGCAGATGGACGCCGCCAATCTCAAATTCGCCGACGACAGCTTCGACATTGTCTACGCGCCATATGTGATCAGCGTGGTGCCCGATCCCGTGGCCGTGACCCGCGAAATGCGCCGCGTCTGCCGGCCCGGCGGGCGCATCGTGATCCTCAACCATTTCCGCAGCCACAACGCGCTGATGGCATCGATCGAGCGCATGATCTCGCCCTTCACCGTTCACATCGGCTTCAAGTCCGATCTCGATCTGCCGGCATTTCTCGCGCAGGCGGAGCTCAAGCCGATCTCGATCGACAAGGTGAACTTCCCCCGGATCTGGAGTCTGGTGACCTGCATCAAGCCGTAACCTGACCGTCTCAGTTCGCAGGATCCAATGCTCGACTCTGGCAGCAACTCGCCGCCAGGGCGATTGCTTACGACGATGCGATGGCCAAGTTATTTTCGTCCCTTGCCTGCGCCGTCTACAAAATTCGTACTGCCGGCCGCGACTACTGTTTAGTGGCGGTCCAAGTGGTGTTGATGACGCTACAGCTCGTTCCAGCGGCAATTGCGACTGTACCGACGGCCGAATTCGCAGAAATGGTCCTCCCAGTGACCGGGCTAGACCCCGAGATCGCGAACTGACCGGTACTAAAATTGGCCGTGAAGGTAATCTGAAGGGAGCCGACGCCACACGGACTACCAGCTCCTGGAAAGAGAGTAAAGGTTCCGAGGTTGCTGCTCTGGAGAACGAGTTGG
>Ga0114129_10005946_pt1 | contig 17273 bp, 15 predicted proteins | sample RhiMetdeltSRZDD1_FD_80071 | JGI IMG/M metagenome (GOLD analysis project Ga0114129, IMG submission 80071) | Populus rhizosphere microbial communities from Tennessee, USA - Rhizosphere MetaG P. deltoides SRZDD1 (version 2) (version 2) | ecosystem: Host-associated > Plants > Roots > Rhizosphere >... | reverse complement strand
GGACGCCGCCGAGGACGGCGCCGAGGCGCTCTCGATCGACTACGACGTCACCGAGGCCGTCTCCTCGATCGATCGGGCGACCGCCGACGCTGCGCCAGTGGTTCACGAGGGCGCCCCCGGCAACCTCCTGCTCGACGCCGCGATGTACGACAACGACGAGCTCGACGCGGCGCTGGAGGCCGCGGAGATCGTGATCGAGGCCACGTTCTCGACGGGCCGGCTCACCGCCGCGCCGATCGAACCGCGCGCCTGCCTCGCCGAATGGGACGAACGCGACCGCCGCCTGATCGTGCACATCTCCCACCAGCTCCCGCATCTGGTCCGAACGACGATCGCCGACCTGCTCCGCGTCCCCGAACAGCGGGTTCGCGTGGTCACCCCCGACGTCGGCGGTGGTTTCGGTCTGAAGTGTGTCGTCGGGCGTGAGGAGATCTTGGTCGCCGGGGCCGCAGCCCGCCTTCGGCGGCCGGTGAAGTGGATCGAGGACCGTCTCGAGAACCTCACCGCGAGCTTCCACGGCCACGAGCAGCGCTACGTCGTGCGGGCGGGGTTCGACGCCGAGGGCGTGTTGTTGGGTCTCGACGCCGACATCGCCTGCGACGTCGGCGCCTACGCGTGCTTCCCGTTCACCTGCGGCGTCGAGCCGCTCATGGCCTCGACGGAGCTCCCCGGGCCGTACCGCCTCACGCGGTACCGGGCGCGCGGCCGGGCCGTGGCGACGAACAAGCCGCCGATCGCGCCCTATCGTGGCGTCTCCCGGCCCCAGATCACCTTCGTGCTCGAGCGACTGATGGATACGGCCGCCCGTCGGTTGGGCCTGGGTCGCGTCGAGATCCGCCTGCGGAACCTGATCGGGCCGGGCGAGTTCCCCTACACCAGCGCGGCCGGGCTGGTGTACGACGAGGGGAGCTACGTCGATTCCCTGCGGCGCTGCGCGGCCGCGCTCGACCAGGACGCCTGGCCGGAGCGGCAGGCCGACGCCCGCGAGGAGGGCCGCCTGATCGGCCTGGGCTTCTCCTGCTTCTCCGAACGCACCGCGTACGGCACGCCCGCGTTCGCCTCGCGGAGGATGGCGATCACGCCCGGCTTCGAGAGCGCCGACGTGCGCATGGACGCGAGCGGCGGCGTGACCGTCGCGGTCGGGACGCTGTCGCACGGCCAGGGCCACGAGACGACGTTCGCGCAGATCGCGGCCGACGAGCTGGGCATCCGGCCCGAGGACGTTCGGGTGGTCCAGGGCGACACGGACGCGACGCCGTACGGGTGGGGGACCTTCGCCAGCCGCTCGATCGCGATCGGCGGAGGAGCGGTCAAGCGCGCGGGCGAGGTGCTGGCGGAGCGGGTCGCGGCGATCGGCGCGCATCTGTTGGAGGTCGCGCCCGGCGACGTCGTGCTGGACGACGGCTCGGTCTCGGTCCGCGGCGCCCCCGAGCGATCGCTCTCGATCGCGGAGGTCGCGCGGGTGGCGCACCATGCCGCGCACCGGCTGCCGGCGGTCGCCGAGCCCGGGGTCGAGGCGCGGGCGACCTTCGACCCGCCGGGAACCTTCTCCAACGCGACCCACGGCGCCGAGGTCGAGATCGACCCGGACACCGGTGCGATCACGATCGCCCGCTACGTGGTGGTGGAGGACTGCGGCGTCGTGATCAACCCGATGATCGTGGACGGCCAGGTGCACGGCGGGGTCGCGCAGGGCGTCGCGGCCGCGCTGTACGAGCAGCTGGTCTACGACGAGCAGGCCCAGCCACTCTCCGGCACGCTCGCAGACTACCTCGTGCCGACGGCCGCCGAGATCCCGCCGATCGAGATCCACCATCTGGAGACGCCGTCACAGCATTCGGCGACGGGGGCCAAGGGCATGGGCGAGGGCGGTGCGATCGGCGCGCCGGCCGCGATCGCCAACGCCGTGAGCGACGCGCTCGCCCACCTCGGCGTCGATATCGACACGATCCCGATCACGCCCGACCGCGTGCTGGCCGCGCTTCGCGAGAGCCAGGCCAAGGTCGCGGTCGGGGGCCCCCAGTGACCGAACGCGAGCGGATCGCGATCACCGTCAACGGCACGGAGCACGAGGTGGACGTGGAGCCCCGCCGAACCCTGGTCGACGTGCTGCGCCACGATTTCGGCTACACCGGGACCCACGTCGGGTGCGAGCAGGGTGTGTGCGGTGCGTGCACGGTTCTGCTGGACGGCGAGCCGGTCCGGTCGTGTCTGGTGTTCGGTGTGCAGGCGGGTGGGGCCGACGTGAGGACGGTGGAGGGCCTCGGCGACCAGGAGCACCTGTCGCCGCTGCAGGAGATCTTCTCGTCCGCGCACGCGCTCCAGTGCGGGTTCTGCACGCCCGGCTTCCTGATGCTGGTCACCGCGTTCCTGCGCGACCACCCGTCGCCGTCGGACGCCGAGATCCGAGAAGCGGTCGCCTCGAACCTGTGCCGGTGTACCGGCTACCAGAACATCCTGCGCGCGGTGCGGCAGGCGGCGGACGGGGCGGCCGTGAGCGACGGCCCGGCGGCCGGCGACGTGTCGTGACGCTCCGCGTCGAGGACGCGCGGCTGCTCTCGGGGCGCGGCCATTTCGTCGACGACGTCGACCTGCCGGGTCAGCTGTGGGCGCGGGTAGTTCGATCGCAGATGGCGCATGCGATCGTCCGGGAGGTGGACACGACCGATGCGACCGCGGCGGCTGGGGTGAGGGCCGTCCTGACCGCCTCCGACCTGCCCGACCTGGTGTTGCCGGTCCGGACTCGAGTCATCCAGGAGTCGCTCGAGGCCTTCCAGCAGGCGCCGCTCGCGCGCGACCGCGTTCGGTATGTGGGTGAGCCGGTCGCCGTCGTGGTGGCCGACGACCCGTACGCCGCCGAGGACGCCGCCGAGCTCGTGGGCGTCCACTACGACGAGCTCGAACCGGTCCTCGACGCCCGGGAGGCGTCGTCGCTCGACGGCCCTGCTTTGTTCCCGGGCCGCGGCAACATCGCGGCCGAGCTCGAGATGGGGTACGGCGACGTGGACGAGGCGTTCGCGCGCGCGACCCACGTCACTCGGGCCGAGCTCTCGGTCGGCCGCCACTCCGGCGTTCCGATGGAGACCCGCGGGCTCGTCGCCGCATGGACGGACGGCCGTCTCGAGGTCTGGGGGACCACGAAGGTCCCGCACTTCAACCGCCGGGTGCTCGCCGACCTCCTCGACCTCCCGGTGGAACGGATCCGGCTCCACGCGACCGACGCCGGCGGCGGGTTCGGCGTGCGCGGCGAGTTCTATCCGGAGGACTACCTGATCCCGTACCTGGCGACGATGACCCGCCATCCGGTGAAGTGGATCGAGGACCGTTCCGAGCACCTGGTCGCCACCAACCACTCGCGTCACCAGGCCCACCTGATCGAGGCGGCGTTCGACCGCGAGTTCGGGCTGCTCGCCCTCGTCGACGAGCTCTGGCACGACAACGGCGCATACATCCGAACGCACGGCGTCATCGTGCCCGACCTCACGCTGAGCATGCTTCCGGGCCCCTACCGTGTCCCGGCCTATCGCGGAACCGCGCATGTCGTCCTCACCAACCGGACGCCGTGCGGGACGTACCGTGGCCCGGGGCGATACGAGGGGACCTTCGTCCGCGAGCGCCTGCTGGACATCGCCGCGACCGAGCTGGGCGTCGATCCGGTGGAGCTGCGCCGCCGCAACCTGCTCACTCCCGGCGAGCTGCCCCTGCACCGCGGCCTGTCGGCGATCGGCACCGAGATGACGATCGACGCGGGCGACGTCCCCGGCCTGCTCGACCGCACGATGGCCGAGGCCGGCTTCGACGCCTGGCGGGCCGAGGCCGAAGACCTGCGGTCGGGTGGCCGACCGGTCGGCGTGGGCGCGGCGGTCTTCATGGAGAAGAGCGGGCTCGGCCCGCACGAGCACGGGGGCGTCGACCTGCTGCCGTCGGGGGCGATCCGGGTAACGGCCGGCTCGACCTCGCTCGGCCAGGGCGTCGAGACGGTCCTGGCGACGATCGCGGCCGAGCGGCTCGGCGTCCTGCCACAGGACGTCACGGTCGTCCTCGGCGACACCGACCTGGTGCCCGACGGCGTGGGGTCGTGGGCGAGCCGTTCCACCGTCGTCGCGGGGAGCGCGGTTGCGGCCGCCGCCGAACGCGTGGCGACGCTCGCCCGCGAGGCCGCGGCCGATGCACTCGAGGTCGATCCGGCCGACCTGCGCATGTCGGGCGAAGGGTTCGGGGCGGCGGGGTACCCGCAGCGACGCATCTCGTTCGGCGAGCTCGCCAGCCACGCGAGCGAGGGCATCGGCGCCCGTGAGACGTTCGAGGTCGACCGCATGACGTACCCCTACGGGATCCACCTCGCACAGGTCGAGGTGGATCCGGATTCGGGCGGCGTGCGTGTCCTGCGCTACTTCATCGGTTATGAGGTCGGCCGGGCGATCCTGCGGGACCTGGTGGAGGGGCAGCTCGTCGGCGGAGCGGCCCAGGGGATCGCCGGCGCGCTGCTCGAGGAGTTCCGGTTCGACGAGGGCGGCCAGCCGCTCGCCACGACGATGGCCGACTACCTGATGCCCACCGCGGCCGAGGTCCCATCGATCGGCGTCCTCATCTCCGAGGACTGGCCGGCGGACAGCAACCCGCTCGGCGTTCGCGGCGCCGGAGAGGGCGGCGCCACCGGCTGCGGGGCCGCGATCGCGGCCGCGGTGGACGACGCGATCGAGCGGCCGGGATGGGTGCGCTCGCTCCCGGTCTCGCTGGAGCATGTCCGGACCGAAGCATGACCGACACCGCCGGGCTCGAAGCCGCCCGCACCGCGCTCGATGACCATCGGTGGCAGGAGGCGTACGAGGGCTTCACCTCACTGCCCGCCGGCGAGCTCGCGGCGGAGGACATCGAGCGACTGGGCGAGGCGGCCTGGTGGAGCGCCCATCCCGGCGAGAGCCTTGACGCGTTCGGGCGCGCCTACACCGCGTACCTGACAAAGGGAAGCAAACGCCGCGCCGCCGCCGTCGCGATCCGGCTCGCGATGGAGCACGCCGACCGTTCGGAGACCGCGCTGTGGAACGGGTGGGAGCGTCGCGCGGCCCGGTTGCTCGCCGACGAGGGCGACTGCGTCGAGCAGGGATGGCTCGAGATCGCGCTGGTGCGATCGAGCTTCGAACGGAGATTCGATGAGGCGATGGGCCACGCGCAGGTCGCCCTGGAGATCGCCACGCGTTTCGGCGACCGCGACCTGGAGGCGTTCGCGCTCGTCGCGCAGGGAGGCATCCTCGTCTTCCAGACCGAGCTCGAGCGCGGGCTCCCGCTGATGGACGAGGGGACGCTCGCGGCCGTCGGTGGCGAGCTCGCGCCGTTCAACGCCGGCTCGATCTACTGCCTGACGCTGGGCGTGTGCCGCAGCATCGCCGACTATCGGCGCGCCGCCGAGTGGACCGAGGCCGTGTCCAAGCTGTGCGAACGCCAGTCCATCACCGGGTTCCCCGGCGTGTGCCGCGTACAGCGCGCCGAGATCATGCGGTTGCGCGGCTCGCTGGCCGAGGCCGAGGAGGAGGCGAGCAAGGCGCGAACCGAGCTCGAGGCGTACGGCCGGCTCCCGCAGGCCGGCGCGGCCGCGTACGAGGTGGGGGAGATCCGTCTACGGCTGGGCGACCTAGACGGGGCCGAGCAGGCGTTCGAGGTGGCCCACCGGCTCGGGCACGAGCCGCAGCCGGGGCTCGCGCTGCTCCGGCTCGCCCGCGGACAGGTCCATGCGGCCCGGTCCTCGATCGCGACGGCGCTCGCCGACGCGCCCGACCCGTTCGAACGCTTCCGCCTGCTGCCGGCGCGCGTCGAGATCGCCCTGGCCGCGTATGACGCCGCGGAGGCCCGCGAGGCGGCCGAGGAGCTAGGCGGCATCGCCTCGGCGTTTTCGTCGCCGCTGCTGCGCGCCTCGGCGCATCAGGCGATGGGCGCGGTGCTCACGTTCGAGGGAGACGCATCCTCCGCCGTCCCGGAGCTGCGCTCGGCGGTCCGGGAGTGGACCGAGGAGGACGCGCCGTTCGAGATCGCGCAGGCACGGCGCACGCTCGCGGTCGCCTATCGCCTGCACGGCGACGAGTCCTCGGCGCGGCTCGAACTGGAGGCGGCGCGGGAGGCGTTCGAGCGCCTGCACGCGCGGCTGGAGGTCGACCGGTGCGACGTGCTCCTGCGGGGCGGAGGCCGGCGCGTGGAACGCACGTTCATGTTCACCGACATCGTGGGCTCGACGAACCTGATCGAGACGATCGGCGACGCGGCGTGGGAGGACGTCCTGCGCCGGCACGACGAGACGCTCCGAACGCAGATCGGCTCGCACCGCGGCCGGGTCGTGCACTCGACCGGGGACGGGTTCTTCGCGTCGTTCGACCAGACGGCCGACGGCGTGGCTTGCGCGGTGGCGATCCAGCGCACGCTGAGCGAGCATCGCAGCCAGGAGGGGTTCGAGCCGGAGGTGCGGATCGGGCTGCACGCCGCCGAGGCCACCGAGATGGCCGACGACTACGCCGGGATCGGCGTGCACGAGGCCGCCCGGGTCGGCGCGCTGGCCGAGGCTGGGGAGATCCTCGTCACGGTCTCCTCGATCGAGCGGGACGGCTTCCCGTTCGAGATCGGCGACGAACGCGAGGTCGCGCTCAAGGGCATCGCCCTGCCGGTCCGCGTCGCGCCCGTCGAGTGGCGTTCGCAAGCGTAGGCGCGCCTCAGCCGTGTAGGTAGCCGCCGACGTGCTCGGGATGCATCCTGAGCGGCACGTCCGACTGATCGGCGAACGCCCGCATCATCTGGACGACCTGCGGTTCGGGGGATCCGTAGATCTCGTACGCCGTCGTCCGGATGAACGCGTCCGCCTCCTCGGACCGTTCCTGCACGCCCTCGAGGTGGGCGTTCATCGCGTCGGCGTTCGCGAAGACGTGGACGATGCTGGCCTCGGTGGCGTCCTCGTCCAGGTAGGCGAGGAACGCGACCGTGCCGGGCTTGTCGGCCTGGAGCGCCGGCGCGCCCCCGCGGATGAACGCGCGGAAGCCCTCCGCCTGCCCGTCCCTGATCGAGCTGTGACTGATGAAGACGATCGGTTGCGTCATCGGCCTCCCCTTTTCGTCGAGCGATCGTAGCCCGGCGTCGTTTCCCGTTGCGTCCTATACGGTGGGTGCATGACCGAGCTCCTGGTCGGCACCGCATCCGGGCTGTTCGCGGTCAACGGGTCCGGGCTCGAACCCGATCCGGCCTTCGGGACGCGGGGCGTGACGGCGCTTGCGGCAGGCGCGGGGACCGTGTGGGCGATCGCCGCCCGGCGAACGCTCGCGCGCCGCGAGTCCGACGGGTCCTGGACGAACGTGGCGCACAGCGCTGGCATGGATCTGGACTGCCTGCTCCCGAACGCGGACGGCGTGCTCGCCGGCACCGACGAGGCGCACCTGCTCCGGCTCGACGCCGACGCTCTCCAACGCGTCGGCGGGTTCGAGTCCGTCGAGGGCCGGGACAACTGGTACACGCCGTGGGGCGGGCCGCCGGCGGTGCGTTCGATCGCGGTCGACCTGGCCGGGAGGCTCCACGCCAATGTCCACGTGGGCGGCATCCCGCGTTCGGACGACGGGGAGCGGTGGGAGCCGACCATCGACATCGACGCGGACGTGCACCAGGTGATCTCGCACCCGACCGAGCCAGACGTCGTACTGGCCGCCGGCGCGGTGGGCCTGTGCGTCAGCGTCGACGGGGGCGCGACCTGGCGCACCGAGCGCGACGGGTTGCACTCGAGCTACGCCCGCGCCGTCGCTGTCGCGGGCGACGTCGTGTTGGTCTCGGCGTGCACGGGGCCGCACGGCGGACGCGGCGCGCTCTACCGAACGACGCTCGCGGCCGGCGCCGGGTTCGACAAGTGCACCGACGGCCTGCCCGAGTGGTTCGACGGCAACATCGACTCGGGCTGGGTGGCCGCGAGCGGCTCCGTCGTCGCGTTCGGCACGCCGGACGGCGAGATCTACCGCTCGGAGGACGCCGGCGTTCGGTGGACGCGGGTCGCCGACGGGCTTGGGACGATCCGGGCGCTCTGCATGGTCTGATCCGCCGGTGGCGGCTCGCGGTGCTCGTCGCGCGTTGCGGGCGTGCACAGCAGGGCGCCGGCCAGCGCGATCATCCACAGCAGGTACGCCCCGATGCAGATGCGTTCGGTCACCCCCACCCAGGGCGTGGGGTCGTTCGCGGCGATCGCGGGGCCGTCGGACCCGGCGAGCGCGCCGAATCCGATCATGACCACGAGCGTGATCAGCGAGTAGATCCGAAATCCCCGATCGAACGCCTTGCGGCTGAACCAGATCGCGAGGGCCAGCAGCACCGAGGTCACGGCCGTGGCAGCGATGTGCAGGGTGTCGGTCAGGCTCGTCTCGGCCCCGCGGAGGTGCATCGGGACGAACGGGCCGGCGAGGTTCACGGCTCCGACGGCCACGAGCAGCCAACCGGTGAGCCGCAGCCCCCGCTCGCGTCCGGTGAGCAGGACGCCGACCGCGAACGCGAGGGACAGGACACCGAACACCAGCATCAGCACGGGCACCACCGGCCGCGACGGCGCGTCGATAGCCGAGAGCTCGCTGATCGTGAACGTCTTCACTCTGTACGCGTCCCAGATGAGGGCCCCGACGAGGTCGGCGGCGACGTACAGCAGCGACGCGACGATGCCACACGTCAACAGCGTGTTTCCGAGGGCGCCCCGCGAACTCGTCCGGGAGACGTCGTCGAGCTCGGGTGCACGCTCCGTGGTGGCCGTCATCGCTCTCACCTCCTTCGGCGCGGCGGGAGCCGCGCGGCACCTCCAGTCTCCAGGCGTGGGCGGCGCGGACGTGGGTCGTTCGGCCCGCGTTCTACGGGTCTTCGGCCGGTCGGTCGGGCTACGCTGGTGCGCTCACGGCATGAGCCCGAACACCGTTCCCGGCGCGCCCGAGCCGTTCACGTTGCGCGGGCTCCCGAGCACGACCCACGCGCCCGACGGAGGCAGCGCGTCCAGGTTCGTCAAGTTCTCGATCGTGACGCGGTGCTTTCGGAGCGTGAGCCACGTCGGCAAGAACGCGGCGTCGGAGGACGGATCGGGTCCGAACGTGTCCGTCCCCGTCGCCCCGGTCTTGCCGAGGACGCCCGTGCGGATCAGCCATCGCACGGCGTTGCGCGAGAACCCGGGCTGGTGCACGCCGGGCCGCCCGCTGCCGCAGTTGAAGTAGTTCGCGTCGCCGTTGCGGGCCCAGGCGTCCGAGCATCCCGTCAGCAGCAACACAGCCGCCCCCGACGGCATCTGGCCATACGTGTCCTCCCACGCCTTCAGTTCCTGGACGCCCACGAGGTGGTCGGGGTCAGCCTTCACCTCGTCTCGAACGTCGACGACGACCGCGGGCAGGATCAGGTCCGAGGGAGACAGGTCGTCCATGCACATGGCGCCGTCGTGGAAATGGCACGGCGCGCTGTAGTGCGTTCCGGTGTGTGCGCCCTCGCGGATGAGCTCGAGGTAGAAGCCGTCGTTCGGGACGGTGAAGACCGTCCGGATGTGGAACGCCGGATCGCCCGGGAACAGCGGGGTCCGCACCGGATCGTTCACGTGGCTGAGGAACACCGCCTGGCCGAACGCCGGCAACTGCACCGGTGCGCGTTCGGTGCCCGTGGCCGGCTGCCGGAGCGCCGCCGAGGTCGCGGCCCCGGCGACGAACAAGATCAGTCCCGTGACCACCGCCAGCGTCCTTCGAACCGATGTCGACATCGCGCCCTCCTTCGCTCGCCGATACCGGACGGTATCGCCGGTGCGGGAACAGCGCGAGTCGAGGAATCCGGCTGGAGCGCGACGCCTAGACGGGCTGCGCGCGAACGAACAGGTCGGCGCCCGAGTCCGTCGTGCGTGCGTCGAGTACCGCGTCCTCCAGCGATCGGGCGAGCTCGGGCGCGAGTACGACCACGACGCCCGCCGAGCGAGTGGCCACGTCGTTCGGTCCGGGCTGCTCGATCGGCTCGACGCCGATCCCGGTCTCTCCGTCGGGGTTGCGTTCGGCGACGAGCTTGATGACGTTCCCGTGCACGTCGGTCCGATCCAGGAACGTTCGGAACGCGGACGATGCCGCCTCGGTCACCTCGAGCATGGCGGGCCTCCTTCGGGTTCGCAGATGGAGCGTCTTACCCCCCGTGCGCAGGGCGAAACGCCCCGCAGGTCAGCCCTCGGTCTGGGTGCCCGACTCCACGATGTGGTCGGGCGTGTGGTGCGCGGCCGGGATCGTGCCCAGCTTGCCCGCCTGGTAGTCCTCGAAAGCCTGCATGAGCTCGTCCTTGGTGTTCATGACGAACGGGCCGTACCACGCCACTGGCTCGCGGATCGGGCGCCCTCCGAGCAGGAGCACCTCGAGCTCGGGCGAACGAGCTTCCTGGCCCATGGCTGCCTCGAGCCTGATCGCCTCGCCGGGCCCGAACACCGCCAGCTGCCCCGTCGAGACCGACAGGCGTTCGCCGCCGGCCGAGCCGGCCCCCGCCAGCACGTACGCGAGCGCGTTGAAGTCCTCCCGCCAGGGCAGGTCGAGCATCGCGCCGGGCGCGAGCGTGACGTGCAGCATCGTCATCGGCGTGTAGGTCTGGCCGGGGCCGGGGTGCCCGGCGATCTCGCCCGCGATCACGCGCACGAGGGCCCCCGCGTCCTGCGACGAGAGCAGCGAGACCTCGGTGGCGCGCAGGTCCTGGTAGCGCGGCGGCGCCCACTTCTCCGCCTTCGGCAGGTTGACCCAGAGCTGGATCCCGTGGAACAGGCCGCCGGAGATCACCAGGTGCTCGGGCGGGCGTTCGATGTGCAGGATGCCGGCGCCGGCGGTCATCCACTGCGTGTCGCCGTTGGTGATCGTTCCGCCGCCGCCGTTGGAGTCCTGGTGCTCGAAGATTCCGTCGATGATGTAGGTGACGGTCTCGAACCCGCGGTGCGGGTGCCACGGCGTGCCCTTGGGCTCGCCGGGCGCGTACTCGACCTCGCCCATCTGGTCCATGTGGACGAAGGGGTCGAGCTCGGCCAGGTCGACACCGGCGAACGCCCGCCGGACGGGGAAGCCCTCGCCCTCCAGGCCGCTCGGCGCGGCGGTGAGGCTTCGAACGCGCCGGAGCCGCGCCCCCTCGGGAACGGGCGGCACGCGGTCAAGCCTGGTCGGGTCCTCGACGCTGATGGCGGGCATGGTCCGGGTCTCCTCTGTGGGGTTCCTTGACTGGAACGGTATCGGGCGGGCGGCTATTCCGAGCTCAGCCCACGCGCAGCGACAACGCGTCGTCCTCGATCTCGAGCTCGAGCCCCGCCTCGCTCTGCAGGGCGAAGACGACGCGCTGCACGATCGCCGGTGCGTGGCGCAGGCGGACCTGCTTGCAGCTCTTGGCGATCCTGGAGATGGCGCGGTGTGCCCCGGCGTCGAAGAACGTGGCCTCGGCCAGGTCGATCGTCACCGTCCCCACGCTCCCGCGACACGCAGTCGCCAGCAGGTTCGCGGTCCCGCGGTCGAGCTCGCCGACCACGTAGAGGACGTCGTCGTCCTCGCGGTTCACGCGCATCGGCGCGGCGGCCGGGAACCCCTTCGCGTTCGCGACGACCTCGACGGCGTGACTGCGCGCCGCGCGCTGCAGCCGGATCGGACCGAACGCCTCCTGGTCGAACTGGCACACGAGCAGCGAGTTCCCGCGATGCAGCAGGACCATCTCGCCGAGCACGTGCTCGAGCTCCCACCAGGCGTCCACGTTGCGGATGCGGCCGAGGCTCCACCCGGCCTCGACCAGGAGGTGCGCGCCGGCGAAGCCGTCCCGAAGCGAGGCCTCGACGGCGCTCTCGAGCGCTCGCGAGTAGATCTCGGGCTTGAACGTGTCCCCAGGGGCAAGGACCGGGGCGGCCTCGACCACCACCAGCCCGCCTGGGTGCCGCGGCCGCCGCTGGATCCCGAGCAGGCGGTTGTCGTCGGCCGGCCCCTCGGTCAGGTACAGGGCGCGGGCGTCGGCTCGCTCGGCGTTCTCGGCGAACGCGCGCGCCAGCCACGAGCGGTCGGCGTCGGAACGCGTCACGGCGTACGCGTGGTCGCCGCCACGGAGTGCGGCCGGCGAGACGAACGCCTCGATCACGCCGGGCAGGATAGGGGCTGTCGCGGCAAGCCGCGAATCACGCAGGCCAGGGGCCCCGTACGGCCTCGGATCGACGCCGGCCGGCGATTGCACGGACCGTCAACGGCCGCGCCGCCGCCGGCCGAGCGGTCGCCGTCAGCCGTGTAGGACCGCGTTGCTCCGCATGTCCTGGAACAGCGAGCGGGCGCGTTCGCCGAGCACCACCACGCTCCTGCCGCCGATCGTAGCGCCGCTGCCGCTCGCGACGTCGTTGCGCGCCTTGGACGGGTCGAACGCGGGGGCGGCCAGCAGGAGCTCGAACAGGTCCGACAGGCCGAGGTCGGTCCGCAGGATCTGGCCGCCGGCCACCACCCAGGGGATCAGCGCGGCGGGCGAACCCTGGGCGATCTGGCGCCGGAGCTCGGCCAGCGCCGAGATGATCACGCGCCCCTGGTTGAAGGAGCGGCTGAAGTCTCCAGCCGGGACGTCGTGCCGGGCGCGCGAGAACGCGAGCGCCTCCTGGCCGGTCAGGTGTTGCATGCCGCGCTTGAAGTGCGCGCGCGCATTCGTGTCGTCGATCGGGTAGGGGATCCGGACCTGCAGGCCACCGACGGCGTGCACCAGCTGCATGAACCCCTGGAATCCGGTGAGGACGTACGCGTCGATCCGGATGCCGGTCAGCTGCTCGACGGTGCGCACCAGCAGCTCGGGGCCGCCGGCGGCGAGCGCGGCGTTGATCCGGTTCGTCCCGGCGCCGGGGATCGTGACCCACGAGTCGCGCGGGATGCCCAGCACCGAGACGCGCCCGAGCCGGGCGTCCACGCCGCCGATGTGGATCGAGTCTGCCCGCGTCTTCGTCAGGACGTGCCCCGGGCGCGCGTCGCTGCCGATCACCAGAACGAAGGTCGGGCGGGGCGAGGGCAAGCCCGGCACGAACGCGGCCGCCGCGTCGGCCGAACCCATCCGCTCCGGTTTCGGCACGCGGCCGCGGACGTCGTAGGAGACGATCCGCCACGCGTCGTTCAGCTTGCGCAGGACGTACTCGCCATGCTGGACGACCGGCGCATGCGCGTCTTCCGAGACGGCCGTCGCCTCGAACTCCGTCTGCGCGAAGGCCGCCAGCGGGTGCGCATTCGCGTCGGCCACGAACTCGAGCTTGAGCTTGGCGCGGTCGGGGACCACCTCGTCGATCCGCGAGCGGGCAGGTCCGATCGTCAGGTGCTCCAGGTCCCCGCTCGCCTGTCGGCGGGCCTGACCGCCGAACAGGCCGAGCAGCGCGGCGCGGTCGAACGTCGGGGCCAGGAACGCCGTCTCGTACAGGTCCTCGATCGTGCGGCGGACGGCCTGGGCCGGTTCGGCGAGGTCGGCCGGGTGCACGGCCTGGCCCGCGGACTCGCCGGTGACGCGCGCGAGCCGCATGGTCAGGTCCGGCGTCACGGGTGTTTGCGATCCCGAGGTGGAAGGGCCGGGCGACGGCCGGGGCGGGTTCGCCTCGTTCGACGTGCACGCGGCCAGCACGCACGCGAGCGCGAGCAACAGCACGAGGGAACGTTGTCCGGTCATGAGCGACCGCACAGCCTACGGGACGAGGACCGATATCGGAGTCGGTCAGACGGAGAGTTCGAGACCCTCCGCCGCCAGGGTGCATCGATCGCCGTCCACGCCCCAGCGCTCGACCACGTCTTCGCGCATGGCCTCGAGCTGGTCGTCCGTGTGCATCGGGTCGTGGTGGAACAGCATCAGCCGGTCGACCTCTGCCTTGCGCGCGAAGTGCGCAACCTGCTCGGTTGTCGAGTGTCCCCAGCCGAACCGCCCGTGGTACTCCTCCGGCGTGTACTGGCAGTCGTGGATCAGCAGGTCCGCCCTGTGCGCCAGGCCGAACCCCGAGATCCACTCGGGTGAGTCTGTCTCCAGGTCGGCGCCGAGCGCCGGCTCGTGGTCCGTGAGGTAGGCGACCACGCGGCCTCCGGACTCGATCCGATATCCAACCGTCGGACCGGGATGGATGATCGCCGTCGATGAGAATCGGGCACCGTCGATCTGCCACTCGGACTCGGACGCGTCGTGGTACTCGATGTGCGCCGGCACTTCGGAGAGGTGGACCGGGAACAGCGGCGGCGAAAAGTACATCGCGATGCGCTCCTCGAGCGACGCCAACGGCGAGGCCGGCCCCCAGATGTGGATCTCGGTCTGCGGCCGCCAGATGGGCTCGAACATCGCTATTCCCTCGAGGTGGTCGACGTGCAGGTGCGTGAGCAACAGGAACATACGTTCCGCGCCCTCCTCGACCAAGCGCACTCCGAGCTCTCGGATCCCGGTCCCCGCGTCCAGGATCACGACGTCGCAGCCCGGCGGACGCAGCTCGATGCATGACGTGTTGCCGCCGTACCGCCTGGTGTCCTTGCCCGGGGAGGCGATGGACCCGCGGCTCCCCCAGATGCGTCCCTTCACCGCCGATCCTCGTCGAGGTGCCAGGCCATCGCCATCACGCCGACGAAGTCCTCGGTATGCGCGAACAGGGGGAAGGTGACGTTCGCGAACCGCTGATACTCGCCGTCCCCCCTGCGGAACCTCCCGACGCCGTAGGCCGGCTCGCGCTTGAGCATCGTCATGCCGAGCGGCAGGGATTCCACCGGCACCTCGTTCCCCTCCTCGTCGAGTGGGCGCCTGCGGGCCATCCACTCGTCCATCCTGAGCCCCGCACCCTCGACGAACGGCTCGCCGATCAGGCGCTCGGCGGCCTCGTTGTAGTAGATGACCGTGCCCTCGACGTCCAGCAAGAACACGGCCGTAGCGAGTTGAGACGCGAAGCTCCTTGCCAGGATGAGGGTGAGGTTCCGCTGCTCGGGTGCCCGGGCCACCGGGGAAGCCTAGTACGAAGGTCTCCGGCCTGTGCGCCCTCCGACAGGCCCGCGAGCAAACCTCGATTCGTGTCGAGCGGCCCCCTCGTCCACCCGTCGTTCACGCGCGGCGCATCCGATCCCGCTCGGCCAGGATCCGGACCGTCTCGCACCCGATGCGAGCCAGTCGCTCGATCGGCTCCTCGCTGACGTCGAACGTGGCCTCAGGGTCGAACGCGCCCGACTCGCTCTTGGCCTCGGCAACGTCCGCGACCAGGGCGATCGCCCCGCCCCGCAACCCCCAGATCCGGGACAGGACCATGAGCACGCCGGCCTCCATCTCGGCCGCGAGCGCGTTCGTCCCGGCGACGTCCGCGTAGCGCTCCCGCCAGGCCGACTGCTCGTAGCCGCCGAACGCTGACCCGGCCTCGGGCACGTAGAACAGGTCGGTCGAGAAGGTCGTCCCGAGGTGGTGGGGGACGCCGAGCTCGCGTGCCGCCTCGAGTGCCGCGTCCACGACCTGGTGATGGGCGACCGCCGGGAACTCCACCGGTGCATACAGGCTCGACGTCCCGTCGGCGCGGATCGCCGAGTCCAGGATCGCGACGGCGCCCACGCGCACGCGCTCCTGCAGCGAGCCGCAGGTCCCGATCCGCACGAACGTCGTGGCGCCCACACGAGCGAGCTCCTCCAGCGCGATCGCCGTCGAGGGCGACCCGATGCCGGTCGAGGTGCACGAGATCGGGACGCCCCGGTACGTGCCGGTGAACGTCACGTATTCGCGATTGCTCGAGACGTGCCGGGCCTCGTCCCACATGGACGCGACGACCTCGACGCGGCCCGGATCGCCCGGCAGCAAGACCGCGGGCGCGACGTCTCCGGGTGCGAGCCGGACGTGGTATTGCAGGCTCACGCGGCCGCGTCTTGTTCGGCCAGGATGCGGACGACCTCAGAGCCCATGCGCGCGAGCCGCTCGATCTCGTCCCCCCCGTGCTCGAACTGCTCCTGCGGATCGAACCTGCCGGTCTCCCCGGAGACCTCCAGGACGTTGTCGAGCACCACGGCGATGCCGCCGGCGCGCAGCCCCCAGATCCGAGCCAGTACCAGGATCACGCTCGCCTCCATCTCGGCAGCGATCACGTTCATCCGTTTGAGGTCCTCGAAGTGGTCGCGCCACGTGGACTGCCAGTAGCCGTCGAACGAGGACCCGGGTCGTGGATGTCTCGCGTAGAACGCGTCGGAGGTTCGGGTCGTGCCGACGTGGAAGGGGAAACCAAGCTCGCGCCCGGCGGCGATCGCCGCCTCGACGACGTCGTGGTCGGCCACCGCGGGGAACTCCACCGGCGCGTACAGCGCAGAGGTCCCGTCGTAGCGGGCCGCCGAGTCGAAGATCGCGATGTCTCCGGGACGGACGCGGTCCTGGAACGTGCCGCACGTTCCGATCCGCACGAACGTCGTCGCGCCCACCCGCGCGAGCTCCTCCATCGCGATCGCGGTGGAGGGGCATCCGATCCCCGTCGAGGTGCACGAGATCGGCACGCCCCGGTACGTGCCGGTGAACGTCACGTACTCGCGGTTGCTCGCGACCTCGCGGGACTCGTCCCACAGGCTCGCGACGAGCGGGACGCGGCCCGGGTCGCCGGGCAGCAAGACGTACGGGGCGACATCGCCGGGTGAGAGCTTGAGGTGATATTGCAGGCTCATCCGCGATGTGTATCACGGCGCCCGGCGACGTCGCCCCACCACCTAGCCGCTGCCGGGGTCCTCCAGCTCCGCGCGGACGCCGAGCAGACGCACGGGCCGGTCGAGGTCGAACTTGGCCAGCGCGCGGGCGGCCGCCTGGGCGATCGCGTCGGGATCCGCCGTCGCGTCGGTGAGGGGGACGCCGTGGGTGTGGGTGAAGAACGGCGCGAACCGCACCTTCACGATCACCCGGACGGCGCGCCGCCGCTCGCGCGCGATGTCGCCGGCGACCTCGCGCGCGAGCCGCTCGACCTCGGACGCGATCTCGTCCGGGTCGGTGAGGTTCTTCTGGAACGTGTGCTCCCGCCCGCTGCCCCGGGCGATCCATCCCTCGGGGTGGACCTCGGCCGACCCCTCGCCGCTCGCCAGCCGCGCGAGCCAGGGGCCCGTCCGGGGCCCGAACCGGCCCCCGAGGACGTCGGGGTCGGCGTGGGCGAGCTCGGCCACCGTGCGGACCCCGAGCGCCTCGAGCTTCGCCGCCGTTCTGGATCCGATGCCCCACAGCTCGGACGTGGGCTGGCCGTCCATCGCGTCGGCCCAGGTCTCGCCCGTGAGGACGAACACGCCGCGCGGCTTGCCGAGTCCGCTCGCGAGCTTGGCCTGGAGGCG
>Ga0114129_10005945_pt1 | contig 17275 bp, 16 predicted proteins | sample RhiMetdeltSRZDD1_FD_80071 | JGI IMG/M metagenome (GOLD analysis project Ga0114129, IMG submission 80071) | Populus rhizosphere microbial communities from Tennessee, USA - Rhizosphere MetaG P. deltoides SRZDD1 (version 2) (version 2) | ecosystem: Host-associated > Plants > Roots > Rhizosphere >... | reverse complement strand
GCAGCGTCGCCCGGCCGTCCGGCGTCGGCGAGACGTCGACCTCCGAGAGGGCGAACGTCTCGTCCGTGAGCTGATACCGCGCCCTCCCGAGCGGCGGGACGAGCGTCGCCCCGTCGAACACGTTGAGGTCGATCATCTCCTCGCCGTCGAAGAGATCCGTCACGGAGCCGGAGACGTCGATCACACCGGGCCGGACCTCCGTGACCTCGTCCTCGATGAGCGGTGTCGAGACCCCGACGACGCTCCAGACCCCGTTCGGTCCGGTCTCGCCGAGCTGCCGAAGCTCGACCGTCATCGGCGGCACCTGGTCGCCCAGGGTCCGGTTGCTGATCGCCACGATGGCCTCGTCGCCGTCCACGGCCAACGTCTCGGCCCGGACGTCGGTCGGCTCCCAGTCGAGGAGGTTGGTCGCGAGCAGGGACGCGGTGCCGTCCGGAGTCGTCCGGAGCGGCATGTGAGCTTGGTCGATCTCCTCCTGGGCGGTCTCGAGCATCTCGGGAGATGTCTCGGGCCACAGCCCCGCGAACGTCGCCGGGTTCGGGCCGGTGGTGGCGGGGACCGTCGGATCCGAGACGAGCCGCAGGGCCGAGACTCCCACCGCGACGAACGCCACCACGGCCACGGCCGCGCCGGCCGCGCCGACGGCGCGACGGCGGCGGGCGCGGCGCAGCGTCGGGCGCCCCGAACGCTCGAGCTCGACCGGCATCTCCGACGCGAGATCGTGCAGCAGGTTCCGCAGTCGGGTGTCCATCACTCGTCCTCCCACCGGTGTTCGGGCAGCTCGGCCCGAAGGCGATCCATGCCCCGGGAGACCAACGACTTCACCGTTCCCACCGCCACCCCGAGCGCCTGCGCCGTGTCCGCCTCGCTGAGGTCCTCGTAGAAGCGCATCACGATCGCCGCCCGTTGCTCGGGGCGCAGCGTCATGAGCGCGCGCTGCAGGCGGTCGCGTTCGGCGAGGTCCTCGCCCGCGGGCGCCGTCTCGTCCGGTCGCTGCCGATCGAACCATGCCCGCTCCACCTTGCGGCGGCGGAACTGCGACCGCGCGAGGTTCACGATCGTCCGGCGCAGGTACCACCAGAACGCGTCGCGGTTCCGCAGGTCGTGGAACCGCCCGAGCACCTTGACGAACGCGTCCTGCACGAGGTCCTCGGCCTGCGCCCGCTCGCCGGTCAGCAGGTACGCGAGGCGGAGCGCCTCGGGGGCGTGGGCGCGGTAGAGGTCGTCGAGACCGCCTTGACTTGCTGACTGGCGTCGCCGTTCCACGGTGAGGACCATCTCACGGGCCAAGACGCGCAGGTCCCCCCGCGGGGTTCCGGAATCCTGCCTCGCAGCGCGCTAGACGAGGCCCTGGTCGAGCATCGCGTCGGCCACCTTCGTGAACCCCGCGATGTTGGCGCCGTGTACGTAGTTGCCCGGCACGTCGTACTCCTCGGCGGTCTCGCGACACTGCTGGTGGATCGCCTTCATGATGTCCTTCAGCCGGGCGTCCACCTCCTCGCGGGGCCACTTCAGCCGCAGGGAGTCCTGGGCCATCTCGAGGCCCGAGACCGCCACGCCGCCGGCGTTCGCGGCCTTGCCCGGCCCGTAGAGGATCCCGGCGTTCACGAACTGCTCCACGCCCTCGGGCACGGTCGGCATGTTCGCGCCCTCGCTCACGACGAAGACGCCGTTCGACAGCAGGTTCGCCGCGTCCTTCGCGTTGATCTCGTTCTCGGTCGCGCTCGGGAACGCGCACTCGGCCGGGATGTCCCAGAGCGGGTTGTGGTCGTCGCCCGGATCGGTCGCGGTGAAGGTCGTTCCGGGGAACCGCTCCGCGTACTCGGAGATCCGACCTCGCCGCTCGTTCTTCAGCTCCATGACCCACTGGAGCTTGTCGATCGAGATGCCCTTCGGGTCGTGCACGAACCCGTCCGAGTCCGAGAGCGTGACGGCGAGCGCGCCCATCTCGCTCAGCTTCTCCACCGTGTACTGCGAGACGTTCCCGCTTCCGGAGACGAGACAGGTCTTGCCCTCGAGGCTGTCCTCGCGGGTGAGCAGCATCTCGTGCGCGAAGTACACCGCGCCGTAGCCGGTCGCCTCCGGGCGGATCAGCGAGCCGCCCCATTCGAGTCCCTTGCCGGTGAGAACGCCGGTGAACTCGTTCCTGATCCGCTTGTACTGGCCGAACAGGTACCCGATCTCGCGAGCGCCGACGCCGATGTCCCCGGCCGGCACGTCGGTGTTCGGGCCGATGTGCCGCTGCAGCTCGGTCATGAAGGACTGGCAGAAGCGCATGACCTCCGCGTCGCTCTTTCCCTTCGGGTCGAAGTCCGCACCCCCCTTGGCGCCGCCCATCGGCAGCGAGGTGAGCGCATTCTTGAAGATCTGCTCGAACGCGAGGAACTTGAGGAGCCCGAGATACACGCTCGGGTGGAACCGGAGGCCGCCCTTGTACGGGCCGATTGCGCTGCTCATCTCGACGCGGAAGCCGCGGTTCACGTGGATCTCGCCCTCGTCGTCCATCCACGGGACGCGGAACATCACCACGCGCTCGGGCTCGATGATGCGTTCGAGGATCCGTTCGTGTCCGTAGTTCGGATGCCGTTCGATCACGAGCTCGACGGACGCCGCGACCTCGCGGACCGCCTGATAGAACTCGGGCTCGCCCGGGTTCTTGGCGGTCACGTCCTCCATCAGGCGGTCGACGTAGCCGCTCACCTGCCCTCCTTCGTCACCGGGTCGACCGGGCAGGAGGGAACGCACACGCGCCCTCCCGGACAAGCCTATACGGGAGCGGTCTCGGCCGGGACGCCGCTCCCGGTGCGCCCTCGCGGGAGCCGCCCGTACACTCGGGTCGTCGTGACCGTCGCTCGACCTCCCCGCCGGTGAACGTCTGGGTCGTGCTCGTCGCCGTCGTGATCGCGCTCGCGATCGCGTGGGCCGGTCTGACCGCACTGCGGGCGGCGTCCGGCGTCGGTTCGACCCGCGAGCGGATCGAACCCGAGGACGTCGAGGAGCTCGACGTGCGTCTGGTCTGCCGCGAGTGCGGGACGGAGCTCCGCGTAACGCGGATCGGGGAGCTGCAGATCCCGCGTCACTGCGGCGAGCCGATGGAGGTCGTCCGCGGGAGCGAGGCTGAGGGCGGCTAGCGCCAGCGGGTGGCCGCGATGAAGCCGGCCGCGATCACGCCGAGCCCGATCCAGAGCCAGTGCTGCTGCGTCCCTCCCGGCAGCAGGAAGTCCGCGTAGTTGAACACGATGATCAGCACGCCGAGGAGGATCAGGCCGAGGACGAGGTAGCCGTACCAGGCCGGGCTGGCCTTGGCCTTCTTCTTCGGCGGCGGGGCAGCGTACGGACGCGTGCCGCGGCGCTGGCGCTGTCGGGACTTCGGCATGGCCCCCGATGTTACTCGGGGGATAGCCGGAGGGATCGGTCGGCGACGGCCTCGACCGCGAGCCTGGTGAACGGGGCCGGCCGGACGCCACCGGAGGCCCACAGCCCTGTCTGGTCGTTCCAGTGCGGCGACGCCGGGTTGCCGGACTGGCCGGTGGTGAGCACGGCCACGGACGCGTCCGCATCGCCGAGATCCGTCACGAAGCGCCACGACGGCACGACCACCGCGTCGAACCCGAGCCGCGCGTCGACGCCGGCCTGCAACACGGTCTGCTCGTCCCCGCCGAGCTCGTGCTCCGCCGCGACGAATACCTCGCCGACGCTCGGGAGCAGCGCCATCGGATGCGCGAACCGCGCGTGGTGGATCGCGCCCCATCGCCACGTGTCGCGTTCGGGGCCGAGCCGCGCTTCGAGACCGGCGAGCGCGTCCTCGAGCGCAGCGCCGAGGAGCTCGGCCCAGGTGCCGCCGCCCGGCGGCGGCTCGTCGCCTTCGAGCAGGGCGGGGAGCGCCATGCAGACGAACGGCTCACGCCATGCGAAGTACCGCGCGAAGGTTTCGGGATCCGCGTCGCGGCCGAGGACCCGGGCCGCGATTTCGCCGAGCCACGTCTCGTAGACCGCGGCGGCCGCCGACCCGGCCGCGAGGTCGCCGTCCCAATCGCGCAGGAGCTCGAGACCCCAGCGCCCCGCATCGGACGTCGCGTCGACCTCCCGCAACCGCGGGAGGAGCCGTCGCGCGGGGAGCGAGACCGTGTCCACCTGGAGCGCGACCGAGTGCTCGATCGAGAGGGCCTCGGTCTCGCGCAGGACGTCTGCGATCCGGTTCGCGCGGAACGGCGGGTGGAAGTCGAGCCCGAGCAGGTGCGGATACGCGTCGTCGTGCACCCGATGGTTCGCGGTCGCGATCACGCCGCCCTCCGGATCCACGGACCAGGGGAGCTCGTCGAACGGCACCCAGGCGTCCCACTCGTGCTCGGAGGTCCAGCCGGGTACCGGCGCCGAGCCGTCGCCCGCACGGCGGACGGGAAAGCGGCCGGTGCACTGGTAGCCGATCGTGCGGGCGTCCGCATAGCCGATGTTCAGGCCCGGGCAGCCGAATCCATGGACGGCGCGGCGGAACTCCTCGAACGATCGAGCCTGCGCCATCTCGACGAAGGTCCACGGCTCGACGACCCCGTCGGCCGCCGTCCATCGGAGCGCGAACGTCCCGTCCACGGGCTCGAACTCCGTGCCCGCGACGCCGACGGCCGCCGTATCGAGGATCGGGCCGTGGTGCGTCTCGCGCACCTCGAACGTGAAGGGGTCGGCCCCGCGCACCTCGATCGACTCGGCGTGCACGAGCAGGGGCTCCCACCCGCCGTCGAACTCGGCCGCGGTCTCGTCGTCGTCCAGCCGCTCGACGTACAGGTCCTGGACGTCGCCGGACGCGATCGTGAGGCCCCAGGCGTGGTGCCCGGTCGTCCCGATCAGGATCCCCGGCGCGAACGGGAAAGCGACCCCGCGCACCTCGTACGCCGGGGCACGCAGGTGGGTCTCGAACCAGGCGGCGGGCTGCTGCACCAGCAGGTGCGGGTCGTTCGCGAGCAGGGGCGCCCCACTCGCGGTCCGCGAGCCGGCGACGACCCAGTTGTTCGAGCCCTGGGCGCTCGGACGGGGGAGCCGGTCGAGCAGTCCGTCGGCGAGCGCGTCGAGCCCGGCCGTCGTTGCCGCGGTGAGCTCGGCGGACCCCGGCCGGGCGGGCGGCAGGAGCGCGTCCGGGTCGGCACCTGGTCGTTCCGACAGGCGGAGCCGCAACAGCTCGCGGTCCCAGTTGCCCGAGAGCCCCCAGGCGATGTACGCGAAGACGGCCGCCCAGGGCTCCAGGCCCTCGTGCAGGTCGGGTTCGACGGCGAGGAGCCGGTGCTCGAGCGGCGGCGCGGGCATCGCGGCCACCCACGCGCGGGCGCCGTCCACGAACCGGCGCAGCATCGTCAGCGAGTCCTCGCTCCAGCGCCCGATCTCCAGAGCGCCGATCCGGTGGAAGCCGACCGTCCGGGCGAACCGGTCGGCCGGGATGCTGACCTCGCCGAACCATCCGGCCAGCCGGCCGTTTGCGGCGCGGAGCGCGAGCTCGATCTGGAACAACCGCTCCGAGGCCTGCACGAACCCCTGGGCGAACCAGAGGTCCTCGAGGGAGTCCGCCGACAGGTACGGGATGCCCCATCGGTCGCGCAGGATCTCGACGGGCCGCTCGAGCCCCGGCACCGCGAGCTCGCCCTCGTACGGGGGGAGGGCCTCCCGCGCGGCCGAACGCAGCTCCTCGAGCGGGTCCGTCACGGGCGGGGAGCCTACCCGGCGGCCGCCGACCCGCTCCGAGCGCTGGAGGCGGGTTGAGCGCGCGGCCCCCCCTCTGGAATGATGCGCGACGTGACCAACCATCGGCCGTGGTTCGCGACCTATCCGCCCGAGGTCCCCCACACGGTCGAGCCGTACCCGGACCTGTCGGTGTTCGGCATGCTCGAGCAGTCGGCCCGGACCAACCCGGACGCGACGGCGATCGGCTGGTTCGGCAAGCGGCGCTCGTACGCCTGGCTCCTGTCGGAGGTCGAGCGCTGCTCGGCCGCGCTCGCCGGGCTCGGCGTGGGCCGGGGTGACCGCGTCGCGCTGATCATGCCGAACTGCCCGCAGTACATCGTCGCGTTCTACGCGACCGTTCGCATCGGTGCGGTCGTCGTCGGCAACAACCCCCTGTACACGGATCGGGAGATGGAGCTCCAGCTGCGCGACTGCGGCGCCAAGGTCGTGATCGTGCTCGACCTCATGTACTCGGACTATGCCGACGTGTTCGAGACCGTCGGCATCGACCATGTGATCGTGGCGCGGCTCAACGACTACATGCCGTTCCCGAAGAAGCAGCTCGCGCCCGCGCTGCGGTTCAAGAAGCGGCAGCTCGAACAGGGCAAGCCGTGGCCCCCCGTCCCGAAGGGCGCCCCGGTCAGCTGGTGGGAACGATGGCTCGCCGCCGCGGGACCGGCGCCGCTCGCGGCCCGGCTCGACCCCGCGAAGGACGCGGCCGGGTTCATCTACACGGGCGGCACGACCGGGATCTCGAAGGGCGCGATGCTCTCGCATCGCAACATGGTCGCGAACGCGATGCAGGCGGTCGCGTTCCTCCAGCTGAAGCAGGGGGAGGAGGCGCTCCTCGGGCCGCTGCCGTTCTTCCACTCCTTCGGGATGCTCACGATGAACGTCGCGATCCGCGTGGCCGGCAAGATGGTGCCGATCCCGAACCCGCGGGACCTGCACCTCGTGCTCGAGGAGATGGCCAAGGAGAAACCGACGTTCGTCCCCGGCGTCCCCAGGCTCTTCAACGCGCTCAATGAGTCGCCGCTCACGAAGAAGTTCGACCTGCGGTCGGTGAAGGCGTGCATCTCGGGGGCGGCGCCGCTCCCCACCGCCGTGGCCGAACGCTTCGCGCAGATCACCGGCGGGGCGAAGCTCGTCGAGGGCTACGGGCTCACCGAGTGCTCGCCGGTCACCCACGCGAACCCGCTCGACGCGCCGCGGACCGGGGCGATCGGTGTGCCGATGCCCGACACGGACTGCAAGATCGTCGACCTCGAGGACCCGGACCGGGAGCTCCCGGCCGGCGAGCGCGGCGAGCTCTGCATCCGGGGGCCGCAGGTGATGCTCGGCTACTGGAACCGGCCGGAGGAGACGGCGCTCGCGATCCGCAACGGCTGGTTCCACACGGGCGACGTCGCGATCATGGAGCCCGACGGCTTCTTCCGGATCGTCGACCGGCTGAAGGAGATGATCATCGTCTCCGGGTTCAACGTGTACCCGAATGAGGTCGAGGACGCGCTCTACCACCACCCGAAGGTCTCGAAGGTCGCGGTGATCGGCGTCCCCGACGACACGACGGGCGAGGCCGTCAAGGCGTTCGTCGTCCTGAAGGAGGGCGAGACCGCGACGCCCGAGGAGATCGTCGCCTGGGCGCGGGACCCGGAGAACGGCCTCACCGCGTACCGCGCGCCCAAGCAGGTCGAGTTCCGCGACGAGCTGCCCGAGACGATGGTCGGCAAGGTGCTCCGCCGGGTGCTGGCGGAGGAGGAGCGAAGCAGGGCCGGAGCGGGCGCGCCTCCCGCTCCGTGAGCCCGCTCCCGGTCGATCTCGGCGAGGGGGCGCTCCTCCGCAAGCTCCGCATCGAGGATCTCGACCCAGTGTGGGGGCTGATCCAGACCGAACGCGAGCGCATCGGCGCCTGGATGCCGTGGGTCGAGGCCACCAGGACGATCGACGACCAGCGTGAGTGGCTCGAGGGTGTCATCCGGGACGAACGGAACCTCGACGGTCTCGGCATCTTCGTCGAGGGAAGCTACGTCGGCGGCGTCGGGATGGTGATGGACGCGTTCCGGATCGCCGGCGACATCGGCTACTGGATCGGGGGCGAGCACGAGGGCAGGGGCCTCGTGTCCCGGGCGGTGCGGGCCATGATCGACATCGGCTTCCGAGATCTCGGCCTGCACCGGATCGTGATCCGTGCCGGCCAGGAGAACCATCGGAGCCGGGCGATCCCCGAGCGTTTGGGGTTCACGCGCGAGGGAGTCGCGCGGGGCGAGGGCCGGGGTTCCGGCGGCTTCTACGACCTCGTCGTCTACAGCGTGCTGGAGGACGAGTGGCCCCCCAAGGCCTGACCGCCGTCGTCTTCGACCTGTTCGGAACGCTCGTCTACGAGTTCCCGCGGTCGGACTGGAACGAGTGGCTCCGAACGGCGGCCGCGGTCCTCGAGGCCGATCCGGATGCGTTCGAGGCCGCGTGGTCGGCGACCGGGATCGAGCGGCAGACCGGGCGGCTCGGCGACGTCGAGGAGAACCTGCGGACCGTCGCCGCCCGGGCGGGGGCGTGGCCGACGGACGCACAGATCACGGAGGCGCTCGAGGCGCGCGCCGAGATGTACCGGCGGTGGTTCGTTCCTCGGCCCGGGGCGGAGGAGGTGCTCGCCCGGCTTCGCGCGGACGGGAGGCCGCTCGCCCTCATCAGCATGTGCGCGCCCGACGCGCCCGCGATGTGGCGGTCGTCCCCGCTGGGCGGCTCGGTCGACGTCGAGGTCTTCTCGTGTGAGACCGGACTGCGCAAGCCGCATCCCGAGATCTACCTGCGCGCGACCGAGGAGCTCGGCGTGTCGCCGGCGGCCTGTCTGTACGTCGGCGACGGCGCCTACGGCGAGCTCTCGGGCGCGGCGGCGGTGGGCATGCACCCCGTCCTGATCCGTGACCCGGACGAGCAGGAGGAGATGCTCCGTGCCGAGGCCGAGGAGTGGACGGAGGGCTCGATCGGAACGCTCCTCGAGGTGCCGGGGCTGCTCGCGTCGGGCGGCTGACCCGTCAGAGGGCGCCGACCGCGCGCGCGGCGTCGAGCGCGGTCTCGAGCTCCTCGTCGGTGAGCGCGCGGAGCGGGGCGCGGACGTCCGGACGGACCGGCACCCCGCGCGCGCCGAGGATCGCCTTGAGCGCCGGCTGGAACGGCAGCGACCCGAGGCGTTGCCGGAGCGTGGTCACGTGCTCGCCCGCCTCGGCGCTGCGATCGTGGACGAGCGCCGCGACGATCTCGGGGAACGCGGTCGCGAGCCCCGACACCGCGCCGGTCGCTCCCCGTCCGAGCGCCTCGAGGACCAGCGGCTCCGACCCGACGAACAGATCGAGCCCGTCGAGCGCGTACGGCTCGACGGCCTCCCAGGGCGTGTCGGAGACCTTCATGCCGGCGAGGTTCGGCGCCTCCTCGCGCAGGCGTTCGATCGCCCGGACCGGGATCGCGTACCCGGACCGCGCGGCGAACTCGTACACGTAGAACGGGAGCGGCGCACACGCCTCGGCCGCCGCGCGCAGGTGGTCGAGGACGGCGGCCGCGTCGAGCGGGAAGTAGGGCGGGGCGATCACCGCCACGGCATCGGCGCCGATCTCCTTCGCGTGCGTCGCGAGCTCGACGGTATCGGCCGTGGACTGCGCGCCGGCGTGCACCGCGACCAGGAACCCGTCCGGGCGGGTCTCGAGGAAACGTTCGGCCGCGCGTCGGCGTTCGTCGATCGAGAGGAGCACGCCCTCGCCGGTCGTTCCGCAGGCGAGGAGGCCGTCGGCGCCGCCGCCCGCGAGGAAGCGGACGAGCGGGCCGAACGCCTGCTCGTCCAGGCGCCTCCCGCCGTCGGCGAGCGGCGTGACCGCGGCCGTGATCGCTCCCCGAAGCACGGCCCGGATGCTACCGGCTGCCCGCGAAGGTCTCGCGACTCGTTTGGCCCGGAGACGGGTCGGGAACCATCCGATCGACACGGTCGATCGAAGGAGGATCCGATGTGCCTGACCTGCGGGTGCGGCCAGCCGCACGAGGACCACGGCAACCCCGACAACTTCACCTACGAGGACCTGGAGAAGGCGGCCGAGGCGGGGGAGGTCTCCGTGACCGACGCCGTCAAGAACATCCAGGACGGGATGGCGAACGTCTGATGGCCGCGATGAACGAACGACCGACGGAGGACCTGCGCTGTCCGATCTGCGGCAAGGGCGTGCTCCGCGACATCGCCTACGACGAGAATCCGGCGGAGCCGAACGGCATCAAGCAGGCACCCGAGAGCGTGGAGGTACTGACGTACACGTGTGGGCACGAGGTCGAGGCCCACCGGCTCGAGGAGGCCGCGCGGCGAGATCCCAACGTCGAGCGCAGGGAGTCCGAGGAAACCGTCGGGGACGTCGGGCTGACCTGACGCCGAGCGGCTACGCCGACCGGTCGAACTGCGCCCGCTCGGTCGAGCCCTCGAGCGCGGTCGTCGACGAGGTCCCACCGCTCACGACCTGCGACACCGCGTCGAAGTACCCGGTGCCGACCTCCCGCTGGTGCCGGACCGCGGTGTAACCGTCGGCCTCGAGCTCGAACTCACGCTCCTGAAGCCGGACGTAGGCCGCCATGCCCTCCTCGGCGTAGCCGCGCGCGAGCTCGAACATCGAGGCGTTCAGCGCGTGGAAGCCGGCGAGCGTGATGAACTGGAACCGGTAACCCATCGCCCCGAGCTCCTTCTGGAAGCGGGCGATCCGGTCGTCGTCGAGGTTCTTGCGCCAGTTGAAGCTCGGCGAGCAGTTGTAGGCGAGGAGCTTGTCGGGATACCGGTCGTGGATCGCATCGGCGAACGTCCGCGCCTCGTCGAGGTCGGGCGTCGAGGTCTCGCACCAGAGCACGTCGGCGTACGGCGCGTAGGCGAGCCCTCGCGCGATCGCCGCCTCCACGCCGCCGCGGACGTGGAAGAAGCCCTCGGCCGTGCGCTCGCCCGTGAGGAACGGCTCGTCTCGCTCGTCCGCGTCGCTCAGGAGCAGCGTCGCGGCGTCCGCGTCGGTCCGCGCGACCAGCACGATCGGGACGTTCGACACGTCGGCGGCGAGGCGCGCCGCGGTGAGCGTGCGGACGAACTGCGACGTCGGCACGAGCACCTTGCCGCCGAGATGTCCGCACTTCTTCTCGCTCGCGAGCTGGTCCTCGAAGTGCACTCCGGCGGCGCCCGCCTCGATCATCGAGCGCGCGAGCTCGAACGCGTTCAGCGGCCCGCCGAACCCGGCCTCGGCGTCGGCCACGACCGGGGCCATCCAGTAGGTCCCGTTCACGCCCTCGGACCACGCGATCTGGTCCGCCCTTCGCAGCGCGTTGTTGATCCGCCGCACGAGCGCGGGGACGCTCGGCGAAGGGTAGAGCGACTGGTCCGGGTAGGTCTCGCCGGCGAGGTTCGCGTCGGCCGCGACCTGCCATCCCGAGACGTAGATCGCCTGGAGCCCCGCCTTCACCATCTCCACGGCCTGCCCGCCGGTCATGGCCCCGAGCGCCGGCACGTAGTCCGACCTCGAGAGCAGCGACCAGAGGCGTTCGGCGCCGAGCTTGGCCAGGGTGTGCTCGATCGAGACCGAGCCGCGAAGGCGGATCACGTCCTCCGCGGAGTACGTGCGTTCGGTCCCGTCCCAGCGCGCGGCAGTGCTCCAGTGGGCGCGCAGCGGCTCGGCCTCGAGGCGTATGCGGTCGTTCGACGTGAGTTCCATGGTGTGCCTCCCGGGTACCCGTCCCCGTTGGGGGAGAAACGCGCGACCCCCGCGGTCGCGAGGGTCGGCAGGCGCTCGGGGCCCGGCTCGCGGGCCCGGCGCTAGGGCGCGGCTACTCGGAGATTGAACGGCCGTTCAAACACGGCCTCAGTCTGCCAGAAGCGTCTCGCGCGCGCAAGGGTCATCGCTCGACGGGCGGCTCGGAGGCGCCGACGGCCTCGGAGGTCGCCTCGGGCTCCGAACGCTCGGATCCCGCCCGACTCGCGGGGTCCGCCCGGCGGTCGCGCACGAACAGGATCCATCCGGCCGCCGAGACCACGGCGGCGGCCGCGATCAGCAGGCCGAGCGCGAGCAGGAACGTCGCCTGTCGGTCCACGGGCGCGAGGCTAACGGAATCCGTCGGGGGCCATCGCCGGTCGCGGTCGTGCAAGATAGGCACGTGCGGCTGCCGGTGATGCCCCCCGTCTCGCCGATGCTTTCGAAGTCCGTGAAGGACATCCCCGTCGGCCCGTTCGGCTACGAGCCGAAGTGGGACGGGTTCCGCTCGATCGTCTTCCGAGACGGGGACGAGGTCGAGATCGGGAGCCGGAACGAGCGGCCGATGACCCGGTACTTCCCCGAGGTGGTCGAGGCCGTGAAGGCCAACTTCCCGGAGCGCGCCGTGATCGACGGCGAGCTCATCGTGCCCGACGACGAGATGCGCCGGCTGGAGTTCGAGATGCTGCAGCAGCGGATCCATCCGGCCGAGAGCCGGGTGCGGATGCTCGCCGAGCGCGTGCCGGCGCACTTCGTGGCGTTCGACCTGCTCGCGCTCGGAGACGACGACTACACGCGACGGCCGTTCTCCGAACGGCGCGCGTCGCTCGTGCGGGCGCTGAAGAAGGCCCGGTCGCCGATCCACGTCACCCCGGCGACGACCGACGTCGGGGTCGCGAAGCAGTGGTTCGACGAGTTCGAGGGGGCGGGGCTCGACGGGGTGGTGGCCAAGCCGCTCGAGGGGACGTACCAGCCCGACAAGCGCGTGATGTTCAAGATCAAGCACGAGCGCACGGCCGACTGCGTCGTCGCCGGCTACCGCCTGCACAAGTCGGGTCCGGACGCGGTGGGATCGCTGCTGCTCGGGCTCTACGACGACGAGGGCCAACTCTCGAACGTCGGCGTGATCGGCGCCTTCCCGATGGAGCGGCGCCGCGCGCTGTTGAAGGAGCTCGAGCCGCTCGTGACGACGTTCGACGGCCATCCATGGAACTGGGAGGAGCTCGCGCAGGGGCAGACCCGGAACCCCAGGAGCTCGGAGGGAAGCCGGTGGAACAACAAGAAGGACCTGTCGTTCGTCCCCCTCCGGCCCGAGCGCGTCGTCGAGGTGCGGTTCGACCACATGGAGGGCGACCGGTTCCGGCACACGGCGCAGTTCGTCCGTTGGCGGCCTGACCGCGACCCGCGATCGTGCACGTTCGAGCAGCTCGAGGAGCCGGTGAGCTTCGACCTGGCCGAGATCCTGGGCGTCAGTCGCCCGTAGGGGCATCCCCCCGGGCGGCTCGCCGCTTCGCCTCGGCTCGGCGCTCGGCCTCGAGCCGCTCGAGGTCGACGTCGCTCGTGTCGAGATAGGTCATCGCCCCGGCGATCGCCCGGTGCCCGGCGGTCGACGAGATCAGGTCGTGCATCTGCCGCGCGACGCGCCGGTAGGTCGGGTGTCCCTGCGGCGAGGACCGCAGCTCGATCAGGTGCATCGCCTCGCGCGCGTTCATCTGCATCACGAACCGGATCCGGTAGGCCATCGCGACGGCGTACTGGGCGACGTCGGGACCGGCGTGCTCGGCGACGGTCGCCCACGTCAGCGCCGAGTCCTCCATCACGCGGTTCCACTCGTCGGCCATGCCGGCGTCGGCGATCACCTCCGGCGTGTCGAACCCGTGGGTCGGCGAGAGCGCCTGCCACTCGAGCGTGAGGAGCCGATGGCGCTGGAGGTCGCGGAACGCGCCGTAGTCGCACAGCACGTCGAATCGGTAGCCGGTGCGCTCGAACGCCCGACCCGGCCGGTGTCGCCGATTCCCGCGCTCGCCGAGGTAGGCGCGAAGCACCGCGTCGCGCTCGTCCACGCTCATCGTGTGCGCGAGCGACTGCAGCCGGTCGTCCGGGAGCGACGACGACGCGAACATCGCCGCCGCGACGATCTTCTCCTCGCCGAGCGGGTCGTAGTCCGTCAGCGTCACGGCCTCGCGGTGGCCCGGTTCGATGCCCTCGGTGAACTTCCCGGTGACCTCGCGGGTGGCTTCCCTCGTCTCGCTCAGATATCGCGACCACGCGACCCCCCGGTCCGGCAGGTCGACCCGCTTCAGGAACGCGGGGATCACCTTGCGGAGCTCGACGAGCATGAGGTCCGCGTAGTCGCGCACCTCGGCGAGCGGGTGCGCGCGCATCCGGATCAGCATCTGCTCGTAGGACTGCCCGGTGGCGAACACGCCGAGGTTCGAACGGGTCCCCGCCGGTAGCAGCACCCGCAGCGTGTCGCAGGTCTTCGCGGTGATCGTCGAGCGGTAGAGGAAGTCGGAGTCGCCCGGGTCCTTCGGGAAACGGTCGGCGAACAGGTCGTACAGGGGTTGGAACAGCCGCCCGTACGTCTCGAACGTCCGCGTCGCGAACGCCTCGTACGCCTCGCCGGCCGGACCGCCGGCGATCTCCGGCGGGACCGTGAGACGCCAGCGGTTCCCCGGGCGGTCGTCGTAGCGCATGTAGCGGGTCGACTGCTCGAGATAGGCGGCGAGGCGCCCCCACTCGATGCCCTTCGCGAGAAGCTGCGACGCCTGCTCGCACGCGAGATGCACGCCGCCGAGCTGCGCCACCGAGTCGTCGCCGAACTCGAAGAACACGCGGTCGAACAGCTGCTCCGCCTTCTCGACCTTCACGCCCTCGAGTCCCGGGACGGCGCCCGCCTCGAGCGGCTCGGCGAACTCGTCCAGGAACAGACGCCGGAGCGACTTCGGTGTGCGCGAGTAGCGGGCGAACAGCGCCCCCTTCACCACCTCGGGCAGGTTCGTGAGCGCGAAGACCGGCCCGTCGAGGTTCGTGAAGTGCGGCTCGAGCCGCGCGCGTTCCTCGTCCGTGAACTCCTCGCGGACGAACCAGAGCGACACGCTAGCCGTCGCCGGTCTCGCCGGTCTCGCCGGTGGCGCCGGTCGGCGGCGCGGGCTCCTCCCGCGGGAAGAGCGTGACCTGCTGCCCGGGCTGCACGACGGTGCCTGCAGCGGGATCCTGGGCCGCGACCTTGTTCGCGTTGTTCGGGCACAGGGGGTTCGGCGGCGCGGTGTCGCCGGCCGCCACGGGGACGAGGCCGGCGGCGCTGAGCTCCTGCTGCGCCGAGCCGAACGACTGACAGGTCACGTCCGGCACGGTCACCTCGTCCGGCCCGGTCGAGACGAAGATCGTGACCGGCGTCCCCTCCTCCACCTCCTCGCCCACTGCCGGGTCGGTCCGCGTCACGAGGCCCTCGTCCACCGAGTCGCTCCCCTCCTCCTCCGGCCCGCCAGGCTCGAGGCCGAGCTCGAGCAGCTGGGCCTGCGCGTCCTCGACGGTGGCGCCCTGGAGGTTCGGGATCACGACGGTGTTCGGCTGCGCCACGATCGTGAGGTTCACGATCGATCCCCGGTCGACCTCCGTGTCCGCCTCGGGGTCCTGGGCGACGACCGTGCCGGGCTCCTGCGTGTCGTTCTGGGCCGGCACCCGGCGTTCGATCACCGGGACGAGGTCGGCCTCCCGGAGGGTCTGCTCCGCGACGGAGCGCGACTCGCCGACGACGTCCGGGACCGCCACCTGCACGCCGGTCTGCCCGTTCTCGTCGGCCAGGAACGTCGTGGCGAGGAACCACAGCAGGAGGCCGAGCAGGCCGATCAACACGAGCGTGACCGCGATCGGTATCCACGCGCCGGCCTTGCGCTCGGGTTCCGGCGGCGTGAGGACCTGCGTCGTCTGCGGCACCGGCCGGTCGAGCACCTGCGTCGCCCCGGCGGCGAGCAGCGGTGTCGTCTCGACCGGCAGGCCGTGCTTGACGCGGTCGAGGTCGGCCCGCATCTCCTCGGCCGACTGGTACCGGTTCGCCGGGTTCTTCGCGAGCGAGCGCAGGATCACGGCGTCGAGCTCGGGCGTGACGTCTGGGTTCAGTTTCGAGGGCGGGAGCGGCTGCTCGAGCACCTGCTTCGAGGCCACCGCGACCGGCGAGTCGCCGAGGAACGGCGGGCGCCCCGTCACCATCTCGTACAGGACACACCCGAGCGAGTAGATGTCCGAACGCCCGTCGACCGGCTGCCCCTGGGCCTGCTCCGGCGACAGGTACGACGCGGTGCCGAGGATCGCGGCCGTCTGCGCGACCGTGTCGGCGGTCGTCGTGACCCGCGCGATGCCGAAGTCCGTGACCTTCACCTCGCCGCGCGGGTTGAGCATGATGTTGCCGGGCTTGATGTCGCGATGGATCACCCCCTGGGCGTGTGCGGCCTCGAGCGCTTGGCAGACGTCCATCGCGATGTCGATCGCGCGGTCGGGCAGGATGCGGCCGCCGCCGGCCAGGAACTCGGCGAGCGTGCGACCCTCCACGTACTCCATCACGATGTAGTGCACGCCGTCGTCCGAGCCGGTGTCGAACACCGAGACGATGTGCGGGTGTCCGATGCTCGCGGCGGCCTGCGCTTCGCGGCGGAACCGCTGCACGAACCCGTCGTCGTCGGCGAACTGCGGTGCGAGGACCTTCACGGCGACGGTTCGACCCAGCACCGTGTCCGTGCCGAGGAAGACCTTGGCCATGCCGCCCCGGCCGAGCTCGCGCTCGACGCGGTAACGTCCTCCGAGGGTCACGGGTAGGTCGATCTTCGGAACCTCCTGCTCACACGCCCAATGCGGCCTCCAGGACCGCCCTCGCGATCGGGGCGGCGAGTTGTCCGCCCGTCGCCTCGCTGCTCAGGCTACCGCCGTCGAGCACGATAACCGCCACGGCGACCTCGGGAGCTTCGGCCGGGGCGAACGAGACGAACCAGGCGTGGGGGTTCGCACCCTCGCCGTGCTGGGCGGTCCCGGTCTTGCCCGCGACGGTCACGCCCGGGATCTGTGCCGCGGTGCCGGTCCCGCTCTCGACCACGCCGACCATCATCTGGGTGAGCGCGGCGGCGTTCGACGCGGAGAGCGGCTGGGAGAACTCCTGCGGGGCGAACTTCGCGATCACCTGCCCGGTCGGGTCACGGGCCTCGGTGACCAGACGCGGCTGCATCTCGACGCCGCCGTTGCCGATCGCGGCCGCCACGAGCGCCATCTGCAGGGGATTCGCCGCGACGTCCTGCTGTCCGATCGCCGAGATCGCGACGGCGGGCTCGCGCTCGGCGAACGTCTCCGGCGCCGGGAACACGCCAGAGGTCCAGGGGATGTCGAACGGCACGAGGTCTTCGCCCGGTTCGGCCGTGAATCCATACTCGCGAGCCTGCTCGGCGAGCGCGTCCGCCCCGAGCTCGAGGCCGACCTCGCCGAACACGACGTTGCACGACTGGCGGAGCGCGTCGGCCAGCGTGATCTGCGAGCCGCCCGAACACGTCGAGCCGCCGAAGTTCTCGATGGTCGCATCCGTGAGCGGGAGGTCGAGCTCGTTCGGGTTGGGCCACAGGCTGTCCGGGCCGAACCCGTTCTCGAGCGCCGCCGACGCGGTCACGAGCTTGAACGTCGAGCCCGGCGGGAAGAGCTCGTCGCTCGCGCGCGAGAGCAGCGGCTTGTCGGGATCCTCGTTCAGCACCTCCCACGAATCCCGAACGACCTTCGGATCCTGGGAGGCGAGCAGGTTCGGGTCGTAGGTCGGCTCGGAAACGAGGGCGAGG
>Ga0114129_10005944_pt1 | contig 17275 bp, 14 predicted proteins | sample RhiMetdeltSRZDD1_FD_80071 | JGI IMG/M metagenome (GOLD analysis project Ga0114129, IMG submission 80071) | Populus rhizosphere microbial communities from Tennessee, USA - Rhizosphere MetaG P. deltoides SRZDD1 (version 2) (version 2) | ecosystem: Host-associated > Plants > Roots > Rhizosphere >... | reverse complement strand
TTGCTCGACTATTTCCGGCTCCGCTTCGCCTCCACCAATCATTTGCTGCAAAGCGCGACGCGCGCGCTCAAGTCCGGCCTGCCGGAGAAGACCGTGCTGGCGTGCCTGCTCCATGACATCGGGGTCTCGGGCTTCATCCGCGCCGACCACGGCTATTGGGGCGCGCAGATGATCGAGCCCTATGTGGACGAGGAAGTGAGCTGGGCGGTGCGCATGCACCAGGCATTGCGCTTCTTCCCCGACGAGTCCGTCGGCTATCCCTATCCCGACATGTACGTGAAGTATTTCGGCCCCGACTATCGGCCGGAGCCCTACATCGTCGAGGAATACAAGCGCGCCCGCGCGCACAAATGGTACATGACGTCGCGCATGATCTGCGTGAACGACATCTATTCGTTCGATCCCGACGCCAAGGTCAACCTCGACGACTTCACCGACATCGTCGGCCGCCATTTCCGGCAGCCGAAGGAGGGGCTCGGCTTCGACAACAGCCCGTCCGCCCACATGTGGCGCACGCTGATGCGGCCGACGCGGTTTCTCTGAGACCGAAAAGCAGATGCCCGGCACGAGGCCGGGCATCGCCATTCGGTCGTCGCGAACAGACGCCTAGATCTTGTCCGGGAAGCGGATGATGAAGTTGTCCGCGTTCGGCATCTTCACCTTCGGCAGCGTCTGCGCGTTCATCTCGTCGTTCGGGCCGATGAGCTTGTTCTCGGCCAGGATGTAGGCGGTGATCGCGTAGACCTCGTCGTTGGTGAGCGTTCTGGGCGTCACCCAGGGCATCGATCGGCGCGTGAAGTCGAACAGCGTCGTGGCATAGCCCCAGAAGTTCGCGATGGTCTTTGGCGAATCGATGCCGGTGATGGGCGGTTTGCCGACCAGCGCCGCGCTGCGCCCGCCTTTGCCGCCTTCGCCGTGACAGAGCGCGCATTTCTGTGCATAGATCGGCGCACCCTGAGCCGGCGTGCCGCTGCCGGGCGGCAGGCCGGTGCCGTCGGGCATGGCATTGATGTTCCACTCCCCGACGTCAGCCTCCGTGATCGGTTGCCCGAGATTGGGACCTTGCTGAGCAAGCGCCGCGGTCGCAAAGCCCGCGAGCAGAGCGCCGGCGAGAAGCGGCTTACGCGTAAACATGTTTCACCTGCCCGCTGGGATCGACCGCCCAGCTCGTGATGCTGTTGTAGTGCTGGTTCGGGAAGCCCCCCATGTTCGGGGGCTTCTGCGTCTGGCCGCGCGCGGCCACAAAGTCCGCCCGCAGCGGCTGCACGTTGCCGGCCTCGTCCCAGGCGCGGCTTTGCAGGATCGCCGGACCGCCGTTCCAGTTCCACGGAGCGCGGAACCGGGTGAAGGATTTCGGCATCACGGGAGCCTGCAGGGCCGCCTGCGCCCAGCTCTTGCCGCCGTCAGCCGAGACCATGACCTTCGAAATTCGGCCGTTGGCCGAATAGGCAATGCCGGAAATCTCGTAGAAGCCCTGCCCTTTCAAATTGAGCCCCGGCGAAGGCTGGGTGATGAAGGATTTCACTTCGGTGAGGAAGTGGAAGCGATAGGCCTTTCCGTTCGGCAGAAGCTGCGAATAGGTCCGCGTCTCGTAGTAGCTCATGGCGGGGTTTTCGCTGACCTGGATCCGCCGCAGGAATTTGACGTTCATGTTGCCCTGCCAGGCCGGAAGCACCAGGCGCATCGGATAGCCGTTGCCGGGCATGATCCGCTCGCCGTTCTGATAGAGCGCGACCAGCGCGTCGTCCCAGGCCTTGGTCAGCGGCACGCTGCGGCTGAGCGCAAGCGAATCGGCGCCTTCGGCGACGAACCACTTTGCCTTCGGGTCGACTCCGACCTCGTCGAGCAGCGTGGAGAGGCGGACGCCGGTCCATTCGGCGCAGGAGACGAGACCGTGGAGCTGCTGCACGGTGCCCTGCAGCGGCTCGTTCGAGAACATCGGCGCGCTGTTGCCGCCGCACTCGACGTAGGTCGTTTGCGTGACCATCGGGTAGCGCGAGAGCGCTTCGAGCGTGAAGACCTTCGGCTGCCGTACGAGGCCGTGGATCACAAGCCGGTGCTTGTCCGGATCGATGTCCGGGATGCCGGAATGATTGATGGTGAAGTGCAGGCCGTTCGGCGTGACAACGCCGTTGATCAGGTGATGCGGCGTGCGCGCGTGACTGGTTCGCGGCTCGCCGTTCGGGTTGCTCAGGATGCGGCCGACTTTCTCCTCGAAACGCGAGCGCGTCTCGTAGGGCTTGCTGTTGGCGCCGGCGGCCTGGCTCCACGGGTCGTCCTTGAGCGGCTCGGCCGCCGCGCCCGTGAGTGAGGCACCGACTCCGGTGCCTATCGCGCCCGCGAAGGCGATACCACGCCCGAGCAGGGCGCGGCGGTCGAGCAGCCCGTTGCCGGCAACCTGCTCGACTGGGGGCGACGTACGGCCGCCCCGATCATGTTTGCGATTGCTCATCGTCCTCTCCCTTGCGGATGACCGGGCGTTGCGCGCCGATCTATTCCGTATTCCTCGACCGGAGGCCCTGGGTTGCCCCTGCGGCGGCGTCTTGTTGTTCCAAGACCTGTTGTTGCGGAACCCGGATCGAAGGATGGCCGTGTCGGCCGCGAAATAGACTGCGCTTTTTCGCCAGCCCTTGCAACGAGACAGTCCGCTTGACCCGGCCGGCGCGATCGGGGCAGCCGGCCCGGCGCGACCTAGCGCTGCGCGCTAGCGGACGATCTTGACGCCGGCTTCCTTGAGGATGTCGCGCAGCCGGCCTTCAAATCCGCCCAGGAACCGACGCGTCTCCGCCGAATTTACAAACCCGCCCTCGAGCTGATTGTCCTCGATGAACTTTTTCCAGCCGGGCGTTTGCGACACCCTCCGGAAAAGATCCTCGTAATAGGCGACGGCGTCCGGCGGCATCGCGGGCGGGCCGACGATGCCGCGCATCTGCGGAACGTCCGGGATGTCGAAGCCGGCCTCCTTGATCGTGGGCACGTCCGGGAATCCCTCGAGCCGCTTCGCGCTCACCTGCGCCAGCGGGCGCAGCTTGCCGGCGCGCACCTGCTCGATCGCCTCGCTCGGATCGATGATGATCATGTCGACGTGGCCGCCGAGAATGGCGGCGAGCCGCTCGCCGCCGGACGGGAACGAAATGAACGACCAGCGCGCGCCGGTATTCTTCATCAGGAGCTGACGCACCACGTTCTCGCGCGACATGATCGATCCGCCGGACTGCTTGAGCTGCCCCGGCTTCTCCTTCGCCGCATTGATGAAGTCCGCGAGCGACTTGACCGGCGAGTCCGCGCGCACCGTCACCAGCGCCGGCTCGACCACCAGCCGCGCGATCAGGCTCATGTCGAGAAGCTTGTTGGTCGCCGCCTCCTGCACCATCGGGTCGAGCATCCAGATATTGGTGAAGCAGGCGATCACATGCGGATCGCCGCGCTTGCTGGCGACATAGGCGGCGGCGGTGGCGCTGCCGCCGCCCGGCTTGTTGGCGACCTGGATGCGCACCGGGGAGAGCTTCTCCTGATCGATGATGGTGATCAGCGCGCGGGCGAACACGTCGTTGCCGGATCCGGGGCCACCGTGCACCACGAACTCGATCGGGCGTGTCGGCTTGAACTCGGCCAACGCCGGGTCAAGGCCGGTCATGCTCAGCAGCAGCGCCGCACAAGCGAGCAGATGGCGTCTGGTCATGGTTTCCTCCGAACTGAACTCATCCCTCGGCAATCGCGCGGACGCGCGCCTGGTTGAAGCGTCCGATCAGCGGCAGCAGCAGGATCAGCACCGCAAGCCCCAGCATGATCGCCGAGATCGGGCGCTGCACCAAGGTGGTCAGGTCTCCCTGCGACATCATGAGCGACTGGCGCAGCGCCCGCTCCATGGCGTCGCCGAGCACGAAGCCGAGGATCAGCGGCGCCGTCGGGTATTTCAGCTTCACCATTGTATAGCCGAGCAGGCCGAAGCCGACGAGCAGCGCAATGTCGAACATCCGCCCCGACGCGCCGTAGGCGCCGACGATCGAAATGCCGAGGATGATGGGAAAGAGGATATAGACCGGCAGCCGCAGGATCTGCGCGAAGGCCGGCACCAGCGGCAGGTTGAGGATCAGGAGCACGACGTTGCCGATATACATGCTGGCGACCAGACCCCAGAACACGTCCGGCGAATCCTGCATCAACAGCGGGCCCGGCTTCACGCCCCAGAGCACCAGGGCCGAGAGCATGATCGCGGTGGTGCCGCCACCGGGAATGCCGAGCGTGAGGAGCGGAACGAGCGCGCCGCCGCTGTCGGCATTGTTGGCGCCCTCCGGCGCCGCCACGCCCTCGGGCGCGCCCTGGCCGAATTTCTCCGGATGCTTCGAGAACGCCTTCTCGACGCCATAGGCGATGAACGACGAGATCGCGGCGCCGGCGCCCGGCAGCACGCCGATCAGGAAGCCGGTGACCGAGCCGTTCACGAAGGCGAACCGGCAGGCCTTGAGCTCCTCCCAGTTCGGCAACAGGTTGCGGATTCCGCGCGGGACCGGAAGCATCTTGGCTTCCTCACCGGCCTCGATGCTGGCGAGCACTTCGGCGATGGCGAAGACGCCGATCGCAACCACCATGAAGTCGATGCCGCCGAGCAGCGTGGCCTGCCCGAAGACGAAGCGCGCCTGCGCGGTGAACAGATCCGTGCCGATGCTGGTGAGCCATAAGCCGACAAGGAGCGCCAGCAGCCCCTTCAGCAGCGAAGGCCCGGAGAGCAGGACCACCAGCGCAAGGCCGAGGCACATCAGCGAGAAATATTCCGGCGAGCTGAACGACAGCGCAAAATTCGCGACCGGCGGCGCAATCAGCGTCAATGCGACCACGCCGACGGTGCCGGCGACGAACGAGGCGATGGCGGCAATTCCGAGCGCGGCGCCGGCGCGGCCTTTGCGCGCCATCGCATAGCCGTCAATGCAGGTCACCACCGAGGACGATTCGCCCGGGATGTTGAGCAGGATCGAGGTGGTCGAGCCGCCGTATTTCGCTCCGTAATAGATCCCGGCGAGCATGATGATGCCGCCGGTCGGGTCCATCTTGAACGTCAGCGGCAACAGCATCGCCACCGTCGCCGCCGGCCCGAGTCCGGGCAGGATGCCGACGATGGTGCCGAGGAAGCAGCCGACGAAGCACCAGAAGATATTGCTGGGCTGCAGCGCGACCTGAAATCCGTGCAAAAGCCCGCTGGCGATGTCCATTTCAGAACCCGAGGAAGCCCGCCGGCAGCGGCAGGCTCAAGGCGATCGGGAAAACGAGATAGAAGCCGAGGGCGACGCAGACCGCAGTCACGCCGGCGGTCAGCAGCGGACGCCGGAAGATGAAAGCCACGATGAAGAACGTCAGCAGCGCGAAGCTCAGCACGAAGCCGAGCGGCTCCATCAGCGCGGCCGCGAGCGCAAACGCAAGCCAGGTGATGAGCGCGCGACCGGTGGCGGCCCAGTCGACGGCCGGGCGCTCCCCGGTCTTGGTGATTTTGCTTACGACCAGCAGCAACGACAGCGCCACCATGGCGACGCCGTACCAGACCGGGAAGAAGCCGGGCCCGGGTCCGTCGGCGGTGTAATAATCCCAGGCGCGCCCCTGCATGAAGATATAGACGCCGAGCGCCGCGAGCAGGGCGCCCGAGATCACGTCGCCATCGCGCAGGACATTTCTGCCCATGACCCCCTCCCCGGCTGTTGCAGTCGCGTCTTGGGAGCGCGCGCCGGTCGTGCCGCGAAACCGCAGTATCCCCCGCTGAGAAAATCAAGGCAATGACGCGATCAGCGCGGCGGAAGGCGCCAAAGCCGGCGCGCGTATTCGATCAGCGCGCCGCTGATGGCGCCGGGCTGTTCGGCAACGGCGGCATGGCTGGCATTGCGGATGGTCGCGATGGTGACGCGGTCGCCCAGGGCCTGCTTGAACGCGTGTGCGTCCTCCGCATGCGCCAACGGGTCATGATCGGGCTGGAGATAGAGGAGTGGGGCGTTGCCGCCGGCATAATCCTCCTCGCGCGAGGTGCGGTCGCCGGCGATCCGCTGCGCCGCCAGCACGTCCGGATACCAGCCGTCGAGCCAGACGCGCGGGTCGTTGCCCGGCGCGAAGAAAGCGAAGCGCAATGCGCGCAGCCGCTCGGCTTCCGGCAACGAAGGATTGGCGCTGTTCCTGATCGCCTCGCGCACCGCCGGCGGGCTCGGGGCGTGGCCGACATTGGCGGCGAGGAGACAGACCGCGGCCACCAACTCCGGCCGGTCGGTGGCGAGCATGCGCGCGACCCGGTTGCCGAAGGCATGGCCGACCACGAAGGCGGGACCGCCGCCGTCGTGCTCGATCACCGCGGCGATGTCGGCGGCATAGTCGTGCAGGTCGATGGCGGTCATCGGCCCGCGGCTGCCTCCGATGCCGCGCGGCTGCGGGCGCAGCACTCGGAATCCGCCCTCCGCCAGCCGGTCGGCGATGGCATCAAAATCGCCGGCGCCGCGGCCGAGCGACGGAAGCAATACGATGAGAGGACCCGTCCCTTGTCCAAGCACCTCGATCGTGACGTCACCGTGCCGGGCGAGCGCGCGGGACGGCACGCTCATGGCGCCGGTTCACCGGGGGGCGAGGATTCAGGTTGCTCGCAAACCCCGTCACAGCAATGGGCGATGCCGCCACCGCCGCAATCGGGACAGGGGATCATCTCGCAGCGATCGTCCCCTTGCTCCTTGCGCGGTGCGCGCACGAAGCCGGGCCGCTCGCTCCACCGGCAGCTCTCGCACAGCATGAGGCACCCCCCAAGGGGCGCCACCTCACCTGATTCTCTGTCGCCGGAAAAGAGAAAGGCCGCGCGGATGCGCGGCCTCAGCCACGGACCTTGATCGCTTACAACCAAGCCCTTTCGACGCCCTTCGCGGCCATCAGCTCGGCGATGCGCCGGCGGGCGTAGAACATGCGCGTTTTGACGGTGTTCTGCGGGACGCCGATGATCTCCGCCACCTCGTCGATCGACTTCTCGTGGTAGTAGACGAGGTCGACGATCTCACGATGCGCCGGCGACAATTCGTTGAGACAGCTGCGCAGGATCGCGCTGGTCTCGTTTTTCTGCAGCGTGATTTCCGGATTGTCGGACGGGTCCTCGATGAACTCCGCGACCTCTTCGTCCAGCTCCTCGGTGGTCCGGCGGCGCAGCACCGACAGCGCCTTGTTGCGGGCCATGCCCATGAGCCACGTCGACACCTGCGAGCGGCGCTCGAACCGTTCGGCCTGACGCCACACGTCCAGGAAAACCTCGCTGACCAGATCTTCGGCGGCCTGCTCGTCGTTCATGAACCGCAGCAGGAAGCGATAGACGCGCACGTTATGCCGCGCATAGAGCATCTGCAGGGCGTGCTTGTCGCCGTCGGCGATCAAATCGACCAGAGCTTCGTCGGGGGTCTGCTGCACAGAACCCCACGGCCGGCCGTTGGCAACGGCGGATGCGACCTGAGTGTACTGCATGGGACCCTCCCCTTTACTCCGCTTACTTCGCGCGAGCGGCGCGACCCGATGGGACCCGACGTAACAGGGGGACGTTTCGGCTGGATTGCGCGCGTGGGGAAAATGGTTTCGTGGCAGAGGCAAAATGTTTCGTGCGCGGCCTCGTGACGAAACAAATTCCCGGCGACTATGGGCACGCCGCAATGCCGCCACAGACAAAGGGGTAGTGAAACCTCCGCCTTTACCGCACCGTGGTGGAGCAAGCGCCGGCAGCGCTGTCCGGCCCGCGCTCCCGCGCCGGGCTAACCCGCGAGGAATTCGGGCCTTTTTCCAGGATGGCACCAGCACCGCGACGACCTTATGATGGACGCTTTCCAACGGACGCGCCGGGGAGGGCCCAGCGATGTCGCTGAAACGCACGTGGCTTGGCTGGAGCCGCTTTGCGGCCGGCATCTGCGCGGCCGTCGCGATGGTTGCCGGCCCGGGATCGATTGTCGCCGGCAACGCGCGCGAATTCCGGGTCGCCGATATCCAGGACGAGACCTATCCGACCGTGCAGGCGCTGCGCTTTATGGATCAATTGGTGACCGAGCGCACCGGCGGACGTCATCGCATGCGGGTCTTTCATTCCCGCCAGCTTGGCGAGGAAAGCCAGACCATCGAGCAGACCCGCGTCGGTGCGATCGACATGAACCGCATCAACGTGGGTGCGATCGGAAACTTCGCGCCCAGCCTCAATGTGCTGGGGCTGCCGTTTCTGTTCCGCACGCTCGACCACATGTACAAAGTCGTCGAGGGGCCGATCGGCGATGAGATCCTGGCGTCGCTCGAGCCGTACGGTTTCATCGGGCTGACTTATTACGACTCCGGCGCCCGCTCGATCTACACCACGACCAAGCCGATCAAGACGCTGGCCGACCTCAAGGGACTGCGCATCCGCGTGCAGCAATCCGACCTGATGACCAAGATGGTCAAGGCGCTCGGCGCCGAGCCCGTGGGGCTCGCCTACGGCCAGGTCCTCACCGCACTCTCGACCAAGCTCGTCGATGGCGCCGAGAACAACTGGCCGTCCTTCGTGACCACCGGCCACTACAAGGTCGCGCCTTATTACACCGAGACGCTGCACACGATGGGGCCGGAAGTGTTGATCATGTCGCGCCGCGCCTGGGCCGACTTATCGGTTGAGGACCGCGCGATCTTCCGCGCCGCCGCCCGCGATTCCAGCAAGTACATGAAGGGCCAATGGCAAAGCTGGGAAGAGCGCTCGCGCCGCGAGGCCGTCGAGGGCGGAGTGATGATGGTCAGCGACGTCGATCGTAAGCCCTTCGAAGACGCAACCAAGCCGCTGCGCGACGAGCTGCGCGCCGATCCGGCGTTCGGATCGCTGATCGAGCGGATCGCGGCCGTGCAATGAGTCATTGAGGCCGGACTTGCAGTCACCCATGGTATTGAGCGGCATGGCCGAGAAGCCACGCAACCCCGCGAGGTCCTGGCAGCTCCTGCGCGCGTTGCCGATTCGCTGGCGGATTCTCTCGATCGCCGCGGTCAACATCATGGTGGTCATTATCTTCGCCGCAGTGCTGTGGGACAGCGCCCGCACTCTCACCACGGCGCGCAACGAGCTCAGCCAGACCCGCGACTCCGAACGCCTGCTGGCGCTGCTGGAGAGCCAGGCCGGGCGGCTGCAGAGCCTCATTCATCGTTATTTCACCCAGCCCAATGAACCGCTCCTCAACGAGATCAGGGAGGTGCGCGAATCGCTGCTCGGGACCCTGGGCAATCGCGCCTCGGTTGATCCGATCCTCAAGGGTTCGGTCGCCGATCTGATGCAAGTCACCGACCGGTTTGTTGCCGGCTTCAGCGACCTGCGCAACGTCCAGTCGGCGATCGCCACCAGCTATGAGCATCAGGTGCTGCAGCCGGCGCGAGAAATGTCGGGCCTCTACGCAATCATCGAAAGCGCCACCAGGGATCAGGCGGCGCTGATCTGGCCGGCGCTGAGCAAGTCGCGCGAGTCGTTCTCCACCACGCTTGTGCTGACCAACGTCTTCTATCTGACGCACCGGCGCGATACCGCCGAGGAGGTGACAAAGAATCTCGAGACGATCGAAGGCACCATTCCGGTGATGATGGACCTCGCCGACAACGATCTCCAGCGCGGCGCGCTCGGCGCGCTCGGCTATCGCGCGGTATCGTGGCGATTGGGCGTCGCGCAATTGTCCGAGAGCTTCGCGCTTTACGAGAAGCTCCTGCGCGAGGCGATCGACGGCAATCAGATGTCGATGGCCAACGCGATCGACGTCCTTTCGAAGGACATGCGCGGCCGCGAGCGTCAGGCCTACGAGCGCTTCGAGAGCACGCTCTCCGATCTTTATCTGAGGATCGCGGTTGTCGCCGCCCTGACCCTGGCGATCTCGATCCTGATCGGGCTTGCCATCGCCGGGACCATCGTGCGCCCGCTGCGGGTGCTGGAACACGCCATGCAGGCGATCACCTCGGGCGATTACGCGCGCGCGGTGCGCGGCGTCGATGCCCGCGACGAGATCGGCGGGATGGCGCGCGCCATCGAGGTATTCCGCGAGAACGCCATTGCCAAAAGGCAGGCGGAGATCGAACTCAAGTCCTCGAAGGAACGGGCCGAAAACGCGCTCAAGGAACTGCAGGAGACGCAGCAAAGCCTGATCGAGGCCGAGAAGCTTGCCGCGCTCGGCGGCCTCGTCGCCGGCGTCGCGCACGAGGTCAACAATCCGGTCGGCATCAGCCTCACCGTGGCCTCGAGCTTCGCCCGACGCTGCGAGAGCTTCAGCGAGGAGATCCGTGACGGGACGGTCCGGCGCTCGCGCCTCGACGAATTCATCGCGGGGAGCCAGGAGGCGGCGAAGCAGCTTGTCGCCAACCTCAATCGCGCAGCCGACCTGATCCAGTCGTTCAAGCAGGTCGCGGTCGACCGCAGCCACGCCGAGCGGCGGACGTTCGATCTGAAGGAGGCAACCGAACAAATCGTCGTCAGCCTGCGGCCCGCGCTGAAGCGGTCCGGCATATCGCTGACCGTAGAAATGCCCGACGGCATCCAGATGGACAGCTATCCGGGACCCTATGGCCAGGTGCTGACCAATCTGGTGCTCAATTCGCTGGTCCATGCCTTCCCGGACAAGCGGGCGGGATCCATGTATCTCGCCGGCAAGCGCCTCGGCACCGATCAGATCGAGGTTCGCTTCTCCGATGACGGGATCGGCATGAGCGAGGACGTGCAGCGGCGCGCCTTCGATCCATTCTTCACCACGCGGCGCAGTCACGGCGGGACCGGGCTTGGCCTGCATATCGTCTATAACCTGGTGACGCGCCGCCTGGGCGGACGGCTCACGCTACAGGCCGCGCCGGGCCGGGGGACAAACTTCTACATCCGGCTGCCGCTCGTCGCTCCGAGGGACGACTTCGCCGATGCCTCGCGGCCGCCTTCACTTGCGGAATCGACATGACCGACGAAAGCGATCTCATCCGTGTCATCGAGGAAGCGGCGCCGTCGCCCGTCGACGACTCGCTGCCGGCCTGGAAAGTCGCCGTGATCGACGATGATCCGGCCGTGCACGAGGGCACGCGCTTCGCGCTTTACGATTACAACCTCAACGGCCAGGGAATCGAAATCCTGTCTGCCCATTCGGCCGCGGAAGGTCGCGAGCTGATGCGCTCGACAGCGGATATCGCAGTCATCCTGCTCGACGTGGTGATGGAGACCGACAACGCCGGTCTCGAGCTGGTCGATTACATCCGCAATCAGCTCAAGAACGAGACCGTGCGCATCATCCTGCGCACCGGCCAGCCGGGCCAAGCTCCGGAGCGGCGCGTCATCGTCGATTACGACATCAACGACTACAAAGCGAAAACCGAGCTCACCGCCGACAAGCTGTTCACCGCCCTCACCGCGGCGCTGCGCAGCTATCAGCAACTCCAGCGCATGGTGGAGACGCGTCGCGGCCTGGAGATGATCATCGAAGGCGCCTCGACGCTCTACAATTTCAAATCGATGCAGCTTCTGGCGGAGGGCGTGCTGACGCAGATGGCGTCGCTGCTCAACGTCGACTGCGGCGGCATCCTCGTTCTGCGCGAAGGCGGCGGCACCAAGGAGAAATTTTCCATTCTCGCCGGCTCGGGCTGTTATCGCCACTTCAGCGGCGCGGCGACCGCGGCAGCGCTCGACCCACCCTTGCGCGAGGCCGTGCAAAAAGCGCTCGAGCGCCGCGCGCATGAATTCCATCCCAAGCTTTCGGTGCTCTACATCCAGACCGCGAGCGGACGCGAGGTCGTCGTGCTGCTGGAGACGGCGCGACCGTTGTCGGCGACCGACCGCGCGCTGGTCGAGGTCTTCTGCAGCCGCCTGTCGGTCGCCTTCGACAACGTCATCCTTTATCAGCAGCTTGAGGAGGCCAACGTCAGGCTCGAGGAACGCGTCCGCGACCGCACGCGCGCGCTCACCTCCGCCAACCAGCGGCTGACGTCGCAATGGGTCCGGCTGCGGCGGGCGAACGAGTTCAAGAGCGAGGTTCTCGGCACCGTCGCGCACGATCTCAAGAACCCGCTCAGCGTCATCCTCGGCCGCGCCGAGATGTTGACCGAGCTCGGCGCCATGACGCCCGTCCCGCTCGACCGGATCAAGGACCAGGTCGGCCATATCCGCTCCACCGCCACCCAATTGACCGCAATGGTCAATGACCTGATCTCCGACGCGATGATGGACGCGCTCGATATCCAGATCAGGCGCGAGCCGACCGATATTGCCGGGTTGCTCACCGAGATCGTGGCCTCCAACCGCGCGCTCGCCGAGCGCAAGGGCCAGGCGATCGCGCTGGTTTCGCCGCCGTTCCACCTGCTCAACTGCGATCCCGATCGGCTGCGCGAGGCCGTTGACAACCTCTTGAGCAACGCCATCAAGTACAGCCCGGCGGGGGGCAAGATCGAATTGTCCATGAGCGGAGATGACGAAAGCATCGTTATTCGCGTGAAGGACGAGGGCGCAGGCCTGACCGAGGAAGACGTTTCGCGCCTGTTCGCACGCTTCCAGCGACTTTCGGCCAAGCCGACCGGCGGCGAGAGCTCCACCGGCCTCGGTCTCTCGATCGTCAAGCATATCGTGGAGCTTCACGGCGGCAGCGTCAGCGCCGAAAGCGGCGGCCCCGGTCGCGGGGCGACCTTCACCATCCGGCTGCCGTCGGCAGCAGGCGGTCAGGCATGAGTCGAAGCCAGCATATCGTCGTTGTCGACGACGAGGCCCCCGCCCGCGAGATGGTCGGCGACTATCTCCGCATGCACGGCTTCGAGGTGACGCTGTGCGATGGTGGCGCGAGCCTGCGTCAGGCGATCGCCAGGCAGGCGCCCGACCTGATCGTGCTCGACCTCAACATGCCCCAGGAGGACGGTCTTTCGATCATCCGCAGCTTGAAGCAGCAGGTGACGGCGCCGATCATCATGCTCACCGCAACCGCGAGCCCGATCGACCGCGTGGTCGGGCTCGAGCTCGGCGCCGACGACTATCTGGCCAAGCCCTGCGAGCTGCGCGAGCTGCTTGCCCGCATCCGCTCGGTGCTGCGGCGAAGCGTGGCCGCGGCAGCGGCGTCCGCGCCGGCGACGGGCGGGCGCGCCCCGATCCGCTTCGGCACGAAATGGCTGGACATCGAAGCCCAGATCCTGCGCGACGACGGCGGCAACGAGCATCCGCTCGCCAGCTCCGAATTCGCCCTGCTCAAGGCCTTCGCCGAGAATCCGAAGCGCGTTCTCTCCCGCGAGCGTCTCCTCGACCTCGCCGAAGCGCGCGACCGCGAGGCGTTCGATCGCGCGATCGACGTGCGGATCACCCGCATCCGGCGCAAGATCGAGCCCGACCCGGCGCACCCGTCGATCATCCGCACGGTACGGGGCGCCGGTTACCTGTTCTCGCCGGACGGCAGCGACACGGGCTGAGACGCGGTGGGCTATCTCGTCAACCGGCGCGAGTTCACCGTCGAGTGGGGCCAGTGCGACCCCGCGGGCATCGTCTTCAACAGCCGCTTCTTTGAATTTTTCGACATCAGCAGCTGGACGCTGTTCGAGGTCGCGCTTGGCGTGAAACGATCGGACCTGGCCGCGGCGTTCGACATCGTCGGCATCCCGCTGGTCGACGCCCGCGCCCGCTTCCTGCTGCCGGTGCAGTTTGGCGACCCCGTGGAGCTCGCCTCCGGCATCGCCGAATTCCGCCGCTCGAGCTTCGACGTGCAACACCGGCTGATGGTGCGCGGCGAGCTCGCGGTCGAGGGCTTCGAGACGCGGGTCTGGGCGGGACGCGACCGCGACGATCCTTCGCGGATGAGGTCGCGTGCGATCCCCGCCGAAATCATCGACCGATTCAAGACGGCATAAGATACCGGCTCCGCGCCGCGTGATTGCACCGCAAAAAGATCGCGTGCCGCCCTTGCGCGCGCGGCCGCTGCAACCGATTTGAACGGGGTGCCGAATGTTGGTATTGGAGCCACGATGGCACGCATTCTCGAAATCACGCTCAATGGACGTCCGCGCGCGGACGCGGTGCCGGACAATCTGTTGCTGCTGGATTATTTGCGGGAAGTCGTCGGCCTCACTGGCACAAAAACGGGCTGCGACGGCGGTGAATGCGGCGCCTGCACGGTTCTCGTCGATGACGCGGCGAGACTGTCCTGCCTCACGCTCGCCGCCAGCGTGCAAGGCCGGCGCGTCGACACCATCGAGTCGCTGGCGAAGGACGGCCGGCTCTCCGCCGTGCAGCGCGGCTTCCACGAAAAGCTCGGCTCGCAATGCGGCTACTGCACGCCCGGCTTCATCATGGCATCGGCCGGTCTGCTGCGTCGCAATCCGCATCCGACCGATGACGAGATCCGCGCCGCGCTCGGCAGCAACATCTGCCGCTGCACCGGCTACGTCAAAATCATCGAGGCGGTGAAGCACGCGGCCGCGCTGCATGCCGAAGGGCTCACGCCGTGAACGAGGTCGCGCCGACACGCACCATCGGCGGCTATGTGCCGATGGTCGACGGGCCGGACAAGGTTTCCGGCCGAGCCAAGTACACGGCCGACTTCGTGGCTCCGGGCATGCTGGCCGGACGCATCTTCCGCAGCCCTTATTCGCACGGCGAAATCATCGCAGTTGACGTATCGGAAGCAGCGAAGCTTCCGGGCGTGAAGGCGATCGTCACCGGCGCCGAATGCGACAAGACCTTCGGCGTGCTGCCGATCGCCCGCAGCGAGCATCCGCTGGCGCGCGACAAGGTGCGCTATCGCGGCGAGCCGGTCGCGGCGGTCGCCGCCGTCGATGACGCGACCGCCCGCAAGGCGATCGGCCTGATCAAGCTGAAAATCCGCGAGCTGCCGGCCTACTACACTGCCGCCGACGCGACGGCGCCGGACGCGATCAACATCCACGAGCACCGGCCGCAGAACATCGAGCGCGACGTCCTGTTCGAGCTCGGCAGCGTCGAGCAGGGCTTCGCCGCGGCCGATCTTGTGCGCGAAGGCAGCTACAACTGCGCCGAGGTGTGCCAGAACCAGATGGAGATGCACGCCGCGCTCGCCGAATACGACGCCGTGCGCGACCGCATGACCGTCCACGCCAGCACGCAGGTGCCCTATTACGTGCATTTGATGCTGGCGCACATCCTCGACATGGACATGTCGAAGATCCGCGTGCTCAAGCCGCATGTCGGCGGCGGCTTCGGCTGCCGCACCGAGGCGCTCAACGTCGAGCTCATTTGCGCGCTGCTCGCGCGCAAGGCCGGCGGTACCGTGCGCATGGTCACCAACCGCGAGGAGACCTTCATCACCCATCGCGGGCGGCCGGAGACCGATATCCGGCTCAAGATCGGCATGCGCAGGGACGGGCGCATCACCGCGGTCGAGTGCGAGTGCGATCAGCGCGGCGGCGCCCACAGCGGCTATGGCGTGGTGACGATCCTCTATTCCGGATCGATGCTTTACGCCATCTATGACCTGCACAACGTCAAGTACGTCGGCAGGCGGGTGATGACCAACACGCCGCCCTGCGGCGCCTTCCGCGGCCACGGCACCGTCGACATCCGCTTCGCCTTCGAGAGCCTCATCGACCAGATGGCGGGCGAGCTCAGGCTCGATCCGTTCGCGGTGCGGCGCGCGAATTATCTCACCGCGCCGACCTTCACCGACAACGACCTGATGGTGAACAGCTACGGCCTGCCGGACTGCGTCGACTGGGTCGAGCGCGAGAGCGGCTGGAAGGCGCGCAAGAGCGGGCTGCCGAAGGGCAAGGGCTTGGGCATGGCCTGCTCGCATTACATCAGCGGCGCCTCGAAGCCGGTGAACTGGACCGGCGAGCCTCACGCCACCGTCAAGCTCAAGCTCGATTTCGACGGCTCGATCGTGCTGCTCACGGGCGCCGCCGAGATCGGGCAAGGCTCGTCCACCGTGCTGGTGCAGGCGGTGGCCGAGGTGCTCGGCCTCGACCTCTCCCGCATCCGCATCATTACCGGCGACAGCGACGTGGTGCCGAAGGACAACGGCTCCTATTCCTCGCGCGTGACCTTCATGGTCGGCAATGCCGCGATCGAGGCGGCGCAGAAGCTCAAGGGACTGCTGGTGGCGGCGGCGGCACGCAAGCTCGAGGCCAAGCCGGACGAGATCGAATGCCTGGGCGAGCTCTATCGCGCCGGCGCGCAGGACAAGGGGCTGACCTTCAACGAGGTGGTGACCGAGGCGCTCACGGACACCGGCACCATCACCGTCACCGGCAATTACTCGACCATCCCGGAATCCCACGGCGGCAAGAAATACCGCGGCGCCGCTATCGGCGGCACCATGGGCTACAGCTATTCGGCGCAGGTGGTCGAGGTGAGCGTGGACGAGGAGACCGGCGTGGTCACCGTCGACAAGGTCTGGGTGGCGCACGACTGCGGCAAGGCGCTCAACCGGCTCACCGTCGAAGGCCAGGTGCAGGGCTCGGTCTGGATGGGCATGGGCCAGGCGATGAGCGAGGAGACCGGCTATCACGAGGGGCTCCTCGTCACCGGCAACATGCTCGACTACCGGGTGCCGACCATCCAGGACTCCCCGCCGATCGAGGTGGGCATCGTCGAGAGCAACGACCCGCACGGCCCGTTCGGCGCCAAGGAGGCGGGCGAAGGCTCGCTCGCGGCGTTCCTGCCGGCGCTCACCAACGCCATCGCCGACGCGATCGGCGTGCGCTTCACCGACCTGCCGGTGACGCCCGACCGGGTCTATGCCGCGATCGAGAAGCGCCGGCGCGCCGGCGACGGCAACGGACACGGCTGATGGACGCGCTGCCGCAGTTCGAGCTGGTTCGCCCGAAAACGGTGGATGAGGTGATCAAGGCGCGCGCGGCGCACCCCGACGCGCGGCTCCTTGGCGGCGGCACCGATCTGATCGTCAATATCCGGCGCGGCATCGTCGCCCCGCCGGTGCTGATCGACGTGAACGCGGTCAGCGAGCTGCGCGCGATCAAGGCCGATGCGCGCGGCATCGAGGTCGGCGCTTCGGTCACGCTGGCGGAGCTCGCCCGGCATCCCGACGTGGCGCGGCATTACCCGGTGGTGGCGCAGGCCGCCGGCTCGATCGCCGGACCCACGCATCGCAACATGGGCACGGTCGGCGGCAATCTCTGCCTCGACACCCGCTGCATCTTCTACAATCAGAGCGAATGGTGGCGCGCGGCCAATAACCACTGCCTCAAGACCACCGGCGACATCTGCCATGTGGCGCCGAAGAGCCACGGGGTGTGCTTCGCGACCTTCAGCGGCGATCTGGCGCCAGCGTTCCTCACGCTCGGCGCCGAGGTC
>Ga0114129_10005941_pt1 | contig 17277 bp, 13 predicted proteins | sample RhiMetdeltSRZDD1_FD_80071 | JGI IMG/M metagenome (GOLD analysis project Ga0114129, IMG submission 80071) | Populus rhizosphere microbial communities from Tennessee, USA - Rhizosphere MetaG P. deltoides SRZDD1 (version 2) (version 2) | ecosystem: Host-associated > Plants > Roots > Rhizosphere >... | reverse complement strand
GCTCATCTCGAACGAGATGGCGTACCGGTTCCGGGATGTCTATGACCACCTGGTGCGCTACTCCGACGAAGTGACGATGTTCCAGGATCGGATGACCGGCGTTCTCGAGGGCTACTTGTCGGCCATCTCGAATCGTCTGAATCAGGTGATGAAAGTGCTCACGGTCGTCTCGACGATCCTGCTGCCGATGACGGTGCTCGCGGGCCTATGGGGCATGAACGTGATGCTGCCGCAGTTCGCCGGTGGTCCCGCCGCCCAATTCTGGTGGATCGTCGGCATCCTGATCGCCATGACCCTCGTGATGCTGGCGGTCTTCCGCTCGAAGCACTGGATCTGATTTCCATGGGCAAGATCCATCAGTTGCCGCCCGATCTCGCCAATCAGATTGCGGCTGGTGAAGTCGTCGAGCGGCCCGCGTCCGTGATCAAGGAGCTGGTGGAGAACTCGATTGATGCCGGTGCACGGCGACTCTCCATCTCCGTCGAACTTGGCGGCAAGCGGCTGATCCAGGTCGAGGACGATGGCGAGGGGATGACGCCGGAGGATGCGCGGCTGGCGATCGAGCGGCACGCCACGAGCAAAATCCGGCGCGCCGACGATCTCGAGCGCATCGCGACGCTCGGCTTCCGCGGCGAGGCGTTGCCCAGCATTGCGTCGGTCTCGCACTTCGCGCTCAGGACCCGTGCGCGCGGCGCCGACGCCGGCACGGAGGTGCGCGTCAACGGCGGTGCGGTCGCGTCGGTCACCGAGGTCGGCACGCCCGAGGGGACGACGGTTCACGTCGCGGATCTCTTCTACAACCTGCCGGCCCGGCGCAAATTTCTGAAGTCGGATGCCGCGGAGTCGGCGCAGGTGTCACGCGTCGTGACGCAGCTCGCGCTCGGCTATCCCGAAATCGGGTTCACGCTGACCAGCTCCGGACGCACGGTGCTGCAATGCCCGCCCGTGTCGACGCTACGCGACCGGCTGTATCAGTTGTACGGCGAACGCAACGACCTGATCGACGTACATCGCGACAGCGGCGACGTGAAGATTGTCGGGTTCGTGGCCGCGCTGGCGGAACAGGGGCCGACGCGTGGACCGCAGAACGTCTATGTCAATCGACGCGTGGTCAAGGACCGGACAATCGCGCACGCGATCATCGACGCGTACAGCGTGGCGTCGATCAAGGAACGCAGTCCCGAGGTGCATCTCTTCATCGACATGCCGCGCGATGCCGTTGACGTGAACGTGCATCCGACGAAGGCGGAGGTGCGGTTTCGTGATCAGTCCTACATCCACGAACTGATTCGCCGGACGCTCGGCGACGTGCTGGGCCGCGGACCCGCTCCGGAGCTGCAGCTTCAATCGCCGGCGGGATTTCAGTCGTTCCCTTCGACCATCCCGCTGCCGCACGCCTACCCCTCGACGTTTCCGAGTCGCTGGTCGGTAGGGCCGGCTAAAGCCGGCTCCTACGAATCTGAACGCGTGCTCACCGCTCCCTCGTACGTAGAGGCCGGCTTCAGCCGGCCTGACGAGCCTTCGCCAATTCGGCCGATGACCGCGCTCGGTCAATTCCGTGACACGTTCATCATAGCCATCGACGATGAGGGAATCGCGATCGTCGATCAGCACGTCGCGCACGAGCGCGTACTGTTCGAGCGCATCACGGAACGGCTCACGAGCGGAGCGCTCGAAAGTCAGCGGCTCCTCGTTCCGATGCTCGTGGATCTTCCACCCGCGGCACGGCAGGCGCTGACGTCGCACGCGGTGGATCTCGAGCGCCTCGGATTCGAGCTGGAGGAATTCGGCGGCGAATCCATCAGGGTCACGGCCTGCCCGGCACTGCTCGGGCGCGAGGATTGCGCGGCGGCTCTGCGGTCGCTGGCGCAGGATCTGGAAGGCCTCGATCGCGGGTCCGGCGTGGACGCGGCCATCAAGCGAATCGCCGCGACGACCGCGTGCCATGCGGCGGTCAAAGCCAATTACCCGCTTACGCACGAGAAGATGGCGCACATTCTCGAGGAGCTGCGCCGCACCGCCTATTCCACGATTTGCCCGCATGGGCGGCCGGTGATGCTGCGGATTACGCGGCGAGAGGTCGAGAAGAATTTTCAGCGAATTTAGCGGATGTGCCGGGTCCGAAAGGACCCGGCCTACTAATCAAAGGGCCTACCCAATCGAGGCATCAAGAAGATGGCTCAGCGTCCATACATCCGAGCCCGCGTATGGATATTCCATTGGTGACGCAACGAGGCCAGCTTGCACAGGATTCGCGATGATGTAGCGAGCGACGTCACGCGGCGCGTCATCGTCGCGGAGGATCCGTTCGTAATAGCCTTCTTGCCACAATCTGCCGCGGCCCGAGAGCGCATGCGCCGCCCCGGCCCTCTGTTTCGCGAGCTTCGCGAATCTTGTCAAATCCGAATCCAGTCGCATGGCTTCGACGAGCAAATGCACGTGGTCAGGCATGAAGCAGTATGCGTTTATTGAAAATCCTTCGAGCGTCGCGGTTCGCCGAAACTGCGAAAGAGCGGAATCGACCGGCCAATCTTCGACGAAAACCTGCGCGCGAGCTCTTGTGCAGAACGTTAGGAAATAGAAGTTGTGTCCGACATAAGAAACACCTTCCAATCGACGCGGACGAGACATTCCACGCGCCAAGCGTCGCAAGATGCGATCCTCGCGTATCAACGGCGGGTCCGAAAGGACCCGCCCTACAATATCGAATTAACGGGGTAGGCCCGGAATTAACGGGGTAGGCCGGGTCCTTTGGACCCGGCGGCGTTAAGCTCTCCTCAAAACTTCGTGGAGGACGCGTGAAGACACTCGTCGCCCGTACGGTGTGTGGCGTTGCGCTCGCTGTGTCGTTCGTGTCCGCGCAGGCGCCGCAACAATCGGCCCTCGTCGTTGAAGGCGGAACGCTCCTCGATGGCAATGGCGGCACGCCCCTCCCGGATTCCCTCGTCGTCATTCAGGGGAACAAGATCGCCGCCGTCGGTCGAAAGGAGCAGGTCGCGGTCCCGCCGAACGCGCGTGTCATCAATGCGACCGGTAAGTTCGTCCTTCCCGGGCTCTGGGAATCACAAACGGCGTATAGCTGGTACTTTGGCGAGGCGATGCTGAATCATGGGATCACCTCCAGCATCGACGTGGGCACGGAAGCGGAAGTCGCGGTGCCGCATCGCGACGCCGTGCTGCACGGCAAGGATCTCGCGCCGCGCGCCTTCACGGGCATCCTGCGAATCGGTTCCACGCTGAATGGCGCGACCGGCTACGAAGGCCCGCTCCACACGATTCGCGTTCCCAAGTCTGCCGACGATACGCGCGCGGTCGTTCGAACCGTCCTGAACGCCGGCGCCGACTACGTCATCTTTTACGACGGTGCGCTGCCGTTCGAATGGTACAAAGCGGGCGTCGAGGAAGCGCACAAATGGGCAAGCCTGCGTTCGTGCGCGCGTACGGCCCTGGCATCTTCCCGCCGCAGGCCGCAGAAATTGGTGCCGCGCAGCTGCCACACTCCGCGGGCATTCCGCTCGCCATCGCGAAAAATCCATCGCAGTTCCGGCAGGGACGCGACGACCGCGCGGAGCTCGACAAGTACGGCGACATGGACGATGCGAAGGCGGCGGAGCTGATCAAGACGCTCGTCGCGCATCACGTCGCGCTCGTGCCGACGTTCATCATCAACTACCGCGCTACCCGAAGGAGTGGGCGCAGTTCAAAACCGAAGCGGACGAGTGGTACAAGGACCCGGACCTGCAGAAGTACTACCCGCGCGAGGCGATGGAGTTGTCGCTGGCCGCGTATGACGATGTGGATCAGGGCGCGCTGCGGGAGCGCCGATTGAAAGGGTGGGAGAACGTCAAGCGCTTCCACAAGATGTTCGTCGATGCGGGTGGCCACCTCGTCGTGTCAGGCAATCTGAACGACCGCTATGTTCCGGAACTCCAGCTCTTTCAGGAGATGCGCGTGATGCGCGAAGTGGGCATGACGCCGATGCAGATCATCGTCGAGTCAACGAAATATGCCGCCGAGCTGGTCCAGAAGCAGGATTCGCTCGGAACGATCGAACCGGGGAAAACGGCGGACGTGCGGATCGTCAATGCCAATCCCCTTGAAGACATCGGCAACATGATCAAGACGGATACGGTGATCTTCGACGGCAAAGTGGTTGATCGCCGATACCATGCGGATTACCGGACCACGTTCAGTCCGCCGGGTGACGGGGCGTCCTCCGGTCCCGTCGTCGAGGCGCTGCCGTGGGTGGTCGCCTTGATGAAGGTCCGTCTCGGTGGAGGTGCGCAGGCGCAGGAGGGTGCGAGCGCCGTATCCGTGCCGGATCCGCCACGTTCCCCGCAGCCGGCGATTCACACGATCGAGCCGTTCGTCATCACGCAAAGCGAAACCCCGGTCACTGTGACCCTCATAGGCATCAACTTCGTGCGTCGTTCCACGGTTCAGTTCCGGGGGAAGCGCGTTCCGACGCAGGTTGTCAGCTCGACTGAGCTGAAGTTCACGCTCGACGGGGAATCGATGAAACAGGCGGGTCGATTCGACCTCGTCGTTATCAATCCCGCTCCGACCGATACGTTTACACGCGGCATGTGGGGGAACGGCACGTCGAACCTGGCTCACATCGTCGTCAATTACCGCTATTGAGGGGTTCGATAACTGAAGCTTCTTTGACAGGCCGCCTGCGCTCTGTTAAATTACGAACGCTCTTAACTACCAACGAGAAAAGGCTTTAACGAAACCGTTAGCCCAAGCGAAACGGTGCGGCACGGGGGTTCGTGTCGCGCAAAGCTGTAAGTCCCGCAGTCGCGGGGTGATTTAGCTGCCGAACTTGGAAGAAGACGCGGCGCCCTGGCTCCGCTATTTAATCCTGGTTGCCTGGTAGCGGATTCGGAGCGCAAAGTGTCCGTACGCCGCTCAGTTCTTTACGCAGGTCTGACGTTCTCCCTCGCCGCCCTTGCTTTCAGCTTCGGGAGTTGGACGGCGCAGCAAGCCATTGCGCGGCAGCTCGCCTCCAACGACGCGCGCGTCGCGGAGTTGCGGGACGACATGGCGCGAGCCATTCTACAAATCCGTCAGGCCGAAACGGCAGCCACGCCGTCAGGCACCAACGGACGTGTCCCTGAGGTCGTGCCGGCGGGCAGCGCGCAGCCGGCGCTGGTCGAAGAGATCAAACGGCAGCTTCAGAGCGAGATGGGCCTGCTCCCGCTCCGCCTGCTTCGCGAGCGGCGGGAGAGCTTCGTCGAGCTGAACGCGTACGACGCGGCGGGCAAATCGAGCTACGGCACCGCGGGCTATCTGGGCAACGGTTATTTCGTGACGGTGAAGCACGCGGTCGTGGCGCTCGACGATCCAGACGGGCGTGAGGGACACAAGATCACGGCGATCAAGTTGCGCATCAAAGGACGCGATGTACCGGCGCGCCTCGTGGACGCAGGGGATGCCGACGTCGAAGTTCACTCAGGCGACTGGGCGATCATCCGCGTCAGTCAGAAGGTCGATCTGCCGGCGCTGCGCGTCAATCCGCGATTCACCTACGACTTCGCCGATCCAATCTTCCGGCTGGGCAACGACTACTCGAAAGGGATCATCCTCAGCACCGGATACGTCGGCCAGCGCACATCGAACGGTCTCGTGACGTGTCTGACGGACGGCCATCCCGGCGTGTCGGGCGGCGGCGTGCTCGATCAGGATGGCGATCTGGTTGGCATTCCCATCGGTCGTATGCAGGGCGACTACCGTTTCTCGTTCATTCTGCCGGTGCGCGGCGAAATGTTCCGCAAAGTGCCGGGCCTGGACGTCACCGACTCGAACGTCGCTCGCGCGGACTGATTGAATCCATTAGGCCGGGTCTGAAAAGACCCGGCCTCCAAATCATTTCTTCCGACGCTCTTCTTTCACTTTCTCCCACCCGTCGAGTCGCCGTTTGATCTCTTTCTCGAATCCGCGATCCGTCGGGTTGTAGTACTTCTTACCCGCAAGTGAAGGTGGCAGACATTCCATGTCCGCAATCGCGTTGGGCTCTTCGTGTGCGTACTGGTAGTCTTTGCCGTAGTTCAGATCCTTCATCAACTTCGTGGGCGCGTTGCGGAGGTGGAGCGGCACCGGCTCGGCGACTTCTCGATGCGCGTCTTCGGCGGCGGCGTTGTAGGCCGTGTACACCGCGTTGCTCTTTGGCGCCGTCGCGAGGTAGATGGCGGCCTGAGCCAGCGCGTTGTTGCCCTCAGGCATGCCGATGAAATGCGCGGCATCCTTCGCGGCGACGGCGACGACCAGCGCCTGCGGATCCGCATTGCCAATGTCCTCTGATGCGAAGCGAATCATCCGCCTCGCGATGTAGAGCGGGTCTTCGCCCGCCTCGAGCATCCGGGCGATCCAGTAGACGGCTGCGTCAGGGTCGCTGTTGCGCATCGACTTGTGCAGCGCGGAAATCAGGTTGTAGTGCTCCTCGCCGGTCTTGTCGTAGAGGAGGGCGCGTCGGTGGATCGACTGTTCGAGCTGAGGCAAGTCCAGCTCGCGCACGCCCGTTTCGGGATTCTTCGGCGCGGATGTCCCCGCAAACTCCAGCAGATTCAGCGCGGTCCGCGCGTCGCCATTGGCGAACCGCGCGATCGCTCCAACCGCCTCGTCGCTGACGCGCAGATCCATTGCGCCAAGACCGCGTTCGCGGTCGGCAAGTGCACGGCGGAGAATGACTTCGATCGCACCCGCATCGAGTAACCGCAGCACGAACACCTTGGAACGCGAGAGCAGCGCCGCGATCACCTCGAACGACGGGTTCTCGGTAGTTGCTCCAATGAGCACGATGTCGCCGGATTCGACCCGTGGGAGAAACGCATCCTGTTGCGCTTTGTTGAAGCGGTGGATCTCGTCAACGAAGACGATCGTCCGTCTGCCGCTGACGCTGCGCCGTAGTTGCGCAGCGGCCATGACGTCCTTGATCTCCTTGATTCCGGACAGAACCGCGCTGAACGGGACGAACTCAGCCTTCGTCATTTCGGCGATGATGCGCGCCAGGGTTGTCTTGCCGGTCCCGGGTGGTCCCCAGAGGATGATCGACTGCAGGAGGTCACGCTCGATCGCTTCGCGCAAGGGCTTGCCGGGCCCGAGAATGTCGTCCTGACCGACAACCTCATCGAGCGTGCGAGGCCGCATCCGCTCGGCGAGTGGAGTTCCGGCCGCCGAATGGCCCGAACGGCCAGAACGATCCGAACGATTCGAACGTTGCGAACGATCCGAACGATCTACGTCGTCGAATAACCCGTTGCTCATCGTCGTCCACGGCGGGCCGCGTAAATCATGATCGCTGCCGAGGTGGCCACATTCAATGATTCAACAGGCGGTTCCATCGGCACCGTGATGCGCTCATCTGTTGCTTCAACGACGTGTGCGTCGAGGCCCGCACCTTCACCACCCAGCAGCAGCACAATACGGCCGGACCAGTCCACGGCATCTGGATCATGCCCCTCGCGGGGAACGGCGGCGATTGCCTTGGCCCGGCTCTTCCTGATCTCCTGCATGACCGCATCAATCGAGGGACTTCGCGCGAGAGGAAGGCGCAGGGCGCTTCCCATGCTGCCGCGGACGGCCTTCCATGAAAACGGATTCGCGGAATCGCCGGCGACGATCATGCCTGTGACACCTCCCGCTTCAGAGATGCGCATCAGAGCGCCGAGATTGCCGGGGTCCTGGACGTCCACGACCACGATCATGAACAGCCGCGCGTGCGTGAGGATTGCCTGTGCTGTCGTCGGATGCCGGTGCGCGATGGCGACAATGCCGCTCGGCGAGCGAACGGGGCTGACGGCGGCAAACACCTGATCGCCAGCGCTGACGACGTCCACGCCGGCGCGCTGCAGCGATTGGGCGAACACGCCTTCCTCCGTCTCGCGATCGAGGTGTGACCGCGCGATGACGACGCTTTCGAAAGAGAGCGCCGCGGTGCGAGCTTCGCGCACAAGATGCACGCCGTCGAGCAGCAGCCGGTGTCCGGTCGGATCGGGCTTGTGCGCGAGCTCGCGATAAATGCGGACGAGCGCACTTTGCCGTGAGGAGATCGTCTTCACAGGAAACGAGCCACGGAGGCACGAAGACACGGAGGTGAAAAGCAATTTGCGCTCCGTGTCTCCGTGTCTCCGTGGCGCGTCGTCACAAAAGTGAGCATAACAGACTGTGCTAAAGTCGATTTCGCCGTGAAGGACCGCATTCTCAAACGATTCAATGATGAAATTGCCGTGCTCGAGCGCGAATTGAAAATCGATCTGCCGAAGGAAATCCAGCGCGCGCGCGAGCACGGCGATCTGCGCGAGAACGCGGAGTACAAAGCGGCAAAGGAACGTCAGAGCATTGTCGACGCGCGGATCTCGATGCTCAAACGGCGGGTGAGCGAGATCCAGTTGATGAATCTCGACCGGATCCCGCGCGACCGCGCGGGCTTCGGCTCCACGGTGCATCTTCGCGACAAGGAGGGCGCCGTGCTGACCTATCAGCTCGTGATGCCGGAAGACGCCGATGCCGAGAAGGGGATGATTTCGACGGCCTCCCCGATTGGCAAGGCCATTCTGAACAGGGAAGAAGGCGACGAATTCAAAGTCACCACGCCCGTCGGGACCAAGACGTTCGAACTGGTCAAACTCAGCACCATTCACGACGCAGACTAGTGCAGTATTCCCCCTCGCGCCGCACCGCGCTCGTGCTTTGCGGGACCGGCGCGCACGGCGCGTATCACGCCGGTGTGCTGCGCGCGCTCGAGGAGGCGGGGGTCCGGATCGATCTGGTGGCCGGCCACGGTGTCGGCGCCGCCGGCGCGATGCTCTCGGCGATCGACGGCAGCGGACGTCTATGGGAGCCCGCGGGTATCTGGCGCTCTCCGCAATCGCGCACGCTGTACGCATGGGCGCCCGCCATGCGGGTGGCCCTCTGGGCGTTACTCACGCTTCTCGTCTCGCTGCTGATTCCCACGCTCCTCATGGTGCTGATGCCGTCGATCGAGTCGATTCGCCAGGTGGCGCAAGTGGTCATCGCCGTTCTTATTGGCGCGATCGCTGCAATCGCCGTGGCCGTCGGCGTCGCGAGATCGCAGTGGCAGGGCAGGCGCCGGGCGCTGGGCACGCCCTGGTCGGGCATTGCGGGCGCACCGTTTGAGGCGACGCGCGCGGTTGGCGTATTCTCGCAAACCATCTGGCAGCTGATTCGTGGCGCATCCCGCGACCCGCAACCGCCACCGGATTCCGGCCGGCGCTACGCGGACGTGCTTGCCGACAGCCTGGGGCAGCCCGGGTTTCGCGAGCTGATGATCGTCGCGACCGATCTCGACGCGCACGGCGACGTCGTTGCCGCGTTGCTCCGCGAGCCGTACCGGCGCGATTTCATCGCGCCTCGCCCCGGACGTGAGCGCCGCGCAGAGGCGTTCGATCTGGCGGGCGCCGGCCGCGAACACACGCTGGATCTCATGGCCGCGGCGTTGACGCCTCCGGTCGTCTGTGAACCGCGGCTGGTCACCTTTGCCTCGGACGGGTTCTGGCGTGGCGAAACGCACCGGCTGTGCGACCGGCCTGGCGCTGTCATTCGACTGTTCGACGAACTGGCCGGAACGGCGGTGTCGCAGGTGATCGCGGTCACGGCGGTTCCCACCGCGTTCACCCCTCATCGGCTGCGGACGCCGCGGCTCGATGTGCGGAGCCGCCTCGGCGAGTTTCTCGCCGCCGCCGAAGCGGCCGCGCTGCACGACGCTGTCAATGTCGCGCGGCTGCGCTTCGATGCCTGTTACGTGATCCGTCCCGCGCATAATCCGGTCGGTCCCTTCGACGTCAGCGGCGCATATGATGAAGCGTCGGATCGGCGCCACTCGACCGCCGAATTGATGGAGCGTGGGTATGAGGACGCCTACCATCAATTCATCGAGCCGGTTGTCGGCGCCAGCGGCGATCAGCTGGCACGCGCCGATTCACACGAACCCTCGTCGCTCGCGTAACCGTTCGCGTCGGCTTTGGAACCATGAAGGCCCTGCGCGCGAATGTCGCAGTTCGTAGAAGGTTAACTGCGGCACCGCACTCATCGTCTCTTCGTGGTTAAGGAAATGCGCATGCATCGCGATACCGAGATTGTCCACGCGGGCTTTCGAACCCGAAGCGAACCCGGCCCGTTTCTGCCTGGACCCCAGTTTTCCTCGACCTACACGTCGCCCGGCGACCCGGCGGATAACGTCCTGACGTACGGCCGCTTTCACAACCCGACGTGGACCGCGTGGGAAAACGCGCTTCGAATTCTCGAAGGCGGCGACGCCGTCGTCTTTTCTTCAGGGATGGCGGCGGTGGATGCGGTGCTCGGAACCACACTGCGTCCCGGCGATGCGGTCGTGCTGGCTGCCGATTGTTACTACACGGTCCGTCGGCTGGCAGCCGGCTGGTTCGAGCGACTTGGGATTGAGGTCCGGTTGGTCCCCACACGCGGCAATGCGCAGCTTGCCGCGCTTGACGGAGCCAAGCTGGTGTGGGTCGAGACGCCCACGAACCCGCAGCTCGACATCTGCGACATAGCGGGGATGGTGGATGCCGCACACGCGCGTGGCATCACGGTGTCGGTCGACAACACCACCGCTACGCCGTACTTGCAACAGCCGCTGGCGCTCGGCGCTGATTTCGTCGTCGCATCAGATGCGAAGGCCATCACGGGCCACAGCGACCTGATTCTCGGCCACGTGGCGACGCGCGACGAGGAGAAGTTGAATGCCCTTCGCACGTGGCGGACGCAGCACGGGGCGATCGCGGGTCCGATGGAAGTCTGGCTGGCGCACCGGTCGCTTCCGACGCTTCCCTTGCGCCTCGATCGCCAGTGCAGCTCAGCCATGTGCGTGGCGCAGCTCCTCGCGGCGCGTCCGGATATCGCCGCCGTGCACTATCCCGGATTGGCCTCCCATCCCGGCCATGAGGTCGCCCGCCGCCAGATGCGGTCCTTCGGCACGATCGTGAGCTTCGACGTCGGCACGCGGCCGAGGGCCGAGGCGTTCCTGCGTTCCCTGACGCTCGTGCGTGAGGCGACGAGCTTCGGAGGCGTCCATTCGATGGCGGAGCGCCGGGCGCGCTGGGCGGGCGATGACATCAGCGAAGGCTTCATCCGTTTCAGTGTCGGATGCGAGGCGGGCGAGGATATTCTTGCTGACGTCACCCAGGCCCTGGATCGTTCTTCGACGCCGTAGAGGCCGACCTTAAGGTCGGCCCTACACGTATTGCCGGTCGGAAGGAGACAGCATGGCCATTGTGCGAATGTTCGTCTTGACGCTCACCGTCCTCGCCCTGAGCGCCTCTTCGCTCCTGGGGCAGGCAAAAGCCGCAGAGCACTGGATCGCGACGTGGGCAACCGCGGTCGTGGCCCGCGCACCGATGCTGCCTCCGGCTGCTGCGCCTGCACCTGCGCCAGCCGCTACGGCAGGCGCGCCACCGATTGTGCAGGCGCCGCCAGGCCCGCCGCCGGTCACGCCGAACAACCAGACGCTGCGGCAAATCGTTCGCACGTCCGTTGCCGGCACGCGTGCACGCGTCGTCTTCGCGAATACGTTCGGTACGGCGGCACTCAACATTGGCGGCGCATCGATCGCGTTGCGTGACAAGGAATCCGCGATCGTCCCGGCGTCCGTCCGCAAACTGACGGTCAATGGAAGCGCCGCCTTCCGTATTCCGGCGGGTGGCGTCATGTTGAGCGATCCCATCAGTCTCTCCGTGCCCGCGTTTGCCGACCTCGCCATCGACGTGTTTGTACCCGGAGACCTGGCCAGTGGCTCGTCGCCGATTACGTTCCACAACGGTGCAAATCAGACCAGTTATTTTTCAGCGACAGGCAATCACGTCGGCGAACCGGGATTCCAGCCTGCAGCGATCACGCGGTCCTGGTTCCTGCTGGCGCGAGTGGAAGTTGCTGCGGCCGCGCGGGTGAATGCGGTTGCGGCATTCGGCGATTCCATTACCGACGGTACGCGATCGACGCCCGACACGAACAACCGCTGGCCCGACCATCTGGCGCGCCGCCTGGCGTCACAAGGCGGCGGCGTCGCGATGATGAACGTTGCCATTGCTGGAAACCGTGTGCTCAGCGAAGGCGTTGCGCCTGTCGGTTTCGGAGGCAACGCCGGCACCAACGCGCTCGCACGGTTCGACCGCGACGTGCTCGCGCTGCCTGGTGTCACGCACGTGATCGTGATGGAAGGGATCAACGATATCGGCACCAGCGGGCAGAACGGCATCGTGGCGACGGCCGACGACCTGATCGCGGCGCACAAACAGATGATCGACCGGGCGCACCAACGAGGCCTGAAGATCTATGGTGCGACGCTCACGCCGTACGAAGGTGCAGCCTATTTCACGCCGGAAGGCGAGACGAAGAGGAAGGCGCTGAATCAGTGGATTCGAACGAGCGGCGCATACGACGGTGTGATCGACTTCGATATGGTGGTGCGCGACAAATCAGCGCCCGCAAGGATCAATCCCGCATTTGACTCGGGCGACCACCTGCATCCAAACGACGCAGGCTACAAGGCGATGGGGGAGTCGATCGACCTCGGGCTGTTCAAGTCATCGGGTTCATAGGGAGTCCTTCAGGTCCGCCTCAAGGCGGACCCCACCGGTGATCCTCGCCGGATGCAGGCTGGTGTTCAGAACCAGCCTGATTCCGGCAACAAGCATCGGTGGCTGCTGTTCAGAACCAGCCTGATTTCGCCAACAAGCATCGGTGGGGTCCGGCTTCAGCCGGACCGATCAGGCTTTGACCAGGCGCTTGTCCGCAGGCTGGTGCTCGTGGAGGAACTCGAGCGCGAGCGTGAGGACGGTGTCGGTGAACTGATCCGCCTGCAGATTGCCGAACTTGTCGCGGAACGCGCGCAACGGAACGACGGCCTTCGCCATGGAGCGATGACCGCCGGCGCTGCCGATGTCGGCAAAGTACTTGCGCACGAACTCGCCCGCGTTGCGCGAGTAGCCAAGATTGCGGACCGACATCACCAGCGAGTCGTTGACGATTCCCGCAACGATCGTCCACTTCACGTCCTCGAGCTGTAGATAGAAGTCGGCGACGTAGGGAATGAAATCCTCGCGCGGCGAGGTGCCGACGAACGAGCAGAAGACCTGCTCGACCAATCGTCCGTTCTGCTTTGCCTTGAGCACATACTCGAGGCGATCCGTCGTGATTTCCGCCCCCTCCATCTTCCTGATCATCGCGGCGTCGGCCAGGGGATACAGATACGAGAACGCCTCCAGGTCGACCCGGTTCGCCTGACGGTTGAAGAAGAGCGTGTCCGACTTGATCGCGTAGAGCATCGCGGTGGCAGTGCGTTCGGAGATGTGCTCGTCGACGGCCCGCAGGTGCTCGGTCAGAATGGTTGACGTCGAACCGTAGTTCGGCCGGATATCCTTGAAGACGGCGCTGTAACCCGACTGCTCGGGGTGATGATCGATGGCGAGATCGACCCGGTGAAACTCCGGACCGAAATAATGGGGCTGCACGTCAACCATCGCGATGCGATCGAAGCCGGCGAGTTGATCGCCTGTGATGATCTCGACGTGGATGTCGAGCAGGTTCTGCATCCGCAGGTTTTCCGGCCGCGTTGCGCCGAGTTGGGCTCCGATCACGGCGGTCTGCTTCGTGCGGCGCAGCACGTTCCGGAGCGCAAGGCCGCTGGCCATCGCATCGGGGTCCGGATCGTTGTGCATGAGAATCAGCACCCGGTCCGCATCGTTGAAGAACCGCTGATACTGCTGCACCTTGAGACGTGTCAGCGATCGGCTGAATTCGATCAGCAGGGGCTGGCCGAACAACTCGGCGATCGGCAGGTAATTGACTTCCGGGAAAATCGTTCGCAGTTCTTCTTCGTGCTTATGAGCGTCGCCCCGGCCGATGCCGATGACATACACCAGCGCGGCGCCTGCGTCGCGAATGGCTTCGAGAATCCTGCGAAGGCTTCGCTTGGCGGTTTCCTCGACGATGACACAGGTGGCGGGGGTGATGTCGGCTTTCAGATAGGTGTCGGTCCGGCGGGGATCGCCGGTAAACACGTTCAGGTGAGCGTCGTGGAGCTTGCGGGCGAGCGGCTTGCTCTCGACCAGGAACTCGACGTCGAAACTGGGCATCAGGGCTTCATCGAGCATCCTGATGAGCAGCTCGGTCTGACAAACGGCGACGCACCTCATTCGATCTGCTGAACCCTGAACACTGGGATCTAATGAACCCTAGACACGGGCGCCAACCTCAAATTATACGCCCCCTTGCAGCCCTCGCCCTGGTTGCGCTGGCCGTCGTCCCGGTCCGTGCCGCCCAGTTGCCGGACGATGTGCTCGGTCAGGGAGCGCCGTGTGTCTCCTGCCTGGTTATCGGCATCGACGCGGCCGTTCTGGAATCGGCGCCGCCACTCGCGCCGGGAACGCTCGAAGGCGTACAGCTTCTCGTTACGAGCGGCGCCTCCGATGCAAGAACAGTCCGCTTCGTTCGCGCCATGGCGAGCGCCGGAGCCAGTGTCGCAGTTCTGATATCTCCACCCACTGTCCCTCGACGAATGCACGAGGTCGTGTTCGACCTTCGAACCACGATCACTGAACTTCGCGCAGCTGTACCCGACCTCCATGTCGTCATCGATGCTGATGCCCTTTCGGCTACTGGTGTAACGCTCGACGGCTTGCTTCCGTACGTCGACGCCGTCGTCCGATCATCTGACAGCGCAGCGCCGTTCGGTCCGGCCGGATCGACGTGGATCCGTTTGCAGACCGCTTCGAACCCCGCTCTGCAGGATCTGATTCGCGCATCGCTGACCCCAGAGGGTGAGCGGGTGGTTCTTCCAGTGGTCGGTCTGAATTGGGGCGTCCTTCAAGAGTTTTCTGCCAGGCGCCCGGCACTCGTCGAAGTGACTGGCGTACGTCGTCTGACCGCTGGTGAAATCGTTGCGCGCTATCAGGCGCGGCAACGCCGGCAGGATGCGATCGTCAAGACGACCATTGCCACCGCGTCAACAACCCTGTTGTTTGAGGTTCCGGACTTCGCGGCCCCCATCACCATCACCGCGGACACAACCATCTTCCGCGGTCCGGACGGCACGAACATCGAGGAGCGGGGCATCCGCGTCAACGGCGCGCCGATTGCCGGAGGAGGGGCCGCATCGGCTCCCGAGCTCCCGCTGATCGAAGCCGAGCGCATAAGCACGCCGCCACTCCTGATCGCACTCGACGAAGCGTACCGATACGCGCTTGCCGGCGAGGAACCAGTGGGCGACAGCCCATGTTATGTCGTCCGCTTCGAGCCGGTCGCGTCTGGCCGCGGTCTGGCGAGTGGGCGTGCGTGGATCGACACGAAGGCATTCACGCTTCGCCGGCTGCAAATCGTTCAGCCCGATCTCCGTGGCGCTATCGTGTCGTCGGAACAGGTGGATGAATTCGGACCGGTGTCCGTGGACGGCAATACCGTTTGGCTGCCGGTCGAAACGAAGATCTTCCAAACGTACGAAGGCGCCGGTTTTCGAACACCCATTCACCGGACGATCACCGTGCGCCACTACGACGTCAACAGTAGCGCTTTCGCAGGCCAACTCGCGGCCGCGTTTGCGTCTGACAATGTGATGCTGCGCGAGACGGGCGATGGGCTCCGGTATCTCCTCAAGCGAGATGGCACCGCGGAGCGTTCACTTGCGACACGCGGCAATCACACGATCCGGAGTTTGATCGGCGGTGTCCTCATTGACCCAAACATTTCACGGCCGCTTTCTTTCGCGGGTCTCAGCTATGTGAACCTCGATCTCTTCGGACGCGGCGGCCAGCTCAATGTGTTTTTTGGCGGCGTTTTTGGGCAGGCGTCATGGGCCATTCCGGCGATTGCCGGCACGAGATGGCAGGCGCACGGCAAAGTGTTCGGGATTGGTGCGCAATACAACGACCGCGTGTTTCGAAACGGCCGCGAGCAGTACTCAGAAAACCTCCTGCAACAGCCGGGCTACGTTTCGCTTGGCGTGCTTCGTCCGTTGACGTCACGAATCCGGCTGACCGTCGATTATTCGCTCGCAATCACGGCGTTCGAGCGGACAGCCAATACTCCGCCGCTGTTCGAAGTGCCCGGTGATGTCGTTGATCACGGTGCGCTGCTGGCGATCGATGCCGATCGTGGCGCCTGGAGTTTGCGAGGCTGGTGGAATCCTGTGCGGCGCTCTGGGTGGCGGCCATGGGGGCTGCCAGGCACATTCGACGCTGCCACGCGTGACTATCAGCGTTACGGAGCGCGGATGACGCGCACCATCGCGTTGCACCCATCACTCAGCTCGCGTTTTGAGATGTCATGGATGGGTGGCCGGGATCTCGATCGCTTCAGCCGATACGGCTTCGATGTCTTCGACAACCCGCTGCACGGGTATCCGACCTCATCGATCCGTTACGACCGTGGGGCACTCGTCCGAAGTGCGACCGCCTGGACCCCCCGTGGCGTGCGTGTCGACGCTTTTGCGGACGCTGCCTTTGTGCACGATCCCGGCTGGGCTTCGGCCACGCGGACGTATCCGGGTATCGGCGGCGGCGTCGAGTCGGCCGGCCCGTTTCGGACATTGTTGTCAGTCGAATGGGGCTACGGCTTCCGTACGCCGCGCACCGGCGGCCGTGGAACGCAAACTGCCCGCATTACCGTGTATCGCGGGTTCTAACCAGGTGTAGGATTGGACTTGTTCGATGCAGAAACGCGCGCTGTTCCTGATCGTGGCGGCCATCACCTCATTTGGCATCACGAACCTTGGCGCGCAGACGCCGACCTTTCGGACGGGGATTGACCTCGCAACGTTCGGTGTGACGGTCGTCGATCGAAAGGGCGAGTACCTCACCAACTTGAACCTCGAGGATTTCGAAATTCTCGAAGACGGCCAGAAGCAGACGATCAAGTACTTTGCGCGCGGGACCGACCTCGAGAATGGTCCCGAAATGCACGTTGGCTTGCTGTTCGACACGAGCGGCAGCATGACGGAAGACATCAAGCTGTCGCGTTCGGCCGCGGTCAAGTTCCTCAATACGCTCAGCGACGCGAAAGATATGACGCTCGTGGACTTCGATACCGAGGTCCGCGTCGCGAAATACGGCCAGAAGGATTTTCCGCGAATGGTCGAACGGATTCGTGGCCGCACGCCGGACGGCGAGACGGCGCTCTACGACGCGATGGGCGTCTACCTCGATGGCGCTTCGGAAGACGAAGGTCGGAAGATACTCGTTCTTTACACCGACGGGGGCGACACGCACAGCACCATCAGCTTTGGCGACCTGATGACGCTTATTCGCG
>Ga0114129_10005940_pt1 | contig 17278 bp, 11 predicted proteins | sample RhiMetdeltSRZDD1_FD_80071 | JGI IMG/M metagenome (GOLD analysis project Ga0114129, IMG submission 80071) | Populus rhizosphere microbial communities from Tennessee, USA - Rhizosphere MetaG P. deltoides SRZDD1 (version 2) (version 2) | ecosystem: Host-associated > Plants > Roots > Rhizosphere >... | reverse complement strand
GGGATCTTCGTCGCCACGCGCAGTTGTGCGGAGCGGTGGCGCGCCAGCACCGTGCCCAGCAGCCGTTCGCTTCTCCCGTTGCCGTACGCGAGCGCGGTGTCGAAGAACGTGCACCCGAGCTCGATCGCGCGCTCGATCGCGGCGAGCGACGTCTCGTCGTTCGACCCGGTCCAGCCGCCGGCGCCCCAGAGACCGTGGCCGATCTCCGACACCGACCATCCCAGACGGCCGAAGGCGCGCGTCTGCATGGCGCGATTGTAATCGGACGCGCGCTTGACATTACTACGTACGGCGTAGTATTACGTATGGCGATATAGGACGCGATGAAGAAGCGCGGCGAGTCGCTCGCGGATCTGGGCCGGTTCTCGGAGCCGGCGCTGTTCATCCTGATCAGCCTCGCCGACGGCCCGAAGCACGGCTACGCGATGACGCAGGACATCGAGGCGGTGTCCGGGCAGCGGCTGGGCCCGGGCACGCTCTACGGCGCGCTCGCGCGCCTCGAAGCCCGGAAATGGATCGAGCCGCTGCCCGCAGACGATCGCCGGCGGCCCTATCGGCTGACGGCCGCCGGTCAGCGGGTCCTCCGGGCCAGGCTCGACAGCCTGCGGACCATGACGCGCGTGGGCCACTCGAGGCTGGCCGACACATGACCGCCGATCGCCTTCTCCGTCTGTATCCCCGCGCGTGGCGCGAACGCTACGGCGACGAGTTCCTCGCGCTCGTCGGCGATCGTCCGCTCGGGCTCCCGCAACTCATCGACATCGTGTCGGGCGCGATCGACGCGCATCTGTCGTCGGACGTGCGCGCGACGACGGTCTCAGAGAGACCCGCCGCTCAGGCACAAGGAGGCGAAGCCGTGATTGAAACGTGGAAGCCCAGTTGTTTTCGCGATCGACCGGCGGTTTTTTCAAAGCGCGACGCCTTGATCGGTTCCGTCGTCGTCATCGGAGGATCGATCCTCTTCAGCGCGCTCGGCATCGTCCTTCGCCGCGCCGGGTTCGACGCGCTTGGCGAAGGCGTGGTCTCGGCGGGGTTTCCCGTATCGGTGCTGCTATCGTTGCCGTTTACGTTCGTCAAGGGTCAGCCGTGGAAAGCCCAGGGCGTTCTCGTGGGCATCCCGATTCTGATTGTCGTGCTCTTGACCTACGTCGCGACGAAACTCTGACCCTCCGCGTTTCCCAAGCTCCCAAGCTCCCAAGCTCCCAAGCGTCCGGGCTTCTCAACCGTCTGGCGCTATCATTTCCCCGTCCCGGAGGGGTCATGAAGCGCCTTATCGCTCTCGGCGTCACCGTCTTCGCGGTTGCCACGCTCGCCGGCCAGACCGTCGAACGAGTGGACACGGCCGCCATCGCCAAGATTCGCGACGAGGGGCTGAACCGCTCCCAGGTCATGGACCACATGTTCTGGCTGACGGACGCGTACGGGCCGCGGCTGACCGGCTCGCCGTCGTTCGAGCAGGCCGGCGATTGGGCCGTGAAGACGCTGCAGTCGTGGGGTGTGCAGAACGTCCGGAAGGAGCGATTCGCGTTCGGCAAGGGGTGGTCGCTGGTCAAATTCCACGCGACCATGACGGCGCCGCAGGTGATGCCGATCATCGGGCTGCCAAAGGCGTGGACCCCGGGCACGCCGGGCGCCGTGACGGCCGACGTCGTCCGACCGCAGATCGCGAATGCCGCCGACGCGCAGAAATACAAGGGCCAGCTGCGCGGCAAGATCGTGCTGACGCAGCCGGCGCGCGACGTGCGGATGCTCGACGACCGGATCGTGCTTCGGATGAACGACAAGGACATCGAAGAGGCGCTCGCGCCGCCGGCGCCGCGCGGCGGGAATGCCGGCGCCGCGGGGCAGCGGGACGCCGCCGCGGCAGGCGGACGAGCGGCTGGCGCCGGCGCCGCGGGGCGCGGCCGGGGCCGCGGTGCGCCTGCGGCCGAGACGTTCGACGTCAACGACTTCTACGAAAGCGAAGGGGTGATTGGGCTCTTCGATCGCGGATCCAACAGCGACATGTCCGCCGGCGGCAGCGATCTGAGCTGGCAAACGCAACGGACCGACGGCGGGACGATCTTCGTGCAGTCGGGCGGGTCGCGCGCGGCGGGGACGCCGGTGACGGGACTCCCTCAAGTCACCCTTGCCGTGGAGCATTACAACCGCATGGTGCGGCTGCTCGAGCACAACGTGCCGGTCACCGTCGAGCTCAACATCGAAACGCGCTTCAATGACGAAACCCAGGGACAGCAGAACGGCTTCAATATCATCGGCGACTTGCCGGGCACCGATCTCGCCCGCGAGATCGTGCTGATTGGCGCGCACTTCGATTCGTGGCACGGCGCGACCGGGGCGACCGACAACGCCGCCGGGAGCGCGGCCATGATGGAGGTTCTTCGCATCCTGCACGCGACCGGGCTGCGTCCGCGGCGGACGATCCGGATCGCGTTGTGGGGGGCCGAGGAGGAAGGGCTCATCGGGTCGCGGCTGTATGCCGAGCGCTATCTCGGCACCGTGAAGGAGCCGAAGCCGGAGCACGCGCTCCATTCCGCATATTTCAACATCGACAACGGCACCGGCAGGATTCGCGGCATCTGGCTGCAGAACAACGAGGCCGTTCGGCCGATCTTCGCCGAATGGATCAAGCCGCTGAAAGATCTTGGCGTCGAGCTGCTCGGGCCGCGATCGGTCGCAAGCACGGATCACTCCAGCATCGACGGCGCGGGCGTTCCGGGGTTCCAGTTCATTCAGGAGCGCTACGAATACAACTCGCGCACGCACCACTCGAACATGGATTTCTACGATCGCGTGCAGGTCAACGACATGAAGCAGATGGCGACGGTCGCCGCGGTGTTCGCCTGGCAGGCCGCCAACCGCGACGGCAAACTGCCTCGCAAGACGCCGGCCGCCGGCGAGTAGTCACAGCCAGTCGAGGAGCCTCATGCGCGACCGTCAACTGTTGTTCTTGAAATGCGGCTGCTGGGCTGCGGCGATCACGGCCGCGGTGCACCTGATCGGCGTGCTGACCGGCCCGCTGCCCCCCGCAAACGAGACAGAGCAGATCTTGCTCGACATGGCGTCGAGCTACCAATTTCCTCTTCCGGGCGGCGGGCGCCGATCGCTCATGGAATTCGTGGACGGATTCAGTCTGTCGTTTTCGCTGTTCCTCGCCACGATTGGCGGCGTCGGCCTCCTCGTCGCGCGCCGCGGCGTGCAGGATCCGGTGCTGATGACCGCCGTCACGCGGGCGCTGGCGGGCTTCAGCGTCGTGCTGCTCGTGATCTCGCTCACGCATTTCTTCTTGATTCCGACGTCGTTCATCGCCGTCATGACGGTGTGTTTCGTGCTCGCGGCGCTACAGAAGCCGGCGGGTTAGATCCCTCGAACTCGCCCTACACCGACACGCCGCTTCGCTCGGCGGCCAGCTGTCGGAGCTGGCGGAGATCCACCTTGCCGGTCCCGAGCGTCGGGATCGTCTCGATGTAATGGATGTTCTCGCGCCGCGGCAGCCAGAGGCGCGGCAGGTCCGTCTGGGACAGCTGCTCCCACAGAGCATCGGCGGTGACGTCCTGGCGCGTGTGAAACACGACGAGCCGCTCGCCCCTGGCGGCATCGGGAACCGACGTGACGACCGAGCACGACTCGCCCAGCGCGTCGTTGATCGCTTCCTCGACCCGGACATGCGGCACCATCTCGCCGCCGATCTTGCTGAACCGTGAGAGGCGATCGGTGATGAAGATGAACCCGTCTTCGTCGATCCGCGCCACGTCGCCCGTGACGTACCAGCCGTCGCGCATCACCTCAGCCGTTTTCTCCGGCTGATTCAGATAGCCCGCCATCAGGTTTGGTCCTTTGACGAGCAGCAGCCCTTCGCGGTCGAAAATCGGTCCCTCGCCAGTCTCCTGATCGACGATCCGCGCGGCAACTCCGGGGATGGGATGGCCCACCGATCCGGGTTTCGTGCCGATCTGCCGTTCGTGGGTGTGCTCGACGTCCGGGAGATTGACCGAAACCACCGGCGACATTTCCGTACACCCGTAGCCTTCCAGGAGATTGACGCCGAATTGCTCGCGAAACGCCGCGGCGAGCGCCGGACGCAGTTTTTCCGCGCCGACGATCGCGTACTTCAGCTGTCCGAATTGTTCCTTCGTGCAGCGTCGCATGTACGACGCGCAGAACGTCGGCGTGCTGATCAGCATCTTCGCCTGGTACTTCCCGGCCAGCTCGCCAATCGTCTTCGCGTCCATCGGATTGGGGTGATACGCGACGCTCGCGCCCTGCAACAGCGGGAACCAGAGCGTGCCGGTCAGGCCGAACGAGTGGAAGAACGGCAGGACGCCGATGAAACAATCGGACGTCTCCATCCGGAAGATCTGCGCGAGCGAATCGACGTTCGAGAGGATATTGGCGTGCGTGATCATCACGCCCTTCGGCACGCCGGTGCTGCCGCTCGAGAAGATCACCGTCGCGAGCGCGTCCGACTTCGCGTTCCCGCCCAGCCGTCGTCTCAACCACCAGACCGGCAGCAGCCGCGCCTGCAGCAGCGCCGCGATCTTCGCGCCCCGGCCGATCTCTTCCCTGAGCTTTTCAAGAAACACCATGCCGGGCAGCTCGGGCAGCGAGGCTTTCGCGAGGAACTTGCGCGAGGTCACGATCGTGCGGATGCCGGCTTGCGCAATCGCGGCCTCCAGCGCCTCTTTCCCGACCGTGAAGTTGAGGTTCACCGGGATGCGGCCCGCCATCAGGACGGCGATGTTCGCCAGTGCGCCGCCGACCGATGACGGGAGCAGGAGCCCCACAATCCGCTGGTCCGGCGTGCGGCGTCGCAGAATCCGTGCGAAGAGTATCGCGCCGACGAGCGTGCGGCCATGCGTCAGTTCCTGGCCGGTGCTGTCGGCGAGCGCCGGATGACGCCAGCGGCGCTTGGCCGATCGCATGTACTCCGTGTGAAGCAGATGCGTGTCCGGGCGCCGCCGGCTCAGCGCTTCGGCGCCGAGCTCGAGGACGGCGAGCCGCGCTTCGGAGGCCTTCACGGTCGACGGCAGCGGTTTCCCGATCTGAACGGTGACCGGATACGGCAGCCGCTCCGGAATCTTCCAGAAGAACTTGCCGCCTTTGAAACTGAAAATGCTGCCCCAGACGCGATCGAGATAGACGGGGATGACCGGCACGTCGAGCCCATCGACGATGCGCTCGAAACCGCGCTTGAACGGCAGCAGATTCCCGGTGCGGCTGACCGCGCCCTCCGCGAAGATGCAGACGACGTGGCCGGCCGCCAGCTCTGCGTGCGCGCGCTCCAGCGCCCGCACGACTTCCTTCCGGTTGCCCGCCGTGACAGGAATCGCGTGCAGGTATCGCAGGAACCACTGGAGCCAGGGCAGGCGGAAATGTGGTCCGTACACCAGGAATCTGACCGGGCGATCGATCGACGCGCCGACGAGGGCGCCGTCGATCATCGACATGTGATTCGAGATGATCAACGCCGGCCCGCGGCTGGGAATGTGCTCGCGCCCGGCAATCGTGATCCGGTAGAGCGTGTGGGTGAGCATCCAGAGCACGCTGCGCACGAGGAATCCGAAGACCTTCGCCATGACGCCGTTCTGGTCAGGAAGATACGCCGGGTTGTGGGTGAAAGTCGTGATTCAGCCCTGAGGAATAGTGAGGATCAGTGAATCGCCCCTATTTGGCTCGATCGGCGAGCTTTCCGAGCACGCGCGCAAACCCGGGATGGCCGGCCAGCGGCCGCAAACAGGGTTCGACAGGGATAGTCCAGCCCAGGACGCTGGGCGGACCGAGGCCCAGCAGCCGCTCGAGGCTGTCCACCGCCCGCCCGGGCTCGTTGTGGACGGCCGCGTCGCACGCGCGTGCCATCAGCGCGATGTGCGGCCGGCCCGTCTGTTCCAGATTCTCAATGGCTTCCCGTGTCGCCTCTCGGGCTGTTGCCGCCGCGGCGGCCTCGCCGCGCAACGCCTCCACCAGCGAAAGGCCGACGAGCGCGAACACATAGCCCGGGATGTGTGTCAGGGCGGCGCTGAAGGTCTCGCGCGCGCGATCGAGTTGACCGAGCGACAGCTCCGCGTGGCCGCGGGACACGAGGGCGGCCGCGGCGTATTCGGGTCCGTACAGCCGCCGGGCCTGCGCCTGGCTCAATTCGAGATTGAACTCGCCGCCGGCTCCCGCCGCGTCACCCCGCGCCGCCCGGAGCGTGCCAAGCATCCAGTGAAAGCCGATCGCCGGGAAGCGATCCGATGCGCGCGACTGCCGGTCCTGTCCGGCGACGCCCGGGCGAACGATATCGTCGGCGGCGTCGAGATCGCCGCGCGCGACGAAGACCATCGCCATTTCCAGGTTGGCGTAGGCGAATTGGGGATAGAGGGCGCTCGCGCGCGTGCAGGCCTTGAGACGCTCCTCGCCCCACGACACGTGCCCGAGACGATACTGGTGCCTCCAGTTGTCCGGCTCGATCGTCACCGCCTGCTGACCCGCCCGCTTCGCCTCGTCGAACCGCGACGCGCTCGAGAGCAGGAATGCCAGCGTGGAGTGCGCCTCCGCCAGCCGATCGTCGAGCTGAATCGCATGGCGGGCGTGCTCGATGCCCGACGTGAGCGCGTCGAGGTTGACCACCCGCTCCGCCCGCGTCATTTCGTATGCGACGAACTCCGCGCTGGCAATGCCGGTGTAGGCGATCGCATACCGCGGGTCGATCGCAATCGCGTGCTCGAAATCGCGGATGGACTCGCCGATGAGCGTCGTGTCCAGGCTTTCGATCTTGAGCCAGCCCTCGGTGTACGCCCGGTACGCGTCGAGGCTGGACGTCTCGCGCACACCCAGCCGTCCCGCGCGCGGCGTGACCGGCAGGCCGAGCTCGCGCGCGAACGACACCGTGATCCCGTCCTGCAGGCGAAAGACGTCTTCGAGCAGCCCGTCCACCTTCGCGTCGGCGATCGCCTCGCTGCTCGAGAGATCCACCAGCCTCGCCGTAATCCGGAGATTCGGCCCGATGCGCTGGTAGCTGCCGGTGACGATCAGGCTGGCGCCGAGCGCGGCCGCGATCTCTTTCATCGATCCGCCCGTTTGCCGGCCAGCCTGCACGACGCGCCAGCGATCGACGACGCGGAACCGATCGAGCGCGGCGAGGTCGCTGGTCACCGTCTCCGCGATGCCTGCGCCGAGCCACGCCACATCGGGATCGCCGGTGACGTTCGTGAAGTCCAGCACGGCGAGACTGACCTCGGGTGTCATTTCACGTTCTTCGTGAAATGACACCCGAGGTCCTTTCTCCGGCGCCGCCGCGATCGCTTCCACCGGCGCGATGAACCGGTAGCCGCGCCGCGCCACCGTCCTGATGTACGTCGGCGCGGCAGGCGAATCGTTCAGCGCGTCCCGCAGATCCGAGATGGCCTGCGCCAGGGCGTTGTCGGTGACGTTGGCGCCGGGCCAGACGTTTTCCAGCAGTTCCTCTTTCGTGACCAGCGTCGCGGGCCGTTCGAGCAGATAGAAGAGGAGATCCAGGAGCTTCGGGGTCAGGTCGAGCGCGCGTTCGCCCTCGAAGGCCCGGTAGCTGACGCGATCGGCCCTGAAGGGGCCGAAGCGGTACGTCATGGCGGGATTCTACTGTGCGTCGTACAGCAACGGCACCGGCGACTGAGGCGGGCGCGGATCCACCACCGGAGCGGCCGTGCCCGCGGGCCGCAGCCACTGGTAGAGCTCGACTTCGCCCGCCAGTAAGCCGACGCGCAGCGCCGCGCGCACGATCAGAAACAGCTGCTGGATCGCGATGCCGGCGAGAATCAGCGGCATCGTGTGCGAGCCGAGGCGCGCGATGGCGAAGAGATAGCCGGCGGCGACAATGGCAAACAGCAAGAGGAAGAGGACCGCCAGACCATAAATGCGCAGCGGATGCCGCAGCACGAGCCAGAGCGACGGCAGCCACGCACGAAGCGCGCCGCCGCGATCGGTGAGCGCAAGACGGATCCGTGCGTAATCGAACGAGAGCAAAAAGAACGAAGTCACGGCGAGGAACGTCGCGCATTCGATTCCCAGCGCGACGAACGGTCCAGGCGGCCAGTTCGACTGCACCAGTCGGGTCACCGCGATGGCGGAGCCCGCGACAGCCGCGGCGACGGCGATCGCCATGACGATGCCGCCGATGATGGCGAGCCGGAGAAAGCGCCAGAAGAAGTGTCCCGCGCCGGTCATGAAGCGCTGGAAGAATTTCGGCGAGTCGTCGCTGATGAGGACCTCGAGCGTGCCCGCGGACAGGAACGCGCTGACCGGCACGGACACGATCAGCAAGCCGAGCCCGGTCAGGAGCATCGAGAGCAGTCCGTTGCCGCCGCCGTCGATGAGCAGATCGCGGAAGATGCCGGTATGGAAGCGCTCGAGGAGTGGATCGGCCTCGGGAAGGAGCGACGTACGCGCCCACCAGGACCAGACGGCCGGCAGCGCGACGAGCGCGAGCGCGACGTTCGCCAGCCAGACCAGGATCGCCACGCGCGCCTCGACAAAAATCGCGCGGACGCCGCGTCTCATCGACGTCGTCAACATCTCACACCCCGGCCAGCATCAGGACGTTCTGCAGCCAGAACAGCCAACGGGCGGTCCATTTCGTCGCGACGCGGCGATCGGCGTTCGCCCGCAAGGCGTTGTTGAGCCAGCTGACATCGAACAGCAGTTTCTTGTCGGGATCGACTTTCGCCCATTCGATCTTCTGCGGACGCCGGAAGGTGAACTTCTTCCAGCCGTCACGTCCATCCCACGTCATCCGTTCGGGAGCCTGGCCTTCGAACTTGACCGCAACCTCCACCGGGATCGTGAGACCGCCGTGACGGTTGATGGTGACCGAGCTTTCGTACTCGACGGGCGCGTCTTTCGGCGGCTGAACGCCGGCCGCTGGCTTCTGGCCATTGGTCCCGGCAGGGTCCTTCCGTTCCAGCTCCACTGAATTGAGATCCTCGACCTCGAAGTCGACGATGTCATTCCGCTCGATCGTCTGCTTGAAGAATGACGTCAGGTCCTGCCCCGAGACTTCGATCGCCACCGCGTAGAAGTCGTCGCTCGACGGGTGCCCGAAGCGCCACCGCTCGTGGTACGTCCGCATCACGCGCGACATCGTCTGTTCGCCGAGGATTCGCTCCAGCGTGTCCAGCACCAGCTCCGGCTTCATGTAGGAATAGAAGCCGTAGTTTTCGTCGTTCATGTACGTCCACGACGGCTGGCGGATTCGTCCGGGCCGGGGCGTGCGGATGTTCAAGGCCCGCGGCACATCGAGCCAGGCGACGCGCAGCCCGAACAGCGTGCCGAGCGAGCGGTCGGCGCCGTAGTTCCTGTCGATCACCCGCGACGTCGAGTACGAGTTGATGCCCTCGTCGAGCCAGGCTTCCTCGAACTCGTTGTTTGCGACCATGCCGTACCAGAACTGATGCCCGAACTCGTGAACGACCGTCTGCTCGGGGATCAGGATTTGATCCAGCGGACGGTAGTTGAACCAGCTGGTCGTGGCGCTGGTGATGAACGTCGGGTACTCCATGCCGCCGGCGGCCTCGCCGCCCTCCGGCGGATCGACGACCGTCAGCGTCTGGTACGGATAGCGTCCGTACCAGAGGCCGAATTCCTTCAGCGCGGTTTTCACCGCCCGCATGTGCCGCGCCGCCTGAGGCAGGTGCGACGGCTGCATCAGCAGCGTCACGTCGACGTCCGAGAGCGCGATTTCTCCGACCGGACGATCGAGCAACGTCGCCATGCGTTCCTGCTCGGCGGGCGTCACCTCCCGCGCGGCGGAAAACACGTCCCGCACGACGACGAAGCGAGGATCGGCAGTCCAAGCGAAATCGTGCACGTCCTCCTGCTCGTACGTGTACGTCACGGTGCCGTCGCTGTTCTTCCGTTCCGCCGTGCGGCGGCCCGTCGCGCCGACCACGAACCGCGCGGGCACCGTCATCTCCACGACGAACCGGCCGAAGTCGGCGTAGAACTCGGAGTTGGCGTGGAACTGATGACAGTTCCAGCCCCCAGTCCTTCGGCCGCGGCGGCCGGCAGGTTCGTAGACGGCGATTTTCGGAAACCACTGGCCGACCAGATGGAAGTCGCCGAAGTATCCCGTTCTGGCAAAGACGCGCGGCAGCTGCGCCGTGAACGCGATGTCGAGCGTCACGCTGCCGCCAGGCGGGACAGGCGCCGGCAGCGGCACGCGCATCACCGTCCGATCGTCGGCGTTGTCATCGTCGGGATGCTCGAAGCGCATCTGGCTCGTGAGATCGGCGCCGTCGGCAATCCTGAGCGACGTGACGTTCGTCCATCCCCAGTTGTTCGGCCCCTGCAGCGCGCCGCGGAGCGATCCGCCCGACTCACGAAAGAACGTGCTGTTCTCGTTCTTGAAGGCGTTCAGATAGAGGTGGAACCAGAGGTCGGGAACCGCGTCCGATGACGTGTTGCGCCAGGTCAGGCGCTCCTGCCCCTCGAGGCGCCGGGTGGCGTGGTCGAGCCGCACGCCGATGCGATAGTCGACGATCTGCGGCGCGTGTTCGAGCGGCCGCGTGGATCGGCCCGCGCCCGTCACGGCAGGCTGCTCTCTCGCGTCGAACGTCGCGCCGCCTGCGGCGAGGGCGAGCGCGCAGACGATGGCTCCCCGGCGCATCAGGCCGAAGTGTAAATGACCTGGAGTGACAAGTCGCGAGTCAGCGTTCACAATACCTCGGGACTTACAAATATGCGTATGCGCACCGTACAAGTTCTGCCACCGGTGTTGATGGCGCTGCTTCTCTTATCGGCCGCGGCGCAGAAACCGCCTGCGTCGCAGGACTGGCCCGTGTATGCGGGCGACGCGGGCGCGGCCCATTATTCTCCGCTCGCGGACGTGGATCGCGACACCGTCTCCCGGCTCGCGATCGCGTGGGAGTGGAATCCGTCCGAAGACGCGGTGGCGGCGTTTGGGACGAGGCCCGGGAATTTCCAGAACACGCCGTTGATGATCGACGACGTGCTGTACGTGAGCACGATGTACAACCGAGTCGTCGCGCTCGACGCCGAGACCGGCAAGCAACTGTGGGCCTTCGATCCGAAAGCCATCGACGACGGACAGCCGCCGAACGGGACGGGGTACGTGCATCGGGGCCTGGCTGCGTGGCGCGACGGCGATCGACTCCGGATTTTCCTCAACAGCCGCTACCGGCTGTTCGCCCTCGACGCGAAGACCGGCGAGCCCGTGTCGTCGTTCGGCGTGAAGGGCGTGGTCGATCTCTCCGAGGGACTGCGCTATCCAATCAACAAGCTTCATTACACGAACACGTCGCCGCCGATCGTGTATCGAAATCTCGTCATCCTCGGCAATGGCGTCGGCGATCGGTTGACGTACCGGAACGATCCGCCCGGCGACGTGCGCGCGTTCGACGCGAAGACCGGCAAGCAGGTCTGGCGGTTCCACACGGTGCCGGAACCCGGCCAGTTCGGCCACGACACGTGGGAGGGCGACTCCTGGAAATTCACGGGGCACACGAACGTCTGGGCGCCGATGAGCCTCGACGAGCGGCGCGGGCTCGTCTACCTGCCGGTCAGCACGCCGAGCAACGACTACTTCGGCGGACGCCGTCCGGGCGCGAACCTCTTCGGCGAATCGATCGTGTGCCTGGACGCCGCGACCGGCGTCCGCAAATGGCACTTCCAGATCGTGCATCACGGTCTCTGGGACTACGACCCTGCCTCGGCGCCGAATCTGGTCACGGTCACGTCGAACGGCCGCCGCGTCGACGCCGTCGTGCAGCTCACGAAGCAGGGGTTCGTGTTCGCGTTCGATCGTGACACGGGGAAGCCGCTCTGGCCGATCGAGGAGCGTCCGGTCCCGCCGAGCGACGTCGCGGGAGAGCGCGCGTGGCCGACGCAGCCGTTCCCCACGCGCCCGGCTCCAATCGCCGCCCAGGGGATGTCGACGGACGACGTGTTCGATTTGACGCCGGAGCTCAAGGCGGCCGCGCTCGAGGAGTTGAAGAAGTACAGGATCGGGCCGATCTACACGCCGCCATCCGTCGAGGGCACGTTCATGCGCCCCGGCGTCATCGGCGGCGCGAACTGGGGCGGCGGCGCGTTCGACCCGGAGACAGGGATTCTGTACGTGAAGACCAGCCACTCGCCCGCGGTCGTGCGCATTGTCGCGCCCGACCGTTCGGCGTCGAATCCACGCGCAGCCGAAGTGGACGCGGATTTCATCGGCAACAGCGGGGGAGGGACGTCGTTCGGCGGCGGGCTGCCCATTGCGAAGCCGCCGTATGGGGAACTAGTCGCGATCGATCTCAATGCCGGCACGATTCTCTGGCGCGTGCCGTTCGGCGACACGGCGTCGATTCGCAATCACCCCGCGCTGCAGGGCGTCACGCTGCCCGCGCGTCTGGGCGTCGCCGGCGCGCCCGGCGTGATCGTCACGAAGGGCGGTCTCGTCCTCGGCGGCGGCTCCGACAGCGCGCTCTACGCGTTCGACAAAGAGACGGGCCGGGAGATCTGGCGCATGGAATTGCCTCGCCGGTCCTCGGGGACGCCGATGACCTATCGCACGAAGTCCGGCCATCAGTTCATCGTGATGGCAACGGGCTCGGGGAACAACGCGTCGCTGGTGGCGTGGAAATAAGACCTCGGGTGTCTTTTTGAATGCACGAAAAGACACCCGAGGTCCTTGGCAGGAAAGTTGATTACGTCGTCGCGTGCCCTATCGTCCCAGGACCGGCACCGCCGGTGTTGTTTTTCACGTCCTCAACCGCGCCGTTCGTCGCGAAAGGTTGTTTGACAGCATCAGCGACTACCGCGCATTCCTCAAGGTCATCGCCCAGGCGCAAACGCGAATTCCGCTGAGAATCCTTGCGTACTGCGTGATGCCGAATCATTTTCACCTTGTAGTTTGGCCATCAACAGACGGCGAACTCTCGAGCTTCATGCACTGGTTTACGGCAACCCACAGCAAGCGTTGGCATTCCCATCGCCAAACGATCGGCACCGGTTCCGTCTATCAAGGCCGATTCAAATCCTTTCCGGTCCAGTCTGATCCTCATTTCCTAGCCGTCTGTCGTTATGTGGAACAGAATCCACTCCGGGCACGACTGGTGGCGAGAGCGGAAGACTGGGAGTGGTCAAGCCTCTGCGATCGTTGCAATAACTGCGATCATATCCAGCTCGCTGAGTGGCCAATTCCGCAACCTGACAACTGGCTGGATCTCGTCAACCACTTAGAGACGACGCCGGTACGCGAAATCCAGCGATCAGTCGCTAGGAATCTTCCTTATGGCAATGAGGACTGGCGGAAGGACCTCGGGTGTCTTTTTGAAGAGCCAAAAAGACACCCGAGGTCTTAATGCCGCATCCTCAGTTCGCCGAGATCGGCGTCGCTGGGAGGCGGAAGCGCGGCCGGGAGTGGCGCGGCGAGCGCCTCCCGCAGCACTTCATCCATCGTCTCGACCAGGTGCACGTTCATCGTGTCGAGGACGTTCTTCGGGATATCCGCGAGATCTTTCTCGTTGTCCTTGGGCAGGACGATCGTGGTGACCCCGGCGCGATGCGCGGCCAGCACCTTCTCTTTGACGCCGCCGATCGGCAGGACCTTGCCGCGGAGCGTGATTTCCCCGGTCATCGCGACGTCGCGCCGCGTCGGCACGCCGGCGATCGCCGAGACTAGCGCTGTCGCGAGCGTGATGCCCGCCGACGGCCCGTCCTTCGGGATCGACCCCTCCGGAATGTGCACGTGAACGTCGGTCTTGCGGTTGAAGTCGCGCGGGATGCCCAGCTCGGCTGACCGGGCGCGCACCCAGCTCATCGCGGCCTGCGCCGATTCCTGCATCACGTCGCCCAGCTTGCCGGTGAGCGTGAGCCGCCCGCGGCCGGGCATGAGCGTCGCCTCGGTCACGAGAATCTCGCCGCCGACTTCGGTCCAGGCCAGACCGGTCGCGATGCCGATCTCGTTCTTCTCCTCGGCGACGGACGGCCGGAAGCGCGGGACGCCCAGATACTCGGTGACCTTGACCGCCGTGATTTCTTCGCTGAAGGTCTTGCCTTCGACGACGACCTTCCGGGCCACCTTGCGGCAGATGGAGGAGATCTCGCGCTCGAGGTTGCGGACCCCCGCCTCACGCGTGTAGCGCTGGATGATGGTCTGGAACGCGTCGTCGGCGAACTTCAGGTTGTCGGCCGTGAGTCCCGCCCCCTCGATGGCCTTCGGCGCCAGGAACCGCTTGCCGATCTCGATCTTTTCCTGCTCCGTGTAGCCGGCCAGTTGCAGCACTTCCATGCGATCCCGCAGCGCCTGCGGAATCGTGTGCAGCACGTTGGCGGTGCAGATGAACATCACGTGCGAGAGATCGTACTCGACGTCCAGGTAATGATCGAGGAATGTGTGATTCTGCTCGGGATCGAGGACCTCGAGCAGCGCCGCCGACGGGTCGCCGCGGAAGTCCATCGACATCTTGTCCACTTCGTCGAGCAGGAAGACCGGGTTCTGCGTTCCGGCCTTCTTCATCATCTGGATGATCTGACCGGGGAATGCGCCGATGTAGGTGCGCCGGTGGCCGCGAATCTCGGCCTCGTCGCGCACACCGCCGAGCGACAGCCGCACGAACTTGCGGTTCATCGCCCGCGCGATCGACTTCGCCAGCGAGGTCTTGCCGACCCCCGGAGGTCCGGCGAACGTGAGAATCGTCGCCTTCGGCTTCTTGACGAGCGCGCGGACGGCGAGGAACTCGAGGATGCGCTCCTTGATCTTCTCGAGGCCGTAATGGTCCTCGTGAAGGATGGTCTCGGCGCGCTTCAGGTCGCGGCTTTCCTTGGTCTTCTTGTGCCAGGGGACGGCGATCAACCAGTCGAGGTAATTGCGCGAGACGGTCGCCTCGGCCGACATCGGCGGCATCGCTTCGAGCCGCTTCAGCTCGTCGATCGCCTTGCGCTCGACTTCCTTCGGCATCCGCGCCTGTTCGATCTTCTTCTTGAGCTCCTCGACCTCGTTGCCCTTCTCGTCCTTGCGGCCCAGCTCGCGCTGGATCGCCTTCATCTTCTCGTTGAGGTAGTACTCCTTCTGCGCCTTCTCCATCTGCTTCTTGACGCGGGACTGGATGCGGCGATCGACCTGGAGCTTGTCCACCTCGGCTTCGAGCACGGCGATGATGCGGGAGAGCCGCTCGACGGGCGCGATGATCTCGAGGAGGTTCTGCTTCTCCTCGACCCCGACCTGCAGGTGGGCCGCGATCGTGTCGGCCAGCCGCGACGGGTCGTCGACCCGGACGGCGGCGATCATCGCGTCGTACTGCAGGTTGTTCGAGAGCTTGATGTACTGCTCGAACAGCGACACGACCCGGCTCATGACGCCTTCGGCCTCGGTCGCCGACTCGGCCTTGCGGCCGACGAGCTTGACGGTGACCCGGTAGAACCCTTTGTCTTCCTTCCACTCGACCGCGCGGGCGCGCTCGATCCCTTCGACGAGCACCTTGATGTTGCCGTCCGGGAGCTTGAGCGACTGCACGATGTTGGCGACGCAGCCCATCGTGTAGATGTCCGCCGGCTGCGGGTCGTCCACCGACGCGTCATGCTGCGCCGCGAGGAAGATGCGCTTGTCGGTGACGAGGGCGTGTTCGAGCGCGCGTGTCGACGACGGCCGTCCGATGACGAACGGCATCATCATGTGCGGGAACACGACGACGTCTCTGAGGGGGACGACGGGGAGCGTTTCGTACTGGTCCATGAAAGTGAATGGTGAATCTGTGATGCGGTGACGCGGTGATGTAGTGATTTGAAGACGCTTGACTCAAATCACCACGTCACTACATCACCACATCGCCAATCATCCGGCCTTCTCAATCACGGTGATCGGCTTCTCCTTCGACTCTACCACCTCGCGTGTGATGACGCACTCCCGAATCTTCTTCTGACCGGGGAGGGTGTACATCAGGTCGAGCATGATGTCCTCGATGATCATGCGCAGGCCGCGCGCGCCGATCTTCCGGCGAAGCGCCGCCTCCGCGATCGCCTCGAGGGCGTCGTCGGTGAACCGAAGCTTGACGTTCTCGTACTCGAAGAGCCGCTGGTACTGCCGGGTAATCGCGTTGCGCGGTTGCGTGAGGATTTGGATGAGCGCGGCCTTGTCAAGCTCGTGGAGCGCGCCGACGACCGGCAGACGACCGACGAACTCCGGAATGAGGCCGTACTTGATCAGGTCCTCGGGCTCGACCTGCTCGACGAGCGCCGACGACTCCTTGATCTGCACGCGCGTGTCGGTCTTGAAGCCCATCGTCTTCTTGCCGAGCCGCCGCGCGATCTGCTTGTCCAGCCCCACGAACGCGCCGCCGCAGATGAAGAGGATGTTCGTCGTGTCGACCTGAAAGAACTCCTGGTGCGGATGCTTGCGGCCGCCCTGGGGCGGCACGTTGGCCACGGTGCCTTCGAGGATCTTGAGGAGCGCCTGCTGCACGCCCTCGCCCGACACGTCGCGCGTGATCGACGGGTTCTCGTCCTTGCGGCAGATCTTGTCGACCTCGTCGATGTAGATGATCCCCTGCTGCGCCTTCTCGATGTCGCCGCTCGCGGCCTGCAGCAGCTTGAGGATGATGTTCTCGACGTCCTCGCCGACGTAGCCCGCTTCGGTCAGCGTCGTCGCGTCGACGATCGTGAACGGCACGGAGAGCAGCCGCGCCAGCGTCTGCGCGAGGAGCGTCTTGCCGGTGCCGGTCGGTCCGATCAGCAGGATGTTCGACTTGGTGAGCTCGACGTCGTGGCGGCCGCGCGACTGCTTTTGAATCTCGAGCCGCTTGTAATGGTTGTAGACGGCGACGGCCAGTTTCTTTTTCGTCTGCTCCTGGCCGATCACATATTCGTCAAGGAACTTTTTGATGTCGACCGGCATCGGCAGCGACGATCTCGTGCCGCGGTCAAATTTGTTGTCGTCCGCAATGATGTCATTACAGACTTCGACGCACTCGTCGCAGATGAAGACGGTCGGGCCCGCAATGAGCTTGCGGACGTCGTTCTGGTCTTTGTTGCAGAACGAGCATCGCAGGACTTCGGCGTCGCCCGTCTTCTTGGTGGTCATGGGAACTGGCGTCTCCTCTCACGATTATCGGCCGGCAACCCATAGCCGATAGCGGGCCGGATTTCAGCCTCTCCGGAGAAGAACATCGTCAATGATACCGTATTCCTTCGCCTGATTTGCGCCCATGATGTAGTCGCGATCGGTGTCTTCCTGGATCCGCGCGAGCGGCTGGCCGGTGTGCAGCGCCAGAATTTCATTCAATCGCTCGCGCATGCGCAGGATTTCTTTTGCGTGGATGTCGAT
>Ga0114129_10005939_pt1 | contig 17279 bp, 17 predicted proteins | sample RhiMetdeltSRZDD1_FD_80071 | JGI IMG/M metagenome (GOLD analysis project Ga0114129, IMG submission 80071) | Populus rhizosphere microbial communities from Tennessee, USA - Rhizosphere MetaG P. deltoides SRZDD1 (version 2) (version 2) | ecosystem: Host-associated > Plants > Roots > Rhizosphere >... | reverse complement strand
TTCGAAAAACCGTCGCCTCCGCCAATGTAAAATCTCGATCTGTGAAGTCCTGATTTCAGTTAGACTTAGCGTTCACGGTGAGGTGGCCGAGTGGCCGAAGGCGGCGGTTTGCTAAACCGTTATACGGGCTAAAACCTGTATCAAGGGTTCGAATCCCTTCCTCACCGCCAGACTTCGCTCGCCTTGCAGGCGAGCTTCGTCCAGGCAAGCCATCGAGCGCGGTTTCCATGCGAAGTCTGTCTCGCCGAAGCGCGCAGCGCGAAGGCGGACCTCGCGTCGACCTCTACCGTCACGTCGTGCACGTCTCAGAATGACTGCTCCACGCGTTCGATTCGCGCCCTCTCCAACCGGCTACCTGCACATCGGCAGCGCGCGGACCGCGCTCTTCAACTGGCTGTTCGCGCGGCGGCACGGCGGCGTCTTCGTCCTCCGCATCGAAGACACGGACGTCGAGCGTTCGTCCGCGGAGATGGTCGAAGGAATCCTCGATGGGATGCGATGGCTCGGCCTCGACTGGGACGAGGGGCCGAGGATCGGCGGTCCGTATGCGCCGTACTTTCAGTCGGAACGGCTCGATCGCTATCGGTCGCTCGCCGAGCGTCTCGTCGCGGAAGGTCGCGCCTATTACTGTTACTGCACGCCCGAGGAACTGCGGATCAAACGCGAGGCGGCCGAGGCCGCGGGCAGCGCGTGGAAGTACGACCGCACCTGCTGCCGGTTGACGCCGGATGAACGCGCGGCGCGCGAGCGCGCCGCCGAGCCGCGCGCGATCCGCTTCCACGTTCCTGATGGATCGATGCGCTTCGACGATCTCGTTCACGGGCCGATCGAGTTCAGCGGCGAGCACGTCGAGGACTTCGTCATCCTCCGCTCCGACGGTCATCCCACCTACCACCTGTCCGTCGTCGCCGACGATGTGGACATGGCGATCACGCATGTGATCCGCGGCGACGATCACATCTCGAACACGCCGAAGCAGATCCTGCTGTATCAGGCGGCCGGCGCGCCCGTGCCGCAGTTCGCGCACGTGCCGCTCATCCTCGGACCGGACAAGAAACGTTTGAGCAAGCGGCACGGCGCCACGTCCGTGATGGAGTACGCGCGGCAGGGATTTCTGCCGGAGGCGATGGTCAACTTCCTGGCGCTGCTCGGCTGGTCGCCGGGGACCGACGAGGAGATCTTCACGCGCGACGCGCTGGTCAGGGCGTTCGCGCTCGACGGGATCAGCGGCGGCAACGCCGTCTTCAATCCCGAGAAGCTCGAGTGGTTCAACCAGCAGCATCTGATGCGTCTGCCGCCGACCGAGCTCGCGGCGCGCGTGCGGCCGTCGTTCGACGCGGCCGGCCTGTGGCGCGACGATCTGTTGACGGATCGTCACGCGTGGTTCTTCGCCGTGCTCGAGCTGTTCCGTCCGCGCGCGAAGCGTCTCGACGATTTCGCGATCCAGGCGCGCTTCTTCTTCGTCGACGCCGTGGAATACGACCCGCCGGCCGTCGAGAAATACTTCCAGCCGAACGGGACGGCTGCGCACCTCGAGGCCGTCAGCGCGGCGCTCGGTGCGCTGTCGTCGTTCGATGCGGAGTCGATCGAGGCGGCCGTGCGGTCGACGGCCGAGGCGCGCGGTGTGAAGGCGGCTACGCTCATCCACGCCATCCGTGTGGCGGTAACTGGAAAGTCGGTAAGTCCTGGGCTCTTCGAGGTGCTCAGCCTGCTCGGCCGTGAGCGCGTTCGCAAGCGGCTCGGCGCCGCGCTTCAGCTCCTCTCCGCCGCGCGTTCCTAATCGTTCCCTTCCTTTTCCGTCGAGCAAGTCGCTGAGCGCGCGGCAGTTGTCCGGCTGCGGCCGAGGGTTTTCCCTTCTTTTTACATTGATGCTGGCCTCAACGGAAAACATTTTCCAATAAGTGCTTGTGCTGCTTATGTTTACGGCCACAGGTGGCACATCGGTTGCAGCCCGAGTATTCGCGTCGCACGCGTGCGTGCGAGGAGACCCGGGCGCCGCGATTTCCGGTCCGGGTAGGAGGAGACGGTGGCCAAAGAGGATCGCGGATTTGCGTCCATGGATCGCAACAAGCAGCGTGAGATCGCCAGCAAGGGTGGAAAGGCCGCGCATCAGAAGGGGACGGCGCACGAGTGGACCAGCGAGGAGGCGCGCGAAGCGGGTCGTAAGGGCGGCATGGCCAGCCACCGGCGGAAGCAGCAGCAACAGCAGCCGGACGGCGAATCGAGCGGCGGCGAGATGGAGAATACGTCCGAGACCGCCGAGCGCGGCGCGTTCAGCGACGAACCGCGCTTCTGACGTCAGCGATCGATCGCGGCTCCCGGTATCTGCCTGACGCGCTTGCCGGGCTGAGTTTGCGGGCGATATAATCGAAAATTCGCGCCCGCCGAGTCACGCCAGGCTGATACTGGGAGGTCGTCCAACGGTAGGACACGTGGCTCTGGACCACGGTATCGGGGTTCGAATCCCTGCCTCCCAGCCAATTCTCATTTCACGCGACAAACGACCGTGCTGTACGGGTTTGCGAGTGTTTCGAACGCCTTCTTCGACGGTCCGCTAACGGCGGAAGGGCGGTTCGCCCTTCAACAACCTCAAGCCCGCGAAAGACTTCCGCCGCTCAACTTCGGTTCGAATCCCGGAGAGCTTTTGCCCGGTTGGTCGAACCGTGGCAGCTGGCGGCTGCAAAGCCAAACGGCGGATAATCGCCGACATGCCTTCGGCACGCCTTAACGATCCCGAGGCGACCGACTAACCTGACAGTGCGTCCCAGTGAATGCTGCGAATCGGAGTACTAGCGTCACACGAGGGCACGACGCTTCAGTCCGTCATTGACGCCTGCGCACAGGGGCGCATCAACGGTCGTGTGGTGGCCGTGATCAGCAACAACAGCGGGTCTGGCGCGTTGCGGAGGGCCACGGCGGCCGGCATCGAGACATTCCTCTCGTCCGTTCCGCATTCGAACGGCGATTTCCTCGATGCCGCGATTTGTGGCGCGCTACAGCAAGTGCACGCGGACGTCGTCCTCCTGGCTGGGTACATGAAGCGCCTGGGCCCACTCACGTTAGCCGCGTTCCCAGCGCGGATTCTGAACACGCATCCGGCTCTGCTTCCGAGATTTGGGGGACAGGGTATGTTCGGGGATCGCGTGTTCGAGGCGGTGCTGTCTGGGGAGAGTCGGAGTCCGGCGCGTCTGTGAATCTCGTGGACGCCGAGTACGACACCGGGGCCGTTGTCCGTCAGGAGCGCGTCCCGGTCCTTCCACGAGACACCGTCGAGTCCCTCAAAGCCCGCGTACAAGCACGCGAGCGCGAAGCAGTCGTCAAGACGCTCGCCACGATTGCGAGTGGGGACCTGGTCCTCTGAGAGGGCGAAGACCGATAGCACGCTAGGCGTGCTATAGTGTTACACGTTGATCCGGACCTTCGCAGATGACACCACTCGGGACATCTGGAACGGTACCAACAGCAACGCGGCTCGGCGGATTCCTCGAGGGCTCTGGCCGATCGTGCGGCGCAAACTCGATCAAATCGACGCCGTCACGAAGCTCGAGGATCTGAAGGTGCCGCCTGGCACCAGGTTGCACGCGCTTAGCGGTGACCTGCGAGGATTGCACGCCGTTCGCGTGAACGACCAGTATCGGATCGTGTTCTCGTTCGAAGGTGCAGACGCGTTCGACGTGCAGTGCACCGACTATCACTGAGGAACTTCATGCTGCCGACCCATCGCCCGCCGACTCACCCTGGCGAGATGCTCTTGAAGGAGTTTCTCGAACCTCTTGGAGTGTCTCAGGTCGAGGCCGCTCGCCGCATGAATATTCCGTTTCAGCGACTCAACGCCATCGTCAAGGGACGACGGGCCGTCAGCGCAGACACCGCGCTCCTGCTCGAGGCGCTGACAGGCTGGGACGCTCAGATCTGGCTGACGCTGCAGGCGAAGCGGGATCTGTGGCATGCGATGAAGGCCCGCGGCAATCGGCCGAAGGTCCGACCGCTGCGCAAGACCGCTTAGTCGCCGCTGTCGCTCAAGCTGCATGGACGAGTTGCGGAAATCGTCCCGAACCGCCAGCCAAATCAACTCACAGTCCAACAACCATTTAGGTCAGCCAGCCATTTCGGCTTGTCACCGTGTGGCCACCACCACGTGCTCGGTTGCGAATGAATCGTTCGAAATCGAGTACTCTCAATCAGTTCGAATGCACCTGCGGGTATCAACAGGCCGGCAGTGAGACACCACCGAGACACGCTGCGCGCACCGGTACGCGGAAACCGCGCTCACGAGCAGATCGGCGCAATCTGATTGGCGCACCTTTCAATCTTCCTGGCGGACTCGTGTAACCTGCGCGCATTCGCGCTCGAACGATCGAACAACGGCGGTGCCACATGAACACAGCGATTCCGCTCCCGGTTGCGGTCGGCCGCTTCAAGCAACTGCCGCAGCGCTCCAACGAAGTCTGGCAAGGCGGACTTGTGAGGTTGCCCGCTTGGGTCGACAATCCGCATGATCCGCACGCCCCGCCATATCGGCCGACTGGTGCGCTCTGGGTCAGCTTGCGAACTGGACTTCTGCATCTGGCGTTTCCTGACGAGGGCAGTGTCGGGAATCCGGATCTAGCCCTGAAGGCTCTGATCGAGTTCGGGCTGAAAGAATCGAAGAGGCTCGCAGGTCGACCGTCGCTGATCCAGGTCCGCGATGCACGACTCAAAGATGCGTTGTCCGCGACCATGTTGGCGCTCAACACCTCGGTCATGCTCGTGGAGGAGTTGCCCGCCGTCGCGGAGGCAATGCGAAATCTGGAAGGTGCAGCCGGCGGCGGTCACCGGCATCCCGGCATGCTCGAAGGGACGGGCGTCACGGTGGATCAGCTGCGCGCGTTTGCCGACGCGGCGGCGACATTCTTTCGAGCCGCGCCGTGGCGACATTTGACGAATGAAGACCTCATCGTTGCGAACGCCCCGCAGGTGCCCAAGGGCATGCGACACATTTGCGTGCTGGGCAACGCGGGGCAGCAATTCGGCCTCGCATTCTTCGAGTCGCGCCAGGCCTTTGAGCGCATCTACACTCGACCGGGCGCGTTTCCGGTGCGTCGCGCATTTGGCGTGACGTACGGACCGATTGATGATTTGCCGTTCGCCGACGTTGATGCATGGGAAGACCTGGGGCTGCCTGTCGTCAATCCACACGGGTACCCGCTCGCCGCCGAACTTGGCAGCGACGGCACGATGCGGCGACTGAATGCCAGCGAGCTCGCGGCTGCTGAAGCGTTGCTTCGCGCATTGGCTCGAGCCGGTGAGGACGAGCTCGACTCTGGATCGTGGCAACACGTTGTCGAGACATGCGCCGGCGCGGTGACATTGGAGCTGAGGTTGCCGCACCTGCTTGAGGCGGAAGGAGGAAAACCGAGCGGCCCGAAGCTGGGTGTGATGCCGCGACTTGCGGAACGCGCAACTGTCCGAATGGCGCGTCTGTTTGCCGACCAGTCGTTTGAGAGCCTCGACGAAGCGAACGCGGCAATCCAGCGCGCGGAGGCCGATGGCCTCCTTGAGAAGGATCCCGAGGCTGCGGCCGGCCGGCCGCTGACCGCGCTCGAGCAGGCGCAGGAACTCGCCTACGACGCGATGGAAGCGACGGGTCGTTTGAAGATCAAGCTGGCGCGCCGCGCCCTCGCGGTGTCACTCGACTGCGCCGATGCCTGCGTGATTCTGGGTGAAGCCAGCGCCAGCGCACAGGAAGCGCGCGACTGGTATCAACGCGGCGTCGATGCCGGCGCGCGTGCGATCGGGTCCGAACAGTTTGTGGTGCTCCAGGGCGAATTCTGGGGACACCTGGAGACGCGTCCGTACATGCGAGCGCGGCTCGCGCTGGCCCAGATGCTCGACGAGCTCGGTCGACGGGAGGAGGCGCTCGATCACTATCGAGAGCTGCTTCGACTCAATCCAAACGACAACCAGGGCGTGCGATATCTCCTGTTGCCGGCGCTGCTCGAGCAGCATCGAGCCGAAGAGGCTGATCGTCTGCTGAAGGACTACGCCGGCGACATCCAGGCGATGTGGCCGTACGCGCAAGCGCTCAGGGCCTTCCAAGTCGACGGCGACAGCGCCAGCGCCCGTGCAGCGCTCAGGGACGCCGTGCGCATCAATCCGCACGTCAGCCGCTACATGCTTGATCCGGACGCCCTTCCTCCTGACGCGCCGCCGCATTTCGCGCTTGGCAGCAGGGAGGAGGCTGCGTATGTGGCGGAGGGATTACACGCAGCGTACGACGCAACGCCTGGCGCCCTTTCCTGGATTCAGGCGGTTGGGGCTCGACTGGATCGCCGCCCTCGTCGATCGCGGGAAAGACGCTCACGCCGGCACTGACTGAGATCTAACTGTCTTCACCGGCGGCGACAAGCGCTTGGCGGACGACGCGCCGGCGTGAAGGAAGAAGGCGGCGCATGCCGGTGACAGAAGTACTGGTGGAACGAGCCGAGACGCTGGCGTGGGAGCACGGGTTGCGCGGCGATGATGCCGTTCAGCTCGCTGCGGCGCTCACGTGGCAGGAGTCCGCCGGTACGGACATCATCGTCGCGACCTTCGATACGCAGCTCTGGAAAGCGGCGCGGCAGATTGGTATGAAGGCTTGGCCGGAGAACCTCACAGACGAAGGCCAGACGGGTGCGGCGCCAGTCGTCAGGCCCGAGACACAATGAGACACGCTGGGCACACGCCGACGATTGCGTTACACACAGCAGCTAACCTTCGAGATGTCGCGCGTGAACGCCATCGCGGCGAGTTTGACCGCCTCTGATAACGTCGGGAACATGGGGAGCGTTTCGAGAAGATCGTTGATCGTGTTCCGATTCCTGACGAGCGTCACCGCTTGTGCGACGAGGTCGCCGGCCTGAGGCGTCAGGAGATGCACACCCATAATCTGGCCGGTGTCCGGATCGATCGCCATCTTTACGAAGCCTTCTGGACGCTTCATGATGAGCGCCTTTGGCACGAGCTCGAGCGGCACGGTTCGGCAGAGGCATTTGCCAAGCCGCTCCATTTCCTGATCCTCGGTGAGTCCGACACCGGCGAGCTGCGGATCCGTGAAGATCGTGTACGGGACCGCATCGTAGTCGATCGAATGCTTCGAACCGGTGAGCGCATTTTCAGCGGCCAGCGTACCCTCGTGCCCGGCTGTCATCTCGAGCCGCGCCGGCAGGCTGGCGACGTCCCCCACCGCGAAGATGTGAGCGGCGGATGTCTGCAGGTACGGATTCACGACGATGGCGCCTTTGTCATCGACGCGCACACCGATCGGTGCCAGTCCGAGTTGAGACGTGTTGGGCGTCTTCCCGGCTGCCACAAGGATCTCCTCACTCTCGACCACGGCGGCTCGTCGATCGACTTCGAACGCCACACGCTTTCGATTGCCGCACAATGTGACGGACGTTGGACGAGCGCGCGTGACGACGTCGATGCCTTCCGCCTTGAAAATCTCGATCAGACGCTCGGCCAGGATCGCTTCTGTGCGCGGGAAGACGCGATTTGATCGTTGAAGAACCGTCACGTGCGATCCAAAGCGCGCGAACAGCTGGCTGAACTCCAGTCCAACTGGTCCGGCGCCGATCACCACCAACGATCGCGGTTGACGCTCTCGTCGCAGCGCCTCGGCGTGCGTGACGAAGCCGGCCTCTCGTAGGCCGGGAATGTCCGGTACAGTGGCGCTCGAACCTGACGCGATCACAAATCGCTCGGATGTGAGGGTTTGGTCGCCCACTTGTACGGAGCGTGCGTCGATGAAGCGCGCCTGGCCTTGAACGAACGTCACATGCTCGAGGTCGCGCAGGACGGCTGCGTACTTGTCCTCGCGCATGCGATCGACCAGCGCGAGTTCATCGCGCACGATGGCACCGACGTCGAGATGCTTGACGTCGAGCTCGAGTCCCGGAATCTTGTGATGTTGTGAGGTGTGCACGATCTCCGCCGCCCAGAGCAGCGTCTTGGATGGCACGCAGCCGACGTTCACGCACGTGCCGCCGATGGGAAGCCCCGTGTTCACGAGCGCGGTTCGTGCACCGAGATCGTTCGCCTTGATGACGGCGCCAAAACCGCCCGCCACCGCCGATGACAATCAGATCGTAGCGTTCCACGCGCAGGCCGATTGGGTCGAGCGAGCCGCCATCCGGACCGCCGCTTCGCAGCCCGCACACGTCATCCCCGATACCTTCAAGGTACAGACCTTCGTGGCAGGTTGGTCGGCCTTCTGACTCTGATCGGCTCGCGTCAGGGCCGGGACCAGCATCACGGCGACCATTGCAGCCAGAGCAAGTGTCTTCACGCAACCCTCCGCCTGTTCTAGATGAACCAACCGATGTAAAACGGAAACGCAATCAGGAGTGCGGCGACGACCGCGGCGAGCCAGGCGAGCAGACGCGCCGTCCGCCTCGATTGCGGCGTGCAGACACCGCCGTCGCAGTTCGCGGTCGGCATTGGACGGTACGCGCCGTAGAACGTGGCACCCACCAACAGCACGGTCATCGCGATGAACCAGGGACGATACGGCTCCGGCCTGACAGCGGATGCGCCGAGGGCGCCGAGGCCGATCAGCGAAAACGCGACCGGTCCAATACAGCACGCGGATGCGACCAGAGCGGCACCGATTCCGCCGATTGCCGCTCTCATTTCGCCGCCTTTCGCAGGTCTTCGACCACGGGACACGCGGCATCCGGTGTGTCGGCCAGCGTGCTATTGCAGCGGTCGAGGTACTCGTTCAGCGTTCGGCGAAATTCCTGCAGCTCAATCAACCGTGTATCGAGGTCCGTGAGTTTTCGCTGGAGCAGCGCCCGCACCTCACGACACTGGCTCGCGCCTCGACGGTGATCGAGACGCAGTAGCTCGCGGATTTCAGCCAGCGTGAGTCCGTGCAGTTGCGCCTGCTTTATGAAGCGGAGCCGCTCGAGGACATCCACCGTGTAGACGCGGAACCCGCCCGAAGTACGCGGCGCCGCCGCGATGATGCCGAGCTTCTCGTAATAGCGCAGCGCATCCGGCGTCAGCCCGCTTCGCGATGCGAGCTCGCCGATCGTGAATGTGTCCTTAGCCGACATCAGCAGCCTCTACACTCGCACTAGTCGGCTCCGCCGTGCGCGTCGACAACCACGATTCAACACGCTTCACCGCGGCGGTGACATCCCCGAGACAGCAGGCGCCGCGCGGATTGCGGACTTCGCAGGCGCAGCGCCCAGCCGCGATGTGCTCACGAATCCGTTCGACCGCAGCCGAGCGACCGTCTGCCTCTATCTCCGCGCGAATCGACGCCTCCGACTCGCCGAAGCAGTAGCACACCGGGCGAGCGCCATACGGGACTTTTTGCCAGACCGCGACACGCACATCGGTCGTCAGGAACCGCGACCCGTTCGCGTCGAAGTACACGACGTCGCAGTCAGCGTCGGGACAGAAGCGGTACTCGCTGTCCGCGAGACGCCGAAGCGCGCGCTCGGTCAGAAGCGCCTTAATCGTTTGGCGATCGACGGCTTCGCCGGCGGACCCACTCTGCGGGCAGCGGGCGGCTGACGGCTCCGCGGACCTTTCTGGACAGCAACAGCTCGACATGTTCAATCCCAGTATGGCGCCTCGAGCGCACTCCAGAGTCAAGCCGCGATTTTCAGCTCTCCGATCCGAGTAGTGCGCCCGACTCGCATCAGACGTGTGATCGGCGCTGTCGACCCGCCGTACGCCATTCAATCAGGAATGCGACGGCGACACCGACGAGTACGACAGCCCACAGGACGCCCTCATTGAGGTGCGAGATGCCGGACTCCGCCAAGCCCAATGACGATCGCGGCGCCGATGAACAGTGGACCCGTCAGACCACAGTGCAGCGTCCGATTGCGTCGAAAATTGACAAAACACGCGGCAGCAAGCGCCGTCAGAATGGCTGTGTCGGCGTATGGCTCGAGACTGGGGATTACGAAGCGGAGCACCAGACCGACGGCGTAGAACAGAACGAAGATCGCTAGCCAGAACTTTATGGCTGAGGGTGTGGTGCAGCAACTGCGTGCAAGGATTCGCTGAGTCATCGTTTTGCTCTCATGGTGAACGCGCATTGCAGCGATCGGTAATTCTCGCCTGCAGCCGAGATCTGCCCGCATCACGCCGCGTCGCAAACCTCTCTGTGGAGTAAGTGTCGCGCCTGGACGCTGCTCCAGAGTCAAGCACTTCTTTTGTGTTCGGAGCGGGTATCGTATTGGTGCCCTACGTGCCGTTGATCCGACTCATTTTTTGATGTCGCAGGTTGCTAACCGCGTGCTCTTGCCGTTCGTGCATGTTCCACATGCTGAGGCTCGTTAACCTGAAGGAGTTGATGGGGCGTTTACACGAATACCCTGTTCGCGAACGTGGTCGCGGTTTCGACCAGTGTCCTCATCGTCCTTCTCATTGTGGCGATGGTGTGGATGACGGTGCGTGGTGCGTGATGCTGACACTCCAATCGATTCGTCCAATGCACGTGCGCACCCTCGCTGCCACTTGGGCGCTGACGCTTGTTGTTGGCATCAGCCCGACGAGCGCGCAACAACCGCCTGAGCCAACAGCACCGACCACTGTGTTCGACAGACCGGACACGGATCGCTTTTGGCTGTCGGGACAGGCAAACGTGATTTTTCAGACGCATCGGGCGTTTCCGGCCCCATATTCCGGCGATCATAGTCTCCGCCCAACGGCTGAACGCGCAACATCAACACTGCTAACGCTCTACACAGGCGTGCGCGTGACGAAGAGCATTGAATTAATCTTCGATGTGGAAAGTGCCGGCGGACGGGGCATCAGCGATGCGTTCGGACTCGCAGGGTTCACGGATCTGGACGTCGTCAGGAATCCGACGCTTGGCGCCGCTCCGTATGTGGCACGTGTGATGCTGCACCATACCATTGCGCTTGGGTCCGCGCGAACGAACGCCGATCCGAATCCGCTTGCCTTCTCACGCTCGGTGCCCGTGCACCGTATCGAATGGCGGATCGGCAAGTTCGGCACAGCGGATTTCTTTGATCTGAACGCAGTCGGCAGCGACAGCCATTTGCAGTTCATGAACTGGACGGTAGACAACAACGGCGCCTATGACTACGCGGCGGACACGCGCGGCTACACGTGGAGCGCAGTAGTCGAGTATCACGACCGTGCATGGGCGGTGCGGTTCGGCGAAATGCTAATGCCGAAGGTTGCGAACGGCATCGACATGGATTGGAACATCGCTCGCGCCCGCGCCGAGAACATCGAATTGGAATGGCATCCGCCGATCCAAAGAGCGACAACGGTCCGTGTGCTGTCCTACGTGAACCACGCGAACATGGGCGACTACCGCGAAGCCGTGCGACGCTTTGAAAGCGGAATCGATTCGGTTCCGACGATTGAGAACACGCGCGAACAGGGACGGATCAAGTACGGATTCGGGTTGAACGCCGAACAGCAGATCACGGCCGATTTGCGTCTGTGTGCGCGGTGGGGTTGGAACGAACCGCATCACGAGTCATTCGCGTATACCGAAGTGCACAACTCACTGGCGTTCGGCGCGGACTACGTGGGTTCGCGCTGGCGTCGTCCCCTCGACAAGGTTGGTGGAGCGCTCGTCACAAACGGGTTGTCGCAGGATCACGCGCGCTATCTGGCGCTCGGCGGGAATGGCTTCCTATTGGGCGACGGGGCGTTGACTTACGGTCGCGAGAACATCGCCGAGTTCTACTACAACGCCCACGCGTGGCGCGGGGTATTCGGCAGCGCAGATGTCCAACGCATCGTGAATCCCGGCTACAACCAAGTGCGTGGTCCGGTCACGGTCCTTGGTGCTCGCTTGCACGTTGATTTCTGAGCGCAGAAGATCGACGAAATGCTGCGACAGGATCGTAAGGTTTGAGCCGTGTGCATCCCTCGTGCATCTTTGCCGCGCGAGATGCCACGATCCGGTCGTCGCGCGCTCGCAGCCGCATCCGTTCGAACACACGCGTAGCTGGCCTTAGGCTCGTTTCAAGAACCGCTCACCGGTCTCTCGGCGGCCGTCTCCCTGACGACGCCGCCCGACGCGGCAGGCATCGAACCACGCATTAACCAGGATCGTGGTCCCAACGGAAACGTCATGATCGGCGGCCATTGCCTTTGCGCGAGCTCGCATGTGCCTGAATTGATCCGATCGCGCCACCTCGCGAAGGAATTGAAAGAGGCCGTCGTCGAAATCGTCGACGACGACGCCAGATCCGTAACGCGATATGAGATCTGCCGCCACCGTCCCGCGTACGGCGACGGCTGGAGTTCCACAGGCCGCCGCCTCGAGCAGGACCAATCCGAGCGTATCGCTGCGCGTAGGTATCAACAGAAAGTGTATGGCTCGGTACATCGCAACGAGATCATCGCCGTGTTTGTAGCCGACAAAGTCGGCGTTCGCCCGCGCGAGCCTCACCCGCTCGGGTCCATCGCCAACAATGATCAACCGACAGCCGAGACGCTTGATCGTGTCAGCATGATTCAGGATTTGCGAGAGATGTTTCTCTCGTGCGATTCTGCCAACGAACCCGAACACAACCGGATCAGCATTCTGATCGCGTGCGGGCATCGCCTCGGCCGTCGCAAACCGCCGAACGTCGACAAACGCCGAGGCGTAAAGAAGCTTCCGTTTCAACACGCGGCTGAGGCATTGTTCGGTCTTGCGTGTGTGCGCGATGAGAAAGCTGCATTGGCCGTAAATCATTCGGTCCCACCGAGACGCGATAAGCCGCGCCAATGTGACTCTCAGTCGGGACGGGATGACGGACGGCAGATATTCGCCAACGTATGCGGGCCAATTGGTGTGATAAAAGCCGACGCTCGGCTTTCGATATCTGGTGGCGTACCGCATCGCTGACAAACCGAGAAGACCCTGCGTCGCAACATGGACTACATCGACGTTCCCGTACATCGATTCAAGGTTTCTGAAATCCTTGTGTCTGACATATCCCGTGACAAGCTCCGGATACTGCGGAAGGTGAAATCGGAATCGAGGCGCCATTCCGATCACGCGGTGACCATGTCCAATCAATTGGTCACATGCGCGATCGGTCGGATGAACGATCAGCAGCCGACAGCGCCCCCGGAACTGTTCGTCGACGGCGCGAATCACGGCTCGATACAGCGTTGTTATGCCATTTGTCTGGTCCCAACAATCTGTTGCGATCAATACCTGACGTCCGCCGTTCGAGTCCTCGTTCACGCGCCTTCGCCACTGGCAAGAGGAAGAGGCCAAGGGGGCAGATACCGCATCACACACGCAGCGGTCATCTCGGCATGACGCGGGGAGAGCATCGTCAAGTGGGTTCCCGGCGTCTCGACGACGACGACCGATCGAGCATGCTTGCGCCAGATAGCGCCGAGGTCCGGGAGGCCACGCTCTCGTCCTGCGGGCGAGAACAGCGTGAGCTCACCGCGATAAAACCCTGGCCGATACTTTGCGGAGGCGATGAGCGCGCTTGCCGCTACCCTGATTCCAATCGAAGGCGCGGCACGGATCGAGAAACGCCACGCGCGAAGTTGCTCGGCTGACCTGCGCAGTGTGGCGGGCCAGGTGCGAATCGACGAGGCGCGTACAGCGGCGACGAGGCGTGCCGTCCGCCGAGCGATGATGGAGAGCCAGGTCCGTAGTGGCCATCGAACCGGACTCATCGTCGTATCGAAGAGCCCGACGAGTCCGACTTCATCGCCCGATTCCGACAAGCGCCGGGCAATCTCGAACGCCGCAAGTCCACCGGAGGAGTACCCGCACAGGTAATACGGACCGTTCGGCTGGCGTTTCTTGATCTCCTTCAGATAGTCGGTGGCCATCGCCTCGACGGTCGTGTGCGGTTTTTCTCCGCGTACGGCGCCGCGGGCCCGAATGCCAATCACCGCGCCAGGGTAAGTCACGCGACGTGCCGTAGGCAGTATCTCGACGACGTTGCCGCCAACGCCATGGATGAAGAAAACCGGCGGCAGACCGTCCCCTTCTTTGAGCGTGATCAGCGGCGTCGAGCCTGGTGCGCGCCGCTCTTTCAACGCGTGGCAAAGCTGATCGAACCTCGGCGCCTCGTTGATCAGCGTGAGCGAGATCTCGAACCCCAGCGCGCGCTCGAGCTCGAGCGCGAACTCGATGGCTTTGAGCGAGTCGCCGCCGCTTTCGAAGAAATCATCTTTCGCTGAGCGAACCGGCAAGAGCAAAACGTCGCGCCAGACGCGAGCCACCGTGTGCGAGACATGATCGCCGCCGGTCATCGCAGGGAGCGCGGCTTCTTCGGCCGACTCAGCACGTTCACGCCGAGCGTTGGCCTCATCCAGCGCAGCGAGCGCGCGAACGTCCAGTTTCGAGCTCGGTAGCCGCGGAATCGACGGTTCGAGATAGAACCGTGCGGGACGCATCGGCGGCGGCGCGGATCGCATCAACGCCTTCAATTCGTCGATCAGCCCGGCAAGCGCTCCTTCGCGGGCACTCACGTATGCGACCAGTGTCGACGTGCCATCGGCGTTGCTCGGCCGTCCCATCACGGCAACATCTCGGACGAACGAGTGCGCGCGAAGCCTGGCTTCGACGCCATCCAGATCGACGCGAGATCCGCGTATCTTGACTTGCCTGTCCTTGCGGCCGACTCGCTCCAGCAGCCCGTCGGTCCGCTGGCGCACGAGGTCTCCTGTGCGAAAAATCCGCCATCCGCAACGGCCATCCGTTTCAACGTTCTCGTCCGCAAGACGTCCCTCGACCCAGCTTCCCAACGAAACGTAGCGGCTTCGGACGATGAGCTCACCGACTTCGCCGGGCGGCGTGGCACGACCATCTTCATCGACTAACGCGAGACTGTTGCCAGGCAGCGGATAGCCTATGGGAATGCGAGCGTCCTGACGCCTGCATTTGTCGGCCACAAACCACTGCATCATCGGCGCTTCCGTCGCCGCGTAGATGACTTGGACTGCGGCCTCTGGTGAAAGCCACGCGCGCAGCGTCTCGATGTCGCTCCACAGCGTCGTATCACCGCCCACGCGGACCAGCCTCAGAGAGACGTCCGCGCGTTCGTCGCGAGCCGCGACGACCGATCGCAGAAGAGCCGGAAACGCGAACAGGATGGTGACGCCCTCCGCGCGGATCGCGTTCAGAATCTCGCGTGCCCCGACGCCGTGCGGATCGAGGAGGTGAATGCTTGCTCCTGCCAGCAGCGCGGTCATGACGTCGCGGACGCCGACGATCGTGCAAGGCGGAGCGAGGGTCAGCAATCGGTCCGCCGCGTTGATGTGCGCGGCATTGATCGACTGCGCCACGCGCTGAAGCAGGTTTTGCTGACTGTTCACGATGCTCTTCGGCCGCCCCGTGCTGCCGGACGTGAACAGCACACACGCAGGTTCCTCCACGTCCATGCCGACGGGTCGCCAACTCGTGGACGCGGGTCCGGGCAGGCCGGTCAGACGGATGACGCGCGCCGCCGGCATCCGAGCCTCGACACTGCGGAGGCCATCCTCGAGCATGACGATCAACGCTGGACGCGCCTCCCGCAATGCGTGGCCCAGCCAGTCCGGCGGATGGTGTACGTCGAGTGCGACAAACGGTCGTCCTGCGGCGAGGCACGCGAGCATCGCGACCGGAAACATCGGACATGCCGGCAGCAGGACGGCGATCAGGTCGCCCGGCCGGGTGTCGGCCGCCAGTGTTTCGGCGAGTCCGGAGACCGCGTCCCACAGTTCGCCAAAAGTAAGCGTCTTGTCCGCTTCCCTGATCGCGATACGGCTCGGCTGTCGGCGGGCCACTCGCTCGAAGTGCTCGACGATTGGCCGCTGCAAATCCCGGTCACGAAAGCGCGTAAAGGGCCGGGTCGCTGGCCCGTTCCAGTCCAGCGGACGCCCGTCGTCCTCGAGCCATCTAAAGGCAGGAGACGTATCGGAGGCGCCCTCCGAAAGCCCGGTGCGCGTATCTCTTGGCAAAGGAATGCAATGCCTTCCGTATCGCAGTCTTAAGACTAAGACGTAGACGCCCTACGGCCTGTTCCATAGTCGTCACGACGGCGCCAGGCTCGCGGTCTCAGGACAACGCGCCGCGCGTGCATGCCGCGCCTCGTTTTGGGATAATCCCGCGGCCGGCCTGCTCGGGGAGAACTTGGATGAGCAATTTGGAAGACGAGGTCAATCATCACACGGCGGAACTCGTGAAGCTCACGATCAAGGCGGCGGACCATGGACCGAAACCGTTGCCGGAGGACGAAGTCGCGAAACTCGGAATGGTGATCGCGACCGAACGACAGCTTCTGATCGACGCGATCAGCGCACTCCTCCAACACGATGAGCCCGAAGCCGCCTCGAGCCCCGGTGTGGCGGAATTCGACGCGGGATTTCTGTACGGCCTCGCGTTCGCTCGCGCTCTCGACGAGGCGAGGATTGCACTCGATCGAGTGCAGCGCGGCCGTGTCCTGAAGCTCGCAAAGGGAAACAACAAATCATCATCCACGACTGAAACGGCCTGATACACGCGGAGAGGAGCGGTGCATGGCAAAAGCCGCAGCATGGTGGATCGCGTTCATGCTGGCCGGTGTCGCGGCAACCGCGACACAGTCCACGTCGGCTGATGCGCACGTCGCGGCCGCGAAGGCCGCGGCCGGCACCGACTTCGCCGGCGTCTTCAACCGCATCTGCACCGAAGCGGTGTCGCAGCCGGCCGGGTCCCGACCCGCACGCGGTGCACCGTCAGGTCCACCGGCTCGCGAGACGTGGCACGCCGAGCCCGCGAAGGTCTTCGATAACCTCTATTTCCTCGGCCAGACGGAATACTCGGTCTGGGCCGTCACGACATCGGCCGGCATCATTCTGATCGACTCCATCTTCGACTACTCGGTCGACGACGAAGTCGTCGGCGGCCTGAGGAAGCTGGGGCTGGATCCGGCGGCGATCAAGTACGTCATCGTCAGCCACGGCCACTCGGATCATTCCGGCGGCGCGAAGTATCTGCAGGACCGCTTCAACGCCCGCGTGATCCTCGGCGCCGCCGACTGGGATCTGCTGGATCGATCGACGGGGACGAAGCCGGGGCGGGACATGGTCGCGACCGACGGTCAGAAGCTGACGCTCGGCGACACGACGGTGACGATCTATCCGACGCCGGGTCATACGCTCGGCACGCTGTCGGCAATCTTTCCAGTGAAGGATCGCGGCGCGGCTTCGTGCCGCTCGATCGATCGAGCAGATCCCAGTCGGCGGCGCCGAGGATCACGCGGGCGTCGAACCGATCCTGGAGGTACTTCGCGCCGCCGGAGTGATCCCCGTGCCCGTGGCTGACGATGACG
>Ga0114129_10005937_pt1 | contig 17283 bp, 16 predicted proteins | sample RhiMetdeltSRZDD1_FD_80071 | JGI IMG/M metagenome (GOLD analysis project Ga0114129, IMG submission 80071) | Populus rhizosphere microbial communities from Tennessee, USA - Rhizosphere MetaG P. deltoides SRZDD1 (version 2) (version 2) | ecosystem: Host-associated > Plants > Roots > Rhizosphere >... | reverse complement strand
CGTCGAGCTCGCGGTAGACCGGGGCAGGGTCATTCTCCTTCCACCTCTCCTCGACCCCCAATCCGACCGGGGCCTGGTTGCCCAATCGCTCCGCGCTTGCTTCGAGCGCTGCGCTCGGCAGGCGTGAGCCCTGGGTGTCGCTCTTAGACTCGTTTCAGTGAGGATTTGCCCCGCCGAACTCGAGCTAGGATCTAGCGCTTCGGCCGCTCGCGCGGCCCGTTCCCCCCGCCTTCCTCCGGTCCCTCGCCTTCAAGCAGCTCCCTGAGGATGTCCTCACCCTTGCGCCGGCGTCGCTCGCCCGCTTCTCGCAGCATGTCGATCACGTCCGCCAGTCCTTCCAGCTCGCCGGCAAGCTCAGGATACGCCTCCAGCTGCTCGCGCAGGTCTGCCTTACCCGTGATCACATCTTCGAGGTTCGCCGCCTTCAAACGGCGCGGCTCGCTCGGCGTGTCTTCAACCACCATTTCCGGTTCCGCCACTGGGGTAACTTCAGTCGTCCTCAGCGCCTGTATCGCCAGCTTTAGCCAGCGCTGCTCGCCGCGTGAAAGCGAGGAGACTCGGCGGAAAAGCGATTCGTCGACATCACGCGCCCCGGCCATTCTGCCGACAATCTTACGTCAACGAGCGCGCCGGTGGACTACAGAAATTACCGCAGCCCGAGCAATTCTTTGCCGAGCGATGTCTTAGTGGACCTGCTCCTCGTTGAGCGGCACCAGTCCCTTGGTGAGCGCCACCCGCACGAGGTCTGTCCGTCTTTCCACCCGAAGCTTCGACATTATGTGGCTGACATGTGCTTTCACAGTTCCCTGCGAAAGAAACGTCTCCTGTGCAATCTCCTTGTTTGAAGCGCCCAGCGCGATCATCGTCAGCACTTCCATTTCCCGCTCGGTTAACGTCTCCGTCTGGGTCTCCGTGTAACTGGCCCAATGCATCAACTTCACGAGGATCCGCTTGATCACGTCAGCCTCGCACACGAAAGTCCCCTGCGCCACAAGCCTCACCGCTTCGACCAATCGCGCTGTCGGTCCATTGCGGAAGATGAACCCTACAGTGTTCAGGCTCATGTACACCGGCAAGTCGTCCGGACTGATCACTCGGGCGTCTTCTTCGTTGCCCAGAAATAGCACTTTAAGCGCAGGAAGCCATTCGTTCAGCTGCGCGACGGTCCCCTGCGCCGTGCCACGCACCAGCGTGTCCACGTCCACCACGAAGACATCCGCATCTCGCACAGACGCGTTCGCTATGAGATCCCCAAGGCTGGTCGTCTCGCCCACCACTTCGATATCCGGCGCGCCTCCCAGCGTCTTCACCAGTCCCGCTCGCAACGGCTCGAAGCCGGCGATTACGCCCACCCGTATGATGTTGTCCATTCTGAGCAGCCCCTCCTCAACGGTGGCGCCAGTTTACCAGAACCTCTCACACTCGTAAATGCCCTCCGCCGCGCCTCACTTCTCGATGTTCCATTCACTCCTTTCTCGTTCCCCCCTCGTCCTCTATACTCCCTCGCATGTCCATCGTCGCTGTCGGTTCAATCGCACTCGACACCATTAAGACGCCCTTCGGCAAGGCCGACGACGTCGTCGGCGGCTCCCTCACCTACTTCGCCATCGCCGCCTCCTATTTCACCGACGTCAATCTCGTCGCTGTTGTCGGCAAAGATTTCAACGAACAGCACATGCAAGTCTTCGCCGACAGGCGCATCGACGTCCAGGGTCTCGAACACGCGCGCGGGAAGACGTTCCGCTGGGGCGGCGAGTATAGCTACAACCTGAACAGCCGCGAGACACTTTTCACCGACCTCAACGTCTTCGAGCGCTTCCAGCCTGTTCTCCCCCAATCCTACAGAGAGGCGGACATCGTCTTTCTCGGAAACATGCATCCCTCGCTGCAGCTCAGCGTGCTCAAGCAGGTCAACTCCAAGCGCATAGTCGGTACGGACTCCATGAACCTCTGGATCGAAACGACCCCCGCGGAATTTCGCGACGTCCTCAAGGGGACTGACATCTTGAAACTCGACGACGCCGAGGTCCGTCAGCTCTCTGGCGAATACAACCTGCGCAAGGCAGCAGCCGTCATCCAGAAACTCGGCCCGAGAATGCTCGTCGCCACCCGTGGCTCTCATGGCTCAATGCTCTTCAACGAGGACGACATCTTCGCCGTCACCGCCTATCCCCTGGAGGACGAGGTCGATCCGACCGGAGCCGGTGACAGCTTCGCCGGCGGTTTCTTCGGCTACCTAGCCCAGAAGCCGGCGATGGACCAGGTCACCCTGCGCCGCGCGATCATCTTCGGCAGCGTCATGGGCTCCTTTTGCGTCGAAGACTTCGGCACACGCCGTCTCGAACGCCTCTCTTTCGACGAGATCCTTGACCGCTACCGCGGTATCAAACAACTCACCCACTTCGAGGACATTTAAAAGCGGTCGATACCCGGTTCGTGCTGAGCCTTTCGCAGCACTTCGCCGATTCGTGCCAAGAAAGCGCTGTCCTCACTCGATGGCCACCGCGCCTGCCGCACGCTTATCCAGGAGCTGCCACGCCGCCGACACGAAGCGCGAGTCCGCCGCCAGGTGGAGCAGGCGGTGTATCCTCATCAGCGTTTCGTCGTCGCCGCGGGCGAATGGGTACGCATCGCCACAGCGCGAACATTCGTACATCAAGTCTTGAGCGAGCTTCTGCGGGCCTGTCGCCATCTCCCAGACTCCTCTTTTGCACGTTTCGTCTCGCCCAAACGCCTCCCTTCTAGCGATAACAGACGCCCGCGTTCGTCCGTAACTTGCGCTACTTCAGCACCTTGGTTGGCCGGCTCGAGCAATTACTGCCTTTGTCCGGACGTACCCCGGTCCGGCCAGAAACGTTTTCTATGGCGACGATAGAGCCAAAGGAGCAGTCATGATCAACCAACTCGAACGCTGGGCGCCGCTCGGGGGCATCATCTTCGTGGTCCTCCTGATCATCGGTGTCGGATTGATAGGCGATCATCCTGACCCTGATGCGTCGAACCAGGAGATATCCGATTATCTTGGCGATAGCGGCGCCCACACTCGCAATATTATCGGCGCCTACCTCTGGGCAGTGGCCGGCATTGCGTTTCTTTTGTTCCTGGCGCAGCTGCGTTCAGTCCTCCGGGCAGCCGAAGGGGCGCCGGGCACTCTCTCCAATCTCGGCTTCGCGTCCGGATTGGTGTTCACGGTCCTCCTTATGACGGGTGGTGCCGCGATCGCAGCAGTGGCCGGCGCTGTCGAGTTTCGAGATGCACCGATCACCGAGGCTGACCTCATGAGGACACTACCGCAAATGGGTTACGCAATGGTGTTGCTGGGCGGAGGGTTCGCTGCCATCGTCCTCGTTCTGACGACTTCCATCATCAGCCTTCAGACCGGCGTTCTGCCGCAGTGGCTCGCCTGGCTCGGGATCCTGGCCGCGATTATCCTGCTCCCCGCTATCATCTTCCTGCCCATGGTGGCGCTGCTAATCTGGGTCCTCGCCGTCGCCGGGGTGCTCCTGATGCGCGCCGGGGAGCCGACGAGGGCGGCCGCCTAGAGCCTCAGCGAATCCATCCTTCGCACGCCTTCCTCGAGCCGCTCGTCCGGGACCGTAAGCGAGAGCCGGACGTATCCCTCTCCGTTGGGTCCGTAGCCGATGCCGGGGGTAACAACGACTCCCGCTTCGTCGAGTAGACGCGTCGCGAACTGCACGCTCGTCGTATCCTTCGGCACCCGCACCCAGAGGTAGAGGCTGGCCAGCGGTGGTCGTATGCGGAGCCCCAGCTTCGTGAGCGCGTTAACCAACCGATCCCGACGACGCTCGTAGATGCGGTTGTGCTCCTCGATGCAGTCCTGCGGGCCTTCGAGCGCCGCGATCGCCATCCGCTGGATCGCCTGGGGAATCCCCGAATCGAGGTTCGACTTCACCCGCATCAGCGCATCGATCACGGTCGCGTTGCCGGCCACCATCCCAATCCGCCATCCCGTCATGTTGTACGTCTTCGAGAGCGAGTGAAACTCGATTCCGGTCTCCCGCGCGCATTCGGCTTGCAGTAGGCTCGCCGGCCGGTAGCCATCGAAGGCCACTTCTGAGTATGGGCCGTCGTGCAGGATAGCTATCTCGTATTCGCGGGCGAAGGCCACCGCCCGCTCGTAGAATTCGCTATCCGCTACAGCTCCCGTTGGATTGTTCGGGTAGTTCAACCAGAGCACCTTCGCCCGACGAGCGATCTGCTCGGGGATGCCATCCAAGTCCGGCAGGAAGTCGTTCTCCTCCGTCAAAGGCAGGTAATAGGGCTCGCCGCCGGCCAGGACTGTCCCCACAGCGTATACAGGGTAGCCGGGGTCCGGCACTAGCGCGATGTCCCCGGGCGCGATAAAGCAGAGCGCAATGTGACCAATCCCTTCCTTTGAACCGATTAGCGGCAGGACTTCGCGCTGCGGGTCGAGTTCGACGCCGAAACGGCGCTTGTACCAGCGGGACATCGCCTCCCGGAGTTCCGGCAGCCCCTCGCTCTCGGGGTAGCGATGGTTAGCCGGATCCCGAGCGGCTTCCGTCAAGGCATCGATAACGTGCTCCGGAGTCGGAAGATCCGGATCGCCGATGGCGAAGGAGATAACGTCCACGCCCTGTGCCCGCTTCTCGGCGATCTTACGGCTGATTTCGGCGAAGAGGTAGGCCGGAAGCTCTTCGACGCGCTGCGCGAGCCTCATTCGGGCGACAGCCAATCTTTCAGTCGCCGCCACACGGCGAGTTTCTCCTCCAGCTTCAGCCTCGCGTGGCGCGGGCTCGTCGATGGGAAGCGCTGCCACTCCACGCCCGCGTCCTCGAAGAGGTCCGGAACGAAGATGCCGGCTGTTCGAAAGGCCGTTCCCCCGTTGAAGGCGATATGCCGAACATTCGGATGGTCACGCACCAGCCTCAAAATTGGATTGGCGGTTGCGTCCTGGATCGCATCGTCGCCACTGCCTTCCCGGCTGCATTCGGCGATCACATCCCAGACGCCGACGCCGTTTCTGGATAGCGCCGCCGTCCTCTCACCGTAAGGCCCCTGTGGGTCGAACGATAACAGAGCGCCCATGATCTGCCAGAAATTGTTCTGTGGGTTCCCGTAGTACTCCTGCCTCGCGAGCGATTGCTTGCTCGGAAACGAACCGAGCACAAGGACGCGCGAGCGATCGTCGATCAGCGGCGGCAGACAGGTCAGCACCGGACGTAGTTCAGTCGCCGACAAACTCGTGCTCCTCTGCGACAAAGGCCATGGAGCGTGAGAAGTCGATGAAGCGCCTCTCGTCTTCGTAGAGTTCGCGTGCCGCCTTTCGGCCTTCGTCCGTCCTCGCTCCGGCCGCGAACGCCTCCGGGCCTTCCCACCACAATTCCGCGACGCCATCGAAGATATCGGGGTCGCTGCCCCGGCTCGCTCGCATCGCCTCGTTCAGGGGGCTGTCGAGCGTATGCACCTGGACGTAACGCCGGATTCCCAGTGCAGTCGCCCGCTCGCGGACGAGCGGCCCGTGTGTCTCCCGCCAATAGCGCTGGAACTCCTCCCGGGAAAGTTCCGGCAATCGACGTAGGCAGTATACGAGCTTGATCATACGAGTGAGTCCTTCCCTGTCGTTTGCGACAGCCGGTGATGCCACTTTACGATATTCGCGATGCCAGCAGCGACCGAAGCCAACCTGCTCCTGAGAGTCCCGCTCATCGCAGCGCTGACCGATTCTGACCGGCAGGCGCTCGCACGTAGCGCCACGCGCAGACGGTATCAGCGCGGCGACATCATCTTCCAGAAGGACGATCCCGGCCACTCTCTATTTATCGTTGCCAGCGGCTCCGTCCGCATCTACGTCCCGAGTTCGCAGGGTGCCGACCTTACGCTCGCGGTGCTCGGGCCTGGCAACTTCTTCGGTGACCTGTCGCTGCTCGACGGCCGCCCCCGGTCCGCCAGCGCCTCAGCGCTCGCGGACACGGGCGTCGTCGCGCTTGAACGCAGCGATTTCGTTGCGCTCGTCCGCTCCAGCCCCGAGGCCGCGATGTCCGTCCTCGCGACCGTCGCAAACCGCCTGCGCGAGACCGACGAAATGGCCTCGGACCTTGCCTTCCTCGATGTCGGCGGGCGGCTTGCAAAGAAGCTGCTCGATCTGGCGGCCACAAACGGCGTCAGGCGACGAGATGGCGTCCTCCTCGACATGGCGCTCACACAGGAAGAGCTCGCGAACATGATCGGCGTCACCCGCGAGAGTGTGAACCGCAACCTTAGCCTTTTCCGTCGCATCGGCTTAATCGCCAAAGAAGGCCGCCGCTTCATCCTCCGCGACCCCGCGCGTCTCCGCCGACGCTGCGAATAACGCGGACAGCCGGCGCACCTTCGTCCCGCAGTGACGCGTCTACGCCTGCGCCGTCGCCCGGATCCTCTGCACGTGCGGCGACGACAGGAACTTCTCCCGCAACTTCTCATCGTCGAGTTTACCGGCAACGCGATCGATGACCGCGAGCGCTTCACCGTAAGCGGACTTCGCGTCGTCGGGAAGCTCTTGCGCTTTCCGGAGGTCACCAAGCGCAACGTATGTCTTCCAAATCTGCGGCGGGTTTCCTATTTCCTTCGCGATCACGAGCGCCACCTCGATCTGTTGCTCCGCCTCAGGAAGCGTACCCTGCGCCGACATGATCTGGCCACGCAGGCGTCTTCCCTTCACAACGTTCTTCGGCCGGTTCGTTGACTCAGCCAGCCAAACGCATTCGTTGGCGTACGATGACGCCTTTACGTAGTCACCGCGCTCGAACCATAGCTCGCCGTAGGAATGGAAGAAGTGCTGAGAATAGAGCCATGTCGCGAAGCGCTCTCTCGGCGTTGCGTTGCGGACGACCTTCTCGACCGTCCGATAGTACTCTTCCGCCTCGTTCAGCCGTCCCAGCGCGCGCAGGTTGTCACCGAGATTGAGCCGGGCATTGCTCTCGATCTCAGGATCTGGCGCGTTCACCTTGAGCGCCGCCTCCTCCGACCGCCTGTTCCATTCGATCGCAGCCTCGTGGTCGTGAAGCTCCCCGAGCACCCACCCAACTGTGTTCAGGGCGCGCGCCTTGACCAGCGTTTCGCCGGTGCGGTCGCAGATCGCCAGCGCCTCATGCAGCCGGTCGAGCGCCTGCGTGTATTCGCCTTGCCCGGCCAGCGCCAATGCCTCGCTCCATAGCCGGCCGGTTTGCGTGAAGACCGAGCCGTCCAGCGCGCCCCGCCACCGCTCAAGATGCTCGCGGGATGCGTCGAACCTCGCCTCCCAGTTCTTCATCATGCCGCCCATGAACGCCCAGAAGCCGACCGTGAACGGGTCGCCAAGCTCGGGCACCAGCTCGTCTGCCTGCTCCAGGTAGGGCTGTGATTCATCGAACTTGCCGTAAATCCGAGAGAGGCTCCCGAGCCAGAACGTCGTCACGGCGCGCAGGTCGTCATAGCCCTCGTCGCCAATCTCAAGCGCCGCGCGAATCTTGGCCTCGCCTCCCTCGGGATCGCTGCCCCACGCGTTCATTATCCCGACCCACCCAAGCGCCAAGCCCTCTTGCCGCCGATCGCCAAGCACCTGCGCGCACTCCCGCACCCGCTCGAAATCATTAGCTGCGTCGTCCGGAGCGCCGATTCCGAAATTGACGAAGCCCCGCTTCTCGGCGACCACCGCGGCAGGCTTGAGCGCGTCCAGCCCTATCTTTTCGCATACCTCGAGCGCCCGGGCGTAATAGTCCAGGGCGTCCTGGTTCGCATAAGCGGCAACCGCTTTGTCTCCGGCCTTCTCCAGGTAGTCCAACGCCCTTTGCCAGTCCTGCGCTTCGTAGTAATGGTGCGCGAGCGCTTCGTAATGCTCGGCCAACCTGTCGTGATACAGTTCTTCGATCGCCGCCCCCACGATCCGGTGCAGCCCCTTCCGTCGCTCGATCAGTAGCGTCGAGTAGGCGACCTCGTGCGTCAACGCGTGCTTGAACATATATGACAGCTCGGGGAAGTACGCCTTCTCGTAAATCAGCTCCAGCGACTTTAGCTGCGAGAGCAGCTCATCGAGCTTGGTCTCGACATCCGAGATGCGGTTCAGCAACCGCGCCGTGAACTCGCGTCCGATCACCGAAGCGAGCTGGATCGCCTCCTTCGCTTCCTGTTCGAGCCTGTCTATTCGGCTGAGGATAACTTCTTGGATGGTGTTGGGCACGCGCACCTGATCGACTGGCCGCTCGAGCGAATATGAGCCGTTGCTCGGCCGTAGGATGCCCGATTCGACAAGGGCCTTCGTGACCTCTTCCACATAGAACGGGTTGCCTTCGCCCTTGCTCGTGATTAGCCGAACCACTGGCTCCGGCAGATGGCCGACACGGAGCACCTTCTCCGCGATCGCCTCGCTCTCCTCGGCCGGCAGATGGCTCAGCGCCAGCCGGCTGAAGTACGTCTTTTCACCCAGCGAGTGACTGTAGCCCGGGCGATACGTGAGGATCATTAGCGTCGGGGTGTAGCGAACTGCATCAACTACCGCCGCCAGTGCCTCTTCTGACTTCTCGTCCACCCAGTGCAGGTCCTCTATGAGTATCATCAGCGGACGCTCGCTGCTCTCTTGAGTGAGAAGCGCCCGCAGACCGTCGAGAATCCCGGCCCGGCGCTCCATCGGGTCCATCGTGGCGACCGCCTCATCGCCCGGGTCTACATTCAGCAGGTATTTCAGGTACGGTGCCGTCTGTCGAGTCGCCTCGTCCCACCCGCTCGTCCGCTGGTCCACCTTGCCGATAATTTGTTCGTCCTTGTCGCCTTCCTCCACCAGGAAGTCGCTCTTGATTAGATCGCTGATGGGCAGGTACGGAATGCGCTTCCCGTAGGAAATGCAGTGGCCTTCCAGCCAGGTCAACGGCTCATCCAGCAGCGACCGCCTGAACTCTAGGAGCAGCCGCGATTTGCCGAGGCCGGCTTCGCCCGTGATGAACACGACCTGCCCCCGGCCGTTCTTCACCTGATCGAAATACCCGCGGAGGAAGCTCAGCTCCTGCTTTCGCCCAACAAATGCCGTCAGTCCCCTCTCCGCCTGGGCCTGCAGCCGCGTCCGCACTTCCGCCTTTTCGCGAACGGCCCGGTACGCAACGACGGGTGCCGACTTCCCTTTGACCACCAGACCACCCAGCGGCTCGCACTCGAAGTAGTCTCCGGCCAGTCGGTGCGTTTCCTCAGTCATGTACACCTGGCCCGGCTCTGCCGCTTCCTCCATACGGGAGGCGAGGTTCACCGTATCGCCCAACGCTGTATAATCCATGTTCAGGTTGTCCGAGATTTTTCCGACGACAACCGGGCCCGTGTTCAGACCCACGCGGAAGCGGCATTCGATCGCCTGTTTGCGCCTCACTTCAGCCGAATACTCCGCGAGTGAGCGCTGCATCTCGAGAGCGGCCGATACCGCGCGGCGGGCGCCGTCTTCGTGTGCGATCGGCGCTCCGAACAATGCCATTACGCCGTCACCGGTAAAGCTCGTAATTGTGCCCTCGTAGCGGTGAACGGCGTCCATCATGCGGGTCAGGTACCCTTGCATGAGGGAATAGACATCTTCCGCGTCGGCCCGTTCGGAAAGGGGGGTGAAACCCACTGCATCGGAAAAAAGCACCGTAACATTGCGTCGCTCGCCCTCGAGCGCGGCTCGCTCGCGCAGGATCTTCTCCGCCAGGTGTTTGGGTGTATAAGCTAGCGGGTTCGCCGGAGCCTCCGTCGTCGGAATCCCCGCCAGCCTCTGCCCGCAGCCGCCGCAGAACGAGCTGTCGGCGCTATTACTCCGCTTGCAGGAGGCGCAGACGATCTCCAGGCGGGCGCCGCATTTATTGCAAAAGACCGCGTCGGCCGCGTTCTGATGTCCGCACGATGGGCACTTCACTCGATCGATTGTACTTCTGACTACGGTATAGCGCCGCGTCCGTCGTGGGAAGAACCTTCAGGCTCTGTCGACAAATGACACTCGCCCCCGCCGGTCAACAGATTTAGAGGCCGGCCTTCAATCGCTGACGCTTTTGCTTCCCACGCTTCGCTCGCTTCAGAGGCGCGTGGTCTTGGTACCAGCCAACGATGCGCCGCGCATGATCGGCGATCTGGGACGGCGCTTGCGTGTTGTAAGTGTGAAAACCGCCAGGGTAGCGCACAAATTCGACTTCCTTCCCCAGCACCTTCAACGCGTGGAAAATCTCCTCTGATTGCCCGATCGGACAGCGTAGGTCGCCCTCGTGGTGCAAAAGCAGCACCGGGGTGCTGACGTTGGCCAGGTAGGAGACCGGGGATCGGCGTCGGTACTCGTCCGGATCGTCCACCGGCATTCCACCGATTTCGTGCATATCGAACAGTGGGATGTCGCCGGTACCAAACATGCTCACCTGGTTCGAGACCGGCGCGCCAACGACCGCCGCGCGAAAGCGATCGGTGTGCCCCACTGCCCACGAGCTCATGAAGCCACCGTACGAGTAGCCACCAATATACAGCTGCCCCGGATCCACAACTCTGCGGGCCACAAGTTCATCCACCCCTGCCATAATGTCCTCGAAGTCGCGGCCACCCCAGTCCCGCACGACCGCTTCGCTGAATGCTTCGCCGTACGTTGTGCTACCCCTGGGGTTTGGCAGTAATACAACATAGCCCGCGCCAGCCAGCGAGTGGAACTCAATCCATGCGCGCGATCCCGGATGAAAGCTATGCGGTCCGCCGTGCACATTCACAGCCAGTGGGTAATTGCGGCCCCGCCTATAGTTCGGCGGGTACAGGACGAACCCTTCGACCTCCAGTCCGTCTTGCGAGTTGTATGTGATCCGCTCGAGGCGTCCGGTATCGACGCTTGCTCGAAGGTCGTCGTTTGCGTGGCTTAGATTGACCTCACGGCTGCGGTTGTTCAGCGAAGCCGCGTACAGTTCATGGGGCTGGGTCAACCACACGGCAGTGAAGGCCGCGCGGCGCCCGTCCGGCGTTAACGCGAACGCCTCGATCTGGCGCTCGCCGTCCAAAACCTTGCTGACGGAGCCGTTGGCAATACCGGCGCGATAGACCGCCATCGTGCCCCGGTCGCCGGCGATGAACAGCAGCGCATCGCCTTCCTTCGTCCATTCGAACGTGCGCCCTCCCGCTGGAGGCCATCCGGCCACGGGCCGGTCGATGGGTGCGCTGACCGAGCGGGAAGCGCCGCCATCCGCCGGGATCATCATTAAGTGGATGTTCTTCGCAGAGCCCGCATCCTCGTTTTCGTGCCCAATGAACGCAATGTGCCGCCCCTCCGGAGAGAAGGTAGGGCCGACTGCCGCCCCTCGGCTTCGGGTGAGCTTTCGGGGACGGCCTCCCTTCGCGGGAACAGCCCAGATGTCGGAGCGCCACTGTCTCTGGTGTCGCTCCGTCTCGCGATCGGAGACAAACGCGATCGTCTTGCCGTTGGGCGACCAGGCCGGCTGGTCGTCGTACCAGTCGCCGTCCGTAATCTGCTTTTCTTCGCCGGACTCGACCTCTACCGTGAAAATGTGCGTCCGCCGCTCGTCGAAGAAGCCGATGCCGTCCAGCTTGTAGCGCAGGTTGCGAATCACCCGTGGCGCCGACTTCTCGATGGGGGTTCGCTCCTTCGGGACCTTATAATCGCCGCTCCGGGCCATGTATGCGACCAGCTTGCCATCCGGCGACCAGGCTGGATTCGAGATACCGTGCTTTGCTTTCGTCACCTGCCTCGCCTCGCCTCCCTCAAGAGGCGCGACGAACAGCTGGTTCTTCTCGCCGCGGTCCGACACGAAGGCTAGGTGACGCCCGTCCGGAGACCAGCGCGGGCTGTGGTCTTTGTTCCCCTGGGTGAACCGCCGGGCAGTCACGCGACCGTCGAGTGGAGCAATGTACACGCCCATCCGCGTCTCGTCGGCGTCCCGGTCCGGCCATGTGACGACGTACGCCACGCGTTTCCCATCGGGAGACACCTGCGGGTCGACGACGGTGCGCAGCAGATACAGATCCTTTGGACGGACTCCTCTTTTCGCAGGTCGGGCCATCATTTCCCTCCAGGCGTAAGCCTTCTGTCTTCGTTTGACCTGGCACTACTCAAGGCGGACCGGGAGCCGCTTTAGCCCGCGGAATTCCGGCACCCTCCGCCACTCCAGCGGCGATTCCGCGAGGCACATTCCCGGGAACCGCCTCGCCAGCGTTCCAACGGCAATCTGACCCTCGGCGCGGGCAAGCGGCGCGCCGAGGCAGTAATGCACACCTCCGCCGAACGAATGATGGTCCGTCTTCTCGCGCGTAATGTCGAACTGGTCCGGGTCCGTATAGGCGGAAGGGTCGCGGTTGGCGGCCGCCAGGATCGGCGTCACCGACTGCCCCGCCCCAACTTCGGCCCCCGCGATTGTCCGAGCTTCCAGCGGCGTCCTTCCGGACATCAGCACCGGACTGTCGAACCGGAGCATCTCCTCGACCGCGTTCTTTATCAGTGAGGGGTCGGCCTGCAGCTTCTTCAGCTCGCCCGGGTTGCGTAGCAGCGCCAGAACGCCGTTCCCGATCAGGTCAGTCGTCGTCAGATTGCCCGCTGCCAGCAGGAGGCTGCACATCGACACGATCTCATCGTCCGTTAGCTTGTCTCCACCTTCTTCGGCGGCGATCAGCGAGGTGATCAGGTCGGCACGTGGCCGCTCTCGGCGTTCCTCGATCACGCGGCGCAGGTACGCGTCCATCGCCTCGCCTGCCTCGTTTGCCAGCTGCCGCTCCTCAGAAGTAAGCAGCGGGTTGAAGTTCATTACACCCAGGTCCGACCAGCGCTTGAAATCGGCCCGGTCTGCTGGGTCCACGCCGAGCATCTCGGCGATGACGATTGTTGGAAGCGGTCCGGCGAAGGCCTCAATAAGATCGACTTCCCCGCCCGGGTCGATTGCGTCTAGCAGCTCGTCCACGATCTCCTGGATACGCGGCCGCATCTGGTCGACGGCTTTGGCGGTGAACGCCTTGCTCACGAGCCCACGTAGCCGCGTATGGTACGGCGGGTCCGCGAAGAGCATGCTCGGCTGGCGCTCCGCGTCAGCAAAGCCGAACATCGACTCGAAGCTGCCCGGCGCGGCCTTCCGCGGGTCCACCGAGAGGCTGCGGTCGAACAGCAGCTCGTCAACATCGGCATAACGGGTGAGGACGTAACGGTGTAGCGTCGTATCGTGGTGCATCGGTTCCAGTTCCCGCAGCTTCGCCAGAATCGGGTAGGGATCGTTCTGGAATGCTGGATCAAGAGCCGTCAGCTCGATCCCCGTCGGTACAGTTGGTCGTTCGGTCTTTGGTTCCTCGATCGTCATGACTCCGCTCCTTCGGCTGGGTCGGATGGGCTCGAGACAGGGCTATCCTACCAGAAGCAAATGACAGCGCGACGGGCCGGTGCTACGATGCCTGCGTGCCTCTCCTGAACGTCTTCGATTACGAGGAACTTTCGCGGCGAAAGCTATCGCAGCCGTTCTTCGACTATATCGCCGGCGGCGCCGACGATGAGGTGACGCTCCGCCGCAACCATGAAGCCTTCGAACACATACAGCTGAAGCCCCGGGCGCTCGTCGACGTATCTAAGGTTGACCTCTCGACGAGCGTTCTCGGACAGAGCATCGAGATGCCGGCCCTTCTGGCGCCGGTGGCCGTCCACCGCCTCGCTCATCCTGAAGGCGAGCTGGCGACAGCGAGAGCGGCCGCCGCAGCGGGCACGATCATGACTCTCAGCACGATGGCCAGTGCTTCGATCGAGGAGGTCGCGGCGGCGTCTGAAGGCCCGAAGTGGTTCCAGCTTTACGTCCACCGCGATCGCAATGTCTCCAAGAGTATGGTCCAGCGCGCGGAAGCTGCCGGCTACATGGCGATTTGTCTGACCGTCGACGTCCCCCGCCTCGGGCGCCGTGAGCGCGATTTCCGGAACCGCCTCGAATATCCCCCCGGCGTCGCGCACCGGAACTACATCGGCGAGGTCGAGCTCCCCCCTTTAGAGATCGGAGCCGGCGAGTCGGAGCTCTCCGCCTCAGCCGACATGCTCATCGACCCTGCACTCACCTGGGACGTCATCGACTGGCTGCGCTCGTTTACGTCGCTGCCGGTCATCGTGAAGGGGATCATGACAGCGGAGGATGCCCAGCTCGCGGTTGATCGTGGCGCCTCGGCGATCGTCGTCTCCAACCACGGCGGCCGCCAGCTTGACGGCGTCCCTGCAACAATCGTCGTTTTGCCGGAGATCGCTGCGGCCATTCAGGGCCGCTGCGAGGTGCTGCTCGATAGCGGCATCCGCCGCGGGACGGACATCCTGAAAGCGCTGGCGTTGGGCGCGAACGCCGTCCTCATTGGCCGCGCCTACATCTGGGGGCTTGCCGTCGCCGGCCAGGACGGCGTCACGCAGGTACTCTCGATGCTTCGCAACGAGCTCGAGCTGGCGATGGCGCTCTGCGGCTGCCCTTCAATAGCGGAGGTGGGCCCCGAAGTCGTCTACTCGCAGGGGCGTCGGGACTAGGCGTCCGGCCACTCGCCTTCGAACACGAACTCCGCCGGGCCGCTCAGGTATACATCGCCTTTGCCGTCCCATTCGACGGTCAGCAACCCACCCGGCTGCTCGATCTCGACGCGGTCACCCACGCGGCCGTGCAGCCGCGCCGCTACCATGGCCGCGCAGCAGCCGCTGCCACAGGCCAGCGTCTCGCCCACGCCGCGCTCCCAAACGCGCAACGCCATTTCTTCCGGCGCTTGGACCTGCGCCACCCCGAAATTCACGCGCTCCGGGAACGCTTTGTGGCGCTCCACCTTTGGGCCGATCGCCTCTAACGGATAGCTCTCGATCGGCCCGTCGACGAAGAGCACAGCATGCGGATTTCCCATCGAAAGGCAGGTCACGGCGAGCCGCTGCCCATCGACCTCCAGCGGGAAATCGATCACCGGCTCCATCTCGGCGAACACCGGTACGTCGTTCGGCGCGAACCTCGGCGGCCCCATCGAGAGCCGCACGGCGGTCACTCTGCCGCCTCGAATCGACGCGTCCGCCTCCAGAATTCCGTGGACGGCCTCGACCCCCAGCCCCCCGTCACTCGGTGCCGCGAGGCCGCGCTCGATCGCGTATTTCACGAGACAACGCACACCGTTCCCGCTCACCTCCGCCTCTGACCCGTCGGCGTTGAACAGACGCATTCGTACGTCAGCCCGCTCCGAAGGCAGGACAACTATGAGCCCGTCGGCGCCCGCCCCGTAATGCCGATCACAAATCGCCCGCGAGAGCGCCTCCCACTCCCGCTCGTCATCGTCACGCGCTTCAACGAACAGAAAATCGTTTCCCGTCCCCTGCATCTTCGTGAATTTCATCGCGGGAACTTGCTCCTCATGTCATTCCGAGCGACGACCACAATCGCCGGCTTCAGAGGTCATCTCCGCGAAGGAATCTGTCGGGGTGGCGGGGTGTGGACGGCATTCCTTAGAAACCGCCGACTAGGTCGGCTGTCAGCTGTATCTGCCCGAGGTGCATCGATGCGTGCTCCAGCACGTGCGCGAGCGCCTCCCGCCGCGATATCTCGTGCGGCTCGCCCTCGCCCCGGAGCTCCTTCGACGGCACGAAGCGGTCTTCGACCGTCGAGGGGTCGAGCGCCGCAGCGCGGCCTCGATCTCGCCCGAAAGGGCGCAGGCCGCCTTCTCGAGCTCCTCGTACTTCCCCGACGACGCGAACTCGCCCGGGCGGTCGCGCCGCAACGGCTGCCCGCAGACGATACCCAGCACCCACGCCCGTGGGTTGCCGATGACGTGCGTCGCGATCACGTAGCCGCTGTTCGCGCCGGGCGCATCGGGCCGCCGGTTGAGCTGCTCTTCGCTCAACCCCTTCGCCGCCGCGTGCACATCCGCGATCTGCTTCCGGATGTACTTGTTGTACGTCTCGACATCAGCGTTCATAGTCGCTCGGCGAATAACAGTGAATGTGGCCCGGTGCCTTCAGGCGCCGCCTGTTAACTTCGGCCCGGTCTCGATTATAGACGGCGCGGCCAAAGGAACGACGAACCTGCCAAGAAGAGCAAGGGCGCCACAACGGCTGCAATCGCGGCGGGAATCCACGGAAAATCGCCCGGCGGTTCGGGACAGCTTGAGCCTGAGCGCTGATCTTCGGTCGGAGGCGGGACATTCGGCGGTGGCTTTATGTCGACCGGCTCACCGTACTGATCAACCACAATCTCACTTCTATCCGACAGCTTTGGCCCATCCCTAGTAAGGACGAGTGAATAAACTCGACCCGTATTCTTGCCAACGAGCACTTCCGTCGTCCCAGTTAGATCGCTGAAGATCTCTTTCGTGCTGGCGAGGGCTTCCCTCTCTGATGGGGAGTCGCCAAGCGATCGTTCGGAGATGCTGATCAACAGTCTGCCGGCATCTTTGGACGTCGATTTGTACAGGCGCGTCGTCGGCTCTCCTCCCATCGTTGGCCCATCAACTTCATCTACGGAGTCGTCGTGGTTTCCACCGTAGGCTAGTATCGACTTGATACGGACCAGCGCGTCATAGCAGGCGATGTCCGTCGTGGACGCCGACCAGCCGGAGTCGCGACGTTCCCAAACTTGCGAGCCAATAACGATGTTTTCGAGGCCGAGCGGTGAGTACTTATAGTTGCTGATAATATGCGCCGAAGCCGGGGATTGATACCAACCTTCCTCGCGGCTGTCCAGCGACCTCCCCTCTATCTTTCCCGTATCCGTCTCCACGTAGTGAAGGGATGACACAGTAGGAGGCCCTGAATCCTCGCCGGAGCACGCGCCCACAAGGGCGGCTCCAACTGGAACCCATGTCGCTGCCGAAGTTAGAACCGGGCTAGTGGTCATGCTCGCATTGTGCGCCGAGCTCCTACAGTGTTGGAGAGGAACTCCGCCGCAAGCTGCACCGCCTCGTCTACCGCTCCCTCCCCCGCCTCAATCCACCGTATTCGCTCGTCGCCCGCCTTGAACCACGCGTTCTGGTGCCGCGCCAGCCGGTGCGTCCCCGTCTTCGTCCGCTCGATCGCCGTCTCGAGGTCAATCTCGCCCGCCAGGTACTCGCACACTTCGCGATACCCGATGCCCGACATCGACGGCAGCTTCCGCGAATAGCCCATCTCCAACAGCGAGCGCACTTCATCGATGAGCCTGCCCTCGAACATCGCCTCGACCCGCAGATCGATTCGCCGGTACAGCTCCTCCCGCGGCAGCCGCAGCCCGATCGCCAGCGACTCGAAGTCCGCCGGCGCCTTCGTCCGCCAGTGCGAGAACGGCTTGCCAGTCGCGTGATAGACCTCGAGCGCCCGCACGACCCGCCGCACGTTGCGCGGAT
>Ga0114129_10005936_pt1 | contig 17285 bp, 13 predicted proteins | sample RhiMetdeltSRZDD1_FD_80071 | JGI IMG/M metagenome (GOLD analysis project Ga0114129, IMG submission 80071) | Populus rhizosphere microbial communities from Tennessee, USA - Rhizosphere MetaG P. deltoides SRZDD1 (version 2) (version 2) | ecosystem: Host-associated > Plants > Roots > Rhizosphere >... | reverse complement strand
GCGCCGGCAATGATGACGTCGAACACAATCGGCTCTTCGTGGACTTTAGGCTTTAGGCTTTAGGCTTTAGGCTTTAGCAAGCCTGCATCTCTCCAACCTCTAGACTGCCCCCAGCACGATCGCGCTGTTCTTCGATCCGAACCCGAGACAGTTGCAGAGCGCGGCGGCTGTCGACGTCCGCCGGCCCACGTTTGGTATGAAGTCGAGATCGCACTCGGGATCGGGGATCCGCTGGTTGATCGTGGGTGGAAGAAACGCGCGTGACAACGCGAGCGCGGCGGTCACGACGCCGGCCGCGCCGCTCGCGCCTTGCGGATGACCGATCATCGACTTCGTGGAGGATCCCGCCACGCGGTCCGCCAACGGCCCGAAAAGCTGCCGGACGCACCTCGATTCGACCGCGTCGTTGAGCACTGTCGACGTGCCGTGAAAGTTCACGTACCCGATCTCTTCGAGCCCGCGCCCGGAGCGCTGCACCGCCAATTGCATCGCGCGGACGATCTGCTCGCCGTCGGGATCCATCTGCACGCGGTGGTAGGCGTCGCAGGTCGACCCGTACCCGTCGACCGTGGCGTACACGAAAGCGCCGCGCGCCCGCGCGCGATCCTCACGCTCGAGCACGACCATCCACGCCCCTTCGCCCAGGACGAACCCGTCGCGGTCGCGATCGAACGGGCGTGACGCCTCCGCCGGCAGCTCGTTGTAGCGCGTGGCGACCGCCCGCATCTTCGAGAAGCCGAAAATCATGCCGGGGGTCACGCACGCGTCCGCCCCGCCGGAGAGGACGACATCCGCATCGCCGCTCCGAATGAGCGACGAGGCGTACCCAATCGCATCAGTGGAGCTCGTGCAGCCCGTCGAGACGACGTGGCTGATCCCGTGCAGCTCGAGCGCGATCGAAATCTCACTCGAGATCATCCCGACGATCGACACCGGGATCGCGTAGGGAGTGACGCGCTTCCAGCCGTCGTTGAAGAACTCGAAGTACTGGCGCTCGGCGACGTCGATCCCGCCGGCGCCGCTGCCGACGAGCACGCCCGCGCCCGGCTCGTTGAGCCGGAGCCCCGCGTCGTGCCACGCCTCGCGCGCGGCGAGCACGGCAATCAACGCCGCGCGTGAATACCGCCGTGGATCGGCCCGGTCGCCGCGATTGCCGTTGCCGTTTGACGCACGCTCATCGATCAGCGGCACATCGTCGATGTTGACGGGAGGGACGGGCGCGGCCACCGTGCACGGAAACGCCGACGCGTCGAAGGCGGTGATGGCCCGCGTGCCGCTGCAGCCGCGGCTGATATGAGTCCAGAAACGCTCTCGCCCTACGCCGAAAGGAGACACGACACCGATGCCGCTGATGACGATGCGGTCGGCTCCGGGCGAACGCATGCTCCTATCATATGCCGCGGCTCTTCACGGCATTGTTGAGTCGCCCGAGTCGGGATCTTGGTGGCTTGGGGACTCGTCCTAAATGAAAACCAACGATTGATGCGACGGGATTTCGAACTTCCGCTGGCAACGCCTGCAGAGAATGGTGTCGTCCACGCGGATGAGATAGTCCCGCAGCTTGCCGAAGATCGCGCGATCGCGCTCGTCGGCGCCTGGCGGCAGGCGCTCCTTCTTCGTCCGCCGGATCCAGCGAACCTGGTACTCGTCGCGGTGCCGGCATTTGGGGCAGGTGAACGTCGCCGGCTTGGTTTCCGGGCGTTCGTGGAAGAACTCCCGCTCGTGGAGCGCCATAACTGGATGATAACAGGAATACGTTAGACTGACTGAAGGACGCCCGTTGAACATGGCTGAGACTCCCCAAGCTCCCCCGCTTCCCTCCGAACTGCCCGTCGTCCCCTTGCGCGGCGCTGTCGTGCTGCCGATGACGGCCGCGCCTCTCGGCGTGAGCCGCGGCATCTCGGTCGAAGCCGTCAATCGCGCGCTGGCCGGCGACCGGATGATCCTGACGCTGCTGCAAAAGAACGACAGCGACGAGCCGTCCCCCGACGATCTGTATCGCGTCGGATCCGTCGCCATCATCCGTCAGATGGCAAAGGCGCCGACGGGCATGCGGGTGCTCGTCGAAGGTATCGCGCGCGTCCGCGCGGAATTCCTCCAAAGCGAGAAAGGCTACATCTCTGCGTTGATCAAGCCGCTGCCCGAGACGGTGGAACCGTCGCTCGAGGTGGAGGCACGCGTACGGCGCCTTCAGGAACTCGTGGATCGTGCGCTGGCGCTCGCGACGGGTCTGTCGCCCGATCTGCGCACGCTCGTCACCAGCCTCGACGACCCGCTGCGGATCGCCTATCTGCTCGCCAGCCTCATCGACATGAAGCCGGAGGACAAGCAGAAGCTGCTCGAGGAAGACAGCGCCGTCGTGAAGCTCGACGCCGTCGCCTCGGCCCTTGCGCGCGAGATTGACGTGCTGGAGCTCAAGGGTCAGATCGAATCGAAAGCGGAAAAAGAGATGACCGATGCGCAGCGGGACTACATGCTGCGCCAGCAGTTGAAGGCCATCCAGTCCGAGCTCGGCGAAGGAGACAGCGAGATTCAGGAGCTGCGAAAGCGCGTAGCGGAAGCGCAGCTTCCCGAAACCATTGCCGCCGTCGCCAGCCGCGAGGTCGACCGCCTCGAGCGGATGACAGCGGCGTCTCCCGAGTACCAGATGATCCGCACGTACCTCGATTGGATCCTCGAGGTGCCGTGGAGCAAGCGCACGGAAGATCGGCTCGATCCGGTCGAGGCGCGGCGCGTGCTCGACGAGGATCACTACGATCTCGACAAGGTCAAGGACCGCATCGTCGAGTATCTGGCGGTGACGAAGCTCAAGGGAGACATGAAGGGGCCCATCCTCTGTTTCGTGGGCCCGCCCGGGGTCGGCAAGACGTCGCTCGGCCAGTCGATCGCGAGATCGATGAACCGCAAGTTCGTCCGCATCTCGCTCGGCGGCGTTCGCGACGAAGCAGAGATCCGCGGTCATCGTCGAACGTACATCGGGTCGCTGCCCGGCCGAATCGTTCAGGCGCTCAAGACGGCTGGGTCGTCGAACCCCGTGTTGATGCTCGACGAAATCGACAAGATTTCCGTCGGCGTGCAGGGTGATCCGGCCTCCGCGCTGCTCGAGGTCCTCGATCCGGCCCAGAACCACACGTTCAGGGATCACTACCTCGAGGTCCCGCTCGATCTGTCGCACGTGCTGTTCATCGCGACGGCCAACCAGCTCGGGACGGTCCACCCCGCATTGCTCGACAGGATGGAAGTGATCTCGCTCAGCGGCTACACCGAGGAAGAGAAGATCCACATCGCGCGGATGTACCTCGTGCCGCGCCAGCGCGAGGAGCACGGCCTGAAGCCGGAGCAGTTCATCATCGACGATGACGCCCTGCGGCGCGTGATCGCCGAGTACACGCGAGAGGCGGGAGTGCGGACGCTGGAACGGCAGATCGGAACCATCGCGCGCAAGATTGCCGCGCGGGTTGCGTCGGATCCGACCTACGTCGGACACGCGACCGCGAAGGATGTTCCGAACTACCTCGGCCCCGCGCGGTTCAGGTCCGAAGGTGCGTTCCGGTTGTCGCGCCCGGGTGTGGCGACTGGCGTTGCGTGGACGGAGACCGGCGGCGACGTTCTGTATGTCGAGGCGGTCCTGCTGCCGGGTGGCAACGGTCACCTGGTGCTCACGGGTCAACTGGGAAGCGTGATGCAGGAGTCGGCGCGCGCGGCGCTCAGCCACGTCCGTCAGCAGGCGGTGGCGCTAGGCATCGTGCCCGACGTCCTTACCAAACAGGACATCCATATTCACGTCCCTGCCGGAGCCATCCCCAAGGATGGCCCCTCGGCCGGAGTCACGATGGCGACCGCGATCGTATCGGCCGCGCGAGCCATTCCTGTCCGGCCTGACGTTGCGATGACAGGGGAGATCACCCTGTCGGGCCTGGTTTTACCCGTCGGCGGCATCCGCGAAAAGGCCCTGGCGGCCCGGCGGCAGGGGATCAAGACGTTCGTCCTGCCCTTCCAGAACACGCAGGATCTGGTGGAGCTTCCCGAGGAGGTCCGCAGAGATCTCAAATTCGTCCCGGCCCAGACCCTCGAGGAGGTCCTGACGGTCGCCTTGCCGGACTCGTTTGCGTCCGCGGCGACCGTCGCGGCCCGTCCCGCCGACGCAGGGACGGCTGCGGCCGCAGCTGCAACTGCCGACCGGCGAAGCAGTTAACTGCTGAGCTCGGGTCGAATCGTCCCTCCGCTGGCCCCTCAAGCTGATCCAAAAACTGTCAGCGGCCTAACAATCTTGTAATGGCTGAGTCGCCTCTATAACGGTTGAGCTGGCAAATCCTTCCGGAATTTACGGGTTTTCACGAGTCCGTTACCTCAACCTTTCGGTACACGCCTTGCGCCGCAGCTGCCGGCTTTAAGCCCGCCCCCTTTCAGAATTAAAAGGAAAACTCATGGCGACGCTGAACTGGCGAGCAGTGTGGACGAGTGTGTGCCTGATGGTTGCGGCGATCGCACCAAGGGCTGACGCGCAAGGTGTCACGAGAACGGTGCCGGTTGGAGGGGACCTGCAGGCAGCCATCAATGCCGCAGCCTCCGGCGACACGATCCTGCTGCCTGTCGGCGCCACGTTCACGGGCAACTACGTGCTGCCGCCGAAACCGGGCACTCAGTTCATCACGATTCGAACTGCCGCGGATCCGAGCCAGCCGCCTTCGGGCGTGCGCGTCAAGCCGTCGCACAGCCCCGCGCTGGCGCGGATCCAGTCGCCGAACTTCAATCCGGCGATGCGCACGAGCGGGGCTGCGCACCACTACCGGTTGCTGCTGCTGGAGTTCGGCGCGAACCAGCAGGGCTTCGGCGAGATCCTGCAGCTCGGACAGGCCGACCCCTCGCAGAACAGCCTCTCGCTGGTGCCGTACTCGCTCATCGTGGACCGGGTGTACATCCACGGAGATCCGCTCGACGGTCAGAAGCGCGGCATCTCGTTGAACAGCGGCGACACGCAGATCATCAACTGCTACGTCTCCGACATCAAAGCCGTCGGCCAGGACTCGCAGGCAATTGCCGCGATGAACGGGCCCGGGCCGTACTTGATCGAAAACAATTACCTCGAAGCCGCCGCGGAAAACTTTCTGACGGGCGGAGTGGATCCGCCGATTCAGGGGCTCATGCCGTCGGACTTCACATTTCGATACAACTACCTCTCGAAGCCGGTGGCCTGGAGAGATCCGGTCGTGCCGATGCCGGCGCGTCCAGCGGCGGTAGCGGGAGGCGGTGGGTCGCTTCCGGCAGGGACGTATGCGTATCGCGTCACCGCAGAGAGGCCCGTGGGGCCGACAGCGACCGCGCGTTCGGCGGCGACGGCGGAAGTCGCGGCCACGATCACTGACCCGGCGGGCGGATCGGTCTCAATTACGTGGGCCGCGGTGCCGAACGCCACGGCCTATCGCGTCTACGGACGCACGCCCGGCGGCGAAAACCAGTACTGGGTCACCTCGTCCCTTGGATTCATCGATGGCGGAGCGGCAGGCACCTCAGGAACGCCAGGCGCCGGGACGGTCTGGACGGTCAAGAACGTCTTCGAGCTGAAGAACTCGCGGCGGATGACCATCGAGCGCAACGTCATCGAGAACAACTGGCAGGCGGCCCAGGCCGGCTATGCAGTCGTGCTCACCCCCCGCAATTCCAACGGGCAGTGTCCCTGGTGCGCTATCCAAGACATCACGTTCCGCTACAACACCGTGAGACACAGCGCCGCGGGCATCAACATCCTCGGCTACGACAATGGTTTTCCCAGCGGACAAGCACGCGGCATTACATTCCGCGACAATCTGATCTGGGACGTGAACAAGACCGCGTGGGGCGGAAACGGTTACGGCATCCTCACGGGCGACGGGCCTGCAAACATCGTGTTCGACCACAACACGATCGACAACAGTGGCGCGGCGCTGATCTATGCGTACGGCACGCTCACCCAGCCCGGCTGGGTGTTCACGAATAACCTGACCCGGCACAACTCGTATGGCATCTTCGGCGTCGGCGTGGCGCTCGGTCTGCCGACGATTGCCCAGTACTTTCCTGACGGCGTGTTCACCGCGAACGTGCTCGCGGGAGGCTCGGCCACGAAGTATCCGGCCGGCAATTTCTTCCCGACGGTCGCCTCGCACGTGGCGCAGTTCGTCGATCCGACCAATGGCAATTTCGCGCTCGTGCCAGGGAGCAGCTATCTGACCGGGGCTCTGGACCCGCTCCCGCTCGGCGCCGACATCGCCGCGATCACGGCTGCCGCCGTGATCGCGACGGCGGGTGACCTGCGCGGCACGAACCCCGCGGTCTCGATCACGACCACCGCGCTGCCGACGGGAACCGTCGGATCTCCGTTCACCACGTCGCTCGAAGCCAGCGGCGGCAGCGGAACGTACGTCTGGACGCTTGCCGGTGCGCTGCCCGGCGGCGTCGGCTTCGATTCAAGTGGCGCGATCAGCGGGACGCCGTCCGTGTACGGGTCGTGGCCGATTACCGCGACGGCCGCCGACGCGGCGAACCCAACCAGCACGGCGAGCGCTTCGTTCACGCTGACCGTTCGGCCGGCGCCCATCGTCATTCTGTCGACGGTCCTCGCGCCGATGACCCTCGGCACGAGCGGCGGCACCGTGCTGCAGGCAAGTGGCGGCACGGGCAGCTATCGTTGGCGGGTCATTTCCGGATCGCTCCCGCCCGGGTTGACGCTGGATGAGCCGACCGGCACGATCTCGGGCACGCCGTCAACGGCGGGGTCGTTCGCGTTCGTCGTCGAAGCGGCCGACGCGCAGTACCCTGACATCGTCGCGCAGGCGACCGAGTCGATCGTCGTGAACGGGCCATCGCTCGTCATCACGACGCAGACGGTCCCCGACGCCTATCGCACGATCTTCTATACGACGACCCTTCAGGCGACTGGCGGGAAAGCGCCGCTCACGTGGCGAATCGTGGACGGCTCGATCCCGACGACGATGACGTTCTCGTCGGATGGAACACTCAGCGGCAAGAGCGGGTACTACGGCTATTGGAAGTTCACCGTCGAAGTCAGCGACAGCTCGACGCCGACCGCAACCGCCAGAAAGACGTACATTCTGATGGTTCGAACCAAGTCCGGCGCGAAACCGCCCTATCCGCCGCCGCCACTCTAAGAAGAATCGGGTAATTCGGAATCGGGTAATTGGGTAATCTGGTAATTGAGTAATCTGAATTACCCGATTACCCGATTTCACAATTACCCGATTGAATGCCTGCCGTCGCGTTCTACATTTCCGGTCACGGGTTCGGCCACGCGTCACGCCAGATAGAAGTTCTCAACGCTCTCGCAAAGCGGGCGCCCGGCGTCGGTCTCGTTCTCAGAACCGCCGTTCCGAGGTGGCTGCTCGATCGGACGCTCAATGCGCCGTTCGTTCTGCTCGACACGCCGTGCGACACGGGGGTCGTCCAGATCGACAGCCTGCGGCTCGATCCGAAAGCCACCATCGACGCCGCGCGCGAGTTCTACGAGACGTTCGATCGCCGCGTCCAGGACGAAGCGGCGTTTCTCGCAAAGCACGCCGTCACGCTCGTCATCGCGGATGCTCCACCGCTTGCCTGTGCCGCCGCCGCAGCGGCTGGAGTCCCGGCCTTCGTCATCGCCAATTTCACCTGGGATTGGATCTACGAGGAGTATCGCGAAGACCTGCCTGCGGCGCCGAATCTGATTCCCACGATTCGAAAAGCCTACCGGCGGGCAAACGCGGCGTGGCGGCTCCCGATGCATGGCGGGTTTGCATCGTTCGACACGGTGGTCGACGTTCCGTTCATCGCGCGCCATGCCCGCCACGAACGCAACGAGACGCGCGCATGCTTCGAGCTGCCGGCCGACCGTCCGGTCGCGCTCTTCTCGTTCGGCGGCTACGGTGTGGACGGTCTCAATCTCGAGCGGCTCGATTGCCTCGACAGGTGGACGGTGTTGCTCACCGGCGATGCCGGCAGGGGGCCGCTTCCTGCCGGCGTGCATCTCATCGAGGACGATCAGATCTACGCGCGCGGCTTCCGGTATGAGGATCTCGTCCACGCTTCAGATGTGGTGATCACCAAACCAGGCTATGGGATCGTTTCCGAGTGCCTTGCGAACGGCGCGGCGGTCGTGTACACCTCACGAGGACGATTTGCTGAGTACGCGGTCCTCGTCGCCGCCATGCCGCGCTTTCTGCGCTGCGCGTACATCGATCATGACGACCTTTTCGCGGGTCGCTGGGTGCGTGCGCTGGACGCGGCGATCGGCGCGCCGGAGCCCCCCGAGAGACCAACGACCGATGGCGCCGAGGTTATCGCGGGTCTGCTCGCTCAGCATCTAGTGTCCGCCTGATCGACAGTCGTCATGTTCGAAGATTCTCGAGGAGAAAGAATGCCAACTCGACGTCAGTTCATCTGGTCCTCTACCGCGGGAATGATCGTCGGCAGCGCGGGTGGCTTGCGGGCGGGCGAAGCGCAGCGGTCGCGCGGGATGCGAGGCGGCGACGAAGGACCGCTGCCGCCATCGATTGCCGCGCTCGCTTCGATGCGCGATCAGGCGCGGCCGATTACGAACGACGAGCGGCGTGCCCGCATCGAGCGCGCCAGACGGCTCATGGCCGAGTCGAAGATCGACGCGCTGATGCTGGCGGGCGGTACGTCGATGGCGTACTTCACCAACATGCGCTGGGGAGGCGGCGAACGGTTGTTCGCGGTCGTCATTCCCGTGAACGGAGATCCGTTCTTTGTCTGCCCCGCGTTCGAGGTCGATCGCGCCCAGGAGCTCATCGCGCTTGGTCCATTTGGGTCCGGCAACGTGGACATCCGGCGCTGGGAAGAGGACGAAAGTCCGTTCCTCCGTGTGGCGCAGGGCCTGAAAGACCGCGGTCTCGCGACGGGACGTCTGGGCGTCGAGGAAACGGTCAAGTTCGTCTTCGCGGACAGCGTTGGCCATGCGGCCCCGCAGCTGAAAGTCGTCAGCGGCACGCCGATCACCGCCGGCTGCCGGATGATCAAAGACGCGCACGAAATCGAGCTGATGCGGTTGGCATCGCGCGCCACTCTGAAGGTCTACGAGGCCGTCTACCATACGCTCGAGCCCGGAATGACGCAGAACACGGTCTCGAGTCTGATCGCGCGCGCATATGGCCGCGTCGGCTTCCCTGGCGAAGCCAGCGTGCAGGTCGGCGAGTACACCGCCCTCCCCCACGGCTCGATTCAGCCCCAGACGATTCACGAAGGCTCGATCGTGATGCTCGACGACGGCTGCACGGTTGAGGGATATCAGTCGGACATCACGCGGACGTTCGTGCTTGGCAAGGCGACCGACAAGATGAAGACGGTCTTCGACACCGTCAAACAGGCGCAGACCGCGGCGCTGAAAGCCGCGAGACCGGGGTTGCCTCTCGAACAGCTCGACGCGGTTGCGCGCAAGGTGATCGTCGACGTCGGCTACGGGCCCGGCTTCAAGTACTTCACGCACAGGCTGGGCCACGGTATGGGGATGGACGGACACGAATGGCCGTATCTGGTCAAGAACAACATGTTCGGGTGGACGACCGCGCTGACGCTGCAGCCGGGAATGGTCTTCAGCGACGAACCGGGAATCTACATCCGGGGTGAGTTCGGCGTGCGCCTCGAAGACGACATGCACATCACCGACGAAGGGGCGGAACTCTTTACGCCGCAGTCAGAGTCGTTGGAGAAGCCGTTCTGAGAGTCTATTTCAGACACGTCACGAGCGACCAGATCTTCGGGACGTTCACCTTTTCGATCGACACGGGTTTCAGATCGGCCTGCGCGAGAAACGCGGGCAGATCGAGGTCGGACTTGAAGCCGACGTGGATGGTGAACGGCGAGATCAGACGCTCGATGCGCGACACGACGGGATTCGGGCTCAGGAAATGATTCAGGAAAATGATCCGGCCGCCCGGGCGGCAGACGCGTCGCATCTCCTGGGCGACGCGCAGCGGATCCGGAACGACGCTGATCAAGTACGGCGCGTACACGATATCGAACGCGTCGTCGGCGAATTTGAGATCGGCGGCGTCCATCTGCTGCAGCCGGACCGGTGCGGCGTCTTTGCGCGCGGCGCGCTCGCGCGCCTTCTCGAGCATTGACGATGAGAAATCGATACCCGTGACGGCCGCCTCGCGCGGATAGAGCGACAAGTTGATCCCGGTTCCGACGCCGACCTCGAGCACGCGTTCGCCGGGCTGAATGTTCATCCGCTCGATCGCCCGGAGGCGACCGGGGTGCAGGGTGGGACCGAAGATGAGGTCGTAGACCTTCGCCAGCTTGTCGTAAACACCTTCCACGAAATCGTTTTCGACGGCGGCCACGGATAGCGCCCGAGTCGCGGCATCGCCCGTCACGTTCTCAGACTCATCTTTGCGGTCGAATAAGGCCATCGACTAGTCCCGTCCGCTCGCAGTACGCAACGGAGGATCGTGTGCAAGCAAGATGCCCCGGGTGTCGGCCCGGGGGACACTGGACTATATCGCGTCACCCACGGATCGGCAAGAAGCCACGGATCACACGGATCAACACGGATCACACGGAGCCACGGATCGCACGAAGCCACGGATCACACTGAGCCACGGATCACACGGATCAACACGGATCGGCAAGAAAGTTGGTTTGACCCAAACTGGACCGGATACTCGGCTGCTCGGGACGCGAGACCCGTCATGCGACCGCGTCAATCACCCCGAGAGCGATGTCGATCGACTTGAGCGAGGTGGAGATCTGCACGCCCTGCACGAGCGGACGGATCTCGGCGGCGATCTCTCTCGCAATCGCGAGTCCTTCCTGGCTCGCACGCGATGCCGCGTCCGCCCGTCGGATCCGTTCGAGGACCGCCTCGGGCACGCGAACGCCGGGCACTTCGTTCGCCATGAACTCGGCATGCCGGACGCTTTCGAGCGGCAGCACGCCCGCGATGATCGGAATGCCGTGCTCGGGAATGCGCGCGAGGAACGACCGGAATTCCGCGACGTCGAACACCGGCTGCGTGATCGCAAATTCGGCGCCCGCCTGCACCTTGAACGCGAACCGCCGGAGCTCTTCTTCGAGATTGAACGCCCCGGGGTTGACGGCCACGCCAATGTGAAAACCCGTGGGCTGGCCGATCGGTTGTCCGCCGATGTCGAACCCTCGATTCAGTTGTGCGACGACGTTGGTCAAGCCGATTGAGTCGGCGTCGAGCACGGCGGTTGCGTCCGGGTAGTCCCCCATCTTCGGCGGATCGCCCGTGATGATCAGCAGGTTTCGAATCCCCATCGAATGCGCGCCGAGGAGATCGGATTGCATCGCGAGAAGATTGCGGTCCCGGCAGGCGTAGTGAAGGATGGGCTCGACGCCGGCCTGCTGCTGAACGAGCACGGCCGCCGACAGCGCGCTCATGCGGGCGCTCGCGAGCGGACCGTCGGGGATGTTGACGAGATCGACGCCGCGAATCTTCAGCTGACGGGCCTGTTCGACCAGCGCGTCGGCGCGGTACCCGCGCGGCGGAACCAGCTCGACCGACACGACAAACCCGCCCCGGGCCAGACCGTTGGCCATCCGCGATTTCTCGGCGCGCGCAATAACCTGAACCGCTGCGCTCGTAGCGTCCGGCTTTAGCCGGACCTCCTCCGGCTTCTGCCGAACCGCCGTCGGCGCAAGCGACCGGACCGCCAGCTTGATGTGACGGATGTGGTCGGGCGTCGTGCCGCAGCAGCCCCCGACGAGCCTAACCCCCGCGTTGATGAAACGGCGGGCGTACGACGCCATGTATTCCGGCGAGCACAGATAGATGTTGCGTCCTTCGATCTCGCGCGGACGGCCGGCGTTGGGCTGGGCGGAAAGTCTCACGTTCGCGACGTGCGCCATCCGCTCCAGGGTCTCGAGCATCCCCGCGGGACCCACGCTGCAATTCAACCCGACGACGTCCGCTCCTGCCGCCTCGAGATGGGGCACGAACGATTCCGGCGCGACGCCATCCAGGCTGTTGCCGTCTTCTTCCGTCGTCATCTGCGCGACGATTGGAAGATTGCAGACGCTGCGAACGGCGCGGATGGCTGCGCCAATCTCGTTGACGTCGCGGAACGTTTCGAGGACGAAGATGTCCACGCCACCCTCGACGAGGGCGGCCGCCTGCTCGCGGAAGTGCGCCTCGGCTTCGTCGATGCCCGTCTTGCCCCAGGGCTCCACGCGAATGCCGAGCGGACCGATGGCGCCGGCCACGTAGGCGTGGTCGCGCGCCGCGTGGCGTGCAATTCTCGCCCCCTGCACGTTGATCGCGTTGACGCGATCGCCAAGTCCGAAGGAAGACAGCTTGATGCGATTCGCCCCGAACGTATTCGTTTCGAGCACGTCTGCGCCCGCGCGCGCGTACGCCTGGTGCACTTCGGCGACGAGATCGGGCTGCGTCAGGTTCAGCTCGTCGAACGAACGGTTGAGGAAAATGCCCTTCGCGTACAACATCGTCCCCATCGCCCCGTCGCAGACGAGGACGCGCTTTTCGAGCTCGCTTCGAAAGTCAGGTAACGGCATTGCCTCAACTCGATCTTAGTTCGTATTCCATCGTGCCGGCATCAATCAGCAGACAGGACCGGCTTACGAGATCCAGGCCCACGGATTTGACGCCCTCGCAATCCTGCTCGGAAAAGCGATGGTGATGCCCGAAGAGATGGAGCCGCGGCCGCACGACTCTCAGCACTTCGTTGACTTGCCCCTTCCCGGCGTCCGGCCCCCGCCCTCCGGGAAACGGCCGGAACGGCTTCGCCGCCTCGTGCGTCAGGAAGACGTCCACCTCGCGCAGCACCTTGCACGCCTCGACCTGCTCGTGCACGAAATGGCGTCGCTTGTCGTCCCGGACTTTCGACCTGCCTTTCGGCGCGTGCGGCAGCGCGGACGCGGCCGTTTCGTACCACGTTGGCGCGAAGGTGCCGCCAAGCGCCGCCACGCGCAATGACCCGTCGCGCGATCCAGAAACGCGACCTACGTCGATCGCGGTGCCGTTCGGAATGTAATGCAGGTCGGGCGGCAGGTCACCCGACGCAATCGCGTCGAAGTTCTCGTTGTTGCCGTGGACCCAGTAGACCGGCGCACCCAGCGGCTCATACTTCCCTTCGTCGCTGGCAATGTCTCCGACACAAACCCAGAACGGAACCTCCGGGTGCTGCTCGATCCACCGCCGCGCGTGCGCGAAGTCGCCGTGAATGTCCCCAAGCGCTCCGAAATACATTTCGTGATTTGGTGATCGGGTAATTTGGTGATTAGGTGATTGGGTGATTGGGTGATCTGGCTTGCGTGGGCTACCGCCCGCGCTTCAGAAGTGCGCGTGGTAGCGCGCGCGATGCGAAATCACGAAATCACCAAATTACCCGATCACCAAATTACCCGATCACCCAATCACCAAATCTATTTGGTCGCCGCGGGCACCAGGAGGTCGGCCTTGTCCCAGATGAAGTCCTTGCTGCTGTAGACCGCGAGCTCGTAATCCTTCCCCATGAAGATAGCCGAGACCGGACACGCCTCTTCGCAATAGCCGCAGAAGATGCAGCGGGTCTTGTGTATCTGGTAAACCTTGGCGTAGCGGGGTCCCGCCTGCACGCTTCCGTCGTTCTCGGCCGCTTCGAGGTAGATGGCGTCCGCCGGACACGCGACGGCGCATAGGCCGCATGCGACGCATTTCTCGAGTCCGTTCTCGTCGCGCATCAGCACCTGTTTGCCGCGGTATTTGGGGAACACCGGCACCTTCTGGTCCGGGTAGTTGACGGTGATCTTCTTCTTGAAAAAGTGCTTGAGCGTGGTCGCGAAACCGACGATGAACGGACGAATCATGCTCATGATCATATCAGTCGCCACCAGCGACTGACCAGCGACCGGCCAGCGATAATCGACCAACGACTAACGACTGATATAATTGTACTTAGATGCCCGGTCAGACCGCGCTGCTCAGCCCCGAAAAGGTTTTGCTGACGACGCTGATGGTCAAGCTCGCCGTCGGCGCCATTCTGGCGACGATGCTGGTGCGCTTTCCGTGGTTTACGCGCATCCTGCTCACCGAGAAGCGCGACTGGCCCGAGCGTCTCGTGTTTGCGGCCAGCCTGGGAGTGCCGCTGACGGCGGGGGTCCTCTCCCGCCTGCTCCTCAACTACTACGCTGCCGATCTCATGCTGCCGGGTGCCTTCCTCGCGGGGCTGCTGGCAGGGCCTTATGCCGGCGCCATCGTCGGCACGATGGTCGGCGTTCCGGCATTCGTCGCCGGGGAATGGATTGCGCTGCCCTTTGCCGTCGGCTGCGGATTTGCCGGCGGCGGGTTGCGCGAGATCTGTCCGAAAGAAGCGATTTGGCACTTCTCGCCGCTCTTCTTCACGGGACTGCACCGGCATATGTGGCGGCTCGTGCGGCGGTCCGAGATCGACTGGGTGGTCATTCTGCTCGCCGCGCCGATCGGCCTTGAAATCATTCTGCAGCTGCTCGGGTCTCACTGGCCGCAGCGCATCTTCCTGCTGCACGTGACCGGCACGTCGGCTGCGATGTGGTTCGTGATCCCGCTCGCGACGGTGCTCTCGGTCGCCATTCCGATCAAGATCTGGAACAGCGCGCGCATCGAGCATCGACTGCAGGAGCAGGAAAAGCTGCTCATGGCGACGCGGCTCGATGCTCTCGCAAGCCAGATCAACCCCCACTTTCTGTTCAACACGCTGACGTCTATCTCCTCTTTGATCCGCTCGCAGCCGGAGACCGCGCGGACGCTGATCGTCAAGTTATCGGGACTGCTCAGAAGACTGCTGCGAAGCCAGGAGCACTTCGTCACGCTGCGTGAAGAGCTCGAGGCGATCGACGAGTATCTCGACATCGAGAGCATCCGCTTCGGACCGAAGCTCCGCGTGGACAAGGCGATCGATCCGGCGACGCTCGACCTCGTCGTCCCCAGCATGCTGCTGCAGCCCCTCGTCGAGAATTCGATCAAGCACGGCTTGTCGCAGAAGCTCGGCGAAGGTCGGATCACGATTCGAAGTTTGCGCGAGAACGGGCACGCGATCATCGATGTGATCGACAACGGCGTGGGCGTCAGCTCCGTGGACGCGCAGCGCGTCACAGGCAGTGGCATCGGCCTGCGCAACGTGAACGAGCGCCTTCGGGTCATCTACGGGGCCAACTATCAGTTACAGCTCGACAGCGTACCGGGCGAGGGCACCTGCGCGCGTATAGTGATTCCGGAAATGGCGCTGCCCGCACGGATTACCGCCTGATGACAGCTCTGCCGGCCGTGAGGACCGACATCAACCCGCTGCGGACCATCGTGGTGGACGATGAGCAGCTCGCGAGGGAAGAGCTGTGCTTTCTGCTGCAGCAGGTCGGCGGTGTCGAGGTCGTCGGACAGGCGGGAAACGGCGTCGAGGCACTTCGCGTCATAGAAGAACATCAGCCCGATCTGGTCATGCTGGACGTCCAGATGCCGGGCATTACTGGTTTCGAGGTAGCCCGGCGCGTCGTCGACGCGGGTTTCGAGTCGCAGCTCGTCTTCGTGACCGCCTTCGATCAATACGCGATCGATGCGTTCGAGGTGAACGCCGTCGACTATTTGCTCAAGCCGGTCGAACCGGAACGTCTGCAGACGGCGGTCGAACGGGTGCGGCGCCGGCTTGCGGCGGACCGGACGTCGCCAAAGGCGGTCGCCGGCGAGGATCTGGACCGATTGCTGCAGATGCTTTCGGAGCGGTCGGACCGCCGAGAGCAGCTGGCCCTGAAGGTGGACGAGCGATTCCTGCTGGTCCAGGCGGACGAAGTCGTCCATGCCTCCGTGGAGGACGAGGCGATACGGGTTGTAACGAACAGCTTGTCTGGAACGTCCAACTATCGCACACTGGATGAACTACAGGCGCGGCTGGATCCTGCGGTGTTCTGGCGAGTCCACAGGTCGCACCTGGTCAACATCAATAAAATCAAGGAGATCGTCCCCTGGTTCAGCCGGAATTACATCCTGAAGATGAAGGACGCCAAGGGAACGGAAATCCCGGTCAGCCGCGCGCAGACGCGGCGGCTGCGCGAGTACCTGAAGCTATGAGCACGAGCACCGACAACCAGTACGACCCCTATCAGCCTCCTGATTCCGACCGCTTCCGTGAGCCGGCGCCGGAGGGTTACGCGCCTCCGTCAATCGGACCCGCGGATCCGATCCTGCCGGCCGGCGAGCAGGCGGCAACGATCGCCGCTCCGGCCGCCACCGAAGGACGGATGGCGCTCGACGGATCGACGGTCTGGCTCAGCCGGCTCGGGGAAGAGCTCGTCGCCTGGTTCAAGACGCTTGCGTCAGCGGCCGTTTACGCCACGCTCATCGTGACGTTTGGATTCCAAGTCGCGCGCGTTGAAGGGCAAAGCATGGCGCCGACTCTCCAGGATCAGGACCGGCTGATCGTCAACAAGCTGGCGTATCGGCTCGGCGATCCGCACGTCGGCGACATCGTGATGCTCTATTACCCGCTGAAGCCCGAGAAATCCTTCGTGAAGCGGATCATCGCGGAGGAAGGCGATCAGGTCCGGATCGTCGACGGACGCGTCTATCGCAACGACGTCCCGCTCGACGACAGCTTCGTCCCGCCGGAGTATCGCAGCCACGACGACTGGGGTCCCAGGGTCATCGACGAAGGGTATTACTTCGTGATGGGCGATCACCGGAACAATAGCTCGGACAGCCGCCATTGGGGTCTGGTACCCAAGAAATACATCATCGGGAAAGTGCAGCTGCGCTGGTGGCCGATGGCGCACGCACACGTGTTCTGACGAACGAGTCGGATCGGCAGCGTCCCCCATCGCGGCAGCGGGTCGTCTCGCGCGTCCTGCTGCGCGTTCTCGCTCTCAATCTCATCGTCGCAGCCGCCAAGCTCGTGCTGGGCTACACGACCGGCGCCGTCAGCATCGTCTCTGACGGCTTCCATTCCCTCACGGACTCGGCGGCGAACATCATCGGCCTGATCGGCCTTCGCGCCTCGCGAAAGCCGCCCGATGTGGATCACCCCTACGGCCATCGCAAGTACGAGACGCTGGCAGCCGCCGGTATCTTCATCTTCCTGCTCATTGCCGTGCTCGAGATCGGTCGGGCCGCGTTGAAGCGGCTGACGGATCCGGCACCGCTCCACGTGAGCCCGTTGAGCTTCGTGGTGATGATCGTGACCCTGGTGGTCAACATCCTGGTCGTGCGGTACGAGGCTGGCGAAGGACGGCGTCTCAACAGCGAACTGCTGCTCGCCGACTCGCTGCACACACGGAGTGACGTTTTCGCCACGATCGGCGTGCTC
>Ga0114129_10005935_pt1 | contig 17287 bp, 12 predicted proteins | sample RhiMetdeltSRZDD1_FD_80071 | JGI IMG/M metagenome (GOLD analysis project Ga0114129, IMG submission 80071) | Populus rhizosphere microbial communities from Tennessee, USA - Rhizosphere MetaG P. deltoides SRZDD1 (version 2) (version 2) | ecosystem: Host-associated > Plants > Roots > Rhizosphere >... | reverse complement strand
CGCTCGGGCTTGACGATCGTGAGTCGCGGCGGCGCGCCGCGGCCGGCGATCACGTACGCACCGCCGACGGCCACGGCGAGGACGACGAGGACGACACCGAGAAAGCGCAGCATGGACCTAATGATACAAACTTTGTTAAAATTCCAGATTCGTGCGCCTGACGTCGTCCGGTGCTGCCGGGCGCGTCGCGGCCGCCGGGGCGGTATCGTCTAGGGGTCAGGACACGTGGTTCTCAGCCACGGGACCGGGGTTCGAATCCCCGTACCGCTACCAGCCTTCGCTCGCAATTCACGCGAACCGAAACGACGACAGGCAAGCATGTGTCAAGTACGTCCTGCATCGCGCGACGACGCCTCCGCGTGGCTGAGCATGCGGAATGCTCTGTGGCCCGATCATGCGGCTGAATGGCACGCCGGGGAAATTGCGCAGTATTTTGCCGGCGCGCTTCGGATGCCTCTGGAAGTCCTGCTTGCCGTCGACGATTCCGGCACTGCCATCGGATTTGCGGAGCTGTCCATTCGCGCCTATGCCGAGGATTGCCTGACCGACCGCGTCGCCTATCTCGAGGGCTGGTACGTCGTGCCCGACGCGCGCCGTCGCGGCGTGGGACGGGCGCTCGTGGAAGCGGCGGAGGCGTGGGCGCGGGCGCAGGGATGTACCGAGTTCGGATCGGATGCGGTCATCGACAACGAAGCGAGCGCGATGGCGCACCGCGCCCTCGGATTTGTCGAGACGGTCCAGATTCGATGTTTCCGAAAGGCGCTGGCCAACCCTGGGCCGGCCTGAACTTTTCCGCGTCGGCGGTGTCTCTGGTTGGAGGCCTTTGACCTACATCGATTCGGCCCTCCTGGACCTGATCGAATGGTCCACCCGCCGGTTTCAGCGGCTGACGGGCCGGACGAACGTGTGGCTCGCCGTCCAGCTCACCAATCTCAGCATCGTCGTGTACTTCGTGTGGGCGGCGATGGTGTTCTGGCGCGCCGACGTCGTCATCCGCGCGCTCGTCGGGCTGTTCTGCGGCGCCGTGCTGTATGCGCTCACGCAGACGGTCTTCAAGGACTCGATCGAGACATACGAGACCTACACCTATCGACGTGTCGCCAGCGGATTCCGGAATCCACGGCGGCTCCGCGACGCGCAGCTGCGCATCTCGTTTCTCACGCTGTCGGTCGTTCTGTGGTACCCCGCCACGTTCGTCTACGTCGCGCTCCGCGTGCGCCTCGTCCTCCTGACGTATTCTCTGATCGTCCTGACGACGAGCGTGCTGTACTTGCTGGCGTGCGACCCGCTGCCGCCGTGCGTGGGAAAGGTGCGTGAGTGGATGCGGAGCTTGGTGCCGTCACGCCGGGCGGCCGCGGAAGTTCCGGAGCGCTGATAGCCGTTTACCGTCTCCGGAATCCGTTGACCGGTCCGGGATGCAGCAGCTTGTCGATCGTGATCGCGCCGTTGCGCTTGAACACCTCGCCGTTCTTCATCACGAACTGCACGTTGCGCACGGCGTCGATGTTCTGCAGCGGATCGCCGTCGACCGCGACGATGTCCGCGAAGAAGCCGGCCTTGATCGGCCCGCGCTGATCCTTCAGCACGTCGGCGGCCTTGTAGCCGGTCGTCGTCAGCGCCTTGAGGACGTCCTTCGCCGGAATGCCGGCCGCCTTCCACGTCAGGAGGAAATTGATCGTCAGGTCGCCGCGCGTCAGCCACTCGCCCCTGTCGTTCTTCATCTTCTCGTTCCAGTAGTCCATGTCGGTCGAGAAGGTGATGGGGACGCCTTTCTCCCACGCCGACCGCAGCTGGTCGGCCGCGCGCTTCTGGCCCTGCTCGGTGCCGCGGTAGCTGGTGAACGGCGTGTCGGTGCTCGCGAGGTAGATCCCTTTTTGCGCCATCTGCGCGTGCTGCTCCGCGGAGATCTGCTGTCCGTGTGAGATCACGTGCAGGCCCGCGTCGATCGCGCGCTGCGCGCCGTCGCGCGTCTGCACATGCGCGTTGACCTTCGCGCCGCCCTTGCCCGCCTCGCTGATGAACAGCTTGATGTCGTCGACCGAGTAGCCCCACGGCTTGCAGTCGAGGCAGATCTTGATCACCTTCGCGCCGAACAGCAGGTTCTCGCGGACCGCCTTCACGATCTCGTCGCGGCTGTTCGCCTCGAGGTACTCGGGGTAGACGATGTTGTGCAGCTTGTACATCTCGGGCGACGGCGTGAACTGGCCGCCCGTCGTGCTGATGATCAGGCCCGACGGGATGATCGTCGGCCCCGGCACCCAGCCCTGCTCGATCGCCTGGCGCAGCGCCGTGTCGGCGTACATGCCGTTGTTGCCGACGTCGCAGACGACGGTGAAGCCCGACGCGAGCAGCTGGAGCGCGCTCGACGCCGCCTGGATCGCGCGCAGCGGCGTCGCGTCGGTGATGTAGGTGTAGTAATAGATGTTGTTCTCGGGGATCTCCTTGTACGTGATCGCCTCGTGCGTGTGCGTGTCGACGAAGCCGGGCAGCACCGTCAGCCGCGAGAGGTCGATGACCTCGGCGCCCGGCGGGATCGCGACATTCGGTCCGACGTCGCGGATCGTCTCGCCCTCGACGACGATGACCTGATTGGCCGATGCGGCGCCGGTTTCGGGATCGATCAAACGTCCGGCCCGGATCGCCGTGATCTTGCCGGTCGCTTGCGGCTGCGCGCCGGCGCCGCGACCACCCTGCGCGTCGACGACGAGGCTGGCGCACCAGATCAGCAGTGCCACACCCACGAGACGTTTCATAGAAGAGCTCCTTCGCTCGGCTGAAGCCTCGCGCTACAAGATCAGAAATCGATCCTGAATCCGAGCTGCTGGCGGCGTTTCGGGCCTTCGGTCAGCGCCAGCCCGAACTGCGTCGACTGCAGGCTGCCCTGGTAGCGCAGCCAGTTGTCCACGTTGAACACGTTGAACATCTCCCAGAACACGGCGGCCGAATGGCGGCCGCCCAGCCGGATGATCTTGCTCACGCGCAGCTCGGTGCTGGCCTCGCGGCTGCCGCGCCGCGAGTTCCGCGGCTCGGGCCGATCGGCGAACGGATCCGCGTCGAGCTGGACGCTCGTCGTCACGCTGTAGGGCAGCGCGCTGCGATAGGTCGTGAGCCCGGTGACCTGCACGTCGATCTTCGGCACGAGATACGAGCCGTCGACGACGAGGTTGTGGCGCCGGTCGTTGTCGTCGGGGCCGTAGTCCTCGCTCAGGTCGAACGGATTTGTCGTCCCGCCCGTACTCAGGCCCGTCGACGTATTCGACCTCGTCCTCGACAACGTGTACGAGAGCCCGGCGCGCGCGTTCAGCAGCGGCCGGAGCTCGATCCGCGTCTCGAGGGCGTTGTACCAGATCGACCCACCGTTGCCGACGAGCGTGATGTTGCCGTAGCGCGGATCCTTGCGCGTGTAGACGCCCGTCGGACCGCACGGGCTGCAGCTCCAGTTCGTGTCGGGGCCGATGCTCGCGTCGTAGGTGCGCGTGTGCACGAAGTCGGCGCGCGCGCTGAGCGCCGACCCGAAGTCGTGCGTGACCCCCACGGCGGCGTTCGTCGAATACGGAATCCGATAGCGCGGCTGCACGCCGAGGATCGTCTCCAGCGGGAACGGCAGGCCGCTCAGGTTCGGATAGCCCGGAAAATTCTGTGCGAGGAAGGCGCGCATCTGCGCGATGCCGACCGCGGTGTTGCCCGGCGTCCAGAACGGATTGCCGCCCTGGGTGTTCGAGTTGAGCGACACGCGCCGCAGCGCGAGCAGCGTCTCGTTCAGATAGATGTCCGTGAAGTTCCAGTGGTTCTGGTCGTAGTAGAAGCCGAAGCTGCTGCGGATCGTCGTCCGCCGGTCGGCCGTCGGCACCCAGACGACGCCGAGCCGCGGCGAGACGTTGTTCTTGTCGGCAATCGATGTGGTCAGCGGCGGCGCGCCGCCGAGCCGCGCGACGATCCGCTGGTTGTACGCGTCGATGTAGTCGTTGACCGTCGTCGGCGTCAGGTCGAGGTCGTAGCGCACGCCCAGGTTGAGCGTGAGGTCGTTGCGTGCCTGCCACGTGTCCTGCGCGAACACCGACGGGTTCCACCCGGCGGGGTACGCGAGGCCGGATCCGAGGTTGCCGCTGAACTGCTGCGGGTACGTCGATGGATCGGCGGGATCGAATTTCCTGTCCTGGTTGAACGTCCAGCGCCCTTTGTGCGCCGCCTCGACGTCCATGTACATCTTCTGCCACGCGAGGACGCCGCCCACCTTGAACTGATGCCGCCCGCGGATGAACGAGAAGTTGTCGATCAGGAAGAGATTGCCCTCGCCCTCGAGGCCGGTGAACGACGTGGCGCCGAACGTCGCGCCGGGATAGCTGATGCTCGCGAACTTCCCGGTCGGATTGCCCGCCTGCGGGTTGTAGCCGGCGAGCGCGAGGAGCGACGAGCCGCCGGTCTCGCTCGCGAGGTTGCTCTTGATCCATGGCTTGTTCACGCCGTAAGTGACGCGCAGCTCGTTGAAGGCGGTGTTGCTCAGCGTCGCCGTCCAGTTGGCGAGGAAGTTCCACAGCGGCCCGCCGAAGGTCTGGCGAGATTCGAGCGTCGCCAGCGGCGACGCGCTGCCGGGCGAGGTGCTGCCGACGTTGAACCAGCGGTGGAAGTCGTCGGTGTAGCGGAAGTACGCCCGATGCCGCTGGCTCACGTTGAGGTCGACCTTGCCCATGCCGACCGTCTCGCGCTCGCTCGTCGGAACGATCGTGTCGGTCACGAACTGACGCCAGTAGTCGGGGATGCCGAGCACCTCCGACGAGTCGTTCTTCAGGCGCTCGACGCCGCCGAAGAAGAAGATCCGATCCTTGACGACCGGGCCGCTCACGAAGCCGCCGAAGCGCTGCTGGCTGAACGGCGTCGGCGCGGTCAGGAACACGGGCTTCAGGTTCGCGTCGTAGCGTCCGGCGAACGGCGCGCTGTCGAACTTGTCGTCGCGAAAGTAGCTGTACGCGCGTCCGGCGAGGGTATTCCCGCCGCTCCGCGTGATGACGTTCAGGATGCCGCCCGCCGCCTGCCCGTACTCGGCGCTGAACGAATTGGTCAGGACTTGGAATTCCTGGATCCAGTCCTGCGGAAAGTTGTTCGCCTGGCGTCCGTAGAACTGCATCTGGTTCGATGCGCCGTCGACGACGATGCCGTTGACGAAGGGCCGCTGGCCCGAGATCGAGACGCCGGTGCCCTGGCCGGTGCCGGTGGCCGTGGACGTCGTCGCGCCCGGCGAGAGCGTCGCGAGCGCGCTGAAGTTGCGCGCGATGGTCGGCAGCTCGTCGATCTGCTTGTTGGTGATCACCGTCGCCAGCGTGCTCTGCGTCTCGACGGGCACGCTGCGCGCCACGACTTCGATGGATTCGGCGAGGCCCGCCACCTTCATCGTGAAGTTGACCGTGAGATCCTGGCCGACGCGCAGCTCGAGCTGTTGTTTGAGCGGGCCGAACCCCGACAGCTCGGACGTAAGCTCGTATCGACCGGGCCGCAGGTTCGGCAGGAAGTACTGGCCCGTCGCCCCCGTTTGTGTCGTCGCGACGGTGTTGGTCTCGAGCTGGCGTGCCGACACGCTGGCGCCAGGCAGCGAGCTGCCCTGTTGATCGACGACGCCGCCGCGCAACGTGCCGAGCGCCGTCTGCGCGGATCCTCGCGCGGCGAGCATCATGACGACCGCGCACACACTGACGGCGATCACGAACCTTCGATGCACGTCATGCCCCCTTGCGATGTGGTCCCGGCTGCGGAGCCGGCCACCGGAATACGCCCGCCGCCGGGCGAAGTCAAGGGAAATGCAGGGAGACAGAGGCTAGAAGACGCGCGTCACGCCGATGCCGACGGCGCGCAGGTGGCCGATGTCGACCTCGGCCCAGATGCCCCATACGCCGACCGCGTACGTACCGCCGACGGGGACGTTCACTTCCGTCTGCGGCGGCGTGAAGATGCCGCGCTCGCGGTGACCGATCGGGATCAGCGCGTTGATGCCCGAATACGCGCTGAACTTCGGCCCGATGGGGACGCTCGCGACGAGCGCGGAGTTCAGCAGGACGTCGCAGGCCTCGTCGCGGCGCTGGAGCGGCACCGTCGCCACGTCGAACAGCGATACGCTGACGGTCCCGGCCTTGAAGAGATGGACGTTGCCGCCGCCGCCGATCCACGCCTGCGTCTCGCGCCTCGCCGTCGGATCGCGTTTGGTCGTCGTCTCACCCGCGGACAGATACACGTCGAGGCGGTTCGTGGCGCCGATCGCGATCATCGCGTACGCGATGTTGAGATTCGGCACGCCCTCGTCGCCGGGGACGAGCACGTTGTCGGAGAAGAGGAGACCGGTCTTTCCCTTGCCGAGCGTGTCGGCGGTCGTCAGCACCTGCGCGCCGGCGGGCGCCGCGCACAGCATCATCGCCAGCGCGCAGGCGATGCGGCGTCGGCGCGACATCACTTCGGGGAATCGGGCAGCGCGAAGGCGATCAGCGCGTCGGCCGTCTGGTCGGCGGTCCGCGCGAGCATGCGGAACCGATTCGTTCCGCCGGCGGCGATGACGACGTACTGTTTGCCGTTGCGACCGAGATAGGTCATCGGCGTCGCGTCAGCCGTCGCCTCGAGCCGCGTCACCCAGAGCTCCTTGCCCGTCCGCGAGTCGAACGCGCGGAACTTCGAATCGGTCGTCGCGCCGATGAAGACGAGGCCGCCGGCTGTCGCGATCGATCCGCCCATGTTGGCCGCGCCGGCGTTCTTCAATCCCTGCGCCTCGATCTCGTCGTAGCTGCCGAGCGGCACGCGCCACGCGACGTCGCCGGTGTTCGCGTTGACCGCCGTCAGCTCGCCCCACGGCGGCTGCTGGCAGGGATAGCCGTCCTCGTCGATGAACCGCCGGTAGGCGCCGTCGTTGCGCCAGGCCATCGGGCCGTCCGACGTCGACGCGACCATGTGCCCGGTGCCGCCGAGGCTGCTCGTGTTGACGAAGATGTAGCCGAGCGCCGGATCGAAGGAGACGCCGCCCCAGTTGCCGCCGCCCATCGTCCCGGGGAACGACAACGACGGCGCCGCGCCGAACGGCGTGTACGGGCCCTCGTGACGGAGCTTCTCGAACCATTCGGCGCAGAACCGCTGCGCCGCGGGCGTTCGCCGCGTGACGTCGTCTTTGGTCATGCTCATGCGCGCGAGCGGCGGCGGCTTGACCGGGAACGGCTGCGTCGGCCACGACGTCTCGCCGGGCGTGTCGGACTTCGGCGTCGGCCGCTCCTCGACGCCGAACACGGGCTTGCCTGTCGTCCGATCGAGGATGAACAGCAGTCCCATCTTCGTGATCTGCGCGACGGCGGGAATCGTCGCGCCTCCGCGCTTGACGTCGACGAGCGCCGGCGGAGCGCTCAGGTCGTAGTCCCAGATGTCGTGGTGAACCATCTGGTAGTACCACCGCAGCTTGCCGGTGAGCGCATCCAGCGCGACGATCGAGTTCGCATATAGATTCGTGCCGGGGCGATCGGCGCCGTAGAAGCTGTCGGCGGGATTGCCGACCGGCAGGAACACCAGTCCGCGCTCGACGTCGACGGTCGCGAATCCCCACTGGCTCGGACCCGCGCGATCCTTCCAGCCGTTCGGTCCCCAGGTTTCGTTGCCCGGCTCGCCCGGCTGCGGCACGGTGCGGAATCGCCAGCGCAGCGCGCCTGTTCGCACGTCGTACGCGCGCGGATCGCCGCTCGGCCCGGCGGTCGGACCTTCCTGCGTCGCGGGGCCGACGATGACGAGATCGCGATAGATCGCGGGCGGCGAGCTGATCGCGTACGAAGCGCGCGGGAACTTGTCGGTGATGCCGGCCTTCAGATCGACGATCCCGTGCTCGCCGAACGCGGATGCGGGCGCGCCCGTCTTCGCGTCGAGCGCGATCAGCCGTCCGTCGCCGGTGCCGAACACGATGCGCGGCGGCGTCGCTGCGTCGCCCGGCCAGAACGACACGCCGCGCTGCTCGCGGCTGTTCGACTTCGGATCGTACCGCCAGATCTCTTTTCCCGTCTCGGGCTCGAGCGCGACGACGTGCTGGTTCTGGGTCGTGAAGTAGAGGACATTGCCGACGACGATGGGCGTCGTCTCGAAGGCGCGGCCGCGCTGATTCGTGTGATAGACCCAGGCGCGCTCGAGCCGCGCGACGTTTTTCGTATTGATTTGATCGAGCGGCGAATACCGCGTGGCCGCCGGATCCCTGCCGTACGCGGGCCAATCGCCTTTCGATGCGACCCGCTGCGACAGAGCCGCGGGAGCGATCGCCGCCAGGACGAGCACCTGCGCGACGATCACGGTTGCGTGCGAAGGCCGCATGTAGTGGCGATCAGTATACGCGCGTGCACGCAGATTCACTCGCGGCGCGCGGCCGTCGATGGTATGCTTCGCCCTTCCCTTTCACTCGCGGGGATCCTCGGCAACCGGCCCGGAGGCCGCCATGACGATGTCTCGAACCGTTGCTCTGATCGCCGGCGTCACCATCGCGATGCTTGCGCCGCCGCTCGCCACGAGCGTTGCGGCGCGGTCGTTCGTCATCCCCCATGTGCTCGAAACGAGCGGGACAATCACCAACGCGTCGTTCACGTTCGACACCGCACTATTCATCACCTACAGCGGCGGCCTCGCCGGCGGGGCGGCTGGCCCGCCGGCGTCGGTCGACTTGTATCTGTTCGACGGCCAGACCGGATCGCCACTGCAGTCCGCGCGGTCGACGCCGGTCTGCAATCCCTGTTCGTTCCCTCTCGCGCCGCCTTCGAACGTCGCCCGGATCGTGCCGATCAAGCAGGTCATCACCGCGGCCGGCGGATTCCGCACGGATCTCTACGACGGCTTCGCCGTGATCGTGACCGGCGGTCCCGGCGACAACGCGGTTCAGGTGAGTGTCGCGGTCGAGCGCGCCGGCCACGGCGATCCCGGCGCGGGCGCCCGCCCGGTGCGGCTCAGCTCGACGCGCAGCGCGACCATCCCCGCGATCGCCGGCACCGACGGCCCGGTCGCCCTGAAGGATCTCAGTCCGTTCTCGCTGAGTCCCACGCTTGGAAACGATCCGGTGAATCTCGACACGATTTTCCTGTTCACCGACGCGGCTGGCCTGGCCGGGTTTCCCGCGGCGTCGGGCGGCGCCACGATCCGCTTCCAGCCGCTCGACCAGGCCGGCGCGCCGATGCGCGGCGCACGCGGACCGCTCTGCCCGCCGGACGGATGCACCGCGACGGTCAACGCGGGCGCCCGACGTGCCGTGATCAAGCTCGACGATCTCATCCGGAACGCCGGCGGTGGATTCCCGTCGAAAGGCATGTTCGGCTACGCGACGGTCGTCGTGTCCGGCCCCGAGGCCGACAGCGTCAGCATGACGGCGTTCGTCGTCAACTCGAACGCGACGCAATTCGATCTCTCCGTCTTTGGATATGAGCCGGCGCTGTCGCTATCGGCGCCGACGCCGCTCGTGACGGCGCCCCGTTAGGCGCCGCCCGCTCGATCGTTTTTTTGGTACGATCGCGGCGACATGCTCGTCGGCCTCGCGCTGTTCGCCGCCGCCATCGTGCTGCGCGGCGCGACGGCGAAGAACAAATACATCGGCGGCCGCCTCGTCGCGTCGGCGACCGTTTTCCTGCTGTACGCGATCGCCGCCGTCGTGGTCGATACGGGCCGCCTCGAGCCGGACGTCGCGACTCAGATCCGGACCTTCCAGCCGGCGCTCCTCGCTTTCGGCGTCATCAACCTCCTCGTCACGATCGCGATCAATCCCTGGCGCCAGAACCGCGTCCCCGATCGCTTCCCGAACATCGTGCAGGACGCCATCACCGTCCTGCTGTTCGGCATCGTCGTCAGCCTGATTCTGCGCGACCGCATCCTGGCGACGACGGCGGCCGGCGCCGTCGTGCTCGGGCTGGCGCTGCAGGACACGCTCGGCAACCTGATCGCGGGGCTGGCGATTCAGGTCGAGAAGCCGTTCCGCGTCGGCCACTGGGTGCACGTGGGCGGCGAGGACGGGCTGGTGAGCGAGATCACCTGGCGCGCGACGAAGATCCGCACGAAGGCCGGCAACTTCGTGATCGTGCCCAACAGCGTGCTCGCCAGGGATCGCATCGTCAACTACTCCGAGCCGTCGCCGTACACGCGAATCGAGGTCAAAGTCGGCGCGAGCTACGACGCCGCGCCGAACGACGTCCGCGCGACGATCCTCGACGCGATTCACGACGAGCCGTTGATCTCGCGCGACCGCGATCCGGATGTCCTGGTCAAGGATTTTGGCGAGTCAGCGATTACGTATCTCATTCGCGTGTGGATCACCGATTTCGACGCAGACGACCGGGCCGCCGATCGCGTGCGGACCGCCGTCTACTACGCGTTCCGGCGCCGCGGGATCGAGATCCCGTACCCGATTCGCGTGGAATATCAACGGGATTGGTCGCCACCCGCGGTGAACCGCGCCGAGCTCGACGAGGCGCTGCGCGACGCGCTGATCTTCCAGGGGCTGACCGACCGCCAGCGCGCGGAGCTGCTCGACACGGCGCGGCCGGCCGTGTACGGCGCCGGCGAGACCATCGTGCGGCAGGGCGCGGCCGGCACCTCGATGTTCGTCATCGCGACGGGCGAGGCGGTGGTGACCATCGAGTCGGCCAAGGCCCCCGTCGCGCGGCTGCACGAAGGCGATTTCTTCGGCGAGATGTCGCTGCTCACCGGCGACCCGCGCACGGCCACCGTTTCGGCGGTCACCGACTGCGAGCTGGTCGAGATCACGGCCGATGGCTTCCGGAAATTCCTCATGGCGGAGCCGGTCGTCGCCGACCAGATCGTCGCGGCGGTGGAGAAGCGGCGCGCCGAGCTCGAACAGCACCGCGCGGCGAGCGCGCAGCAGACGGTGAGCAGCCAGCCGGCGCAGTCGCTCATGAGCCGCATGCGGCAATTCCTGCGGCTCTCCGCGGCTCTGCTCGTGGTCGCGGCGACCGCGCGCGTCCAGGCCGACGAGCCGGGCAATCGCCGGACGATGACGGCGGTCGCGGCGACCTCGTCCATCACCGTCGACGGCGCGCTCGACGAGGACGCCTGGCGCGCGGCGGAACCGGCGACCGGCTTCGTCCAGGCCGAGCCGCACGAAGGCGACGCCGCCACCGAGCCGACCGAGGTCCGCATCGTCTACGACCGTGAGGCGCTCTACATCGGCGTGGTGTGCCGCGACGCGCAGCCATCCGGATCGATTGTCAACGACATCCGCAAGGACTTCGCCGCGGGCGAGCAGGACAGCTTCGAGATCGTGCTCGACACGTTCGCCGATCGGCGGAACGGCTTCGTGTTCGTGATCAATCCGGCCGGCGCGAAGGCCGACGCGCAGATCGCCAACGAAGGGCGCGACGTCAACACGAGCTGGGACGCGGTGTGGACGGTCGCAACCGCGCGGGGCGCCGACGGCTGGTCGGCGGAGCTGCGCATCCCGTTCAAGACGCTGCGATTCGAGCGGGGCGCCGCTCACGACTGGGGCGTGAACTTCAGCCGCCGCATCCGGCGGAAGAACGAGATCGACTACTGGTCGCCCGTGCCGCGCGTCTACAACCTGTACCGCGTGTCGTTTGCCGGCACGCTGACCGGTCTCGGCGACGTGGCGCAGGGCCACAACCTCCGCATCAAGCCGTTCCTCGCGGCGAACGCGACGCGCGCGATTGGGGCCGCCCGCGCGACGCGCGGCACCGACGCGGGGCTCGACGTGAAGTACGGCGTGACGCCGTCGCTCACGCTCGACGTCACCGTCAAGCCGGACTTCGCGCAGGCCGAAGCCGACGTCCAGCAGGTGAATCTCACGCAGTTCAGCCTCTACTATCCGGAGAAGCGCGAGTTCTTCCTGGAGAACTCAGGGACGTTCTACTTCGGGGACATCCCGCGCGAATCGCGGATCGGCTTCGCGCGGTTCGCGCCGCCCGAGGAGGAGGTGCTGCTGTTCTTCAGCCGGCGGATCGGCCTCACCGCCGACGGCGATCCGATTCCGATCGCCGCGGGCGCCCGGCTCACCGGCCGCGCCGGACGGACCGGGGTCGGCCTGATGACAATTCAGACCGAGTCGGCGTTCGCGCGGCCGGGCGACAACTTCACCGTGCTGCGCGGCCGGCGCGAGATCCTCGCGAACTCCGACGTCGGCGCGATTTTTCTGTCGCGCCAGTCGAGCGGCGACGACTACAACCGCGTCGTCGGCGCCGACGCGAACTTCCGCTTCTTTCGCGCGCTCAGCGTCAACGCGTTTCTCGCGAAGAGCGACACGCCCCGTGTCGACGGGGGTCAGATCGCCGGCAAGGGATCGATGACGTGGAACGCGAACGCGCTGCACGCGCAGTACTCGTTTCTCACCGTCGGCGATCATTTCCGCGACGACGTCGGGTTCATCAAGCGGACGGGCACGCGCAAACACTTCGTGGACTTCGGCGTCAGGCATCGCCCCGAGGCGCTGCGCAAGTACGGTATCCGCGAGCTCCACCCGCACACCCGCTACAACATCTACACCGACCAGACCAACGTGAAGGTGTCGCACACCAATCACATCGCGTACGCGGTGTTCTTCGAGAACGGCGCGGTCGTCGAGGCGCAGTGGAACCCGCGGTTCGAGCGGATTGCGGTGCCGTTTCCGGTGCGGCGCGATCAGTCGTTCGCGCCGGGCGCGTACGGGTGGAACGAGTACGCGCTGGAGATCGAGACCAACCACAGCCGCGCCGTCTCGGCCTCGGCGCTCCTCACGACCGGCGGGTTCTGGAGCGGCACGCAGAAGTCGGCGAAGGTCGGACTGCTCGTCCGACCCTCGTATCACGTCACGGTGGACCTGGCGCTGCAGCGGAACGACGTCGAGCTGCCGTTCCCGATGCACGCGTTCACGACGAACCTGGTGAGCTCACGCGTCGGCTACGCCTTCAACACGCGCACGTTTCTCGACACGCTCATGCAGTACAACACGGATTTGAAGCAGTTCAGCGCGAACGTGCGGTTCGATCTCATTCACCGGCCGCTCAGCGACGTGTTCATCGTCTACAACGAGCAGCAGCTCACGAGCCGCGACATCACGTCCGGTCGCGGGCTCATCGTGAAGTACACGCACATGCTGGCGTTCTGAGCCGGCGTTACCGTCTGTTCTCGCGGTACCCCGCGTCGTAGCCCTGCTCGAACGCCGCGCGATACTCCCGCTTGTAGGCATCGCGCGAGCCGTAGCGATCGTCGTAGTCGCGGTCGCCCTCGCGATACCGCTTCGCGCGCCGCGGATCGTACCGGTCGCGATCGCGCGCGTCGCCGCGGCCCGCTTCGTAGCCGTCGCGGTAGCCGACGTCGGCCGCGCGCGAGCGATAGACGCCCGGGTATGTCGTCGGGTAGCCGGGCGACGTCCGCGGATAGGTCGGGTACCCGTAGCCGTAGCCGCGCGCGTACCGGTTGTAGCCTTCCGTGTAGCCCGCCTCGTACCCCCGCCGAAACACGCGGCGGTAATCGTCGCGGTCGCCGTAGTCGCGGTCGTAGCCGTCATCCGCGTCGCGGTAGGCGCCGCTGCGCGCGTAGTCGAAGCTGCGTCGATCTCGCCCGTCGCGTTCGCCGCGGCGAAACCCTTCGGTGTATCCGTTCTGGTAGGCGCGCCGCTCGAAGTCGCGGTAGCTGCCTTGAGTGCGATAGCCGTAGTCGTACGTCGCACACGCCGGCGCCGCGGCCAGCACGCCAGCAGCGAGCGCCAGGACAGGACCGTATCGAGAAACCTTGAACATGGGGATCCCTCTCCAAGGCCGTCGGTTCAAGGCAGATGCCACCACCGGGGCCGCAGTTTTGGCCGAAAACCTTTAGTGTTTCCTTGCGATTGTCCTTCGCGTAGGTCAGGGAGGTCAGGGAGGTCAGGGAGGTCAGGGAGGTCAGGGAGGTCAGGGAGGTCAGGGAGGTCAGGGAGGCCGCGAAGGCCACGAAGGTCAGGACAGATCAGAGCGCGCCACTCGACTGGTATGGCTGTTGGATATTGAGGAGGTGTTCGATGTCACTCAGCCATCACTCGCTTGTGGCCTGGCAGCGCGCCGACGACCTGTTCATCCGGCTCCATCAGCTGTCGTTGAAAGCATTTCCGGGACACGAGCGCTACGAGCTCGGCTCCCAAATTCGCCGCGCGGCATATTCGGTCGCTGCGAACATCGCCGAAGGAAGTGCGCGCCGATACCGTCGCGCACGTCTACATTTTTTCAACCTCTCCGAATCGTCGCTCGCGGAAGTGGACTACTGCGTCCACGTTGCACAAAGACTGGGCTACATCACGGACCATTTGGCGGACGAACTTGTGCAAGATATCAAGCGCGTAAGCGCTCCGCTAACGGGCTTGGTACGCGCTGCCCGCACGTGGGTGATCGGCGAAGCTGCCGCGGGGTGTTTATTGGTGTGCGCCTTGTTCTGGCTTCGCTAGGACAAGGTTCCCAGGCCTCCCTGACTTCCCAGACTTCCCCGGGCCGGTGTTGCACCTATTCCGTCCAGACGAGCACCAGCACGCCGTCCCGCGGATTCTCGGTGTCCAGCAGGAGTCCCGGTCCCGCGCGCTCGACGTCTTCCATCGTGAGGTGCATGCGCTCGGCGTCGAAGTCGAACTCCGCCGGGCCGAAGTTCATGTGACGCGACGAGGGCGCGAGCCTCAGCAGCCAGAACGGGAGGCTGACGCGGACCAGTTTGCCGTCGCGCGGGTCGTAGGCGAGCACGCGCAGCGTCTGCAGCTCCGACGCGGTCTTCGGCGCGCGCATGTGGATGATCGCGCGGTCGTGCCGCTGCAGCTCGATGAGCGGCTGCTGGCCGGCGAAGCGCGCGCGTGCGACCTCGAATTCCGCGGTCGCCGATTCGGCCGACATCGGCTGCGCGTTGATGTGGCGGCGGAACCAGAACGCGGCGCTGCCGACGATCGCGATCCCGAGGACGACGAAGATGATCAGGATCGCGACGACGATGGAGACCCACGTGCGCTTCTTGTCGGCCATGGGCGTTCGCGTCCGCTACTTCTTCATGAGGCGTCTGGCTTCGTCGGCCCAGAGCGAGTCATTGTCACTCTCGCAGAGCGTGGCGGCGGTCTGAAAGTCCCGGTTGGCGGCGGCGCGGTTGCCGGCCTTGAGCGCCAGCTTTCCGAGCTCCAGATGGGCGCGTCCGTGCACCCAGCGCCGCCCTTCTAGTGAGACGGCTTTACGCAGATCTTGTTCCGCATCCGCGTCGCGGCCGGCCGCCTCGCGCGCGGCGCCCCGTTTGTAGCTCCACAACGCGTCCTCGCCGAACATCCGCGCGCGGACGTCGCCGGCAAACCGGCGAATCCCCTCGTCGATGACGCGCTCGGCGTCGGCCCCGCGTCCGGCGCGCAGCAGCGTCGATCCGGTTTCGAGCCACACGAGGCGGTTGCGCGGATACTGGTCGCGCAGCGTCGCGAGCTGCGCCAGCGCGGCGTCGTAGCGGCGTTCGCGGTTGTACATCAGGACCAGCGCGAAGCGGGCGTCGGTTTGGCTGTCGCCGGGATACGCGGCCGCTTCCTCGACCAGGTGCAGCCCTCTTTCGCGTCCGCCGCCGAAGCCCGCCACGTACGCGACCCACCGGAGCGGCAGCGCCAGCGCCGCGACCAGATAGCGATACGTACCGACGATCAGCGCCGCGTCCTTGCGGCGCGGATCGAGCTGCATGACGCGCTCGTGCTCGTCGTAGGCTTCGCGCGCGGCGCGAAAGGCGCCCATCGCGCTGCCGTCGACCGTGGCCGTGTACGACGCGCGCAGCCCCACCGCGGCGCCGAGCTGATAGTGCGCGTCCGGATCTTTGGGGTTCGACGCGATGCGAGTGCGCGACAGGCCGAGCGCGCGATCGAGCGCCTCTCGAAACGCCGCGGCGGTCTCAGGCGGCGCCGGAGGCGCCTGCGCCGACGGGCGCGACACCTTGCCGAGGTAATCGTCGACCGTCAGGTTGCCGCGGCGGAATGTGATGCTCAGCCACAGCGCGCTCGCCAGGCCGCGGTGTGCCCCGGCGTCCTGCGGATCGGCGGCCACCGCCTGACGGTACGTGGCGATCGCCGGATCGCGATCGAGGTTGTAAATCTGCTCGGCGGCGCGCAGGCGGAGCGCCCGCGATTGCTCGTTTGCGACCGCCGGCGCCGCCGCGAGCACGGCGGCGGCCACGATCGTCGCCGCGGCGCGGCGCACGGCCTCCATGCGGACATCTTACGTCGATGCACACGCTTGCGCCCGCTTGTGCCTTCTGCATACAATCCACGAATCATGGACAAGGCCGCGACGGTTGGAGGTGCAGGTCACCCCCCTGTTCACGAGCGTGGGCACGAGGCCCATGACGCGCACGCTCATGAGCTCGGGTTCTGGCGATCGTACGTCTTTTCGCAGGATCACAAAGTCATCGGCATCCAGTACGCCATCACCGGCCTGCTGTTTCTTCTGTTCGGCTTCACGCTGATGATGATCATGCGGTGGCAGCTCGCCTACAACGGGCGGCCGATCCCGCTCATCGGCAATCTGTTCGGCGCCGACAAGGCGCCCGGCGGCGTGATGCTGCCCGAGTTCTACAACCAGCTGGGCGCGATGCACGGCACCATCATGGTGTTCATGGGTGTCGTGCCCCTCGCCGTCGGCGGGTTCGGCAACTTCGTCGTGCCGCTGCAGATCGGTGCGCCCGACATGGCGTTCCCCAAGCTCAACATGATGAGCTACTGGGTGTACTTCGTCGGCGGAGTCGTCATGCTCGCCAGCTTCTTCATGCCGGGCGGCGCCGCGCAGTCGGGCTGGACCTCGTATCCGCCGCTCGCCGTCATCCAGCCGGGGCAGACGATGTGGCTGCTCGGCATGGTGTTCCTCATCACGTCGTCGCTGCTCGGCTCCATCAACTTCATCACGACGATCATCCAGTTGCGCGCGAAGGGCATGAGCTTCATGCGCATGCCATTCTTCGTCTGGGCGCAGTTCGTGACCGCGTTCCTGCTGCTGCTCGCGTTCCCGCCGCTCGAGGCGGCGGCGGTCCTCCAGCTGATGGATCGCCTCGCCGGCACGAGCTTCTTCCTCCCGAGCGGCCTGGTCGTCGGCGGCCGGCCGATGGCGGTCGCCGGCGGCGGCAATCCCCTGCTGTGGCAGCACCTCTTCTGGTTTCTCGCGCACCCCGAGGTGTACGTGCTGATCCTGCCGGCGATGGGGATCGTCTCGGAGGTGATCGCGAACAACACGCGCAAGCCGCTGTGGGGTTATCGCGCGCTGGTGTACTCGCTGGTGTTCCTCGGCTTCATGTCGTTCATCGTGTGGGCGCACCACATGTTCATGACCGGCATGGG
>Ga0114129_10005934_pt1 | contig 17288 bp, 12 predicted proteins | sample RhiMetdeltSRZDD1_FD_80071 | JGI IMG/M metagenome (GOLD analysis project Ga0114129, IMG submission 80071) | Populus rhizosphere microbial communities from Tennessee, USA - Rhizosphere MetaG P. deltoides SRZDD1 (version 2) (version 2) | ecosystem: Host-associated > Plants > Roots > Rhizosphere >... | reverse complement strand
TGGTGCGGCTGGTCGCGGCGCTCAGCGAATTACTGCGCTACGTGCTCGAGGCGGGAGATCGTCATGGCACACTGCGCGAAGAGCTACAGATCGTCGAGCGCTATCTTGAGATTCAGCGCGCACGCTTTTCTGATCGGCTCGACGTCACACTCACGGTGGCGCCCGACGCCGTCAACGCACGCGTCCCGCTTTTCATCGTCCAGCCGTTGGTTGAGAACGCGGTGCGGCATGGCCTGGCGCCGCGCGTCCGCGCGGGCTCGCTGGTCATCAGCGCCGTTCGAAACAGCGAGCAAACGCGGATCGACGTCGAAGACGACGGCGTCGGCCTGCCCGCTGGTTGGAACCTCCACGACGCGACCGGCACCGGCCTTCGCAATCTGGCATCCCGCCTGGCGGCGGAATTCGGCGACGCAGCGGCGCTCGAGATAAGCGCGCGGGAGACGGGCGGCGTGCGCGCGACGGTCACGTTGCCCTATTCACCGTCATGACCCGCATCTCGCCAGCGGGTCGATGGCGGACCATTGTGGTAGACGACGAGCCGCTGGCGCGACAGACGCTGCGATTGCTCCTCGCGCGCGAGGAAGACTTCACCATTGTCGCGGAGTGCGGCCATGGGGCAGAGGGTATTGATGCGATCCGCCGCGAGTCTCCGGATGTGCTCTTTCTCGACGTGCAAATGCCCGAAGTCGACGGTTTCGAGGTACTCCGGCGTCTCGGGCCGGGCACGGTGCCTGTCGTCATTTTCGTAACAGCCTTCGATCGATACGCCCTGCAGGCGTTCGAGCACCACGCGCTTGACTATTTGCTGAAACCGTTCTCGGACGAGCGGTTCTCACTCGTTATTGGACGGACCCGCGCCCGCTTGCGAGAGCGCAGGTTCGCCTCGATGGCAGGACAATTGTCGAAGCTGCTGTTGGCAACGGCACCCGAACGGCGCCAGCTCGTCGTACGCGATGGCGGTCGCACGCTCGTGGTTCCGCACGCCGACATCGTCTGGATCGAGGCCGAGGATTACTGTGCGCGGATTCACCTGCGTGGTCGCACGCTCCTCGTCCGGGAATCGCTGCGTGCGCTGGCGGACTCGTTGGCACCTGCCGAGTTCGTGCGTGTGCACCGGTCTGCGATCGCCAATGTTGCCTGCATCCGGACGATGGAGCCGGTAGCCTCCGGCGATCAACGCTTGACGCTAGACGATGGCACGGTATTGAAGGTCAGCCGGACCCATCGCGCCGAAGTGGTCACCGCGGTCGGAACGCGTTTGCAAAGAGAGCGCGAGGGTTCGCGTCGAAACTGACGGGGACGCCGAACCGATGAAGCCGGGTAACGATTCACATCCGCGCGGTTATGAACCCGACCGCCAGAGCACCAATGATGACCAGAGCGAGACTGCCGATGACGAAGACGAGTTGCGTGGTTCGGCGGCGCCCCTTCAGATAGGTGAACGGCAGCGAGAGAATGTACGCCGCCAGGAATGGCACGACGGCAAACGAGTCGACGTACGGATTATCACCTCCGACAATGTGCAGGCGCATCCAGATCAACGTGAAGACAACGGTGCCGCCGAGCATCACCGCCGCGGATAGCCACACATCACGCCGCGTGACGTTCGCCCCGTAGCCAGCGCAGCTAAGTTTCATGAGTTTCCCTACCATCTCTCCCTCTCTTTCCTGTGCTACTGACATGGAACTCGCCACCAGATGTGGCTGAAGGTGGGCGTCGATCGCGCCGGCGATGAGATCGATCACGAGCGAGATCGACAGCGGCGCGGTCGCAACAAGGTCAGCCATCTCGGCGCCATAGCGAGCGCGCCAGCGGTGCGGGTACAGCCGGAGGACGCCGCGCACGATCGGCCCGGGACGTGGCGACGTCGGCGCGGCGTTCATGCCGTCGCCAGCCGGCGCTGTCCGATGCGCGCGATCGCCTGAATGCTCGCGAGGCGCGCCCGCAGCGCCTTCTCTCCGAGCGCGGTCAGCCTGTACGGATTGCGGCGATCCTCGGCGTCGAGACGTTGAATCAAGCCACGGGATTCGAGCCGGGCGATTGCGCCGTACAGTGTGCCAGGGCCGAAACGAACCTCGGCAATATCAGCGATGTCGTCAGTCATGGCATACCCATGCTTCGGACCGTCCGCCAGGCTAATCAGAATGAGCAGGGCCGGTTCGCCGAATCGCCCGAAGTCGTCGAGTTCGGCATCCTGAGTGTCGCGCTTTGCCATATTACGTCTCACGTATTACGTACGACGTACTATTACGCTATACGTAGTAGCATGTCAAGCGCCCGAGAAACCCATCCCGAGCATCACTGCCGGATCGGTCGTTCGGGCATCGTGAACGAACCATTCGTTTTCCCGTGGTAACGTAGGCTTCAGGAGAGAAGTATGGGACTGTTCGATGGTGTACTCGGGGGTATCGTCGGCGCAGGTATGGTATCGGTGGTCAACAACCTGCTCGAGCAGCAGGGCGGCCTGCCGGGGTTGATCAACAAATTTCAGCAGCAGGGTCTTGGCGAGACGGTGAACTCGTGGGTCAGCACCGGTCACAACAAACCGATCTCGCCGGATGAAGTGCAGCGCGCACTCGGACCGGATCTGCTTCAGCAACTCGCGACGAAGTCTGGCCTCTCGGTCCACGACCTCACGCAGAAGTTATCGACGATTCTGCCGCAGGCGGTCGACACGATGACGCCCAACGGCCGAGTGCCGAACGGATAGGGCCATTGCCCGGTCTTGTCATTCGCCGTGCGACCAACGCCGACCTTCCAGGTCTCGGCCGGCTTGGCGCACTTCTCGTGCAGCAACATCACGATTTCGATCCCCGCCGCTTTCTTGCCCCGAACCCGCGTACGGCGCATCATTACGCTGAATTTCTCGGTTCGCAACTCGATGATCCGGATGCGCTCGTGCTCGTGGCGGAGCAAGACGCACGCGTGATCGGCTACGCCTTCGTGGTGATGGAAGGATACGACTACAAGTCGTTGCGAGGACCGGCGGCGCTGCTGCACGACGTGCTTGTCGATCCCGACCATCGCGGTCGTGGCGTCGGCCGGCGACTGCTCGACGAAACGCTGTCGATCGTGCAGGCGAGAGGCGCGCGTCAGATCGTCCTGTCGACCGCCGAACGGAACGAACCAGCGCAGCGGCTCTTCGCGCGAATCGGCTTCAGGCGGACGATGATCGAAATGACCCGTGAGCTGGACGAGCGTGAGCCCACCGGACATGATCCCCTGTGACGCTGCGATCATGTTTAGAGACGGAAAAGGAGAAGGGAGAAAGGAGCACGGAGCTTATTCGGTTCTCATCAGCAGGTCGGGGCCCTTCTCTTTTCTCCTTTCCTGTCTCTAGCCAGTGACCCGCGGAGGAACGACGATATCGAAATGATGCACGTCTTCTCTCGTTCCCAGTGACTCGTAGAGTTTGATTGCCGGTTCGTCTCCACGATCGGCCTGTACGAAGATCACATAAGCGCGCCGTTCCCTGGCGATCTCGATGAGCCGTTTGATGAGCATGGTGGCAATCCCTCGCCGGCGATGTGCCCGCGCAACCGCGAGATCGTAGATGTAGATTTCGCGGCGATCGCGTTCGAACTTGTCGAGGACGTAAGCGGCAAGACCGCCGACGACATCATCACCGGAGGTCGCTGCCAACGCGATGAAGTGCGGCTTCGCCAGAAGCGCCGCAAGATACTCCTCGCTCGGCAGCGCATCCTGATAGGTCGGCACATCCTCGAATGCCTCACCGAACATCGCGAGGAGCCGTGTCATGAGCGGCACATCGTCGGCGGTCAATTGACAATACGCGTACGGCATGTCACCTCGACGTCGGCGCTACTCGAGGACGACGACTTCGTGATCCAGGATCGAGGCAACTTCGAGGGAGGCGTTTGTGCCGGCGGACGTGACCGCAGGTGTAGTACCGGCGACGAGTAGCCGGGCTCGCACTTTCGTCCGGTCACCCGGCAGCGGCAGTGTGACCTTGAACGGTCCGACGCGAATCAGTTCGTCGAGTGGCGCGCGCCAGGTCGCTTCGCTCGTCAGGTTGACCAGGTGCAGAACCGTGCGGCCAGGTTGTTGGTACACGTGACAGTCAATCAGGCCGGTGCCGTCGACCGTCAGCGGGATCTGATCGCTGGTTGCCCAGCGCACGACATTCGCGATCAACCTGGCGTGATCGGGCAGATGCTCGCGCGCGTAGCGGCGATCGATGTCGGCTGGCATGTAGGCCACGCGCGCCTTTCCATGTTCGGACAGGATCAGACCGGGGATGGTGGTCGACGGCTCGCGCATCCATGCTGTTTCAGGTGGATAGGTTGGGAACGGCGGCACGAATGTCAACGGCACCTCTGCCTGCGCGTCCACCTTCAACGACGGGAGCGATCCGCCGTAGGCCATCAGGTCGGTCTCCTCGAATCCGCGCAGCACCGGGTGGCGCGCTCGGGAGATAGCCGGTTCGTCGCCCGCGTGCGGTCCATCGACGCGTCCACGCAGCTCGGGAATCAGCCGCAAATACGTGTGACCACTCGGGCTGGGTGCGAAGGCGCCAATCGGATCGGCAGAACCACTATGGCTGGCAGCGGGCCGCGACCCGGGCGCATCGCCGGCGCGGTGGCAACCAAATAGGTCGGCGAGAGCGAAGTCCGGCCGCGGATCGCCCCATTCATTGAACAGTCCGGTTGCACCCGTCGCGAAGAGCGAGCCGCCGCGCTCGACGAATCGCCGGATGGCTGACACTTGCGCGTCGGACAACGCGCCGACGTTCGGCAGGATCAGCAGCTGCAACGACGCCCCTTGACGCTCGATCTCATCGGCGTGGATCGATATGTACGGGATGCGCGCGCGGATCAACGCGTGCATGAAACCCGTGTATGGGGCATCCACCACTTCGACGGCGGCCTCACGCCCAAAAAAGTCAGTGTTGCGCTGCGACCACACGACGCCGACATTGGCAATCGGCGTGCGGTTGACGAGATACTGCTCGTTGGTTTTCCACCACCGCATGATCGGTTCGGCCGATTTGTACATGCGCCTGTCTTCGTGGTACGCGCCGACGTGATGCCACCAGGGTTGAATGCCGCCGGCGATGCCGGCGATCATCCACATCCGCGCTTCAGCGGCGGGCTTGCTCGCGACGCGGTAATAACCCGGACCGGACTGATACATCGCCATCGACTCGGGTGCGAGCTTGTCCCAGCCGAGCAGCGCGTGCACACGCTTGCCGGTATCGCCGTTCTGCTGAAACCCGGTGTCGTCGTCCCGCCGCTGGTGATCCAGCATCATGATGTCGGCGCGCGCGCAGATCTCTTTCAAGTCACGGAACGATCGCGCCAGCGCGGTGACCGATCCGCTGTTCATGCCCGACCAGATGCAGTCCGGCCCCCCCGCTGCCCGCGTCGTCCGGTTGTTCAGCTCCCAGACTTCGGTGCGCCGCGCGTAACTCCACATAATCCAGTCGCGGTATGCCTGGTCGTTCCAATCGGGCTTCCGCGGAAGCTCTTTTCCCGTCTTCGCTTTGAACTTGCGGGTGCAGTTGTCGCAGTAGCAGATGCTCTCGCGGCCGAGACCTGCCCAGCTGTTATCGGTGAAACCGTCGGGCCGCGAGCGCTCGATGATCTCGCGGAGCACGTCGGGTAAGTATTCGTCGTAGTACGGGCTATTGATGCAGGCGATGTATTTGTCGGCGGCGCGATACGGCTGGCCGTTGACGTCACGCGCGAACCAGTCGGGATGCGCTTTGAAGAAATCCTCGGCAGTGCGATTGGAATCCATGCGCGCCATCACGAAGATCCCGTCAGCGTGCGCCGCCTTGGTGAGCCCGCCGAAGAGATCGCGGTCGCCAAGGAACTCCGCGCGATGGTGCAGCGGGAACTTGCTCGGGTAGTACGCGACGATGCCGCCGGCGTTGATGATGACGGCCTGAACTTGCGTCCGCTTCCAGTAGCCGCGCCACCAGTCGATGTCGTATCGGACTGGATCCTTCTCCGTGATATTTGTCTGTCCCCAGAGATAGGCGCGGCGATACCACGGGAGCTTTGTGCCCGCGCTTTGATCGCGCGCGTCGAGGCCCGAGAGGATCGATGGCGTGACCGTCATCGCCGCGGCACCGGTCAGGGCATCGCGAATGAACCGTCGTCTCGAGACGTCTGCACCATGTTTGCTCACAACCATCTCCTTAGCCGCGCTTCACCATCTCGCGAATGGCGCGTCCGGCCGCACGGAGGTTATCGAGCCGCATCTCAGAGTACTTCCTGGAGAGGATGATTCCGTTCGCGCCGGCTTCGAACGTCGCCTTGACCGCCGCGTAGACGTCCTCGGGGGTTGTCTTCTTTTCGTTTTCTCCGGTCGGGACGTCGATCTCGATACCCGGCCAGATCTTCGTCTTGCTGTCTGGTCCGACGCCGACGACAGCGCGGCGAGTCTCGCGACGGACATAGTCGGCTGACAAGCCGGCGGTCGGCAGCTTGTCGAGTGGCGCCTCGGAGGTGTACTGCTGCAGCCGGTAAGTAATCTCGGTTGTCTGTTCCGGCGTGAGGTCAGCAAAGAGCGTGGCGTTGACGTTCTGAATGTAGCGGGCCATACGCGGCCCGCCGCTGTTGTGGTACATGACCACTTTCAGAAAGTCTGAGAACTGCGTGAACATCCGGTAGTCCTGCTCAGCGCGATAGAAGGGCGCGAACGAATTGGTGTGCCAGATGTGCCACCCCATCGGCTTTTGTGCCGCGACCTCATGCGCTTTGCGGTACATCGCGCGGTAGGTGTCGCGCAGCCCTTCGTTCCACAGCCGCTCCCACGCCAGCACCTCGGGATGCTCGACGAGGATGCGCCAGAAGGTCACGAACGCGCCATCGGCTGGACGCTGGTTCGACTTGAGACCTGAAATCCAATCTTCCAACGCGACGTATCCGCGCTTTGCGCGATCGGGGTTGATGCCCTCCTTCTTCGCGGCCGCCAGACAGTGCGGGCAGAAACAGCCAACGGTTGACGGCGACGGCCCACCTCCGTGGCTCGCGCCAAGCGCGTTGTTGAGCGGTCCCTGCCGCTCGCTGCCGAACATCAGGCCGTCGACGTCGTACGAGCGGAGGTAATCCTCGGTGAGTCCAAGCCAGAAGTTGAGCGTGTTCGGGTTGCGATAGCAGACGCGGGGTTGCGGCTGGCCATGTACGTCGATCTCGAAAGCCTTGTCGAGGCCGGGCACGTCCCTGCGGAACACGTCTTCGAACCAGCAGATCACTTTCATGCTGCGCTTGTGGGCGCGTGGCAGCACGTCCGCAATGACGTCGTAGCCCGGATAATCCGGAGCCTTCTCGGGCGTGATGCTGGTGCCGCGGTAATAGTGTGAATGCGGCGTCGCGAAATTGCCGCCGTGGTAGTTATCGTCGTATTCCTGCTTGCCATGATCGGGCATTGGGCTGCCTCGGGGCTGGCGTCCGCCGATGCCGCGTCCGTAAGTAAAGGTGGCGAGGAACAGCGTGTCGACGCCGCCGAGCTCTGCGAGCGTCTCGAGCACCTTGTCCGTGCCTTCGTCCAGGAACGAAACGGCACCGACCTGAATACCGACAGGTCTATCCGGCATCTGTGCCGAGACTTGTTGCGGCCAGCCGGTGGTGGCAAGGCCCGCGACTGCAGCGGTCGAGCTCTCGAGAAACTGCCGTCGGTTCATCGCTTCCTCCTGCGTGCGCCGGAGGCGCCGATTCACAAGGTGTGCCTTCCTCGGTCCTCGGCACCGAGCGCGGAGCGAATTCCACTGCGCTCACTTCCCGATGTCAAGGTGACCGAGCGAGTTGGGCGCTCGCGTGGTCCGTGGCTTGCACATCGGCGACGGCGCGCGCGCCGATGTGGATCAGCTGCCGCGCAAGACCGGCGCATTTCTGTGTTTCACGGCCGGCGAAATGGTCTCACTCCCTCTGCGGCGCTCGCTCGGCATGCCAGCTACCGTCGACTGGCGGACGCGTGTGTATTGTCCGCCGTCGGTAAGCCGATGCGTGCGTTCCCCTTCCGAATCGGCGGAACTGACCTTCTGAGACGCTCGTTTTGGAGGTGATTCATGCGCGTACGTGTAGTCCTGACGGCACTCTTCCTGTCCTGCGCCTCGGTCGCTTACGCCCAGTTCGACTCCGGTCAGATCATCGGGATCGTTCGCGACGGCTCCAACGCCGCCATCCCCGGCGCAACCATCACCGTTGAAAATGAGGCGAACCGCGATCGCCGTACTGCGGTGACCGATTCCAGCGGTTTCTACGCCGTGCCGGATCTTCCGGTCGGCAGCTACACCGTCACTATCGAGCTCTCGGGCTTTAAGCGGTTCGTCAAAACCGGAGTGAAGCTCAGTTCCGCGGCGCGGATTGGCGTTGACGTTCAACTCGAGGTCGGGCGCCTTGAAGAGACGGTCGAAGTGAAGGCGTCAACGAGCGCCGTACAGTCGGCGACGGCGCAAGTCGCGCGAACAGTCGACTCACGCCAAATTCAGGAGATGACGCTCAATGGCCGCAATCCGATCTTCCTCGCGCAACTCAAGCCGGGTGTGCGCGGTGGCTTGATGAGCACGTTCAACCCTGACAGCGTCACAAACGGCGCCTTCAGCATCAACGGGGCTCGAGAGGACGAATACGTCGTGACGGTTGATGGCGCGATCGCGACTCGCACGCGATCGTCCGGGTCGATGCTCGGGGCGCAGGATGTCGAGACGGTGGAAGAGGTTCAGATTCTCACCGCCAATTACCGCGCGGAATATGGCCGCTCCTCCGCAGGTCAGATCCGGTTTGTGACGAAGAGCGGCACACGGGATTTTCACGGCGATGTCCTCGAAAACTACCGTGACGAGGCTCTTGACGCGAACAGCTGGACGCGGAACCGCAGCGGCGATCCTCGCCTCTCGAATGGTCCCGATCCGTTCACGTTTCATCAGTTCGGATTCCATCTCGGTGGTCCGGTCGTGCTGCCCGGACACTTCAACGTGGATCGCACCCGCATGTTCTTCTTTTGGGGCGAGGAATGGATCTACCGGCGCGACACCCAGACAAGCACCGGAACGGTCCCGACTGCGCTGATGCGGCGTGGGGATTTCAGCGAGCTGCTGAATCCAGCGAACCCGTTCTTCGGTCGCGTGAGAACGGTCACGGATCCGGCAACCGGTCAGCCATTTCCTGGAAACGTTATTCCGGCTGAGCGCGTCAGCTCGAACGGCCTCGCACTGCTGAACTCGTACCCGCTGCCGACGCCAGGCTTCCAGCAGGGCACTTCCAACTGGATCGGAACGCAGTCGACGTGGTCGGACTTGCGAAAAGACACCCTCAAGATCGACTACTTGCTCACGCCGAATCAGCGTCTGACTTTCCGCGGCACGCACATTCCATGGCACTTCAACGAGCCATTCGTCGGCAATTTCGATCGCGCGCAGTGGGGATGGTCGCGGCCGAACCGCACGGCGGCGATCAGCCTGAATAGCGTTCTCTCGAACACGCTGCTGAACGAGTTCACGTTCTCGATGAACTCGGATGGGAAGGGCGACATCGCGATGAACCCGGACTGCTTGCAGGTCTGCGATCGCGGCACCTACGGGATTGACTTTCCGTACCTCTTCCCCGGCACCAAAGAATACGAGCCCAAAATCCCAACGATCAGGATCACGGGCTTGAGTACGGTCGACGGCGGCCCGTACCCCGGTTACTGGACCGGCTACGTGTTCGCTTGGGCCAACAACTTGACCAAGATTCTCGGCCGCCATACGACCAAGTACGGCGTCTTCATCGAGTATTCCGGTCAGGACGACTACATCCAGTTCACGACCGCGAGTCAGGGTGCGACGAATAATCAAAATGGCGAGGTGAGATTTCTCGATACGGGACACCCGCAATCCACCGGCCTGGCGCTGGGCAATGCCGCGCTCGGCAATTTCAGCGACTACACGGAGATGGGCCAGAAGGCGCTGACGCCCTGGGTGGCGACGGCGATCGACTGGTACGCACAGGACAACTGGAAAGCGACCAACAAGCTGACCATTGAAGCGGGTGTTCGCTATTCGCTGTGGCCGCCATGGCACAGCAAGTGGGCGAACATCGCGATGTTCCATCCGGACTTCTACAATCCCGCGGTTGCGGCCGTTGTCGATCGCTCCGGGGGCTTCATCACCGGCGGCGATCGTTATAACGGGATCGTGCTGCCGGGCGACGGTCCGACGGATGCAGCGACCGAGCACGTGCCGATTCTTGCGAGCGGCGAGTTCAATCGGCTGTACCACAGCCTGCCCGACGGATTCTCAAAGACCCACAAGAATCTGTTCCAGCCGCGTCTTGGTTTCGCGTATGCCGTCAATGCCAGGACGGCCTTGAGGAGTGGACTCGGGCTCTTCTACAACCGGACGATGATCAATCGCGACACGGCGCTGGGCGGCAACCCACCACTCCAGCCGCAGCAGACGGTCATCAACGGCAACATCGACGCACCAGGCGGAGCCGGAGCGGTTCGTCGCGAATTCCCGTTCGTGATGACGATGCAGGATCCCGAGTTCAAGATCCCGGGCGCATGGAACTGGAATGTCACCCTGGAACGCGAGCTGCCAGGATCGATCACAGCGGAAGTCGCCTACGTCGGCCGCCGAGGTGTCAACAATCAGCGGAAGCGAAACATCAACCAGCTTCAGGCCGGAACGATTCAGGCGAACCCCGCCGTGAATCCGAACGCGCTACGTCCGTATCAGGGGTTTGCAGTCATCGGCCTGGCGGAGAATTCGGGGCGGTCGGATTACCACGGGCTGCAACTCAGTGTCGAACGGCGTGTCGCGCGGGGACTCCATGCTGGGCTGGCATACACGTATTCCCGCGCGAAGGACGATTCATCGAACCTGACCGACGTGCTGCCGAACAGCTATGACGATCGTGCGTACTGGGGCATCTCCGATAACGACCGTCCTCACGTCCTGATCGTCAACTACATCTACGAGCTGCCGTTCGGCCGCGGGCCAGGCTGGGTCGCGAAGGTGCTGGGCAACTGGGATGTGTCGGGCGTCTATCAGTATCAATCCGGTTCACCATTCTCGGTCCGCAGCAGCGACGACTTCGCCGGCGTCGGACCGGGAAGCGGTGCACAATTCTGGAATCAGATTGCCGACCCGCACGTGACGCCTTCCGGCGATTTCAACACCGGCATCGTCTGGTTCAACAAGGATGCGTTCGCGCGTCCGGCTGCCGGGACGTTTGGCGTGCAACCGAGAAACGGCTTGCGCAACCCGCCGTTCTGGACCGTCGATGTCGGCGTGCGCAAGATGGTGCCGTTCGCCGGAGCCCATCGTCTGCAGTTCAGGCTCGAGGCGTTCAACGTGCTGAATCACCCGAACTGGAACGGTGCGAACAGTAATCCGACCAGCGGATCCTTCGGCCTGATCACTGGAAAGAACGGAGAACGGCGGATTCAGCTCGCCGCGAAGTACATGTTCTAGAGTGCAGGGTAACGCGTCCCGGGTGGGTCTTCGGTCCTCCCGGGACGCTCCCGGCTAGCTCTCAGGCCGCTCGGTCACGTCGATCCCGTCCAGCGCCGATCGGTCACGCAGGCTCGACTTCATGCCGCCGCGGTTCTCGCCCTCGAGTAGCGCGTCGATACTGTCGTAGGCATAAATCGTCGGTGCGTGATTCTTCGGCAGGCCGCCCGTGTCCGCCGTCGGTCCATACGTGCTGTGCAACTCGCGGCCGAGCATCCGCAACATCGCCATTTGCTGTCCACGATGATGCGACGTGTGGTTCAGTCGGCGAGTCATGACCCAGGCTCTCGATCGACCAACGTCGAAGAACGTGGTGGTCGCCTCCCACCAGTTCTCATCAGTCTGGCGAAGCCTTTCGAGACGCCGGCCGCTGTCCTCGGCATATCGACGGATGAACTCCAGTCGCGTTTCATGTTGGGGAAGTGGCGGTCCAACCTCGATGCCGAGCATGGTTCGAAACCACGTGTCCTCGCTCATGCATTGGTGCACCATGTGCTCATGAACGCTGCGCCCACGCCGATCGTCCTGCTTCGGCCGCAGGGCGAGGTCGTCGTCGCGAAACTCACTCCACACACTGAGCACCTTCAGGCGTTCGGTCTGATAACTGTCGATCAGGAAATCGTATTTCATGGTGAGTACCGGCAGGGGATTCGTGTCACTGTATTCCAGCGAGTTCGAATCATACGCCTGTGGCCTTACGTGCAGAGTAGGGGAAGACAACATGAGGAGCGTTGAAGTGGACATCCGCGATCAGATCGTCGCGTTCAAGCGGAAGCTTGCGCCAAATCGCGAGGCGTTGAAACGCGCGTACGCCGACGTGAAGAGTCACATCAATAGAACGGTCGAGGGCATCGCCAGAGATGTCGCCGCCGGGCGCCCGGTCGTACCCGAACTCGAGTATCGGGACATACGGGAAGGCACAGTCTCAGAAGAGATTCGAGGCGCGGTTCGGAGCAGCGGCTGCGTGGTCATTCGCGGGGTGTTCTCCGCGTCTCTGGCAAAAGAGTGGTTCGCCGAGATCGGCGAATATCTCGAGATCAACCGCTACGAAGAACGGGAAGTCGAGAAACGGAGCCTCGACAAGTATTTCTCCGCGTTGAAAGCAGGGAAGCCCCAGATCTTCAACGTCTACTGGTCCAGGCCGCAGGTGATGGCGCGGCAGGACGCACACCTTGCCGAGGCGCGCGCCTTTCTCGATCGTTTGTGGAAATACGAGGGCGCCTTCAATTCCGATCGCCAGTGCACGTATGCCGACCGGCTTCGGCGTCGACAGCCCGGCGACAAGACACTCGGGCTGTCGCCGCACATGGACGCGGGCACCGTCGAGCGCTGGATCGATCCCGGATATCAAAAAGTCTACGAGAACATCTTCGCCGGTGACTGGCGCGGGTACGACCCGTTCGATGCGACGCACCGGCTGGAGACGCAGGAGATTCCGTCGCCGGCGGTGTGCAGCATGTTCAGAACCTATCAGGGGTGGACAGCACTGACACGACAAGGTCCGAGAGACGGCACGCTGCGCCTTATTCCCATCGCCGCCGGCATCGCATACGTGCTGTTGCGTGCACTGCAGGACGACGTGGAGGAGACGGATCTGTGTGGAGCGGCACCAGGCCGAGCGCTCGGGGTCAGCCCGGAGTGGCACTCTGATCTCATCGCCGGCCTGGTTTCAATACCAGAGGTCATGCCGGGCGATACGGTGTTCTGGCACACCGACATCTGCCATGCCGTCGCCGACGAGCACGGCGGGAGCGACTACGCCAGCGTCATTTACATCGGTTCGGCGCCCGATTGTTCGAAGAATCGTGCGTATCTTCCGCGGCAGCGGGAGGCGTTTCTCGAAGGGCGTTCGGCTCCTGACTTCGCAGCAATGGACTTCGAGGTCGACTTCAAAGGACGTGCAACGCTCGGCGATTTGACGGATCTCGGTCGCGCGCAGATGGGTTTTTGATTGGCTGGGATCTCAAGCAGCATTCCGGCGCCGCAGGCCCTCCCAAAAACAACGCAATGGATCGCCGACGCAGAAGATTGATTTCTGCGGCGGGCCCGCCCGGTTTCCCATTTCTCCCGTGTCTACGCTAACACCAGGTCTTGCCGGGGGTTGACTCGCCCCGTGAAGCAATCGCCGGGATCGGGCGATGCGCTTGCAATCCGCTGCGCCCCGGACCGCACGCGACGATTGCAAAACTGCAATTCGTTTGGTGGCCCGGCAGAACGCGCGCCTGCGGCGTCTGAACAAAAAGGTGCATGTGTGAGACGTGCGCGCCGGTGGGAGGCAACATATGGGTCGAATCATCGTCGGAGTCATCGCTGTGCTGCTGGGCGCTGCGACTGTGCGCGCCCAGGATGCCGGACGGCAGGACGGCTGGGTCGTACTGCCGATTGAGGAGTATCGAACGCTGCGTGCGCGTGCGAATGCGACGCCGCCGGATCCCGCGCCGCCGCCGCTCGATGCGACGTTGTCGCGCGTCGACTACGACCTGCGGATTACGGGTGAAACGGTGACCGGGCAGGCGCGGCTCACCATCGATGTGTTGAAACAGGGCTGGGTGAGCGTGCAAGTGCCGTCTGGCATGCTGGTTCGCGACGCACGTCTCGACGGAAGTCCAACTGCAATCATCGACGGCGATCCGCCGCGGATCCTGATCGCGCGCGCGGGTCGATCCATCCTCACACTCGGTGTGGTCGTACCGCTCGCGTCGTCGGCCGGCACCGAGTCGATGACGCTTCCCGGTCCTGCTTGTGCGCTCTCAGCGGTCACGCTGACGATTCCGAGAATCGGTGTCGAGCTGAGTGTTGCGGGCGGATTCATCGTCGAACAGAGCGAGAGCAGCGGTGAGAGCCGGTGGATCGCGTATGGGACACCGGGGCGTCCGCTGACGTTCTCGTGGAAGCGCAAGGCCGACGATCGTCGGTCGACGCTGCCGCTGAAGACGCGTGCGCGAATCACCGAGCTCGTGGCACTGGGAGAAGAATCGACCCAGGTCACGGCGAGCGTGCGCGTCGAAGTGACGCAGGGAGTCGCGCGTCAGGCGCTCGTCGCGCTCCCCGATGGCCTGGTCGTGAATCAGGTGGCTGGAGCGACGGTTTCCGATTGGACGGCCGACGGCGGCATGCTGACGGTGACCTTCCTCGAGCCAATTGCAACCGATACGTCGTTTCTCGTGACAGGTGAGGTGCACGTGCCTCGCGAAGGATCGATCGGGGTGCCGCTCGTCCGCGTTCCGGCCGCCGATCGCGAGACCGGTGGCGTTGCCGTCGATGTTGTCGGAGCAGGAGAGATTGGCGAGCGACAAGCACGCGGTCTCGAGCCCGCCGATCCTGCGGATCTCGGTGACATCATCGCCGGCCGTGAATCGCCATCGATGGCCGCATTTCAGTTCACGCCAATCAACGGACAATCGGTTCGCGCCTTGACGGTGCACGTGTCGCGCTATACGCCGCAGGCGGTACTCGTCGCCAACGTCGAAGAGGCGCGCTACGACGCGCTCGTCGGCGAGGACGGCAAGTCGCTCATCCGCGTCCGCTACGCGGTGCGGAACAACCAGCGTAGTTTTCTCGCCGTCACGCTTCCATCGCAGGCGGTGTTGTGGACCGCGTCGCTGGCGGGGCGCCCGGTTCGTCCGGGCATGTCGGCCGACGGCGCGCTTCTGCTGCCGCTCGAGAAAGGACGTAGCAACCAGGAGGCACCGACGTTCGTGGTCGAGCTCACGTATCTGCAGCGCGGTGAGACATGGAGCGAGAAGGGGGGCGCGCGTGTCGAGCTCCCCGCGGCCGATCTGCCGATTGCACGCACCGGCCTGACGCTCCGCTACTCGCCCAAGTACGCGATCGAACTACGGCCAGGCACGTTCCGCGTCGCGACCGATCCGGGTCCCTGGAGCGTGAATCTGAGAGCGATTGCCGAGGGCGTCGCGGCTGCACCGCCTCCGCCGCCGATGGCAACAACAGGGTCGGGAGACCGCGAGGCCAAGGATCTGCGGGCGCTGATGGATCGCTATCGCAAGGAGGCCGGCCGCACCGGGCCGGGCACCGTGCCGCTCGCAATTGATTTTCCTTCTGTTGGTCCGACTGTTTTTCTCGCGGCGGAGCTGACTCAGGAATCACGCCGGCCGTCGTTCGACATCGATTATCGCAAGATGGGAGGCCGCAAATGACACTCGCTTCAATCACTCGACGCGCGTTCGCGGCTCTCGTCCTCGTGCCGGCCGTCGTCGCTGCCCAGGACGCGCGTCCACTCGGACCGGCCGGCACAGTCACTCTTTCGCGCACCGAGTACGATCGTCTTCTCGATCTCGCGAATCGCAAACCGAGCCCGCCTGACACGGCGCCGGTTGCCGCGGCGTTGACCCGCGCCGAGATCAGCGTGCGCGTCGACGGAACCGTCGCGCGCGCGACGATGCTGGTAGAAGGTGAAGTGTTTCGCAACGGCGTGGCCAAAGTTCCGCTGATCAAAGGTGCGACGCTGCTCGAGGCGCGAGCTGAAAACCGGCCGCTGCCAGTCGTCGCAGAAGGCGATCTTCACGTTGCATTCCTCTCCGGTCCGACGACTTTCGCGGCGACGCTGGAAGTTGGTACGCCGCTTTCGTTCTCGCCCGGCCGCGGCGTGTTCGTACTACCGGTGCCGATCGCCGGCACCGCGACGGCTGTGATCACAGTGCCGGGCGACCAGACGGAGGTTCACCTGTCGCGAGGCATCGTGCTGCGGCGATCGTCCGCGAACGGCCAAACGACGATCGACGCGACGCTCGATCCCGGCACGCCGACCGAGGTGTGGTGGTCGACGAGGGACGCTGCGCCGCCGCAACCAAACGGGCGCAATGTGCAGGTGCTCTCCGACGTGAAGACGCTCGTCACGATTGGTGAGGCGGATGTGCGGCTCCTCACGTTGGTGGACGTCACGATCGTCCAGGGGGAGCCTTCGCAAATGGACCTGGCGCTGCCGCAAGGCTACGAACTGGTCAGCGCCAGCGGGGCATCGCTCGAGCGCACCGACGGTCGTCTCGATCGCGTCACGCTGTTCGTGACGAATCCGGCGCAGCGGCGGCATCAGTTCCTGATCAGCCTCGAGCGGCAGAACAATGGCGGTTCGTTCAAGCTGGAAACGAGCTTTCCGACGTTGATGGCGGCGCGGCGTGAAACCGGCGAGGTCGCGGTCGACGGCATCGGCACGCTGGAGATCGCGCCGGCGACGGTTCCCGGCCTCCGTCGCATCGACGTTCGTGAGGTCGATCCGGCGCTGGCATCCGCGGCGCGGCAGTCGCTGTCGGCGGCATTCCGGTATCAGCGCACGGCGGATGTTCCACCGACGCTGACGATGGATATCCGGCGTTTCCCCGACGCGTCGGTCCTCGCGGCTGTTGCCGAGCGCGCAGTTGCAACAACCCTCGTGACCGCCGAAGGGCACGCATTGACGGAGATCATGCTGTGGATGCGCAATCGCGCGCAGCCGTTCATGAAAGTGGCCCTGCCGCAGGGGGCGTCTCTGTTATCAGTCGAAGTGGGCGGTTCACCGGCGAGTCCGGTCGAGGGAAAGGATGGAAGTCGCGTGCCGCTGTTGCGCCCCGGCTACCGTCCCGACGGTCTGTATTCAGTGTCGTTCGTCTACCTTCACGCCGGAACTCCATTCGCGAAGAAGGGCGATATGCAAATGACGCTGCCGAAGATGGACGTGCCGGTGAACGTGCTCGAGTGGGAGCTCTTCGTGCCGGATCGGTATCGCGTCAATCGGTTCGAAGGGAACATGCTCGCGGCGGATCTCTTCGAGTACGCGAGCATGAGCGAGGCCAGCCGGGGGATCGTTTCAGGAGTCGGATACGGCGTC
>Ga0114129_10005932_pt1 | contig 17290 bp, 15 predicted proteins | sample RhiMetdeltSRZDD1_FD_80071 | JGI IMG/M metagenome (GOLD analysis project Ga0114129, IMG submission 80071) | Populus rhizosphere microbial communities from Tennessee, USA - Rhizosphere MetaG P. deltoides SRZDD1 (version 2) (version 2) | ecosystem: Host-associated > Plants > Roots > Rhizosphere >... | reverse complement strand
GCGCTGCCGCCCGCGCCGCAGCCGCTCCCCATGCTGGCCCCTCATCTGCTGGCCCGCGCTCGCCGCGACGCGCGGCGTGACGCGCAGTGGAAGACGGGCGACGGCAGCCCCTGGGTCCACACGAGCGTGGAGCGGGCGCTGCAGGCGCGCGCGGCGGAGATCCTGGGCCGGCACCAGCGCGCCCTCGCCCAGAACGGCGTGCACAACGTGGCCGCCCTGGTGGTGGAGGTTGAAACGGGTGCGGTGGCCGCGTACCTGGGGAACGTGGCCGGTGCCGACGGGCAGGAGCACGGCGAGCACGTCGACGTCATCCCCGCGCGGCGCAGCACGGGCAGCACCCTCAAGCCGCTGCTCTTCGCGGCCATGCTGGAGACGGGCGACGTCCTCCCCGGGCAGCTCGTCCCCGACGTGCCGTCTCATTTCGGCGCCTTCCATCCCGAGAACTTCGATCGCGCCTACAGCGGCGCCGTCCCCGCGGAGATGGCCCTGGCCCGCTCGCTGAACGTGCCGGCGGTGCGGATGTTGCGCAGCTACGGCGTCGACCGCTTCTACGCGACGCTGCAGGGTGTCGGCCTCACCTCCCTCACGCGGCCGGCCGCCGACTACGGCCTCGCCCTCATCCTCGGCGGCGCCGAGGGGACGTTGTGGGACGTGACCGGCGTCTACGCCGGCGTGTCACGCGTGGCGAGCGGCACCGGCGGCTTCGCGCCTCCTTCGTACCAATGGCCGGTGCGGACCGCGCGGCCCGGCGCGGATCGCGAGCCGGCGCTCCACGCCGCCGCCTGCCATCTCACCCTCAAGGCCATGCTCGAGCTCGAACGACCCGGCGACGAGCAGTCGTGGCGGGCGTTCCGCAGCTCGCGGAAGATCGCGTGGAAAACCGGCACGAGCTACGGATTCCGCGACGCCTGGGCGGTGGGCGTCACCTCGCGTTACGCGGTGGGTGTGTGGGCGGGCAACGCGGACGGCGAGGGACGTCCCGGCCTCACCGGCCATTCCGCGGCCGCGCCGATCCTGTTCGAGCTTTTCGATCTGCTGCCCGCCGGTGACGAGGCCGCGCCTCCCGACGCGGAGCTGCACGACATCGACGCCTGCGCGTGGAGCGGGATGCGCGCGGGCCCGCACTGCGCGCGGACGCGCCCGCAGCTCGTGCCCCGCGCCGGCCTCAATTCACCGCCCTGCGCGTATTGCCGTCTCGTGCACGTGGACGAGCGCGGTGAGTGGCAGGTCCACGGCGACTGCGAGCCGGTGTCGCAGATCCATGCCACGTCCTGGTTCGTGCTGCCGCCCGCGATGGAAACCCACTACCGCCGGCGCCACGCCGACTATCGCCCGCCGCCCCCGCTCCGCGCCGACTGCCGGAGCAACGCGTCCGCGGTGCAGACGGCGGCGTCGCTGTCCTGCGTCTACCCACGGGAGGCGGCGCAGGTCTACGTGCCCCTGGAGATGAACGGGGGGCTGGGCCGCGTCGTGTTCGAGGCCGCCCATCGCAACCCGGCGTCCAGCGTGTACTGGCACCTGGACGACGCGTTCTACGGCGAGACCCGGGACATCCACCAGCTCGCCCTGGCGCCGCCGCCGGGTCCGCACGTGCTGACGCTCGTCGACGAAGACGGCGAGACGATCCGCCGCCGTTTCACCGTGATCGCCCGCGCAAACTAACGTCTCGCCAACGCAAATCCGACCCACTCAACTCCATCGAGGCCGCGTCACGCTGGGCGCGGGTGGCCAGGTCGCCGGCGAGACCTTGCCCCGGGCCGCCACGCCTACGCGCACGACTGGCGGTAGGCGCTACCAGGCTTCGATGAACGGCCGTAGCCGCTTCCAGGTCGCACGACCGACGGTCTCCTGACCGGCCACCGACAGGTGCGTGTCGAGAGGCAGGTAGGGATCCCCGGCGCTCTCGCGCAGCGCGTCGAGCGGATCGACGGCGGCGAGGCCGTGTGTCTCGAAGAACCCACGGACGCGCGACCGCAACGGCGACTCGCCGACGGTGCGGGGGTCGGTGGCGAAGCCCAGCTTCTCGTAGTACCCGAAATAACGTGGATGGACTTGCAACGAACAGGGGATGACGACGTAGAGGCATGCGCGGGCGACGGCGCGGCATTCGGCGTCGAGGGCGAGGAGGTCCTGCTCCATCGCCTCGATTCCGGCTGTCGCCGGAGACCCTTCGGGCAGCAGGATCTGCTCGACGTAGCGCTGCGGCCGAACGACGCCGAAGGCCAGGTCCCATCCGTTCAGGGTGTCGGCTCGCGCCCGTCGGACCATCTCGCTGTCCGCCTTCGCGAGCGCGACCTCGGTCTCTCTCGGCGCGAGCCCGTAGATCTCGGCGGCGTGTCTCAGGTTCGCGTCGAAGCTGGTGTGGCGAGAGCCGGCCCGGGCGGCCGCCTCTTTCCGAAGCCGCACGACGGCATCGGCCAGACGCAGCGTCGAGCGGAGCCGGGCCATCGTTCCCGCCGGCCGACGGCCGCGGGTCGCTACGGGGTTGGGCGGCAGCCCGCGGCGTTTCTTCTCGATCTCGAGCTCGTACTCGAACGCATCGTTGCCGAGGTACAGGCCGACGGCGACGACGTCGGGAGCGAGCGCGCGGCCGTAGTCCTTCAGGTTGCGCAGGTAGTGGGGGACGCTGGTGCCAGCCTGGCCCAGGTTCCACACGTCGAGATCCATGCCGTCGCGGCCGGCCTCGGCGGCGGCAAACCGCACCCAGTTCTCTCCGGCCGTGTCGCGGAACTCGGTGAAGGAGTCGCCCAGCGCCACCAGGCGCATCTGTCCGGGGCGTTTCGCGGGGATCTGCGCGACGCGCTCCTCCAGGGGGGGAACATCGTGCCAGCCGTCACCGGCGTGTCCGCCGAGCAGGCGAAGGATGCCCTCGGCGGCCAGCAGCGCCAACACGCCGGCGGTGCCGCCAACGGCGAGATTCACAGCGAGGCTTCGCAGGCGGGACGAAGCGGCCATCGATCAGTCCTCGACGACCAGGCGATCGAACCGGTGCCCGGTAGCGGCCAGCTTCTCGCGCACGTCGGCCGCGGTGCCGGCGGGGCCGAAGACGCGCAGCGCAAACAGCCCGGGGAATACGCCGTCCGACAGGCGCTGGGCGAGCGCCGTCAGTGCCGGCGGCTCGACGGAGGCGAGGCCGTGCCACGCCTCGAGCCGGCCGCCGTGTGTCACGATCAGCGGACACGCGGCCAGGAAATCGGCGCGCCCTTCCGCCGCCAGCCGCATGCGGAACATCGGGCTGCCGGGCATCGGTGCAAAATCGCATCCCAGGCGGCGCTTGTGGATGAAGATGCCGTCGGTCGCCAGTGCACGGGCGAGCCCCACGTTGAGCAGCGGCAGGCCGGACGTGATGGCGTGGCGGAGCACCCCCGTCTCCAGCGCGCGGAAGTTCTCGTCGCTGTTGCGCCCGTCGTCGACGAGGCCGGCCTTCCACCAGAACAAGGTCTGCGGTGTGTAGCGCGATCGGTAGAGCAAGGCCCCGCCGAGGGCGCGGCCGCCGTCCTCCATGAGCAGCAGGGTCCCGCGTTGCTCGACCACATGCTGTAGCTCGTCGCGGGTCACGAGGCTCGCGTCGGGCCCGAAGCGCGCCACCGCGAGGACCTTGTACATCTCGTCGTAGAAACGCGCGACGTCGTTCGCGTCCCGCGTCTCGCGGAACGACAGCCCGCGCTCGTCGGCGCGCCGCAGCGTACGCCGGAGATCTGTCGAACGCACGGCCTCGATCTGCTCCTTGAGGCTCCCTTGAAGGCGGAGCGTCGCGGTGAGGTACGGAGCCAGGAGCGTGACGTCCGGCCCGCGCGTCGACAACGACAGGAGCGCGTCCTCGAGATGGACGTCCGCGGGCGTCGCGCAGGCTGGACGGAGCGCGTATCGGAGGAGGCGCCCTTCGAAGCAGCGCTCCTCGCGTTCCGGGCGATGCGCCTGGCGGCTGTCGAACAGGAAGGAGAGATCGTCGGCGATCCGCGCCCGTCCCGCGAAACGGACCACGACCGAGCGGCGTCCTCCGGCGAGGCGACCCGAGAGAACGGCCTCGCGCAGGACCTCGAGACCGACGACCATCCGGCCGACCCCGAGGACACTGCGGGCGGCCCCCACGAGGGGCGCGAGACCGCGATTGGCCCGGGCCATCAAAGCCCGCGAAGAGTACCACAACGCGCCACGTGCTTCCGTCGGACGCGGTGCGTCGAGTCACGACTGCGAAAGTGCGAGCGTCTTTGCGTAATGGAGGTCACACCCGGAACGCACGCATTCCCTTGTCGTTACGCGTCTGGGCTACGACTTGGGATCGGATCGAATGAGCGCGAGCGCGGCCTTGGGCTAGGGGAGAGTAGAACGCACCTCAGCGCCGTCGTCTTAAGTGCGGGTCTTTCGGATTGCCGCGATCGCTCGATCACGCTTCACGTCGTGGGCTAGCCCAAGCGTCTCGAGCAACCGAATCACATACCAGCCGATGTCGATTTGCCAGAGGCTCCGGGCAAACCGAGCGGACCCAGCCTGGGCGTGATGGTTGCGGTGCCAGTTCTCGCCCCAGGCCGCGAGTTGGAAGGGTCCCAGCCACCACACGTTCCGGCTCGAGTCCGCGCCCTCTTCCCCAACCGCCCCTAAGTGGGTAAGGCTGTTCACGAGACACTGCAGGTGGAGGCTGTAGACGAGGCGGATCGCGCCGATCCAGAACAGCCCTGGCCAGCCGAACACGGCCCCGCCCAGCACCGAGAGCGCGACCGTGGGCACCTGCAGACGCGTCCAGCCGTTGTACCGTGCCTGGTTCATGTCGGGACACCAACGGGCCTGGCTCGCGTCAGGGAATTGGTAGAGCCAGCGCAAGTGGGCCCACCAGAAACCGCCGTAGCGGGGGCTTGACACATCTTCAGGCGTGTCCGACTTCGCATGGTGTAGACGGTGGTTCGCGACCCACTGACGCGGGCTTCCCGAGCCGTTGAAGACTGCCCAGAAGATCAGGAACTGCTCGCCGGCGGGGTGCAGGCGGACCGAACAGTGTGCCAGGGAGCGATGGTACGCGATCGTGGTTCCCAGTCCGCCGAGACAGCCCAAGCCCAGGGTGGTGAGGAACACACGCATTCCCGGGACGGGAAAGAATATGAGGCCGATGGCCGCGAGGAGATGGACCAGGACGAGGTAGAAAAAGATGATCTCTTGTCCGGCTACCGGGCGCCACCAGGGCGCTTCCCAGGGCCTTTCAGGCGGGGCGATCGCCGCGATGGCGGTCGTTCTTCGGATCATTGTGATAGGCGGGCCAGTTCCGCCCCAGCAAACGTCCACGCCGCCCCCCGTCTTTCGCAGGCCCCGACCGGCGCATCCTTAGCGGGATCGAAACGAGACCATACCGGCTTTGCCAGCCCTCTGCCGTTAATCAAAGTGCCGCAAGTCTAAACCAAACATCATTCCGGGTGGCACAGCCCCTTGGGATCGCCGAGATAGCCATCGGTCGCCTTATCGCGTTTGCGCGCAGCATCCGCTTCTTTCCAACCAGCGTCCCACGGAACGTACTCCGATCTTACCCAGCGGCCACGGGGCGAAGGGCTACGCCTTGGGATCGGATCGAATGAGCGCGAGCGCGGCCTTCGGCTCGAGCACAAGTGAAGCCGTGGGCGGGGATGAGACCGATGACGTCGCGATCCTTCGCGGCCGTCCACAGCGCCGCCGCTTCCGTTGCAAAGGGAGCGCGATCGAAGAGGACGTCCAAGACGACGTTGAGGTCGAAGAGGAGCAGCCTCTTCATCGATGCTTCCGCAGCAGGTGCTTGCGGTACGCATCGGGGTCGGATCCGCCGCCGAACCCTGGACGAGGGCCCGCGGCCACCCGCGCGAGCCCTCGGAAGTATTCAGATCTACCGACCGGGGTCGACTCGACCTCGGATCTCACCACCGCCGAACGTGGCGGTGTGGACATTGGCGTAGGTGAGTCCGGCGCGCAGGGCCCTCACCGCTTCGGCGAACTCGCCGGCGGCGATGCCCTGGTTGCCGGGGCCCACGATGTTGGCAGGAGTAATGACGCCGGTGACCGAACCGGGCGAGGCCGGACACGGTTGATTCGGCGCCGGGCCGCAGAAGAAGAACATCACGCCCCCGTTCACCCGCGGCGGCCCGAAGTGAACGTGCGCGGCCCCGACCGCTCCTCCTTCGAGGCCCTCGTACGACAGCTCGAACGCAATGGTGCCCGCGCCCTCATCGAGGGCGAGGCTCAATCGGCCACGGCCGACGGTGGACACCGGCGGCACTTCGTTCGCACCCTGCAGCCGCGCGTGGAAGTGACGTAGCCGGTGGCCTGTCGCGCCAACCTCGTCATGATCGTCATTGGCTTGAACCCGCCCGACCCTGGGTAGACCGACCAGGGCGGCAGCAACCGCGACGGCGACGAACGTGTGACGCATCGGTTGCCTCCTTGTCTGGTGAGTGCGGCAAGCTCGATCATTAGTCCAAGCCGCGCCGGCGAAGCAAGTGTTTTCTTGGTGGCGTCGGTCACTCCGGAGTGCGGCTGCCCACGCCCCACTGTTCCTCCGGCGGCACCATCGCCGCCGGAACGGTGGGCACGCCAAAGCGCGAGCGTGCCCGGACCCACGCCGCCCGCAGCCTCCGGGCGTCGACCTCGTAGTCGTGCCTGGAAAGCCCCAGCTCGCGCAGTCCATCTCGGGCGCCGCGGCCTTCCAGTACACGCGCGAGGCACCCGGGCAGCCAGTACCAGACTTGCTCGTCCTGCAACGCGCGCTCCAGCTGCCCGAGGACGGCCTCCTCGAAGGCGCTGCCCGAGGGGACGGCTGCGAGCGCGAGAACCATGGCGATCGTGTGGTCGCCGGAGGGCTCCTCGACGAATCCACGGCGGAGCGTCTCCTGCTCGGCCTCGGTCAGAGACCAAGTCTCCTTCCTCCGGCTCGACGAGTCGTAGTCCACGTGCAGCTCATCCGCCGCCGCCGCGAGCTCGTAGAGCCCCTGCCACCGCGTGGCACGCCGCTCCCCGCAGCGGATGCGCCACGCACGCTTCCGGCGAGCGGCCCGCTGCGGATCCGACTGCGCATCGAGCGCCTCGGCCACGCGCGCGCGAAACACCGCGCGGTCGGTGGCGCGCGGATAGAGCGTCCCGTAGGACATGTGCAGCGTGGAGTAGCGGCCAGCCTGGACGCGCCCGCGGGGGCCGCGCTCCAGAAAGGCCAGAACCACCTCGCCGCGCTCGTAGCGGGCGGGCGCAGGACAGATGAAGACCATGAACTCCACCTCGACCACGGCCGCGCTCGCGCCCTTCCAGGTTTCGAGCACGCGCAGGCGGGCCACGTTCTCGGAGACGTCGTCGACATGGGCGACGACGATCAGGTGGGCCTCCTCGACGAGTTGCCACAACGTCGCGGGCGAGATGGGATAGGCCACGGCCCGCGAGGACAGCGGAGCCAAGACCGCGGCCAGAGCGATCCCGGCCGTAAAGAACCGAATCGGCATACCGTCCCCTTTCAGGGGGGAGCGTGCTCCCCTCAACAAGGAAACGTCCGCGACGACCAAATCTTAAGGATTCGGAGGCCGCTTCGACTGGGTGGCGATGTACTCACCGACGAGGCCGCCGCCGATGCCGGCGCACACGATGATGATGAACCGCAGGATGCCCCCGACGCCCATGGCGGTGGTCACGAGGCCGGTGACGGCCGCCGCCGCGATGAAGCCGATGGCCCGTGGAACGTCGCTTGGCATGGCATCCTCCTCAGGAGATGAGATTCTTCGACAATACCTGCCGCACCGGCTCCAGCAGGAGCCACTTCAGCAGGCCATCGACCGCGAGCAGGCCCGCCGCGACCAGCCAACGGCGCCGCCGGCGGGCCGGCGTCGACAGCGTGAGGCCGGTCATCCATTCGAGGCCGTGCGAGCTCGCGGCGAAACAAAGACGAGTGTAGGCCACACCGCGCAGGATCGACCAGACGTGCCAGCCCACGAAGAGGGCGATCGCGCCGCTGCGGCTGAGAGCGAGCAGGTGTCCCACGTAGCAGTTCATCAGATCGATCTGGTACAGGCCGCGCACGAGGGGCACGAAGCCCAGAGACGAGACGCCGTACAAGGCCATTCCCGCGGCGTCCTGAACGTGGGCCGGGACCCAGTTCACGAGCTCGTACTCGGGGTCGAGGCCCGTACGGATCCAGCGGATGTTCTTGGTCCAGTACGCCGGCCCGTCGAGCAGGACGCGATCGGCGCCGGCGGCGTCGATCGACACCAGGGCCATCGCCACGACGGAGTGAATCGCGAAGGTCAGGAACACCATGCCGCAGGCCGCGGCCTCGCGGTCGCGGCGCACGAGGTACAGCCACACCGGCAGCATCAGCAGGGCCGTCGCCGGACGATGGAAGTCGACACCGGTAGCCCAAGCCGCGACGAGCGGCAGCGCGCCGCAGGCCAGCGCGACCGGCGCCCAGCGCGCTCCGTCTGCGATCGGCTGGACCCGGCTGACGGCGCGGACGAAATCGAAGGCGGCGGCGCGGCTCGAGCGGCGGAGCCCCTCGAACAGAGGAGGCCCGGCCGCCCGAGCCGACGACAGAGTCCCCACGGCTCGCTCGACTACCGGCGCGGCAGCGGAAAGATGAAGATCCCCGTCGTCGAGTACAGGATCGCGTTCCCGACGACGTAGATCAGGACGAACCACACCCATCCCGGAATGCCTCCGCCCCCGCCGTCCCCTCCGCCCTGCTGCAGTGGTTGTTGTTCCATTCTCAGCCTCCTTGCGTGCTGGTACTTCCCCCCGTCAATGACGACAACGCTCTTTCGACCTCACGCGCGAACGGCTCTTCGCCCCGCCTCCGCGCGCGCTCCATGGCGGCGCGCAGAATCGGGGCGGCGCGGGCGTCGCCCGAGGCCACCAAAAACCCGACCGCGCGGCGGCGCTGTTCCGCCGACCCCGCCAGCAGCGTGGCCTCGGCGCGATCCAGGAAGAACCGATCGGCGCCGACGAGGCGCTTCGGAGCATCGGCCGGCCATCCGTCCGCGCCCAGCATCCACGCGGCGTAGACGCGCTCCTTGTCTTTCGCGGACAGCGCGCGCACCCGCTCGCCCGCCGCGTCCTCGCCCAGGCCGCGGCCCAGCCTGTCCGCATCGGCGGTGACGGCTTCGTACGTCTCGCGCACCTTGCTCTCGAACCAGGCGCGCTGGCTGCCGAGGGCCAAGGCGACCAGGACGGAGAAGGCGAGGCTGCCGCCGAGCAGACCGGGCACGCCGCGGGGCGTACGAAGCCAGGCCTCGATCTGCAGGCGCGTCATGCCGCCGCCCTCCGCGCGTAGACGAGGCCGCCCGCGAGCACCAACAGGCAGGCCGCCAGCACCCACGCGCGGCCGGCGGCGAGGTACTGCACGCCGGCCACGGCGACACCCATCGTCGCCACCGCCGCCGTCCACGGCGCTACGCGCCCGGCGATATCGCCGCGGGCGGCGGGCTGGGCGAAGGGCCGCTCGAACGAGATCGCGGGCAGCGTCGCGTGCGACACCGCCGCGATCTGGACGCCGGCCAGAGTGGTCGCGACCAGCGCCGACAGCGGATCGCGCCACACGATCGCGAACGTCAGGCCGAGGGCGAGGAGCGCGGGCATCGCGATCCCCCACGTCACGGCCACGCGCGCCGCCTGCGCCTGCAGACGCGCCGGACCCGGTGCGGTGCGCAGCAGCCACGACGCCTCGTGGTCGCGGGAGAAGGCGAGGCTCTGCAGCATCGCCGGCACGGCGAGGACGAGAACCTGGACGACGGCCAGCGACACCGTCCCGTCGGCGGGGTCGGCATCCAGCGGATTGCCGAGCTGACCCGACGCCAGGCCGAGCAGGGCCAGGGCCAACACCGCCCCCAGCGACGGCAACGTCCGCATGCGTAGATCGCCGTCGCGGCGCAGCAGGGCGAAGGCCAGCCCGATGACAGCCGCTTGCGAGCGCGACTGCGCCAGCCGCCGCGCGAAGCCGCCCACCAGCGGGCGCGGGTTCTTCTGGACATGGGCGGAGACCTGATCGGCCTGGGCGATCCGCTGATAGAAGCGCTGGAGCCGCGTCAGCATGAGCAGCACCAGCAGTCCCAGAAGCACCACGAGGACGACCGCCATCGGGACGTGCGCCGGTGCGAGCCCAGAGGCGGCGGCGGCGATGAAGCGGCCGAGAACGAATGGCGGCAGCCACTGCACCGCGTCCGGCGGCCGCGAAAGGAATCGCTCGAGGCCGTGCGACGAGTCCCGCAGCATGTACTGTGCGCCATAGAAGATGACGAGGATCACGATGATCTGCGTCCAGGCCAGCGCGTCCTTGGTTTCCTCGCGCCCGGCAAAGGCGGCACCGGCGGAGTAGGCGAGCACGGTGAGGCTGACCACGATCAGGTTGGCGAGGACGGCCGTCACCAGATACACGGGCGCGAAGGCCGGCCCCGAATCCCGCAGGAAGCAGCCGAGAACCGCCGGCATCAGGTTGAGGGCGAGGGTGACCAGCAGGGCGAAGAAGCCGAGGTTCAGCAGGCGCGCGGCGGCGTATGTCGCGCGCCCCACCGGGCGATGGCCGACGACGAGCAGGTCGTCCGGCGACAGGACGACCTCGTTGAACTCGACGACGACACCGGCAGCGGTGAGCAGGAACGACAGCGCGAGGGCCGAGGCGGCGAAGGCGTCGGCGTCGACGCGCATGAAGAGCGCCGCCGACATGAGGCCGCTGGCGATGATGTACTGCCCGACCACCCAGAAGAGCGGCGGCAGCAGCTCGCCCGGCTTGACGCCGGTGGCGCGGCCGAAGTGCTGGCTGCGCAGGTCCTGGAGGATGTAGGAGAAGGCCAGCGCCTTGAGCGGTCGAGAGCGAAGCCCGAGACCGGCGAGGCCCATCACTTCCGCGACCCCTTCCCGCCTGCCGCCTGCGCCTCCGGCGGCTTCAAGGCGTCGAGGATGTCACGGGTGGCGAGATCGCCTTCACCGGACGTCAGCTCGGCGAAGACCTTCTCGAGCGTCCGGCCGCGGGAGAGCGAGATCAGCTCCGACGTCGGCGCATCCGCCACCACCTCGCCGCGATGCAGGATGATCACACGCTGGCACAGCCGCTCGACCAGCTCGAGACGATGCGACGAGAACAGCACTGTCGTGCCGCGCTCGGCCAGGCCCTGCACGATCTCCTTCACCGTCCGCGCCGCGTTCGCATCGAGCCCGGAGAGCGGCTCGTCGAGGAGGAGCACGGCGGGATCGTGGAGCAGCGCGGACAGCAGCACGACCTTCTGGCGCTGGCCTTTCGAGAGCGTCGCGATCGCGCGGTGCTGCACCTCGGCCAGGCCGAAGCGCTCGAGCAGCGTGCGGCGCTTCTCCGCGGCCCCGTCCGGCGGCAGCTCGAAGAGCTCGGACACGAGCTCGAGGTACTCCACGGGCGTCAGCAGCGAGTAGGCGGCCGCGTTCTCGGGCACGTAACCCAGGGCGCGCTGCGCCGCGAGGCGCTCCGCCGGCATCCGATGCCCGGCGATCCGCACGAGGCCGTCGGTGGGCTCGAGGATGCCCGAGAGGATCTTGAGGGTCGACGACTTCCCGGCGCCGTTCGGTCCGAGGTAGCCGCAGATCTGGCCGGCAGGGACCGAGAACGACACCCCACGTACCGCTTCGACGTCGCCGTATCGAACCCGCAGGTTCGATACCTCGATCGACATCAAGCCACCCCCACGGCAAGCGCGGGCATCCTAGCACAGCCCATCGCGCCGCCGAACGCTTCGTAACGGAAAGCGCACGCCCATGCGGGCAGAGCGCTTACTTTGGAATACAGGCCTTGATGTCGGGGGCTTCCGGCGTCTTGAAGCCGCGCTCCATCCGCCGCCAGGCGTGGGTGGCGGTGGCGCGGTCGGCAAACGCCGCGATCGGCTCCATCTTCGCCCCGGGCATCAGGAGCTGCGATTCCGGGAGGCGGCCGTCGCGGACGATGTACGACGTGACTCCGTCCGACCGCACCATCCGGTAGAGGAAGTAACGGTCAGGCCCCATCTTCTTGAGATCGGCAAGGGCCTTGATCAGGTCCACGGAGAACAACGTCGGCGGGATGACGTTCGGCCGATAGCCCTTCATGTCCGCCAGTGTCGGGGCGCCCCCGCCGCCGGGACCGCAGAGCGTATCGAAGCCCTGGAGGTGCTCCTCGAACGCCTGTTGAGGCGTCCGCCCGGTGACCTCGATGCGGAAACGCGGGGCGTTCCCGTCGCCGAGCTCCTGCACGTGCCGGTCGATATCGAGCACGAGGCGCGGCATGGGCGTGGCCTCGGGGATCTGGGTCGCGGCGGGCGTGGGCGCACAGAGGAGTCCCACGAAAAGGCCGAGGGTCGTGGTCGGCATCGCTCTCTGCATTTGGACGAAGGCAGGAGCTTCTTGGGTGGGCCCCCTTCCATTTGCGCACGCTTCGCCGTCTGCTCCAAACTCGGCCATGCGCCGCACGCTCCTCCGCCGCTGGCGCGGCAACCTCGCCGTGCTCCTGGGCACGCTGCTCGTCCTCGGCCTCGTGGCCGAGGTCGTCGCGCGGCGCATAGGCGCCGGCGAGCCGCCTCTGCTCGTCGTCGATCCCATCGTGGGCAAGCGGTTCCGCGCAGGCTTCCACGGCCGCGTCTTCGTGCCCGAGGCCGGACGCGAGGTCGACCTGCGCTTCAACCGCGAGGGCGTGCGCGGTGCAGACTACCCGCGGGCGAAACCGCCGGGGACCCGGCGCCTGGTCGTTCTCGGCGACTCGATGATCGCCGCCCTCGCCACCGACGAGCCGCAGACGCTGGTGCCGCGGCTCGAGGCGCTCCTGAACGCGCGGCACGACGGCGGCGGCCCCTGGGAGGTCCTGAACTTCGGCGTCTCGAGCTCGAGCACCGGCAACGAGCTGGTGATGTACCGCGAAGTCGCCTCGCACTACGAGCCCGACGTCGTGGTGTGCGCGTTCTTCGTCGGCAACGACCTCGCCGACAACTCGCACCGGCTGACCCAGGCCCCGCGCATCTACTTCGATCTCGACGCCCAGGGCGCGCTGCACCAGCGCCCGTTCTCGGCGCCGGCGGCCGAGGGCGCGGGCCTGGGGCCTTGGCTGGACCGCCACAGCCGGTTCTACGTGTGGCAGAAGACGGCCATGCGCGAGATCCGCGGGCACGCGCGCTCCTGGCTGGGACGTGCCGACCCCGGTCATTGGATCTTCTCCCGGGCGGAGCCGCCGGATGTCGCCGACGCCTGGCGCCTGACCGCCCGCCTGCTCGAGACGTTCCGCGCCGAGGTCGAGGCCCGCGGCGCACGCTTCGCTGTCGTCCTCATTCCGTCCGCGGAGCAGGTGTACGACGACCTCTGGACGGACCTCGTCCGCCAGGCCGGCGACGCCGGCCGCGACTTCGATCGCGACTACCCGCAGCAGCGGCTGGGCGCGCTCTGCGCCAAGGCCGGCATCCCCCTCGTCACCATGACGTCCGCGTTCCGCGCCCGCGCGACGGAGCGATCGTCGACGGTGCGGGAGCAGTGGCTCTTCCACCAGGGCCGGTGGCACTTGAACGCCGAAGGCCATCGGATCGCCGCCGAGACGGTGGGGTCAGGTCTGTTGTTTGCTGTCTACGGCCAGTAGACAACAAACGACAGACCTGACCCCTTTACGTTGCCTTTACATTCCGGGCCCATGCCGTCGCCTACGCTCCGGTGCAGGAGGTAGGAATGCGCCATTCACTCGCCGCCGCCGTCGCCGTCCTCGTCGCCAGTCCCATGCTCGTGTCGGCCAAGCCTGCGGTGCCGGCCTGTCCAGAGGCCGCTCGGATCGTTGATCCGCGGGAAGACGCGCCGCTCATTCAGCTCGCCCTCCTGCTCGACACCAGCAACAGCATGGACGGCCTGATCGAGCAGGCGCAGAGCCAGCTCTGGAAGATCGTGAACGAGATGGCGGGTGCGCGCCGGCGCGGCAAGGCGGCGCGTCTCGAGGTCGCCCTCTACGAGTACGGCAACGATCGGCTCAAGCCGAGCGCCGGCTACGTGCGGCGGGTGCTGCCCTTCACCTCCGACCTCGACCGCGTCTCCGAGGAGCTCTTCGCGCTGACGACCAACGGCGGGCAGGAGTACTGCGGCACCGTCATCCAGACCGCGCTGGACGAGCTGCAATGGAGCCGTTCGTCCGCCGACCTCAAAGTCGTCTTCATCGCCGGCAACGAGCCGTTCACGCAAGGGCCGGTGGACTTCCGAAAGGTGTGCCGCCGCGCGCACGAGGACGGCGTGGTGATCAACACCATCCACTGCGGCGGGAACGACGAGGGAGCGCGCACGGGCTGGCGTGAAGGCGCGCTGCTGGCGGCCGGGGCCTACGGCAGCATCGACCAGGACCGGCGCGTGGAGCACATCGCCGCACCGCAAGACGCGGACATCTCCCGGCTCGGGCAGGAGCTCAACGACACCTACGTGCCCTACGGCCGGGGCGGCGGCTACGGCTCATCCAACCAGGTCGCGCAGGACAGCAACTCGGCGAAGTACTCGGGCGGCGCCACCCAGCGCGCGATGACGAAGGCGAACCAGCACTACAAGAACTCCGGCTGGGACCTGGTGGATGCCGTGGGCGACGCGCTGGTGGAGCTCGAGAAGATGAAGGAAGAGGAGCTGCCGGAGGCCATGCGCCGCCTCAAGCCCGGCGAGCGCAAGGCGTATCTCGAGGCCAAGGCGAAGGAGCGCCGGCGGCTGCAGGTGGAGATCCAGCGGCTCAGCGCGGCGCGGGCGAAACACGTGGCGGCGATGCAGCAGAAGATCAAGCCGGCGGCGGGCGCGCCGGAGACGCTGGACGTAGCCATCGCCGAGGCCCTGCGGAACGAGGCCGCCTGCAAGGGCATCGAGCTCGAATGAACGCCGCTGCGTTACAGTAGGCATCACATGGACCGCCGGCGCGTGCTGGTCGTCGAGGACGATCGGGCCATACGCGAGGGGCTCGCCGACGCCCTCGCCTTCCACGGCTACTCCGTGCTGCAGGCCGAGCGCGGCGACATCGGGATCGAGAAGGCGCTCCACGGGGAGTGCGATCTCGTCCTCCTCGATCTCGTTCTTCCCGGTGCCGAGGGCATGGCCGTCCTGCGCGAGGTGCGGAAGGCGCGGCCCACACTGCCCGTCATCATCCTGACCGCCCGCGGCGCGGAGGGCGACCGCGTGCGCGGCCTCCGCGAGGGCGCGGACGACTACGTGGTGAAGCCGTTCAGCGTGAACGAGCTGCTCGCGCGGGTGGACGCCGTGCTGCGCCGCTCGCCCGAGCGTCCGTCGGACGTGGCGCGCCTCACCATCCCCGGCGGCGTCGTCGATCTCGAGACGCGCGAGATCCGCATCGGCCAGGCCCGCATCGAGCTCTCCGAGCGCGAGGCCGAGCTGCTCCGCTATCTGGCGGTGAACGCGGCACGCATCGTCTCCCGCGAGGAGCTGCTGTCGCGCGTGTGGGGCGTCAACCCGCGGTCGGTGGAGACGCGCACCGTCGACATGCACGTGGCGAGGCTGCGCGACAAGCTGCAGGACGACGCCTCCGATCCGAAGCTGCTCGTGACCGTGCGCGGCAAGGGCTACCGCTGGATGGCCGCCACGACATGAAGCCGGTCCTGGTCTGGACGGCCTTCGCCGTCTGCTTCGCGGTGGCGGTGGTCGCCCTTTCCTGGAGCAGCGCCAGCGTGCTGCGCCTGGAGCGTGCCGAGCAGGAGGCCCGCAGCCAGGCCGCCCTCGAGGAGAACGCGCGCCTGGCCTTGTGGCGCATGGACTCCGCCCTGACGGTGTTGCTCGCGCAGGAAGGGGCGCGGCCGTACTTCCAGTACAGCTCCTTCTACCGCGCCAGCGGCTCGTACGCGCGGATGTTCGAGGCCACTCCGCTGGAGACGGCGCTCGAGCCCTCGCCGCTGCTGCGCGAGGCGCCCGCACGCGTGCTCCTGCACTTCCAGGTCTCCCCCGAGGGCCGCGTGACCTCGCCGCAGGTGCCGTCGGGAGCCTGGCGTGCGCTATCGCTCACGCGACGGCAGGTCACGCGTGAAGCGCTGTCCGAGCGATCCCGGCGCCTGGCGGAGTTGCAGCAGAAGGCGTCTCCGTTGATCGCTTCGCTGCCGCGGGTACGACCGCGGCCGGTCACGCCACGGCCGACGCCGACCGTCACGCCGACGCCGGTGCCCCCCGAGCCGGAGCCGGACGCGGAGTCCAACCAGAAGCTCAAGAGCCGAGCCGAGTTCGACGCACGGGTGATCCAGCAGACCACGTTCAACGCCTCGAATCAGGCTCAGATCGCGATGTTCTATCCGAAGGGGCCGCGCATGATCGAGCCGGGCACGGCCGGTGAGGTGACGGAAGGGGCCCTCGCCCCGCAATGGGTGTCCGACGCGCTCGTGCTGACGCGCCGCGTGCAGGTCAACGGCGCCACCTACGTCCAGGGCTGTTGGCTCGACTGGAACGGAATCCAACAGGACCTGCTCGGGTCCATCCGCGACCTGCTCCCGAATGCGCGTCTGGAGCCGGCCGCGCCGGGAGCGAGCGACGACGCGGAGCGCCACCTCGCCGGGCTGCCCGTGCGTCTCGTGCCCGGCGCCATGGCGGCGACGCCGAACGAGTCTTTCTCTCCGGCGCGCCTGTCCCTCTACGGCGCCTGGACAGGGCTGGTGCTCGCGGGAATCTCCGTCGCCGGGCTGCTCTACGGCGTGATGGCCCTGAGCGAGCGGCGCCGCGTGTTCGTCTCGGCGGTGACACACGAGCTGCGCACGCCGCTCACGACGTTCCGCCTGTACACCGACATGCTGGCGCAGGGGATGGTCTCGTCGGAGGAGAAGCGCCGGCAGTACGTGGAGCGCCTGCAGAGCGAGGCGCTGCGTCTCGGCCATCTCGTGGAGAACGTTCTCTTCTATGCACGTCTCGACAGCGGCCGCGGCGGCGGCGTGCGCGAATCGTTCGACCTCGGCGGGCTGGTCGAAAGCGCAACTGAACGGTTGCGCGAACGGGTGGCAGCGGCGGGTCTGACCCTGACCTTCGAGAGGCCGGCGCAGCCCGTCACCGTACGCGCGGACGGGGCCGCCGTCGAGCAGATCCTGGTCAACCTCGTCGACAACGCCTGCAAGTACGCGCGCGCCGGGGCGCCGCCCACGGTGGAGGTCTCCCTGAGCCGGACCGACGGCCGCGCCCTGGTGCGCGTTCGCGATCACGGACCGGGCCTGTCCACGGCCGAACGACGCCGGCTCTTCCGCCCGTTCTCCAAGTCCGACCACGAGGCGGCGGCGAGCGCACCCGGTGTCGGCCTCGGCCTGGCCCTCAGCCGGCGGCTGGCGCGGGCCCAGGGCGGCGACCTGCGCCTGGACGACAGCACGGCCGGCGGCGGCGCCACCTT
>Ga0114129_10005931_pt1 | contig 17290 bp, 19 predicted proteins | sample RhiMetdeltSRZDD1_FD_80071 | JGI IMG/M metagenome (GOLD analysis project Ga0114129, IMG submission 80071) | Populus rhizosphere microbial communities from Tennessee, USA - Rhizosphere MetaG P. deltoides SRZDD1 (version 2) (version 2) | ecosystem: Host-associated > Plants > Roots > Rhizosphere >... | reverse complement strand
TCCGCTTGTCCTCGTGAATCATGTCGTACACGGCCCCGGCGGCGCCGGGACCGATGTGCGAGCGGCGCTTGCGCAGACGGATGAACGCGGCGATGAGGATCACCGTCCAGACGATTGCGGAGATCGCACCGACGTTCATGGCGAATCCCGGGTCCAGAGGACCCGGCTTTCTCGCCCGACCTGAAGGTCGGGCCTACATGTCGACGGGTTCGGAATCGCGAGCCTACACGGCGGCGGCTTCGGAATCGCGCGCCATGCCGAGCTCGCGGCGCACGCGGTCTTCGATCGTCTTGTAGACCTCCGGATTGTCCTTGAGGAACTGCTTGGCGTTCTCGCGGCCCTGGCCGAGCCGTTCGCCGGCGTAGGCGAACCACGCACCGGACTTTTCAATGATCCGTTTGTCCACAGCGAGATCGATCAGGTCGCCAGTGCGCGAAATGCCTTCGCCGTACATCACGTCGAACTCGGCTTCGCGGAACGGCGGCGCCACCTTGTTCTTCACGATCTTCACGCGCGTGCGCCCGCCGACCACTACGTCGCCGTCTTTGATGCTCGCGATGCGACGAATATCCATCCGCACCGATGCATAGAATTTCAACGCGCGCCCGCCGGTCGTCGTTTCGGGATTGCCGAACATCACGCCGATCTTCTCGCGGAGCTGGTTGATGAAGACCAGGCACGTCTTCGATTTCGAGACGACGCCGGTGAGCTTGCGAAGCGCCTGTGACATGAGCCGGGCCTGGAGCCCCATCTGCGCGTCGCCCATTTCGCCTTCGATTTCCGCTTTCGGCACCAGCGCCGCGACCGAGTCGACGACCACGACGTCCACACCGCCCGATCGAATCAGGACCTCCACGATCTCGAGCGCCTGCTCGCCGTGATCGGGCTGGGACACGAGCAGATTGTCGATGTCGACGCCAAGCTTCTGGGCATACGCCGCGTCGAGGGCATGCTCGGCGTCGACGAACGCCGCCATGCCGCCCAACTTCTGCGCCTCGGCTATCACCTGAAGGGCAAGCGTTGTCTTGCCCGACGATTCCGGTCCGAAGATTTCGACGACGCGGCCGCGGGGCACGCCGCCGACGCCGAGCGCGAAGTCGATGCTGATGGCGCCGGTGGGAATGGCGTCGATCGGTTGAATCGCGCCTTTCTGCCCGAGGCGCATGATGGCGCCCTTGCCGAACTGCTTCTCGATCTGGCCGACGGCGAGATCGACGGCCTTCTGGCGTTCGCGATCGATCCGATCTTCTTTTTCGCGATCGATGTTGACGACGTTTCGTTCGTTTCTCTCTGCGGGTCTCTCAACCTGGGGAGGCGCCATAGATGCTCCTTGGAAACCGTCCTCAGCGACCGGCTCCACGCCGGAAGCGCGACGAGATTCGAAGCGCGGCTATTCTAAGTTCGTGCCGAGCGAAAGTCAAGCGCATTTATGGGCACTCGTCCCTAGAAACTGCGCCATATCAGACATTTACGAGAGCGGATACTTTCGCCCCTCTCGCCGGGAGTTTGCAGAATCTGCCATCATACGCGCCCGATGCCTAGCCCGATTGGACACGCCCTCGCCGGCGTTGCCGTGGCGTGGTCCGCCGAGCGATTGCGCATCGTCGGCCCCGTTTCGCTTCGCTTCACCGGCCTCTGCGCCGCCCTCGCCGCGGCCCCCGACCTCGATCTGATCGTTCAGCCGATGCATCGGACCGCGACGCACAGCGTTGGTGCAGTTGCTCTCGTAATGATTGTCGCGATCGCAGTGACAGGGTGGGTCAGGCGGGGCCAGGTAGGTCAGGTGGGTCGGGTAGGTCAGGTGGGTCGGGTAGGTCAGGTGGGTCGGGTAGATCAGGTGGGTCGGGTGGGGCAGGTCGGATGGGGCCTCGCGGTTGTCTGTACCGCCGCGTACGCGTCGCATCTACTGCTCGATTGGCTGGGATCCGATCCGTCGTGGCCCGCGGGAATTCAGGCGCTCTGGCCGTTCAGTCTCCGCTGGTTCATTTCCGGCTGGAACGTATTTCCGTACATCGAGCGGCGGGAGATGCTCAGCTCGACGTCGATCATCATCAACACGAAGGCCATCGCCGGCGAGATCGCGATCATGGCACCAATCGTGGCTGTGCTCGCCTGGATCCGTCGGCTCGCGCGTAATTAAGAATTGGGAATTAAAAATTAAAAACAGACGGGCAAATCCCAAGGTTCTGAGTCCCAGGGAGATACCCAATTCTGAGTCCCAGGGAGATACCCCACTTTTTTTAATTCTTAATTCTCAATTCCTAATTACGCGTACACGTAGAACCCGCGTCCGCTTTTCCTGCCCAGCTGTCCTGCGTCGACCATCCGGCGCAGCAGCGGACATGGACGATATTTCGGATCGCCAAAGCCATCGTGCAGGACATTGAGGATCGCGAGGCAGACGTCGAGGCCGATGAAGTCGGCGAGCGCCAGCGGGCCGAGCGGGTGGTTCAGGCCGAGCTTCATCACCGTGTCGATGGCCTCGGGCGTGCCGACGCCCTCCATCACGGCGTAAATCGCCTCGTTGATCATCGGCATCAGGACTCGGTTTGCGATGAAGCCGGGAAAGTCCGCGGCTTCGACGGCTGTCTTCCCGAGCCTGGCGCAGAGATCCGAAGCCATCGTCATCGACTCGTCGGAGGTCGTCTGGCCGCGAATCAGTTCCACCAGCGCCATCAGCGGCACCGGGTTCATGAAGTGCATGCCGAGCACCCGGTCGGGCCGCTTCGTCGCCGCGCCGAGCAGCGTGATCGAAATCGATGAGGTGTTCGACGCGAGGATGGTGCCGGGTTTGACCAGCGCATCGAGGCTGGTGAAGAGCGCGCGCTTTTCCTCCACGCGCTCGACGATCGCTTCAACGACGTAGTCGACGTCCGCGAGAACGTCGACCCTGGTTCCAACCGAGAGGCGGGCGAGCGCCGCGTCGCGCTCGGCAGCGGTCAGCTTGCCCTTCTCGACAAATTTCTGGAGGCTCTTCTCAATCACACCGCGCGCGCGGTCGAGCATCGGCTTCGCGACGTCGACCAGCCTGACGGTGAAACCGCTCTGCGCAAACACCTGTGCGATGCCGCTGCCCATCGCGCCGGCGCCGACGACGCCGACAACCTTGATCGAGTCGTGCTGGCTGGATCGGGATCGTTCTGGCGGCATCATGATCGTTCTGCTGGACTATCGCCGCGCTGGCTGGATCGGGATCGTGCTGGCTGGCTCATCGTCGTTCTGGCTGGATCGGCGTCGTTCTGGTGGATCGGGATCGTTCCGCTGGATCCTCATCGTTCTGGTGGATCGAGTTCGTTCGGTCGGCGGAGCGATCGTTTGTCGACCGGTGAATCAGCTTCGCTCGACCGCAAGCGCCACGCCGTTGCCGCCGCCGAGACAGAGCGTCGCGATGCCGCGCTTCATGTTCCGATGCTTCAACGCGTAGAGCAGCGTCGTCAACACCCTCGCGCCGCTCGCACCGATCGCATGGCCGAGCGCGACCGCGCCGCCGTGGACGTTGACCTTTTTCTCGTCGAGGCCGAGCTCGCGAAGCACCGCGACGGCTTGGACCGAAAACGCCTCGTTCAGCTCGACGAGATCCACGTCGGCCAGCGTCCAGCCGACTTTCTGAAGCACCCGTTGAACGGCTTCCACCGGAGTCATCAGCACGAACTTCGGGGGCAACCCGCTCGTCGCCTGGCCGACAATGCGCGCCAGTGGCGTCAGGCCGAGCGATTTCGCCCGTTCCGCCGCCATGACGACCACGGCAGACGCGCCGTCGTTGACCCCGGGCGCGTTGCCCGCGGTGACGGTGCCGTCTTTCTTGAATGCGGGCTTGAGCGCGGAAAGCGTTTCGACGGTCGCGTCCGGCCGAATCGCCTCGTCGCGATCGACGATCGCGGGCGGACCTTTTTTCTGCGCAACCTCAATGGGCAGGATCTCGTCCTTGAACCAGCCTGCATCGGTCGCTTTCTGCGCCTTCTGATGGCTGCGCGCCGCGAACTCGTCCTGACAGCGGCGGTCGACGCGATAGTGCTCGGCGACGACCTCGCCCGAGTTGCCCATGTGGCACTCTTCGAACGCGCACCACAGGCCATCGTTGATCATCGAGTCGAGCAGCTCGCCGTGGCCCATCCGCAGACCTTCCCGCGCGCGCGGCAGAAGGTAAGGGCAGTTGCTCATCGACTCCATGCCGCCGGCGACCGCGACGTCGATGTCGCCGGTCGCGATGGCCTGCGCCGCGAGCATCACCGCCTTCAGCCCGGACCCGCACACCTTATTAATAGTCAGTGCCGCGACGTGATCCGGAAGGCCGCCGCGCAGTGCCGCCTGCCGCGCGGGATTCTGACCAAGCCCCGCCGAGACGACGTTGCCCATGATGCATTCGTCGACGATGGCCGGATCGATCCCCGCGCGACGCACGGCATCGGCGACGACCAGCGCGCCGAGCTGCGGCGCGGTGAACGACTTCAGCGCGCCCAGAAATTTGCCGGTCGGCGTCCGGACCGCGCTCACGATCACTTGATCTCTCATACCGACGTTCTACCTGCTGCTTGTCGTTCTACTTGCTGCTTGTCGTTCTGCTTGCTGCTTGTCGTTCTACTTGCTGCTTGTCGTTCTACTTGCTGCTTGTCGTTCTACTTGTTGCTTGTCGTTCTACTTGCTGCTTGTCGTTCTGCTTGCTGCTTGTCGTTCTACTTGCTGCTTGTCGTTCTGCTTGCTGCTTGTCGTTCTACCTGCTGCTTGTCGTTCTACTTGCTGCTTGTCGTTCTACTTGCTGCTTGTCGTTCTACTTGTTGCTTGTCGTTCTGCTTGCTGCTTGTCGTTCTGCGTGCTGCTTGACGTGCCAGAACGATCAGAATTCACCAGAACGATCAGGATCCGCCAGAACGATCAGGATCCACCAGAACGATCACGATCGACGAGAACGATCAGGATCCAAGCAGAACGATCACGATCCACCAGAACGATCAGGATCCACCAGAACGATCACGATCTCACGATCCGCCAGAACGATCAGGATCCCCCGAGAACGATCAGGATCCAGCCAGAACGATCACGATCCCCCAGAACGTCTGGGTTCTATGCTGCGTACGAGGACCTCTGTGACGACCCCCTCGCCGAGCAGCGCGTCGAGGCGGGACCGGATGATGCGCGACGACTGCGCGACGGCGCGTGCCCAATGCGGGCTCGCCGCGTCGACGAGGAGCACGGTGCCCTCGAGCCGCGCCGTGGTGACGCGCTGCACGGCGGCGCCGACGGCGGCGCTCCATGCGAACTCGACTTTTCCTGGAGACAGTGGCATCGGTCGCAGGAGGGCGGCCAACGCGCCGGGAACAGCTCGGGTAATCGGTTGCATTACTGAATGCTGACGTTCTGCGGGCTTCTTGTCGTTCTGCCTGCGTGCTGACGTTCCACTTGATGGTACCGATCGAGCGAAGATTGCTGGCCTCAGCGAAGAACGTCATCGATCTTATCATTGACACCATGCGCCTCATTCTGGCGTCGGCGTCGCCTCGGCGTGCAGAGCTGCTGGCCGCGGCTGGGTTTGCGTTCGAAGTGCGGCCGGCCGATGTCGACGAGCGCGTGCGCGACAACGAATTGGCGGCGGACTATGTGTGCCGGCTGGCGTCGGAGAAGTCACGGCGCGCGATGGAAACGATCGGTGTCAGTGATGCGCCCGACCTACACGTCCGCCGAAGCTCGCCTGTGCACCGGAGCGAAGGCGGAATGCTTGACGGGGCGCCCGACCTGAAGGTCGGGCCTACGTACGACGGCCTCGTCGTCCTCGCAGCCGATACGGCGGTCGTCGTCGATGGAAAAATACTGGGAAAGCCGAACGACGACGACGATGCGCGGTTGATGCTGAAGCAGCTTTCCGGCCGATCGCACGAGGTGATGACCGGAATCAGCCTGCGGTCCGCGGCTGAAGAAATCGGCGCGATGGACACGACGACGGTCTGGTTCGGATCGCTGACCGACCGGGACATCGCGTGGTACGTCGGCACGCGCGAGGGACGCGACAAGGCCGGCGCGTACGCCATCCAGGGGTTGGCATCTCGTTTCATTCCGCGGATTTCCGGGTCGTACGCCAACGTGGTTGGGTTGCCTGTGGCGTTGGTGGCGGAGCTGTTGGGACGTCTGGATGGGTCCGCCTGAAGGCGGACACCACGTTAAAGCTGGATCCCACAGGGCTTTGATCGGCGTCCAATTCAGGTTGAGACGTCGCGGATGAGATACCCAGTACGAGGGACAGACAGCGTGCGGTAGTGTGCTATTCTCAGAGAGCCGGATTTTCCTCGGAAGTCCTTATGACACATCGAAATATCAAAGTCGGCGTCACCGCTGCCGTGCTGGTCGGCGCGTTCGCGGTCCTGCTCTGGTCCACGGTCCGCGAGGGCACCGAGTACTACAAACATGTCGATGAAGTGATGGGCAACCCGCAGGAATGGCAGGGCAAGCGGCTGCAGCTTCACGGCTTTGCCTTTGATGTGAAACGCAAGCCCGACTCGCTCGACTGGAAATTCAAGATCCGCAACAACGCCGCCGTCGTCGATGTCGTGTACAGCGGCATCGTGCCCGACACATTCAAAGACGACGCCGAGGTCGTGTTGAAGGGCCGCCTCGAGCCGGATGGATTCCACACCGAAAAAGGCGGGATCATGGCCAAGTGCCCGTCGAGGTACGACCCCGCGCAGAAGCCCGCACAGAAAGTAGGCTAGATGGCCTCCCTCGGGACGTTTCTCCTGCTCGCTACGTTCGTCGTGTGCAGTTACGCGGCCGTGGCGTCGGTCGTCGGCGCACGCCGCGGCTCGAGGAGCCTGGTCGAGAGCGGCGCGGGCGCGTTCTACCTGATCGCCGCGCTGATGACGGCCGCGTCTGCGGTCATGATCAACGCCTTCCTCACCGACGACTTCTCGATCAACTACGTCCGCGGCTACTCGGATCGCGTTCAGCCGCTGTTCTACAAGATCACGTCGTACTGGGGCGGTCTCCAGGGCTCGATCATGTTCTGGGTGTTCCTGCTCTCAATCCTGAGCTCGATCGCCGTCTACGTGAACCGCGAGCGCCATCGCGAGCTCGTCCCCTACGTCGTCGCGATCATCTCCGGCGTCCAGATGTTCTTCCTCTTCCTGATGGTGGTGCACAAGAACCCCTTCACGCAGACGCTCGGTAGTCTGCCGCCCGACGGCGAAGGACTGAACCCGGCGCTCCAGAATTACTGGATGGTGATCCACCCGCCGTCGCTCTACACGGGCTTCGTCACGATGACGATCCCGTATGCGTTCGGCATGGCGGCGCTCATCACCGGCCACCTCGACGACGCGTGGTTGCGCGCGGTACGCCGCTGGACGATGTTCGGCTGGTTGTTCCTCTCGTTCGGGCTGACGCTGGGGATGATCTGGGCGTACGAAGAGCTGGGGTGGGGCGGCTACTGGGAATGGGATCCGGTCGAGAATGCCGGCCTGCTGCCGTGGTTCACGGCCACTGCGTTCCTGCATTCGGTGATGGTCCAGGAGCGGCGGAGCATGCTGCGCGTCTGGAACGTCACGCTGGTCATCACCACCTTCTTCCTGACCATCGTCGGCACGTTCCTGACGCGGTCGGGCGTGGTGCAGTCGGTGCACGCGTTCGGCAAGGACCCGGTGCTGACGCAGATGTTCGTCGTCTTCATGATCGCGATTCTGGTGTTCAGCTTCGGCCTGGTGATTTACCGGCTGCCGCTGCTGCGCGCGCGCAACGATCTCGACTCGTGGATGTCGCGCGAGGCGGCGTTTCTGCTGAACAACTGGATTCTGCTGTTCTGCGCCTTCTTCGTCCTGTTCGCCGTGATGTTCCCGACGCTCACCGAAGCGGTGACCGGCGAGCGCATCACGCTGGGACCGCCGTTCTTCAACCAGTGGATGCCGCCGATCGGCCTGATCTTGATGTTCCTGACGGGCACCGGGCCGCTCCTCGCGTGGCGGAAGTCGACGCTCTCCAACATCCGCGATCAGTTCGTGTGGCCGACCGTCGCCGCGATCGTGACGGCTGTCACGTGGGTCGCGCTGACGATCAACTCGGCCGCGATCATGGCGAACGTGTGGATGTCGGGCGCGTGCTTCGCGCTCTGTGCCTTCGTGACCGGCACGATGGTGCAGGAATACTGGCGCGGCACCAACGTGCGACGGAAGGCGAGCGGATCGGACTTCGTCACCGCACTCATCGGCCTGGTGAGCAAGAACAAGCGGCGGTACGGCGGCTACATCGTGCACATGGGCATCGTGCTCATCATGGTGGGCTTTGCTGGACGGTCGTACGAGATTGAGAGCCTGGTCAGCCTGCTTCCGGGGCAGCAGACCACGCTCGGCCAGTACGCGGTGCGTTACGACGCGCTCAAGGTGACCGACGACGGACAGAAGCAGATGATCACGGCGCACGTGACGGTCCTCAAGGACGGCCATGAGATCGATCGCCTCGAGCCGGCCCGTTGGTTCTACAGGAAGCACGAAGGGCAGCCGACGACCGAGGTCGGCATCCATCGTTCGCTGATCGAGGACTTCTACGTGACGCTGGGTGCCTACGAAACCGGCACGCAGACAGCGCATCTGGAGCTGCACGTCAACCCGCTCGTCAACTGGGTGTGGCTCGGGTTTGGCGTGATGGCGATCGGCACGGGCATCGCGCTCTTGCCGGAGACGGTGTTCTCGTTCGCCCTGGCCAAGCTTCCGGCTGCGGGTGCGACTGCGACGACGGCCGTGTTGTTGTTGATGTTGTTTGTGCCGGTCCGCCTAAAGGCGGACACTACGATTGCTCAGGCGGACACGACGATCGCTCAGGTGGATACGGCGGCGCCGAAGGGGCAGATGGTCACTCCCGATGCGATTCCGGCGCTCGAATCGGACTTGCAGGGACAGATCATGTGCATGTGCGGCGGTTGCCGCTCTGCGCTCAACGACTGCCCGATGCCGACCTGTCACTCGAAGGTTCCTGAGAAAGAGTTGCTTCACAAGCTCGTTGCGGACGGACAGTCACGCGATGCGATCATCGCGACCTTCGTAAAAGAGTACGGTGGGCAGGATGTGCTGCTCGAGCCAATCGACCAGGGCTTCAACCGTCTGGCCTGGCTCGTTCCCTATCTCGCCGGGGCTGTCGGCGTCGTCCTCGTCGGCGTCACCGCGGTGCGGCTGACACGCAAGCGCGACGGAACGGACGCAGAAACAGCGCCCAAGGATCCGGCTCTCGAGGAACGCCTCGACGATGAGCTCCGCGACCTCGACTGACGCGGCACAACAGGTCCGTCTGACAGCGGACCCCACACCAGAAGGGATTCCCCAGCAGCGCGGGACCCGGTCTCAACCGGACCAGAGTCTTCAGCCGTGGCAGTTTTTCGTGCTCGCGGCGCTCGCATGCGCCACGGCGGTGACATTTCTCGCCCGCGGACAAGGATTCGTCGCCGTCATTCTGCTCTCGGTGTTGATGGGCACGGCCGCGATCGCGGGGCTTGCCGCGCTTCGCACGGTGCTGCCGCTCGTGACGGGTCGCGAGGATCGAACGCCGGTCGTCGGCGAGCGGACGCGTGCGGCGCTCGAGCGCGAGAAAATGCTGGCGCTTCGCGCGATCAAGGAAATGGAATTCGATCGGGCGATGGGGAAGCTCTCCGAGGACGATTTCCGCGAGATGAGCGGACGCCTGCGGGCGCGCGCGACGAGGCTCATGAAGCAGCTCGACGCGGGCGCCGGCTATCGCGATCGGATCGAAAAGGATCTCGCCAAAAGGATGGGCGAGAAAGACTCGGCCGGTCCGAAGGCCGCGCCGGGTCCAAAGGACCCGGCCTACGTACAGCAGGCGGTTCGTGGTTGCCCGAAGTGTTCGACGGCGAATGATGCAGACGCGAGGTTCTGCAAATCGTGCGGCACGCAACTATCCTGATCCTCTGTGTCCTTTGTGTTCCTTGTCGCGTAGCCGAGGCACAGGGTCCCTTCCAGGTCGATCCCAAACAGATGTCCGGCATTCCGCGGCCCGACGTCGAGCAGGCGCCGCAGTCGGTCTCGGTTCGCGTCATCAGGGGCGACCTCGCGAACAACATCGCGGAACAGCCGGTCGATCTCATCGTGGACGGCAAGACGCGGACGGTGAAAACGGACGAAAACGGCCGCGCGCAATTCGGCAACCTGCCGCCGGGAGCACGTCTAAAGGCGGTAACGGTCGTCGACGGCGAGCGGCTGGAATCCCAGGAATTTCCCGCGCCGACTCGACCGGGCATCCGGCTGATGCTGGTCGCGACTGACAAAGAAAAGGAAGCGCAGAAAGCCGCAGAAGCTGCCGCGCCGGCTGTGCCTGGCGACGTGGTGATCAGCCGGCAGTCGTATATCACGATCGAGGCAGTCGACGACTTCGTGCAGGTCATCTACCTGCTGAACATTCAGAACGGCGCCCGAACGCCCGTGATGCCGCGGTCGCTATTCATGTTCGACACGCCGGAAGACGCGCAAGGGACTGGAATCCTGGAAGGGACCGCCGCGACGGCCACCGGCACGCGTGTGCGGGTGCAGGGTCCGTTCTCTCCGGGCGAGACGCTCGTGCAGGTCGCGTACTCGCTGCCGATTTCGTCGAACGGTACGGTCCACCTCGACCAGGCGTTCCCGGCCGCGCTCGAGCACGTCGCAGTACTTGTGAAAAAACCGCGGAAGGGCGAGACGAAGCTCTCATCACCGCAAATCGACCGGCAGCAGGAGATGCCGGGCGACGGCGACACCTACATCGCCGCAGCGGGCGACAAGGAGATTCCGGCCGGCCAGGTCATCTCGCTCACGCTCACCGGGCTGCCGCACTACAGCGCGGTGCCGCGGTGGACGGCGCTCAGCCTTTCGCTGGCGATCGTGCTGGTCGGCGTGTGGGCCGCACGGCGCCCGGGCGAACCCGCCGACCGAAGCGCCGAGCGGAAGCAGCTCATTGCCCGCCGCGAAAAGCTGTTCCAGGATCTGCAGCGGCTCGAGCACGACCAGCGCCGCGGCAAAGGCGATCCATCGCGCTATCGCGCGCGGCGCGACGAGCTGGTGGCCGCGCTCGAACACGTCTACGGCGCGCTCGACACCGACGACACGAGCCCCGAGCCGGCGACCCGGACCGGCGTCGCCGCGTGAGCGCACCGTTCGATCGCGTCGAGCTCACCGACGTCTCACGTCATTACGGCCGCCGTCGCGCCGTCAAAAACATTTCATTGTCAGCCGGCCGTGGAGAGATCGTCGGGCTGCTCGGGCCGAACGGCGCTGGCAAATCGACGCTGATCGGCATGCTCTCGACGCTGATCGCGCCGAGCGGCGGTACGATCCGTTACGGAGGGCGAACGGCCGATGAAGGCGGCCCCGCCCTTCGTGGCCAGATTGGCTTGCTCGCCCACGAGCTGCATCTGTATTCCGAGCTCTCAGCGCGCCAGAACCTCGAATTCTTTGCGCAGCTGCACGGACTGGATGCGGCGGCCGTGGTTCCCGCCGCTCTGCATGCGGCGGGCCTCGACGACCGCGCGGACGATGCGGTGTCGGGATTCTCGCGCGGCATGCGGCAGCGGGTTGCGCTGGAGCGCGCGCTCCTGCACGGACCGCAGCTCCTGCTGCTCGATGAGCCGTTCACCGGGCTGGACGATCGGGCGGTCACGGCGGTGACCGACCGGCTGAGACGACTCGCCGACCGCGGCGCGATCGTCATCCTCGCGACGCACGATCTCGACCTGGCCGATGGTCTGGTGACGCGGGTTGCGATCGTGTGCGATGGCAAGCTGGTGTCCGACGAGCCGGCGTCGACCGGCCTTCGGGGGCGATACCGCGCGTTGGTTGGAAGATAAGGGTCACCCGACCCCATGTCGCCATGTTTCTGAAAACCGCGCTGCTCGTGCTGAAAAAGGACGTCGCCATCGAGGTGAAAAGCTACGAGATCATCTCAACGACGTTGTTCTTCGCGGTGTCCTGTGTGCTGATTTTTTCCTTCGCGTTCGTCAAGGAGGGAGAAGCGGTCAACGCCGAGCTGGTACCCGCCGGCGTGCTGTGGATCGCGGTGGCGTTCGCCGGGCTGCTGGCCATCGGCCGGATCTTCGAGCGCGAGCGGTATGGCGAGACGATGCGCGCGCTGCTGCTCGCGCCCGCTCCGCGCTCGGCGATCTACGTCGGCAAACTGCTGGGGGTCGTGCTGCTGCTCCTGCTCACCGAGCTGCTGCTCGTACCGATGATCGCATTCGTGTTTCACGCGCCGCTCTTCGCCTGGCCGCTGCCGTTCGCGGGCCTGCTCGTCACCGGCACGATTGGGTTTGCGGCAATCGGCACGATGTTCGCGTCGATGCTCATCCGCTCGCGTGCACGCGAAGTCATGCTGCCGATCCTGCTGTATCCTTTTACGATCCCGGTGTTGATCGGTGGTGTCTGGGGGACGGCCTCGTTGCTTGGTGAGGAGCCAAGCGTCCCCGTCGCCACGATGTGGATGGCGATTCTCAGCGCCTACGACGTCGTGGCCATCACGCTGTCGTTGTGGGTGTTCGAGCCGTTGATGATTGAGTAGGTCAGGTAGGCCGGGTAGGTCAGGTAGGTCGGTCCGCCCACCTGGCCCACCCGACCCACCTGGCCCACCTGATCAGAGTGATCCCTATGCGTAAGGTGTTTCTCCCGCTCCTCCTCGTGACCGCTGCGATGTTCGTCTACGCGCCGATCATCATCGCGCGGGCGCCGTTCGAATCGACGATGTTCCTGCTGCAGAAGATTTTCTATTTCCACGTGCCGGCGTGGATGGCGGGATCGGCCGGCATCACGATTTCAGCGCTCGGAGGCTTGTGGTTCGTGTTCAAGGGGGACCGGCGCGCCGATTGGTACGCGGTCAGCGGCGCCGAGGTGGCGCTCATGTTCGGCGCGATGGGTCTCGCGACCGGTCCCATGTGGGCGAGAAAAGCCTGGGGCGTCTGGTGGCAATGGGACGCGAAGCTCACGATTGCGCTGCTGCTGTTCCTGGTGTTCGTTTCCTATCTGTTGCTCAGGAAGTACGGCGGCCCAGGCTCGGACAAGCTGTCGGCCGCCGTGGCGCTCTTCGGCCTGGCGATGAGCCCGTTCGTCTACTACGCCGTCGACATCTGGCGGACGATTCATCCTGCCAACACGGTGGTTCCGAGCCTCGGACCCGGCATGCGCGGCGCGTTCTGGTTCTGCGCCGTCACGTTTCTCATGTTCTGTGCACTGCTGGTCGCCGTTCGCGTCCGGCTGGAGCGTCTGCGGTCAACACTCGACGATTTGTATCTGGCTGAAGACGAGTAACGCCATGCTGAAGCGATTTCTGGCCTTCCTCTTTGTCGCAATGATGTCGGCAGCGGTCTACGCCCAGCAGCCGAAGCCCGGCACAGAAACGTTTCTGCCGGTCGACCAGCTTCCGCCTTCCGAGCAGATGCCATCGGCGCCGTACGTGATCGCGGCGTACGCGCTGGTCTGGCTGATCGCGATGTTCTACCTCTGGACGATCTGGCGGCGGATCGGCAAGGTCGAAGCCGACATGAAAGGCCTCGAGCGCATGCGCGCGAAAGGAAATTCCGGCCGGTGACCGCCGGTCACTTCATCTTTATTCCGGCGGTGCTCCTGGTCGGCATGGTGATCGGCTGGATCCTCGGCTCCCGAGCGGCCCAGGACGCGTACGCGGCAGAACTGCGACGTCGGGAGGAGAAGGCGGCGAGGAAACAGAAACCTGAAATTAAAAATTAGGAATTAAGAATTAAAAACGGAGGGGTTATCTCGAGATTCAGAATCGATGGGATTTGCCCCACGGTTTTTAATTTTTAATTTTCCATTTTTAATTTCTATGAACACTACCGCCCTGCCCCCAAGCGGCGAGCGAGTACTTCAGGCAATCCGGCGTCGACGATCTTCCGCTGCGTCACTTCCACGGGATACATCAGTCGGAATAATTCGACGTGCTTCGCGCCGGTGTCGACGATCGCGTAGGCCGCCCGTGGATCGCCGTCGCGCGGCTGGCCGACCGAGCCCGGGTTCACCAGGTAGCGGATGCCGTTGCGCAGTTCCAGCCGCGCCTCAGTGTCCGGCGCGGGCCCGATGCTGTTGAACGAGCCGTTGCCGAGCTCGAAGGTCACCGGGAAATGCGTGTGACCGAAGAGGCAGAGCGGCCGCTTCGCCGTGCTCAGCGCGAGCCGCGCGTCTTCCTCGCCGAAGATGTATGCGTCCTCGTCGAAGGGCGACCCGTGGCAGATCTCGATCAGCTCGTCGACGACGTATGGCCCTTGCGGAAGCGCCGCCACCCATTGCCGGTTTCCCGACGTGAGCTCGTTCAGCATCCAGGCCGCCGCCGTTTTCGCCACCGTGTTGAATCCTTCTGCTTGCTCCATGCCGAACACGACCTTGTCGTGGTTGCCGCGGACCATTGCCGTGGGGTTGAGTTCGCGAATGCGTTCCACAACGGCGTTCGGGTCCGCGCCGTATCCAATGAGATCGCCGAGCACGAGCGTTTCATCGTAACGCCGTGGCTCCGCGTCGCTCAGGCACGTCTCGAGCGCCTCGAGGTTCGCATGGATGTCGGTCAGGATCAGGTAACGCATCAGGGAGAGTCGCCGCGTTCCGGTCCGGCTATTCTCCTATTTTTCGAGCCAGTCGACCAATTGTTCAACGAGGGCGCCGACCGGACCCCGCCCGCCTTCGATCCGATGGTGTGCCATGGCGTAGGCGGGCCGGCGCGCGGCGTACAGTTGCTCGAACGCCACGCGATCGGCGGCCAGCGGCCGCCGGCCGTCCGCCGGCACGCGCGCGATCAGCCGTTCGAGCGGGACGTCAATCCACACGGACAGGCCGTCCGCGTTGATCGCTGCACGGTTTTGAGGATCGACGAAGGTGCCGCCGCCGGTGGCGACCACCAGATGGCGAGGCCCGACCTGTTCCAGCAGCACCGCCCGCTCGACGGCGCGGAAGTAGGCCTCGCCGCGTTTTGCAAACAGATCGGCCACTGACTCGCGCTCGCGACTCTCGATCAGCTCGTCGATGTCGACCACGCGCCAATCGAGCCGGCGCGCGAGACCACGCGCGACGGTGGTCTTGCCCGCGCCCATGAATCCCACGAGATAGATCTTGTCGGCCTTCACGCGACCAGCCGGTCCAGCGTCTCGAAGAAGCCGGGGTACGAGATCGCCACCGCGTCGGCGCCCTCGATGCGAGACGGTGCGCGGCCGGCCAGCGCCGCAATCGCAAACGCCATCGCCATCCGGTGATCCCCGCGTGCATCGGCCACGCCGCCGGGCGGTGTGCCCTTGCCGTGCACGACGAATCCATCGGGCCGCTCGTCCGCGTCGATACCGAGGCCGCGGAACCCAGCGACCAGCGCCGCAATCCGATCGCTTTCCTTGACACGGAGCTCGGCCGCTCCGCGCACGCTGACCTCGCCGCCGTTCGCCGCCAGCGCGGCGATTGCCGGCAGCTCGTCGATGAGACCCGGCACTTCTTCGGGGGCAATTTCCACGGTGCCCGAACGGTTGCTCTCGACGATGATCGTGCCGTACGGCTCGCCCGCGGTGCTGCTCGAGTCGACGATCTCGACGCGCGCGCCGAAACGCCGGAGCACGTCGACGAGACCCGTTCGCGTCGGGTTGAGCCCGACGTCGTCGATCTGGATGCGCGAGCCGGGAAGTGCAGCGGCTGCGACCATCCAGAACGCGGCGGAGGAGAAGTCGCCCGGCACCGCCAGGCGCTGCCCGGTTCCGCGTTGTCCCCCGGCGACCGAGACCGTCGCGCCGCTTGTCGTGAGGGTGAAGCCGAAGGCCTCGAGCGCTCGCTCGGTATGATCGCGGGTCCGCGCCGGCTCGCTGACCGACGTCGTGCCTTCCGCATGCAGCCCGGCCAGCAACACCGCACTCTTGACCTGCGCGCTCGGCACCGAGGTGGCATAGGCGACGGCGTGCAGCCGTGCGCCATGAATCGTCAGAGGCGCGTGGCCGTCCGTCGACTCGATGCGCGCGCCCATCAGCGTCAACGGCTCGATGACCCTGCGCATCGGGCGCCTCGAGAGGGAGGCGTCGCCGATCATTTTTGTGACAAATGGCTGGGCGGCCACCAGGCCGGTCAGCATCCGCATCGTCGTGCCCGAGTTCCCGGCGTCCAGCGGCTCGGGATGTGAACGCCAGGCGCCACATCCTCGTCCCATCAAAATGACAGCGCCTTCTCCGTCCCGGTCGATTGCGACGCCGAGGCCCGAGAGGCATGACAATGTGGACTGGCAGTCGGCCCCGGGCGCGTAACCTTGCAAACGGGACTGTCCGTGCGCCGCTGCGGCAATCAGGGCGTATCGATGCGAAATAGACTTGTCGCCCGGCACGTGCAGCTGCCCCCTGACCCGCGGCGCGGGCTGCACGATCGTCGCGGAAACCGGGGGCATTTGGGCGATCTTACGTCAGTCGGCCCGGCGCCCGTGGCCTCGGACAGCTTGACATCGCTCAGAAGATGGGTTGGTATTCAGACGCGGCTATGACCATTCGTCTGGAATTTACGAGCGCGTTCGAGATGCTGGATTTCGTGCAGGTCGTCAACGACCACATCAGCCGCAGCGTCGGCCTGGACGACGATGCGAGCCATTGGGTGAGTGTCGCGACACGCGAGTGCGTCATCAACGCCATCAAGCACGGCAACCAGAACGATTCGAGCAAGCGGGTGTTCGTCGACTTCGAGACGGCCGAGCGCGACGGCGTGCAGGAGTTGACGATCCGCGTGCGCGATCAGGGAATCGGTTTCGATCCCGAGGCCCTCAAAAATCCACTGGATCCCGAGAACCTGCTGAAGTCGAGCGGCCGCGGGATTTTCCTCATCCGCAATTTCATGGACGATCTGCAGCTGCGGCGCCCGCCCGAAGGCGGGATGGAGGTCCAGATGACCAAGCGCGCGCAGCCAGCCCGCACGTGACCGATTGTCGATCGTCGATTTGGTGATTTTCGATTTATTCATGCAATAAGTCGACAATCGAAGATCGCCCAATCGAAAATCATGCGGAACCCCCTTTTCCTCACAACCGCCATTGAAGCTGTCGTTGGTGCCGGCGACATGATGCTGTCGCGCGCGGGGCAGCAGGTGCGCGTTGACAAGAAGGGGACCATCGACCTGGTCACGGAAGTCGACGTCGCGATCGAACGGGCGTTTCGAGCGCTGATTGCCGAACGATTTCCGGCGCACGCGGTGCTCGGCGAGGAGCTGGGGGGGAGCGAATCGATCCCGCCTGGTCCCTGCTGGGTCTTCGATCCGATTGACGGCACGACCAATTACGCGCACGGCCTGCCGATCTTCTGCTCGTCGATTGCGCTGGAGATCGGCGG
>Ga0114129_10005930_pt1 | contig 17291 bp, 21 predicted proteins | sample RhiMetdeltSRZDD1_FD_80071 | JGI IMG/M metagenome (GOLD analysis project Ga0114129, IMG submission 80071) | Populus rhizosphere microbial communities from Tennessee, USA - Rhizosphere MetaG P. deltoides SRZDD1 (version 2) (version 2) | ecosystem: Host-associated > Plants > Roots > Rhizosphere >... | reverse complement strand
GACGTACTTCTTCGGCACGATCCAGGCGGCGCCGGTGGCCGTCGCGTAGAAGTTGAGGAAGTCCGGCCACGGCTGCTTGAGCCGCACGCGGACGCGATCGGCGTCGACGACCTCGACGGCGGCCACGCGCTCCTTGAGCGTCTTCGAGGCCGCCCCGCGGTAGCGCTCGAACGAGAACTTCACGTCTTCGGCCGTCACCGGATCGCCGTTGTGGAAGCGGGCGCCCTTGCGCAGCACGAACTCGTACGCGAGATGATCCTTCGACACCGTCCACGACTCCGCCAGGCTCGGCGCCAGCGGCTGCCCCGGCATGGGCTTCACCAGCGCATCGTGGAGCGCGTAATAGATCATGTACGGCGTGATGATCCCCTGCGACTCGGCGGGATCGAACCACGTCGGGGCAAGCGAGATGTGAACGCCCCACGTGACCTGATCGGACTGGCCGGCCGCGGCCACCGGCAGGACGAGCACCGACGCGGAGACCAGCAGGAGACCGACGACCACCGAAGACGAGCGCTGGAGCATACCGAGCCTCCTCAGTATTCGCAGGATTCGCGGGTCGGACGGACGGATGATACTCTCCCCCGGCGCCTCATGCTCGACACGACAGCCCGCTCATGCCGCTCCTGACCGCCGACCAGGCCGCCCGCGTGCGCGAGCGCTTCGGCACGCCGTGCTACGTCTATGACGCCAGCGCCCTCGAGGCCACCGCCCGCCAGCTGCTCGACTTCGGCGCGCCGTTCGGCTTCACCCTCCGGTACGCCATGAAGGCGAACCCCAGCCGGCGCATCCTCGACCTGTTCCGCGATCTCGGCCTGCACATCGACGCCTCCAGCGACTGGGAGGTCGAGCGCGCCCTGCGCGCGGGCTTCGCCCCCGATCGGATCCAGCTCAGCTCGCAGATGCCGTCGACGCGGCTGGCCGAGCACGTCCGGCGCGGCGTCCGTCTGAACGCATGCTCCCTGCACCAGCTCGAGCAGATCGGGCAGGCGGCGCGCGGCCACGCGATCGCCGTGCGCATGAACCCGGGCCTGGGCAGCGGCTCGACCAAGCGGACCAACACGGGCGGGCCCGCATCGAGCTTCGGCATCTGGCACGAGTACCTCGGCGACGTGAAGGCGCTCGCGGCCACGCATCGCCTCACGCTGCGCACGCTGCACACGCACATCGGCTCGGGCACGGACCCCGAGGTGTGGCGGCGCGTCGCGCGCATGAGCCTCGAGCTGGCGGCGGCGCTGGCCGACGTCACCGTCGTGAACCTCGGCGGCGGCTTCAAGGTGGGCCGGATGCCGGAGGAGGCCTCGGCCGACATGGCGGACGTGGCTGCCCACGTGGCGCGCGAGCTGGTCGGCTTCCGCGAGCGCCATGGCCGGGCGCTGCACCTCGAGATCGAGCCGGGAACGTTCCTCGTCGCCAACGCGGGCGCCGTCGTCGCGACGTGCATCGACGTGGTCGACACCGGCAAGGACGGCTACCTCTTCGCCAAGCTCGACACGGGCATGACCGAGATCACGCGGCCGTCGCTCTACGGCGCGCAGCACCCCATCGACGTGCTCGCCACCGGCCGCGAAACGGCCGCCACCGTCTTCGTCGGCCCGTGCTGCGAGTCGGGCGACATCCTCACGCCCGCGCCCGGCGACCCCGAAAGCCTCGCCCCCCGCTGGGTGCCCCGGCCGCGCGTCGGCGACCTCGTCGTGGTCGGCGGCGCCGGCGCCTACTGCAGCGCGATGTCGACGCTCAACTACAACTCCTATCCGCAGGCGCCGGAGGTCATGCTGGAGCGCGACGGCAGCCTGCACCTCATCCGGGAGCGGCAGACCCTCGACCAGATGCTGGAGAATGAGCGTTGATCACGCGCGCGCGTCGCGCGCGACCCATCTCACCCGCCGGTCGCCGGCGTCAATGCGGAGGCTCACGAGCGCGGCGGCGATGAGCACGACGCACGCGATGACGTACATGACCCCATAGCCGCCGGTAGCCTCGAAGGCGACGCCGGCGGTCCACGAGCCGATGGCCGCGCCCGTCTGGTGCACGAGGAAGATCGAGCCCAGGATCGTGCCCACCGAGAAGCGACCGTAGATGTCCGCCGTCAGTGCCGACGTCATCGACATCGAGCCCGCCAGCGTGAGGCCGCCGACGAACGCGACCGTGAGCATCAGTGTCGGCTGGTCGCGAATCAGGAACAGCGCGGCGAAGACGAGCGCGCGCCCGCCGTAGATCGACGCGAGCACCGGCCGTCGGCCGAAGCGATCGGAGGCCGGACCGAGCAGCAGCGTGAAGAGGATGCTGCCACCGCCGAGCATGCCGAAGGTCCACGAGGCGAACAGCGGCGTGTAGCCGTGATCCGTGAGCATCGGCACACCGTGCGAGGACAGCAGGCTCATCGAGAAGCCGCACGTCATGAACGAGCCGCAGAGCTGCCAGAAGGCGACCGTCGTCGCCGCGGCGCCGATCGGCGTTCGCGTGACCGTGAGCGGCGGCGCGGTGTCGGCGCGGACGGCGCCGTCCGGCTCGAGCCCGAGCGACTCGGGCGAGTCCCGGATGACCAGCATGCAGAGCGGCAGCAGACAGGCGAGCACAAAGGCGCCGATGGTCATGTACGCGGTCCGCCAGCCGAAGGCCTGGATGAGCCACGCGACGGTCGGGACCATGAGGCTCATACCGGCCATGGCCGCGCTGCCGAGCACCGAGACCGCCGTGCCCCGGCGCGCGACGAACCAGCGCGACACGACGGCGTTGGCCACGACCGGGCCGGTGGCCGCGAGCCCGACCGCGGCCAGCACGCCGTACACCGCGGCCAGCTCCCAGATCGTGCGGCAGTAGGCGGTGAGGACGAGCGCGGTCGCGAGCACGACGCACCCGCACGCGGTGACGAGGCGCGCGCCCAGTCGATCGACGAGGGCACCGATGAGCGGCATGAAGGCGCCGTAGAGGAAGAGGCCGAGCGCGATGACGAGCGAGAACGTGGCGCGGTCGACCTGAAGATCGGCCACCATCGGCTTCAGGAACGGGCCGACGGCGTGGCGGATCCCGGCCGAGGCGAACACCATGACCGCGAACGTGGCGGTGATGCGCCAGCCGTAGAACATCAGCCACCCACCCGACGCATCAGCGCACCGCAGCGATCGAGCACCGGGAGCACCTCGTCCCGCGTGGCCGCGGGCAGATTGAACACGACACGGGCGACGCCGGCGTCGCGGTAGCGCTCCACCAGCTCGGCGTCCTCGGCGACACCGAAGATCGTGATCGGCAGCGTGGCGGGGTCGCGCCCGGCCTCGACGGCCAGCTTGCGGAACTGTGGCAGCAGGCCGAGCACATCGCCGTACTGCGGCCGCCGCGCGTGCGGCACCCAGCCGTCGCCGAACGCGATCGCTCTCCGCGCGCCATGCGGGAACGCGCCGCCCACGATGACGGGCGGGTGCGGCGTCTGCACCGGCTTCGGCCACGTCATCATCGGCGGGAAGTCCACGAACTCACCGTGGTACTCCGGCTTCGACGTCGTCCAGATCGTCTTCATCGCTTCCACGCGCTCGTGCATGACGCGGAAGCGCGATGCGAAATCGGTCCCGTGGTCGGCCATCTCCTCGGCATTCCAGCCGGCGCCGATGCCGAAGAGGAAGCGTCCCCCCGAGACCTGATCGAGGCTGGCGACCTGCTTGGCCGTCTGGATCGGATCGCGCTGCACGACCAGGCACACGCCGGTCGCGACGTGCAGGCGCGTCGTCGCCGCCGCGGCCGCCGACAGCGTCACGAACGGGTCCATCACGTCATAATATTGCCGCGACAGCTCGCCACCCGACGGCAGCGGCGTCTTGCGCGACAGCGGGATGTGCGAATGCTCCGGCGCCCACAGCGAGCCGAAGCCGCGCTCCTCGAGCGCGCGGCCGAGCTCCACGGGGCCCATCGAGTAGTCGGTGAAGAAGATCGCCGCGCCGACATCCACGGTGGTGGGATCTCCGTCAGTCGATCAGTGGAACAATCGCGTAGAAGCGCGGCTCGGCCCCCACGACCCGGGTGACGTGGCCGCGGCCGGTGAGGTCCTCGGCCAGCACGACGTCGCCGGGCTCGAGGCGCACGACGGTGCCATCGCCGACCTCGACCTCCGCGGTGCCTGACAGCGAGATCGAATACTGACGGCGCGGCGCGCAGTGCCAGTCGAGGACGTAGCCGGCGGGCGCGATCCGGAACACGATGGCACTGGCGGGCTGCAGCGCGCTGCTCTCGCCGTGGGCGCCCTCGACGTCGACGAACGGCTTCATCGCCAGGGGCAGCTCGGCCACGTGCGATTGTCCGTCGGCGCCGCTGTACACGCGCCACAGCCTCGGGGATCGGGTCACGAGACCGGCATCATACTGCGTTTCCGGTCGGCCGCCGCGCTTGACTTGCCTGCCGCCGCGGCTCAGAGTCCTCACCACCTTTCCGGAGGAGGACGCCATGGACGCCCGCGACCTGTTCCTGCAGCAGCACGCCGCCGCGCACTCGGCCGCCGTCGGCGGCAACAGGATGTCGATGGCCGAGCGCACGTTCGGCGGCCTCAGCGAGGCGCAGATGCGCGTCCGGCCGCGCGAGGATCTGAACTCGCTGGCGTGGCTCATGTTCCACATCGCCCGCACCGAGGACGTGTTCGTGAACACGCTGCTGGCCGGGCGGCCCCAGGTCTTCGACGACGACTGGGCGAAGCGCCTCGCCCTCACGCGCCGCGACTTCGGCTTCGGCATGACGAGCGCCGAGGTGAGCGACCTCAGCGGGCAGGTCGACGTCCCGGCGCTGCGCGAATATCGCGACGCGGTCGGGCACCGCACGCGCGACGTCGTCGCCGGTTTCACGCCGCAGGACTGGCAAGGCACGATCGACGCGCACGCCGTCGGGCGCGCGGCGGCCGACGGCAGCCTGGGCCGCGCCGCTGAAGGATTCTCGAAGAACATGCCGGGCCGGCCGCGCGCCGCGGTCCTCAGCACCATCGCGCTGCTGCACTCGGCGGGTCACATGGGCGAAGCGATCACCGTTCGGAGCGCCGGCGGCTTCGGCACCGGCATCTGAGGAGGCGGCCATGCACACCTACATCCGCACGCTCACCGCGCTCGTCGTCGTCCTGGTCGTCACGTCGGTCGGAGCCCAGGAAGTGCTCAGCAATGACAGCGTCATTGCGATGAAGAAGGCTGGACTCTCCGACGCGGTCATTCTCGCGAAGATCCGAAGCAGCCAGGCGAAGTTCGACACGAGCACGCAGGCCCTGGTCGCTCTCAAGCAGGCCGGCCTGCCGGATGCCGTCATCGAGGCGATGGTCGCGCATGCGGGACCGTCCCGGCCGGGCGCGCCGTCGACGGCCGCCGTCCCGCGGGGGGGCAGCACCACGGGACCACCGCAGGGCCGCGAGGCGATCTTTCACGTCCGCGGTGGGCAGTACGTCGAGATGGTTCCGGCCATCGCGTCGGTCGAAACGAACTTCCAGGTGTTCACGTCGAAGAGCGAGCTGGTGCTCAAGGGTCGCAAGGCGTCCTACCGGCTCGACGACCGGCAGCCCGTCTTCTTCAGCGCATGGGCGCCGAACGAGGCGCCCCTGGTGCGGCTGAAGCCCGGCGACAAGCACGACGACCGCAACCTGAAATTCTCGAGCGGCGCGTTCATGCCCTACGGCGGTACGCAGAAGACCGGCGTCCGTTCCGAGGACATCATCGACGTCGAGTCGGAGAAGGACGCGGGCGGCCTTCACCGCCTGAAACCGCGGGAGCCGCTGAAAGCCGGCGAATACGGGTTCATCATCACCTCCGGCTTCGGCGGAGGCGGCGGCAAGATCTACGACTTCGGCATCGATTAGCTGAGCACGCGGTAGCCCCGCGCGTCGCTCTGGCCGCCGTCCTTGTAGGCCACGATGCGCCGCGGCGAGGCGTGCGTCCCGAGCAGCCGCAGCACCTCGTTGCCGCGCACACGGAAGCTGTGCGCCGTGGACGCGGGAATGGCCAGCGTGTCGCCGCGCTCGAGCACGATCGGCTTGTCCTCGGCGCCTTCCATCCACGCCTCCGCGGCGCCGTCGAGGATGTGCAGGATCTCGACGTACGGATGCGAGTGGAGCGGCGCTTCGTAGCCCGGCTGCGCCGTCTGGATCCCCGTGCGCACGGGCGTGGTGCCCTCGTCGTCGCCGATGATCGGCTGGTAGTGGGACAGCGGCCCGAAGCTCACGCGCTCGGTCTCGTCGAGGCGAACAACCGTCGGCTCTTTCATGACTCAGACCCTCCGCTGCAAGAAGTCGGTGACGAGTGGCCAGGCGAGGTCGGCGTAGTGCGGCTGGAATCCCTCGTTGTCGGGATGACGGAACCCGTGGTTGGCGTCCGAGAAGTAATGCCACTCGACCGGCTGCCCGTTGGCGAGAAAGCTCTCCCACAGCGGGCCCTGGATGGCCGGGGTGGCGATGAAGTCCTTACCGCCGCAGAACACGAGCGACGCGCACGTCAGTGTCCTGGCGAGCCCGAACGCGTGGCGTGGCCGGTGTGACGTCTCCGGCTCGTCGCGCACCGACGGGTAGTAGAGGACGATCGCCTTCACCTGCGGATGGTCGGCGGCGAACGGGATGAGCAGCCGGCCGCCCATGCAGTGGCCGATGCAGGCCGTGCGCGCGGGATCGGAGCCGAGACGCTTGACCAGGTACTGCCACGCCTCGTCCATCTTGTCGAGAAACTCCGGATCCGAGTGCTTGGCCTGCAGCTCGGCGCCCTGGCCGATGTGGTCGGTGCCCGGGATGCCGAACATGTTGAACAGGCTGGGCACCAGCACGTTGAAGCCGAGCTGCGCCAGCCGGTAGGCATCGAGCTTGTAGTCGGCGGTCACGCCGTGCGCGTGGTGGACCATCATGATGCCCGGCCGCGAGCCGGGTCCCTCCGGATGCGCCATGTAGCCGCCGATGCCGTCGTGCTCCTGGGTCAGCTTCGTCGCGACGATCCTCACGTCGGGTCTCCCTTCCCCGTGGTTTCGAGCGGGCGGGGCGCGCGCAGGACGGGCGCGACCTGCTCCGCAAAGAGGCGCATCGAGCGCAGGGCGCGCGCGGTGTCGATGCCGGGCAGGGCCATCAGCAGCAGCACCCGGTGATAGCCGGTGGCGTCGAGGAACTGCTGGAGCCCGTCGCGGACTTCCTCGGGCGTGCCGATCAGCGCCCACCCGTCGGCGAGATAGTCCTCGAACGCGCGCAGGCGCAGGAGCGAGCGATCGAACGAGTTCGGCACGTTGCCGCCCGTCGCGTCGGAGCGCAGGCTGGCCATCCGCCGCTGGTAGCTCATGAACGGCGATTCGGTCGTCCGGAGCGCCTCGTCACGGTCGGGCGCCACGTGGACGACGCGCATGCCGCCGCACCGTTGCTCGACGGCATCGATCTCGGCGTCCCTGCGTCCGGCGGCGCGCGCGGTGTCGCGGTACAGCTGTCGGCGGCGCTGCAGCTCCGGCACCGGCACGAAGAAGGACGACAGCGTGGGCAGGCCGAGTCGCGCCGCGGACAGGACGCTGTCCTCGCTGTTGGCCGCGATGAAGAGCGGCGGATGCGGGCGCTGGAGGGGACGCGGCCTCATGTGCAGCCGCTCGGCCGAGTGGAACTGGCCGTTGAAATCGAAGGGGGCGCCCGACCAGCACTGCTGCATCAGCGCGATGCCTTCCTCGATCCGCAGTCGCGCGTCCGCGCGCTCCGCTCGGAACGTCTGGTAGTCCTGGAGCGTCCCGCCCCGCCCGATCCCGACGTCGAGGCGGCCGCCGCTGGCCACGTCGAGCACCGCGAGCTGCTCGGCGAGATCGACCGGATGATGCAGCGGCAAAAGGCTCACGCCCATCCCGAGCCGGATTCTCGACGTCCGCGCCGCCACGAACGCGGCCAGCACCGGCGGCGCCGGACAGAGGCCATAGTCGTTGAAGTGGTGCTCGGCGATCCACACCGACTCGTAGCCGAGCGACTCGGCGGCGAGCATCTGGGCGAGGTCCGAGTCGTACACGGACTGCTCGCTCCACCGTTCGTCCCGCTGCATCAGGAAGAACACGCCGAAGTCCATGGCGGAGACTGTTGGCCCGCGGCTGCCGCTTGTCAAGGCGGCCGTCAGCGCACGGCCGCGTGCGCCTCCAGTGTCTTCTTCATGATGGTCGTCGCCTGCTCGATCATCGCGCGGATGTCACCGGCGAGCTCGTCCGGCAAGAGGTCGGCGATCCACACGAGTCGGCTGCGCTGATCGCCATCGGCGAAGACCTGCACGGAGGCATTGTGGTGGGTGAGACGTCCGCCACGCGCGGACCAGGCCAGCCGATGCGCGGCGTCATCCCGGTCGACGATCAGCTCGCGCACGACCATCCCGTTGCCGAAGGTCACGACCCGAGCGCCGGGCTCGAGGCGCGTGTCGACGACGAAGCCGGGCACGAGCCGGGTGTGCAGGGCGCCGATGTCCCGCACCGCATCCCACACGCGCTCGGCGGACGTCTCGAGATGCAGCTCCTTGCGAATACTCGCCATGCTGTCGCCCTCCCCCATCATTGAACACCGTCCGCAGGCTTCCGTGAAATGACGTACGATCGGTCCCTCAAATCCCCCTCACCTGGAGGAGCGTCATGGCAAGGCAATCGCTGCTCGCGCTCGTAGTGTGCCTCGCAGTCCTCGGCATCGTCGGCGTCTCACGCATGAGTGCCCAGCAGGCGCCGCCACCCGTGAACGACAAGCCGCTGACGGAGAAGTGGGCGCCCACCGAGTGGGGCGCCAACGACAAGGCCGGCTCTGTCAATCGCACCACACCCGCAATGGTCATGAAGGCCTTGCGGCTCGTGAAGCAGGGCAAGGTCGCGACGCTGGGCAAGCTATACCATTCGAGCATCCCGGCCTTCGGCGCCCGGAGCTGGAGTATGTCGTTTCCCGGTACGCCCGCCGGCGGCCCTTTCGGCAAGAACGCGCTCATCTATCACGAGGAGATCGTCACCACCGAGATCGCCCAGATGAGCACGCAATTCGACGGCCCCGGCCATATCGGCGTCCGCACGTCGAAAGGCGATTTCATGTACAACGGCCGCTGGCGCGAGCAGACGTACGAGCGCGGCAACGGTGGTCGGGTGGTCGGCATGGGCGATCTCGGTGTGGAATGGGTTGCCGAGAAGGGCTTCGTGTGCCGCGGCGTGCTGCTCGACGCACCCGCGTATCGCGGCGTGAAACGCCTGCCGATCCCGAAAGATGCAAAGAGCCCCGGGATCATCAGCGCCGCCGACGTGCGCGCGATCGTTCAGAAGCAGGGCCTCGCTGAGATCGGAGAGGGCGACTGCGTCTTCATCTATACCGGTCACGGGGATCTCTGGCTGAACGCGGAGTGGAAGGGCTTGTCGCCGGCGGAGAAGGCGAAGCGCCGCGACGAGTTCACGTCGGGCGAGCCGGGGTTTGGCCTGAGCGCGTGCGAGTATCTCGCCGAGCGCAAGATCATCCTCACCGGCGGCGATACCTCGGCCAATGACGCCCAGCCGGCCGGAGAGCAGGGCGAGGACTTCGCGGTGCCCTGCCACACCGAGATGCAGGTACGCCGAGGCATCTGGAACATCGAGAACCTGGAGTTCACGCAGCTCCTGAAGGACAAGGTCTACGAGTTCGCCTTCGTGTGGGCGCCGCTGAAGATCGTCGGGGGTACCGGCTCTCCGGGCAACCCGATCGCTCTATACTGAGGGCCAGCGAACGCCGGACGCGGGAGGACCCCATGAGCCTGTTCAAGCAGCTCACGCACGTGAGCGTGACGGTGACCGACGTGGCGAAGGCACGCGAGTTCTATTCCGACACGCTCGGGTTCGAGGAGATCCCGCGCCCGGCGTTCAACTTCCCCGGCATCTGGTACCGCCTCGGCGGCGATCTGCAGCTGCACATCATTTTGAACGACCAGCTCGTGCGGCCGGCCGTCGAGCGCGAGCGGATCGAGGCGCGCTATCCCCACTTCGCGCTGTGGACGGACGACTGCGACGCCACGGCGGCCAGGATCGAGGCGCTCGGGCTCGTCTGTCGCGACGTGTTCTCCGGGCCGACCGGGCTGCGACAGGTCTTCGTGAAGGACCCCGACGGCAACATGATCGAGTTCATCGGCCCGTCGAAGAAGGCCGGCGCACGCATCATGGAATCCGCGGGGACGCATCGATGAGCGCCCATGCCCTCTACCTCGTCCGGATGGACGTCGCCCACGACCGTGAGGCGACGTTCAACGAGGTCTACGACAAGGAGCACATCCAGCACCTGCGGCGCGTGCCCGGCGTGCGCCGCGCGAGCCGCTATCGCCAGCCGTCGCCGACCGATCCGCGCTACATCGCCGCCTACGAGCTGGACTCGGCGGCGGTGCTGGACAGCGAGGCCTGGAAGGCGGCCGGCGCGGCCGGTCGCTGGAACACGGAGGTCCGCCCGCACACGATGAACCGACATCTGGCGATGTACGAGTGGGTGGGCGGCGCCCCCGCGCTCACCGGCAAGACGCCGTACGTCTTCTGGGTGATGATGGACGTCGAGCGCCACCGCGAGGCGCTCTTCAACGAGCTCTACGACACCGAGCACATTCCCCTGCTGCTGAAGCTTCCGGGCAGCGTCAACGCCGTTCGCTACCGCACCAGCACCGCCGGCGAGCCGCAGTACCTCTGCGCGTACGAGGTCGAGCGCGCGGATCTGCCGATGTCCACGCTGTGGAACGACACGTCCGACATCGGCCGCTGGAAGCCGGAGGTGCGTCCGTACACGTCGAACAAACGGTTTCTCGTGAGCGAGCGCACCCTGTCGCTGTGAGGCTCGACGGCAAGAGCGCGATCGTCGTCGGCGCGGCCAACGGCATCGGCCGCGCCACCGCGCTGGCCTTCGCCACCGCCGGGGCCGGCGTCGCCTGCGCCGACGTCGAGGCGGCCGGCGCCAAGACCACCGCCGCCGACATCGAGGCCGGCGGCGGCCACGCCATGGCCGTGCACCTCGACGTGACCGACAGCGCGAGCTGTCGCGCCGCGGTGGCGGCAACCGTCGACCGCTTCGGCGGCGTCGACGTGCTGCTCTACGGCGCCGCCGACAACGACCGCACGGCCACCGTGCTGGAGCTCGACGAGGCCGCGTGGGATCGCGTCATCCGCATCAACCTGACCGGCGCCTTCCTGATGGCGAAGGCGGCGATTCCCGCGATGGTGACGCGCGGCGGCGGCAGCATCATCCTGATCGCCTCGCAGCTCGGCCGCGTCGGCTCGCCGGGCCGGCCCGCGTACTGCGCGACCAAGGGCGCGCTCATCCAGCTCGCGAAGGTGCTCGCGGCCGATCACGCGGCGCACGGCATCCGCGCCAACACGCTGTCGCCCGGCGCCATCGAGACGCGGCGGATGCTCCAGCGCTGGACGACGATGGACGAGGCGCGCAAGGTCATGGCGCCGAAGCACCTGCTCGGCCGCCTCGGCCAGCCCGACGAGATCGCGCAGGCTGCGCTCTATCTCGCCAGCGATGCCTCGCGCTTCATGACCGGCGCCGATCTCCTGATCGACGGAGGATATACGGCCGTCTAGCGCGCGCGCCTCGGCGCTCCCGGCGCGTACACCTCCGGGTTCACCACGTTCAGGGGCCGCTGGCCGGTGAGGACACGCGCGATCTCCTCGCCGCAGCGCCGCGGTACGGCGGTCACCGCCGCCGTCGAGAAGTACGCGGCGTGCGGCGTGGCGATGACGTTGTCCAGCTTCAGCAGCCGATTCTCGGGCGCCACCGGCTCGCGCTCCCAGACGTCGAGCGCGGCGCCGGCCAGCCGCTTGTCCTCGAGCGCGCGCGCCAGCGCCCTTTCGTCCACGACCGGTCCGCGTGACGTGTTGATCAGGAGGGCCGTCGGCTTCATGCGCTCGAAGAACTTCTCGCCGATCAGGTGGCGCGTCTCGGCGTTCAGCAGCGTGTGCACCGAGACGTAGTCCGAGCGCTCGGCCAGCGCCTCCAGCGACACGCGCTCGACGCCGAGTGCCTCGAAGCGGCGCGCGTCGACGTACGGATCGCAGGCGATGACCGTCATCTCGAGCGCGGCCACGCGGCGGGCGAAGGCGCTGCCGATGTTGCCGAGGCCGACGATGCCGACCGTCTCGCCATGCAGTGACCCCGTGCGCGCGCCTGGAATGCCGCCCGCCCAGACCCCTGCGCGCACCTGACGATCGAGCTCGATGAGCTTCCGGTTCCACGCGAGCAACAGCGCGAGCGCATGATTGGCCACCTCGCGCACCCAGATGTCGGGGATGTTCACCACGATCACGCCGAGCTCGGTGGCCGCCGGCACGTCGATGACGTCGTACCCGACGCCCGTGCGCACCACCGTCTTCAGGCCCTCCAGCGAGCTCATGAGCCCGCGCGTCACCGGCGAGAATGAGACGACGAGGGCGTCGGCGTCGCGCATCCGCTCGATCATCTCGCGCTCGTCGCGCATGAACGGCAGCACCGTCGTCCGCGCCGGCACGTCGGCAAGGGCTGCCGCGCAGTCGGCGTAGTCGCGCTCCTTCTGACCCTGGACGACGTAGACGTGCGGAGGTTTGTCGGTCATAGTGGCTCAAGTCTACAGGAGGAACGCCATGTCGGATCTCGCGACCCTCGAGCAGCTCAACCGCGACTACATCAGCTCCGTCCAGGAGGGCGACGTCCCCCGGTTCGATCAGATCCTGGCCGAGGACTTCTACTGCAGCAATCCCGACGGCTCCCTCGTCGACCGCAAGGGTTTTCTCGCCCAGACGGCCAGGCCCGTCACGATCAAGAACCTCGAGGCGAAGGACGTCATGATCCGCATCCTGGGCGACGTGGCGATCATCCACGCCCGCACGACGTACACGCTGCCGGACGGCCGCGAGGGCGCCGGGCGCTACACGGACGGCTGGGCCAGGCGCGACGGCCGCTGGCTGGCCATCTTCGCGCACGTTACTCGCTGCTAGGCAACCTCAGCGCGATCAGCTCCTCGGTGATGTTCGCCCCGCCGACGGCGAACCGATGTGCTGCTTGCCGTTGATGAGGTAGGTCATCGGGGCGCCGGTGACGTTCGAGGGCAGCGGGATCTCGGCGAGGAGCTTGCCGGTCGTCTTGTCGAACGCGTAGAGCTTTGGCTCCACGTCGATGAGGTCGTGCACGCGCCGTCGCGGCGAGAACGGGGCCTGACGCCCTGGCCCGCGGTACCCCAGGTTCGCGACGAACAGCAGCGATTTCGTCGCCAGCGCAAAGCTTCGCGTCGGCCAGCCCAGCCGCTCCGGCACGTTCGCGAGCGCGAGCGCGGGGTGATTGCGCGGCCCGGTGCCCACGGGGGCGCGCCAGCGGTGCTCGCCGCGCGACATGTCGATGGCCACCACGCTGCCCCATGGCGGCTTGAACAGCGGCAGGCGGTTGGGTCCGGGCAGGACATCGAAGCGCCCGACGTAACGGGTCGGCGAGAAGCCGTCCGGAGGGGGGACGAGCCTGATGACGAACGGCAGGCGGTACGTGGTGACATAGTACGTCGCGGCTCGGGGTCCCACGCCGCGCCCGACCAGGTCGCGCCGCCGGCGATGCCGGGCATCAGGATGGTCCCACGCTCCGTCGGCGGCGTGTAGAGCGGCCCATGGTCGTACTTGCCGATGATCTCGAGCGCTTGCGACTTGAGCTCCGGCGTGAAGTCGATCAGGTCCGCTTCGCGGATTCCCTGGATCTCGAAAGCCGGAGGCTTCGTCGGGAACGGCTGCGTCGGCGCCGTTTTCTCGCCGGCCACGGCCGACTGCGGCACCGGACGATCCTCGATGGGCCAGAGCGGCGCGCCGGTCACGCGGTCGAAGGTGAAGACGAAGCCCTGCTTGGTGACCTGCGCGACGGCCTTGATGCTCTTGCCGTCGAGGGTGACGTCGATGAGATTCGGCGCCGCGGGCAGGTCGTAGTCCCAGACGCCGTGGCGGACGATCTGGTAGTGCCAGACGCGCTTGCCGGTGCGCGCCTCGACACAGACGAGCGTCTCGGCGAAGAGATTGTCGCCAGGGCGGTCGCCGCCGTCGTAGTCGTTGGCCGGCGTGCTGAACGGCAGGTACACGTAGCCCAGCTCTTCGTCCGCGCTCATCGGCGCCCACACGTTGGTGTTGCCGGTGACGCGCCAGGCGTCGCTCTCCCACGTCTCGTGTCCGACCTCACCGGGGGACGGCACCGCGCGGAACGTCCAGAGCTTCTGGCCCGTCCGGACGTCGAAGCCGCGCACGTCCCCGGGCGGCATCGCGGGCACGGCGGGAAAGTCCAGGATCGAGGAGCCGACCACGATCACGTCACGGACGATGACCGGCGGCGAGGTGTTCGTGTACAGCATGCGCGCCGGGACGGGACGGCCGAGCCCGTCGCTCAGGTCGACGCGTCCCCTGTCGCCGAAGGTCTCGATCCGGCATGCCGTGCGCGTACACGCCGGGGTCGTACACCCACTTCGTCTGGCCGGTGGCCGCGTCGATGGCGGCCACCTGGGACAGCGACGTGCTCGTGTAGAGGACGCCGCCGATCATGAGCGGAGTCGCCTCGTGCATCACGCTCGGATCGATCCCGGACTTCGCGGCCCGCAGCGCGTGGTCCGGCGAGGTCCAGCGCCAGGCGATCTCGAGGTCCTCGACGTTCGAGGCGTTGATCTGGTCGAGCGGCGAATACTTCGCGGCGGCGTAGGTGCCGGCGTAGGCGGGCCACTCGCCACGGCGACTGCGGCGACCCTCTTGCCAGCAGCGTGCATGGGCGTGGTTGCCGGCGGCGACGCTACTACGACGGGCGGCCGTTCACCAGAGGGGGGTCTCGCTCATGGTCGACACATGGGCCGCGATCACTCGCCAGCCGAGGTCGGGGAATCGCACCCACGTCTGGCTCTGCCGGCCGATCAGGTTCTTGCCGCGCACCTTGAACTCGAGATTCACGGTGGCGACGTCGCGCCCGAGCGTGAGGATCTCGAGGCGAAGGCGCTTCTCCTTGATGCCGGGCCCGGGCGGCCGGGCCACCCGGTGGGCGTGGATCTCGTCGAAGCCGTAGCCGTTCTCATGGAGCGCGTAGCGGATCGTGTGCGGGCTGTTCCAGAACGCCGCATCCAGCACCTGGACGTTCTTGTCGACCAGCGCCTGCTCGTAGCGCTCGAAGATCTCGCGCACCTCGGCCACGACCTCCGGCCGGTTCGGCGTCGTATCCATCATCGGCGAGCCGCCATCGCTCGCGCCACCGCCACGAGGGTGGCGTCGGTGCCGTGGCCGCCGATGACCGAGAGGCCGACGGGCAGACCGTCGACGAGTGCGCCCGGGATGCTCACCTGCGGCACGCCGGTCAACCCGCCGTGCGCCTCCATGGTGGTGATGCGCGCGCGCAGCGGCGTCAGCGTCGAGAGCGGCAGCCCCTTGCGCGGCGCGGGAAACGGCGTCGACGGCAGGCAGAGGATCGTGCTGGGTACCAGCAGCCACGTCAGACGCGCACGCGCTTCGATGCGCATCTGCTCGGCCCACTGGCGCTCGTTCTCGGAGATCATGGCGGCGAGCGCCAGCCCACGGGCCACGCTCCACTGCAGCCGCGGATTGTCGCGCTCGACCCATTCCTTGAACGTCAGCCACGCCTCCCACGGCTGGAGCGTGCGCTGCGCGCGGGCCCACACCGACAGCCCCGGCGGCGCCATCACGTCCTCGCGCACGTCCTTCACCAGCGTCGACAGCCGCCGCACCATCGGCTGGAGCGCCGCGCGCGTGTCCGCGTCGGCGAAGCCGAAGGCGTCGACGGCGATGATCAGCGAGCTCGGTAGCTCGCGCGGGATCGGCTCGCCGAGCAGGACTTCCGACACGCGCGCGAACGTGTCCGCGTCGCGCGCGAACCAACCGGTCGTGTCGGAGCTGGGCGCCTGCGGCATCATGCCGGTGACGTCGAGGCGACCGTGCGTGGGTCGGATGCCGTAAAGGCCGCAGAAGCTGGCCGGGACGCGGACCGAGCCGCCGGTGTCGGTGCCGAGCGCGGTGTCGCAAAGCTGCTGCGCGACGGCTGAGGCGGAGCCCGAGGACGAGCCGCCGGGGACATGCTGCGGCGCGAGCGGATTGAGCGGCGTGCCGTCGAACGGATTTTCGCCGAGGATGCCGAGCGACACCTCGTCGGTGATCGTCTTGCCGATCAGCGTGGCGCCGGCGTCGAGCAGGCGCTGCACCGCCCACGCGTGGCGCGTCGGCACCGCGTTCTGTCGCGCCCAGTCGGGATTGCCGCTGCCGGTTGGATGGCCGGCCACGTCGAAAAGATCCTTGGCCGCGAACGTCAGTCCGGCGAGCGGACCGCGCGGCGCGCCGTCGATGCGCACCGTGGACACGAACGGGCTGGTGGACTCGATCACGAGCGACGGTCGAGACGGACGCGGATGCCCGGCTCGGGACGCACGGTGACGTATGGCGCGGGGCTGATCCGCTGCCCGGGAACGAGCGACAGCCGGAAGCGCTGCGCGATGACGGCCACGACCAGGATTGCCTCCATCATCGCGAAGCCGTTGCCGATGCACTGACGCGGTCCCCCACCGAACGGAAAGTATGCGTAGCGGGGCAGCCGCTGCGCGAGATCGCCTTCCCAGCGCTCGGGTCGAAACGCCTCCGGCTCGTCGAACCACCGAGGGTCGCGGTGCACCACCCAGGTGGGGACGATGACGATGTCGCCCGCCCCGATCGCCTGACCCGCGACCTCCGTCGCTCTCACGGCCTGGCGTCCCAGCCCGTACGCGGGCGGGTAGAGGCGCATCGCCTCCGTGACGACGCGCTCGACGTACTTGAGCCGCGGCAGATCGCCCACGGTGGCGCGCCGATCGGCCAGCACCTCCCGCAGCTCCGCCGCGAGCCCCCGGTCGGCCTCCGGATGCTGCGCGAGCAGATACCACGTCCACGAGAGCGCCACCGCGGTCGTCTCGTGGCCCGCCATGAAGATCGTCATCACCTCGTCGCGTAGCTGCTGTGCGGTCATCCGCGCGCCGTCATCGGCGTCCTGCGCGTGCACGAGCATCGACAGCAAGTCTCCGCGGTCTTCCTGGCTGCGCTGGCGCTCGGCGATGATGCGATGGACGACCGCGTCGAGGCGCCGCACCGCGCGCCGCGATCGAATGTTTCGCGGCGTCGGCAGCCAGTACGGAATGAGCCGGAAGCTCTTCAGACGCGCGCCGAAGTCCTCCGCCAGCACCTTCGCCGCCTGGATCGCGTCGTGGGCGTCACCGGAGACGTCGGCGTCGAAGAGCGTCTTGGCCACGATGGCCTGGGTGAGCGCCATCATCTCGGCGTGCACGTCGATGGTGTCGCCGGGCTTCCAGCCGCCGACGTGGCGCTCGGCCAGCCGCGTCATGACGTCG
>Ga0114129_10005929_pt1 | contig 17292 bp, 13 predicted proteins | sample RhiMetdeltSRZDD1_FD_80071 | JGI IMG/M metagenome (GOLD analysis project Ga0114129, IMG submission 80071) | Populus rhizosphere microbial communities from Tennessee, USA - Rhizosphere MetaG P. deltoides SRZDD1 (version 2) (version 2) | ecosystem: Host-associated > Plants > Roots > Rhizosphere >... | reverse complement strand
TGTGTCAAAGTCGGGGTCGTCAGAATCGGTGGAGGTACGCGGGCTTGGTCAGGAATCGGCCTCTCCCGATCTACGGGTGCGAGTTCCGGTTGGGTACGTATAGCGGATGCGATCAGCGGCGTGACTTCTTGTATGGGTGACGCGGGCCGTCATCAACCACTGGATTGCGTCGCGCTGGAGTCGCTCGACACATGCGCGCGGAGACCGCGGATCTGGTAGTTCGGGAAGCACAGGACTCTCGGCCGCGACTCGCTCAGGTGTCGGCTTGATTGGCCAGCCGGAGGATTGCGTTGGCGAGGAGGTCGGTTCCGTTGCCTCAGGCGCGGGGGTTTGAGCACTCCTTGGGGGTGTGGCTGATTCCGTTGTTCTCTCCGTCGACGAAGATCATGCGGTGGGGCAGATCGCAGAGATTTCCTGGGCGTCGTGTCCGGCACCGGACATGGCCTGTGCGTAGTCCAGTCCGAGGTCGTCGGCGGTCCGGGCGATGAGCTTTTGCACCTGTTCGTCGAACGGCACAACGGCCGTTTGGCCATGCGATCGAGTGTGGTTTGCACTCCGTGACGGGCGGTGAGGTCGCGAACGACGTCGGCGAGGTGCTCTTCGGCGGCGCTCATCTGTTGGTCGACGGGGTTGCGCAGTTCGATTGTCAACGTTGCGGTGTCGGGGATGACATTGGTTTGTCCGGGTCCGAAGGTGATCTTGCCTACGGTCGCTCGGAGGGCGCCGTAGGTGCCGCTGTCGCACATCCGCCGAAGCTTGACGATGACTTCGGCCGCGATTAGCCCGGCGTCGTGCCGGTATTCGATTGGGGTGGTGCCGGCGTGCGCTGCTTCCCCACGGACGGTGAGGCGCTGCCAAGAGATTGATTGGACGCCGGTCACGAGGCCGACCTCGACGCCGGCGCCCGCGAGGATCGGGCCCTGTTCGATGTGACACTCGATGTAGGCGTGCGGGATCGGCCTTCGATGGTGGGCAGGCCCGTCGAAGCCGGTCCGGACGAGTTCGTCGGCGACCGTGTGCCCGTCGTCGTCGGTCAGGGCGTGGGCATCGTCCAGAGTGATCCGGCCGGCGGTGACGGCCGAGCCGAGCATGTCGGTGCCGAAGCGGACACCTTCTTCCTCGGTGAAGAATCCGACCTCGATGTCGCGGAGTGTCGTGACGTGGTTCTCGTTCAGGGTGCGGACGACTTCGATGGCGCCGAGGACGCCCAGCGTGCCGTCGAAAGCACCGCCGGTGGGGACGGTGTCGATGTGGGAGCCCATCAGCACGCAGGGCAGGGTGCGGTCGGTTCCGGGGCGGGTGGCGTATACGTTGCCGATCTGGTCGATGCGCACCTCCATTCCGGCCTTGGTCATCCATGAGATGACGAGGCGGCGCGCTTCGGCATCCTCGTCGCTCAAGGCGAGTCGCTTCATTCCTTCGAGGCCGGTGGCCTCGTCGCGGTAAGACCGATCTGTTTCAGCTGCATCAGGTCGGACCAGAGCCGGTCGCGGTTAACGCGCAGGACAGTGGACGGCGCGGACATGAGGTGAACTCCTTGGGGGCCAAGGCTTTGGGGACGGGGTGGTCAGAGCGTGACGGGGTTGGCGTCGAAGCCTTCGGTGCCGATCAGTACGACGGTCGACTCGGGGCCGAGACCGAGTTGGCTGCCGAGGTTCGCAGCCGTGATCGCGCGGATAGCGGCAAGTCCGGCGGCGGCACAGGGTCCGGAGCGAACGCCGGCCCGATGGAGGTCCCGGACGGCAGCCAGGGCCTCCGCGTCGGTGACGGCGGTGGCCGCGTCCAGGCCGGAGGACAGGTACGGCCAGGCCAGCTGTGACGGTGTGCCGCAGCTCAGGCCGGTCATGATCGTCTCGCTCGTCTTGACCGAGGTGATCCTTCCGGCGAGCAGCGACTTCGCGACGCACGAGGCCGTGGCCGGTTCGACGCTGATCACCCGCGGACCGGCGGAGGATGCCGACCGGTAGTGCTGTAGGACGGCTTGGGCGAGGGAACCGACGCCGACCGGCACGACAGTGTGGGTCGCTTGCTGGTGGGTGTCGTCATCGGCGATCTGGTCGTCTATCTCGGCCAGCATGGTGGTGTAGCCGTCGACGATCCAGCCGGGAATCTCTTTGTAGCCGTCCCAGCTGGTGTCTTGAATGAGCAGCGTGCCCAACTTGTTGGCGGTGGACTTGGCGGCGGTGACCACGACGTGGTCGTAAGGCTGGTCGACCTCGATCAGCTGGGCGCCTTCGCCGCGGATGCCGTCCAGTGCTGACTGGCTGACACCGCGGGGGGTGTAGATCCGGGCATCGATCCCGAGTAGGTGCGCCATCCGGGCGACGGCCCGGCCGTGGTTGCCGTCGGTGGCGGTCACCAAGGTGAGGGGCGGCTCGGAGGGCAGACGTTCCCGGAGCAGGTCCAGCGTCGCGCTGCCGGCGTTGACACCTAGCCGGGCGCTGAGGGCGCGGCAGATGGCCCAGGAGGCGCCGAGGATCTTGAATGCGGGTAGACCGAGCCGGTTCGACTCGTCCTTGATGAGCAGGCGGGTGAGTCCGAGGTCGGCGGCCAGGTCGGGTAGGTCGACGAGTGGGGTCGGCAGGTAGCCGGCAATGCTGCGGTGGAACAGGTACGGGCGGTGCGGGCTGGGCGCGGTGCGCCATTTGTGCCCGTCCGTGTTCAGGTACCAGGGGCGGCCGGCGCCAGCGGATCGAGGGTTACCAGGGTCGGTTGCCGCGGGGTTCATCGGCAGAACCGTTCGGCGACCGCGACGAGGGTCTGGGCGCAGGCCACGGTGCCGGACAGGCTGACCCACTCGAGGTCGCCGTGCGCGCCGTCACCGTTGGGCCCGAACAGCAAGGTGGGGATACCGGCGGCGGCGATGAGCGACGCGTCGGCCCAGTAGCTGACCCCCGCGACATCGACCGGATGACGGAGCACATCCGCGGCGGCCTCCCGGACGATGGTGACGAGCTCAGCACGCTCGTCGATCCTGAACGGCGGCCGAGCAAGGATGGTCCGGGTCCGCGTCATCAGCTCCGGGTCGGCCGTCTGGCAGCGCGCGAGCAGCTCGGCGATGTCGCGTTCAACGTCCTCGACCGACTCGCCCGGCAGCGTGCGGCGTTCGATGGTGAGCAGGCACCGGTCGGGGATGGTCGACTCCTCCCGGCCGCCGGCGATGAGGGAGCCATGCACGAAGCCGCGGCCTAAGCGGGGATGGGTACGCCCGCGGAGCGCGGTGTTCAGGTCCTCAAGTGCGACCAGAATGGGTCCAGTCTTGAGGATGGCGTCACGTCCCAGGTGGGGACGGGAGCCGTGCGCCGAGACCCCGATCACCTCGATCTCGGTCCACACGAAACCCCGGTGGGCGACCGCAACAACCAGCTCGGTCGGCTCGGTGACAATGGCTGCGTCGACGCTGACCCGGCCGAGGACCTCCTGCACGCCGAGGCTGGAGTGCTCCTCGTCGGAAACAGCCGCCACGACGACTCGTCCGGGCAGATCCAGCCGAGCGGCCTCGCGGCACGCGATCAGCGCTGCCGCGAGCCCAGCCTTCATGTCGTAGCCGCCGCGCCCGTACAGGCGGTCCCCATCGACGCGGGGTAGGAATGCGTTCTCCATTTGGCCGGGCCCGACGGTATCGGCGTGCCCGCACAGCAGCAAGGACTTCCCGCTGCTCGTCGGGCGCGACTCGACGATCACCGAGGGACGGCCAGGTGAGCCTTCCAGCCGGTGGGTGACCAGCCCGGTGTGGCTGGCCCAGTTCTCGATGAAGTCGGCGGCGGCGGTTTCTCCGGCCGCTCCGGCAACCAGGCTGGGGTTGACGGAGTCGATAGCGACGAGCGCCCGGAGGAGCTCTACAACGTCTCGGGCAGGAAAGACCGTTTCATCTACCGGCAACCCGTGGATGGCACTTGTCATGGGCCGAGCATCACTGAATCTGAGGATAAGTTCCAATGATCGGTGCTTATGATCCGATCATGAAAGCAAATGCCGGACCTGAGCTGCGTCACCTTCGGGCCTTGCGCGCTGTGGTTGAAGAGGGTTCGTTTGCGGGGGCAGCTGCTGTACTCGGCTGTTCGCAGCCAGCGGTTTCGCAGCAGATCGCCCAGCTGGAGATGCACCTTGGTGTTCCCGTCCTTCATCGCCGCCCACTGCGACCGACCGATGCGGGACGGGTCCTCTTGGCAGCCGGCAATGAGGTTGTCACCGTTCTGGCGGCCGCTCAAGCCGAGATTGCCGCCATCTCAGAGGGTGAGGCGGGCGAGGTTCGCGTCGGAGCGTTCGACTCCGCCTGTGCGCGGCTGCTCCCAACGGCGCTCCGCGACTTTCGGCAAACCTTCCCGGGCGGTCAGGTCGCCTTGGTCGAGTGCGAGACCGCTGAGGCGCACAGCCTGCTCTTGAGCGGTGAACTGGACATCGCGGTCACCTTCGACTACAACCGGTTCCCCGTGTCAGTGCCGAGGGGGCTAACGCGCAGTCCGGCCGTCGACGACCCGGTTCAGGTTGCGGTTCCGCTGTCTCATCGTTTTGCCGGGCAGGTCATCGACCTGGCCGAGCTCGCCGCCGAGCCATGGATCGAGACGCCGGTGACTGCCTCGCAACTAGATGCGCTTGCCGAGATCACTGGCCTCCCCGGCTTCCGCGCCAAGATGACCTTTCGCGGGGATGACTTTCGGACTGTCATCAACCTCGTGGCGGCAGGCCTGGGTATTGCCCTACTGCCTTCCCTAGTCCTCAGTGAGCTCCCACGTGGTGTGGCTAGGTGCGGGCTCCGTCACGTGCCGCTCCTTCGGCGGATTTACGTCGAACGTCCAGACAGCAAGCAGGTGACACGGGCGGTGGCTGGGCTGGAAGTCAGCCTGAGGCGTGTCCTCCTATCAGAGGGTCCCAACGGTTGAGGCATCCGTTATCGGCAAGCGCGGAGGCCTGGATTCCAGGCGTGCTACTACGCGCATCTTGTTGCGTGGATGCAATTTCGACACCGAGAGACGGGGCATGTGCCGGGGTGGCCCGTCACGGCACCCCAAGCTCGGCGTGCGCCGACACCCTCTGGCACGCCTCGCGGGGCGGTCGCCCACGTTGCACAGCTTGGTACGTCTGCCGCTAGTAGGCCTCCGCGCCGTTCTACGAAAAGAAGCAGGTTTCACCCAGCGCCCATAGGCGGTTTGGCTCGGAGCGTGCGCGAGATCGCGCAGCGAGTTCCTAAAGGCCCAAGGCCTTTCGCGGAACGGGCCCAGCCGGCTTCGCGCAGACCGTTGTGTTGAGCGACTGCTGCTTCGGCCGCCTCCCTGGCATATGCGTTTGCCGTCGATGGGCCCCTGCCATCGGGGAAGGTCTCGCTTGGCCGTTCAAACTCTGTCAAGAAAAGTTGGCCGTTGTGACCGCCAGTCAGGGCTAGAGGCCTTCGGGATTCCGACGGTGCTTGTCCACAGGTTCAGCGCATTCGTGACCAGTCCCCGCCATCTGTGAATAGATGACCTCCCTGAAACGGCCAGGCAAAGGAAAAGGGCAGTTGTTGAACGGACCAGCTCGATTTGGACACGCTGGCGATCGGTACTCCCCAACAGCAACCTCGCGCGAGACGTCCCGCGAACCATGAAGCCCGACCAGGAGACAGAGAACGTCAACCAGACGAGGGATGAGCATTGAGATGACTAAGTTGATCATGAACGGCACCACCGACGAGCGCCTGATGACGATCGGCGACCTTTCTGAGATGCTGGGGATCCCGATCGAAACGCTCTACGGCTGGCGTCACCGAGGCGAGGGGCCACAGGGGTATCGGGTGGGGCGACACGTTCGCTACAGACGATCAACTGTGGAGGCGTGGCTCGAAAGCCAGGCCGATCGAAGAGACATCTCTGGACACTGATCAATGGCGTACATCGAGCACCGCCGGCTAGAGCAGCGGGACAAGTCGGGACGCACCAAGTCGGTCGTCCGTTACAAGGTGCGCTACCGCGATGCGGCCGGCAAGCCGCACAGCGAGACAAAGCGGCGGCTCGTGGACGCGGAACGCCGAAAAGCTGAGATCGAGCTCGACGTCGGCAACGGACTATGGCGCGATCCCCGTCGCGGTGAGATCCGACTTGAGAAGTGGGCCGCCGACTGGATCCAGACCCGGCACGACCTCAGGCTGACCACCCGCACGCGACTCGAGATCACGCTGAAGGTGCAGGTGTTGCCCAGGTTCGGCAGCACCCCACTGGTCAGAATCACCAACGCTGCCGCACGCAGTTGGGTGGCCGAGATGCTCGCCGCCGGCCTCTCCCCCTCGACTATCCGCAAAGCCGTCTTCGCGCTTCGCCAATGTCTCGATGCCGCGATTGCTGACAACCGACTGGCGATCAACCCAGCGATCAGCGTGCCGCTGCCTTCGGAGCCACTTAAGCCGCCGCGATTCCTGTCCCAGTCGGAGGTGGAGCAGCTGGTCGACGCCATGCCCGACAAGTACAAAGCCATGGTGCTGGTTGGTGCCTACGCTGGTCTGCGCTGGGGTGAGGCGGCTGGCCTGACCAGGGCCAGCATCGACGTCCTGCGGTCCCGCATCACAGTCGCCAGCACAGCCGTTGAGGTGCGCGGTCACGTGACCCTCGGTAACGAGCCGAAGACTTCCCGCTCCGAGCGCACCGTTCCGGTGGCCCGGTCGGTGATGCGTCGACTGGAGGAGCACCTCGCGAACTTCGTTGGTCCGCAGTCCGACGCGTTGGTCTTCACGGCCCCGCGGGGCGGTCCACTGGCCCGCAGCCTGTTCAGTCGCCGCGTCTGGCAGCCGGCCGTCATCCGTGCTGGGATCCCCAGCATCACATTCCACGGCCTGCGGCACAGCTTTGTGGCGATCCTGGTAGCCGCTGGCTGCAACGTCCGGGAGGTCTCGGAATGGGCCGGCCACAACAGCGTCGCGTTCACGCTGACCCGCTACGGCGGCCTCTTCGAGGATGGTTCGGAGTCGGCGGTGGACCGTCTGGACACGCTGCTGGGCGGCGGCTCGAAGGACTCAGACAACGTACTTCAGATGGACACGCGGAAACTGAGGTGAGTCCTGAAAGAGTCCCCGAGCCGATTCTTACGGCTAGGCCGGATCGACATAAGCACTCCGAAGAAGCATTTAGGCTAGTCAGAAGCACCTTGCGAGGGTGGGCCTAAGTGGACTTGAACCACTGACCTCTGCCTTATCAGGGCAGCGCTCTAACCGACTGAGCTATAGGCCCGCACTCTTGCCGGAATACACCCACGTGGGCGCAAACCGAAAGGCTAGCTGATCCGCAGCGACGGCCTCAAATCTGTCCCGCGTACGCCGCAAAGGGATCCGACGCCTCGCAGCGTACCCCTCAGCGATGCGGACATCGCCCTACTCCGCACACATTCCTTACGCGATGCATCCGCCGCAACGCGTGCATCGCGATAGCAACGAACGTGCGCGTTCGTTGCAGCGGCCCGCGGCGTCAAACAGCAGGCGGCTGAGGCCGCGTCAGTCTTCGGCGAGGGTGATCTCCAGACCACCGAGCATGGTGGCGGCCAGGTTGTACAGGAACGAGCCGAGCGTTGCGAGCGCAGTGAAGATCACCACATCCACGCAGGCGATCAGCGCTGTGACACCCATCACCTTCTGAGTGTTGATGTACTCCTGGATCCGGAACGGCGTGGTGTCCCCCGGCGTCGAGACGACGCTGCGGACGATCTCGTTGAGCGAGTCAAAGAGCTGGGAGGTGCTCAGCACCGTCCAGATCGAGTAGACCGCAGCAACCAGCATGATCCCGGCAGCGATCGAGAATAGGAAGGACGTCTTCATCACCGACCACGGGTCCAACCGCGACAGTCGGAGACGCGCATTCCGGGTTCGTCGAGCAACGCCAACCTTGGGCTTTGCGGCGGGATGAGCCTCCAGAGCGGCGGTCTCCGGAACGACCGCGATGGCTGGGTTGGTCTGCGTCGCAGCGTCTTTGAGCGCTTGGACAGGCGCTGGCATCGGGAACGGCCCTGGTGCCCCCGGCGGCGGTGCAGGGGGTGCCGGCATCCGCGCTTGCGGCCCGGGAACCGGAGGAGCCTGAGTGGTGGGACGGGTGCCACCCGGGACGGATGGCGTACGCCCGCTGGTGTCATCGGTGCGGGCCGGCGGTTGCGGCATGCCCGGCTGTGCTGCCGGCGCTTGCGGACGGGCCTGTGTCGTAGCTGCTGCGGTCAGGCCCGCGGCTGCCCCTATTCCAGGGCCGCCTGGCGGCGCAGGCTGGGCTCCGGTCCGCGGTTGCGCTGGCGTATGAGCCTGCGGTGCATTCCCACCCATCGCCGCCGTGGCTGCACCGGTTGGTGGTGGTGGCGGAGGTGTCGCAGTTGGAGTCTGCTGCTGTGCCGGAGCGGCAGTCGGAATCTGCTGAACGGCCGCAGCAGCGGAGTCTTCCTCAGGCTCCCCAGCCTTCTTCCCGAACCCTAGCCGCGCGAACAGTGACTGCTTAGGCTGCGGTGGCGGCGGCGGATCCCAAACAGGTACGGCACTCTGAGTTGGCGGACGCTCAGTCGGGGCGCTGGGGGCCACCGGGCTGCTTGGCGTCTCGGCACGAGGCTGATCTTGAGTGGTGGCCTTCGCCGACGGGTCGTCGGCCTGCGTCGGCGGGTCGGCGGGCTTGGGCTGGGGTCCCGGCCGGGTCGGCGGCGGCTGCTGCTTCGCCTGCGGCGATGCGCCGCTTACAGGCGTCACTGGCCGTGGACCGGCGGTCGGTGGAGGGCGAACGGCAGTTCCAGGAGATTGTGTTCCGGCGCTCCCGCGTCCGGCTGCTGCAGCGCCCGTACGGGCGGCCGCCAGCCGGTCTTCGGGCGAGTCCTTGCTCTGGCCGTTCGGGCTCTTGTGCTCTTGGTCTGAGGGCTTCGCACTGGGATCCTTACCAGGCTCGCCAGCTGGCTTCCGGTCGTGCGGGCCGGTCGCCCTAACCTGAGGCGCCCCGCCCTGAGGCGCCCTGTCCTTGGGCGCCCCCTCCTGCGGTGACCTTTCCTGAGGCGCCCTGTCCTGCGGAGACCTCTCCTGAGGAGACTTCTCCCGGGGACCTTCAGTCCGCTCTTGAGGTGACTTACCTTGCGGGGCTTGAGGACCAGCCGCAGGGCTCTGAGAACCGTTGCTCTTGGATTGGTCCTGTGGGCCGCGTGTGTCCGCCTTCTCCTGAACACCTTGACGCGGTTGCGGGCCCGCCTCTTTTTGACGGTCCTGCACTGCCGTCTCGGCGCGGTTCGGGGAAGTAGGACCTTTCGGCGCCTGGGCGGATGGCTGGTCCGCGTTGCCTCTACTCACCGTCATCCTCCTGGACCCCCGGATCTTCGGTTACCCCGTGCGGGGTCACGGGTGACCCTTCTGCTTCCGAACCGAGCGAGGAATTCTCCTCAGCCACGCTAGCGGTCGAACTCGAATCATCACCTGCAGCAGTCTCGCCTGCAAGTCGTACCGCTTCTGCAGTTGTCTCAGGATTGAGGGCAATTACGACAACCGAGTCGCTGTCTCCTACCCCGACAAACCTGACTCCCATCGTGTCACGCCCCTTGACCGGAACCTCGGCGACAGCGCTGCGAGTGATCTGACCGCTTGCTTTGATGGCGATGACCTCATCATTGTCGGTCACCACCAGCCCTCCGACTAACGAACCGCGATCCTCGTTGAGTTTCATTGCCTTGATTCCCAGGCCGCCACGGCCCTGCTGACGGTACTCATCGACATGGGTCCGCTTCGCGAACCCACCATCGGTCACGGTAAACACAAAGTGCTCATCATCCACAGAGCCCGCTCGGATGACGGACATCGACAAGAGCTCATCCCCAGGGCGGAATTTCATTCCCGTGACTCCCGACGTTGCCCGGCCCATCGGCCGTAGCTCGGAGTCGTTGGCGGGGAAGCGGATCGACAGACCCTTCCGAGAGATCAACAAGACCTCGTCATCAGGGCCGCAAAGTTCGGCGCCGATCAGCTCGTCGTCCTCGTCGCGGAAGTTGACCGCGATGATCCCAGCCTGCCTGGGCGAGTCGTACGCGGTCAGCGCTGTCTTTTTCACCAGGCCCCGCTTAGTGGCCAACAGCAAATAGGGCGCCGCTGTGTAGTCACGGATGGCCAATACCTGCGCGATTTCCTCGTCGGGCAAGAACGACAGCAATCCCGCGACATGTCCGCCCTTCGCATCTCGGCCGGCCTCGGGCAGCTGCCAGACCTTGGCTCGATACACCCGACCCTTGTTGGTGAAGAACAAGATCCAGTGATGGTTGGTGGTGGCGAACAGATGCTCCACCTCATCGTCGGAGCGCAGCGTCGCCCCGCGTACGCCCTTGCCGCCGCGCCTTTGTACTCGGTAGAGGTCAGTGTTCGTGCGCTTCGCGTAGCCGCCGCGGGTGATCGTGACGACCACCTCTGAGTCCGGAATCAGGTCCTCGTTGGAAAGATCACCATCAGCGCCGATGATCTCGGTCCGCCGCTCGTCGCCGTACTTCTCGACGATCTCCGCCAACTCTTCGCTGATGATATTTCGTTGCCGCTCCGGCTTGGCCAGGATGTCGATCAGGTCAGCGATGATCCGCTCGTATTCTGCCAGCTGATCAATGATCCGCTGCCGCTCCAAAGCCGCCAGCCTGCGCAGCTGCATGTCCAAGATCGCATTGGCCTGAAGATCATCGATCTCCAGCAGTGTCTTGAGTCCCTCCCGGGCCTCGTCGGTGTTCGGGCTACGCCGGATCAGCGCGATCACCGCGTCCAGCTGGTCCAGCGCGAGGACCAGGCCGCGATAGACGTGGGCGCGAGCCTGCGCGTCGTCCAGCCGGTGCTGGGTACGCCGTTGGATGACCTCGATCTGGTGAGCGATCCAGTAAGAGATGAACTGGTCCAGCCGCAGCGTACGCGGCACATCGTCGACCAGGGCCAGCATGTTGCAGCCGAAGGTCTCCTGTAACTGGGTGTGCTTGTAGAGGTTGTTCAACACCACCCGCGGTTGTGCGTCGCGCTTCAGCACGATCACCAGTCGCTGTCCGGTACGCGCTGAAGAGTCGTCACGGATGTCGGCTATGCCGTTGATCTTGCCAGTGGTCACCAGTTCGGCGATCTTGAGCGCCAAGTTGTCGGGATTGACCATGTGCGGCAACTCGGTGACCACAAGCAGGGTCCGGCCGGCCTTGTCCTCCTCGATGTCGAGGACAGCTCGCATGATCACCGAACCGCGGCCGGTCCGGTACGCGTCGTCGATGCCACGGCGACCGACGATCAGTGCACCATTCGGGAAGTCAGGACCCTGGATACGCGCAATCGCCTCCTCCAGCAGCTCTTCCGCTGGAGCATCTGGGTTCTCCAGCGACCACTGCACCGCTGAGGCGACCTCACGCAGGTTGTGGGTCGGAATGTTGGTCGCCATGCCGACGGCAATGCCGGTGGAACCGTTGACCAGCAGGTTCGGGAAGCGACTCGGCAGGACGACCGGCTCTTGCTCCTTGCCGTCGTAGTTGGGCTTGAAATCAACCGCGTTCTCGGTGATGTCGCGCACCATCTCCATGGCGAGTGGCGCCATCCGGCACTCCGTGTAGCGCATGGCGGCGGCCTTGTCATTGCCCGGGGAGCCGAAGTTTCCCTGCCCGGCGACCAGCGGATACCGCATGACCCACGGCTGCGCGAGCCGGGCCAGGGTGTCGTAGATCGCGGTGTCGCCGTGCGGGTGATATTGACCCATAACGTCGCCGACCACACGGGCGCACTTGTTCCAACCCCTGTCCGGCCGGTAGCCGCCGTCGTACATGGCATAGAGGATTCGGCGATGCACCGGCTTGAGCCCGTCGCGGACCTCCGGCAGCGCACGTCCCACGATCACGCTCATGGCGTAATCGAGGTAGGACTTCTGGATCTCGTCCTGCAGATCGACCGGCTCGCGCCGGTCCGTGATCGGCTCCAGAGGGATGTCACTCATGAACTAGCGGTTCTCCTCTTTGTCCTGTTCGCTCGCGCCAGACCCTCGGGAACGAAGCTTCTCCATACTCACAGCAGAGTTCTGAGAAGTCGCTGAGTTAGATATCAAGGAAGCGGACGTCCTTGGCGTTGCGTTGGATGAAGATCCGACGCTGTTCGACGTCCTCACCCATCAAGATCGAGAACATCTCGTCGGCTTGGGCCGCGTCGTCGAGGGTCACCTGCAGCAGGATGCGGTTGTTCGGATCCATGGTGGTATCCCACAACTGATCAGGGTTCATCTCACCCAGTCCCTTGTAGCGCTGGATCGCGTTCTCCTTCGGCAGCCGTTTGCCTTCCTCGGCTCCGACTCGGAGCAGCGCGTCCCGCTCGGCATCGGTGTAGGCCAGCTCGTGCGGCGCGTTGCTCCAACCGATCCGGAATAGCGGCGGTTGGGCGAGAAACACGTGCCCGGCCTCGATCAGGGGCCTCATAAAGCGGAACATCAACGTCAAAAGCAGCGTACGGATGTGCGCGCCGTCCACGTCGGCATCGGCCATCAAGATGATCTTGTGGTAGCGCAGCTTGGCGATGTCGAAGTCCTCGTGAACGCCGGTTCCGAGTGCCGAGATGATCGCCTGCACCTCAGTGTTCTGCAGGATCCGATCAATCCGCGCCTTCTCAACATTGAGGATCTTGCCGCGAATCGGCAAGATCGCCTGGATTCTCGGATCGCGACCGCCCTTCGCCGAGCCGCCGGCCGAATCGCCCTCCACGATGAAGACCTCGCACTCATCGGGGTCGGTCGACTGGCAGTCGGCCAACTTCCCGGGGAGCCCACTGCGCCCCAACAATCCTTTACGATCACGCGCCGCATCCCGGGCCTTCCGCGCCGCCATCCGTGCGATAGCTGCCGCCTGACCCTTCCGGATGATCAACCTCCCCTCACCGGGGTTCTGCTCGAACCAATCACCGAGCTTGGAATTGACCACCTGCTGGACGAATGAGCGAGCCTCGGTGTTGCCGAGCTTGGTCTTGGTCTGGCCCTCGAACTGCGGTTCGGCGAGCTTGATCGAGATGATCGCGGTCAAGCCTTCGCGAATGTCGTCGCCGGAAAGCCGATCTTCCGGTTTCTTGATCAATCCCCAGTTTTCACCCCACTTGTTGGCTGTGTTGGTCAACGCGGCCCGGAAGCCCTCTTCGTGGGTGCCACCCTCATGAGTGTTGATCGTGTTCGCGAAGGTGTGCACCGACTCGGTGTAGGAGTGGTTCCATTGCATGGCGACCTCGAGGCTCATGCCCCGATCCGGTCGGTCCGCCTCGACCGCGATCACCGAGGAATGCACTGGCTCCTTGCTGCCGGTCAGGTAGCGGACGTAGTCGATCAAGCCCTCGTCGTAGCGGAAGGTGTCGGTGTACGCGTTCCCATCCTCGTCTTTGTGATCGGGTCGCTCGTCCACGATGGTGATCGTCAATCCCTTGTTGAGGAAGGCCATCTCGCGGAACCGAGCCGCAAGGGTGTCGTAGGAATAGTTCGTGGTCTCGAAGATGTCGGTGCTGGCGTAGAAGGTGACAGTCGTTCCGGTCTCCTGGCTCGGCTCCAACCGCTCCAGCGGCCCGTCCGGCTCTCCGTAGGTGAAGGTCTGGGTCCACCGGTAGTCGTCGCGCTTGACCTCAACGACCAGCTGGGACGACAGCGCATTAACCACCGAGACGCCCACGCCATGCAGACCGCCGGAGACCTTATAGCCGCCATCACCGAACTTGGCGCCCGCGTGCAGCACAGTGAGCGCCAAGGTGACAGCTGGGATCTTCTCCCTCGGATGCTCCTTGACAGGGATGCCACGCCCGTTGTCGACGACCTGGATTCCGCCCTCCGGCAGAATGCGGACGAGGATCGTGTCGCAGAAGCCCGCCAGAGCCTCATCGACCGCGTTGTCCACGACCTCGTAGACCAAGTGGTGCAGGCCACGCTCGCCCGTTGAGCCGATGTACATGCCGGGTCGCTTGCGTACCGCATCCAATCCCTCGAGGACGGTAATCGACTCCGAGTCATAGGCGCCCGGCTCAATGTGGTTGATGACATCGCTGGCGGTCAGATGCGACCTGGAGTTGACGGCAACGCTGTCCACGGCGACGTTGTCCATAGTGACGTTGTCAGGGTGGGTTGGGTTGCGGTCGTCGGGCTGGTCAAACTGCTGCACCGGCGCGGGGCTCCTGTCAGACGTGCGCCGCCCGAGCCTCACCTCGTGAATAGGTGACGCAGGCGGCACGCCAAAGTTGTTGTTCGCTTGATTCTTGATGGTCACGTTGACAGATACGGTGTCTTTTAGATCGCCTTTCTGGGCTGCCAAACGAAGCACTCGACCGGTCCATGTGACCTCATCAAGTTTAGCGCGCTGGCGTGCGTGACGTGGGCTGACGGCGGACCTCGGACAACACAAAATGCGCCTGGAAGGGTCTAGGTGGCCAGTCTGCGGCTGTAGGAGGGAGCCGAGGAACCCCTGTACAGGCCCACTTGTCCTGATGGCCTGTACAGGCTTTCTGCGGGGCCACTCGTCGCGCCCTCACCGCATCAATTCGCCACCCAGGACACTTACACTGAGCCGGTGCAGACGGCACCGACTGAGGCCAATCAGCTCGCTGCGGGGCTTGAATCCGACACTGGCCATCCCGCGTGGTGGCCGCCTGCCGGTCGGAGCAGGACTCTGAGCTCGGTCCAAAACACCCGAGCATCCTAAGGTCGGGCTGGTTCGTCAGCCATAAGTGTCACGCGGACCGCGACCATCGCGGACCGAGCGTCGGCCCTTCTTCCAGGACGGAGCGTCCGGACCAAGGACTGTGATCCGGGTAACCGTGCCGTCGCCCAGTTGGTCATTCAGCATGGCAACCAGCTGAGGTGCCAGGTACCTCAGCTGCACCGACCACGCCGTGGAGTCGGTGCGAACGGTCAACACGGTGTCCGCGTACGCCTCGGGATGGGAGTGTGCGGCGTTGGTCGCGCCGACCAGTAACCCCCAACGGGCGAGCAGCGTGCGCACATTGATCTCGGTCGTCCACCCCTTGGTTTCCACCAGTCGCTCGACCGCATCGGCGAGCAGCTTGGGATCGCGATCGTCGGCTCGAGCACCGGAAATCTGAGGCCCGACATGTCGGGCCGATCCTGACCGCCGCCGCCTTCGTACCTGCGCGCCGAGAGACCGCGCAACATTCTGGGCGAGTTCGAGACCGCTCGGATCATGCTTTGGCTGCTCATTCGGTGCGCCCTCGGGACCCTGCTCATCAGGCAGCGGGCGTCCCTCAGTCATCCAGCGTCACATCCCCGCCGGCCACACGGAACCGCTGCCCTGCCAGCAGTTCCGGGACGTCAGCGCCAACGGCGGCAGTGACCAGCACCTGCTCAGCGACTCGTACCCCAGAGGCCAGGCGCTCCCGGCGAATTGAATCGAGTTCGGCAAATACGTCATCGAGCACCAGCACGGGTTCTACCCCATCGGCTCGGAGCAGGTGAAAGCTGCCAAGTCTGAGAGCGAGGGCAAAAGACCACGACTCACCGTGGCTGGCATAGCCTTTGGCTGGCAGCATGCCCAAGGAGAGCGCGATGTCATCACGATGAGGCCCGACGAGCGAGACGCCACGCTGAATCTCCTCGGCCCGGCGCTCCGCCATTGCCGACTCGAGCGCCGCACGGAGATCCGCTCGGGCAGTGCCATGCTCGACCTGGCGAGGAACGTCGAGATCCGCCGAGGCTCGATACTCCGCGATGGCGTCGTTATTGGTCGGAGCGATATCGGCGTACGCCTTGCTGATGTGAGGAGCCAGGTCGTCAAGGGTCGTCAGCCGCGCCTCCAGCAACTCACCGCCGGCCCGGGCCAAGTGGCTATCCCACACATCGAGCGTCGCCTCGGTATCGGTCGGCGGCGGGCCGCCGCGGAGCCGGCCACTGAGGGATTTGAGCAGCGTATTGCGCTGCCGCAGTACGCGTTCGTAGTCACCGCGTACGCCGGCCAGCCGCGGCCAGCGTGCGACGAGGAGCTCGTCGAGGAAGTGTCGTCGTTCGCTGGGATCGCCCTTGACGATCGCGATGTCTACCGGCGAGAACACCACCGTACGCAGCACGCCGATGATCTCGCGGGCGTGCCGAAGCGGGGAACGGTTGAGTCGGGCCCGATTGGCCTTCCCAGGATTTATCTCGAGCTCAAGCGTCAAGCGGCGCGAGTCATTGAGTCCCGCGACGACGCCCGCTCGTACTACGGCGCTGGTAGCGCCTGACCGCACCAACGGCACCTCTGAGGCGACACGATGCGAATTCATGGTCGCGAGATACTCGACGGCCTCGACGAGGTTCGTTTTGCCTTGCCCGTTGGACCCGACGAAGGTCGTCACGCCGGCTTCGAGGGGCACGTCGACCGACGCGTACGACCGAAAATCGGTCAGCTGCAGGTGGTCGACATACATGCCTCGAAGCCTAACTGTCAGCTCCCCCACTGACTTGGACTCGTGCTGAGCTCACGGCGGTGCGCAGGTGCATGCTCATCGACAACCTGCCAAGCTAGCGTGGCGGCGACGATTCTGGCGAGAGAGAGGACACCTCATGACGACCAAGAGTGACTTCACCGAAGAAGAATGGGTCCGCGTTCGGCGGGCGCCATTCGTGGCTGGGATGGCGATCTCCATGGCCGATCCCGGGGGTCCGATTGAACTCACCAAGGAGACGTCGGCATCGTTGAAGTCCGCGACGAATCCGCCGAGCCGCGAGCAACTACTCGCCGAGATCGCCTTGGACATTCAGGCGATGACCCAACAAAGACAGAACCCGCTCACCGACTTCAAACCGACGCAGGGCTCCGATCCACGTCAACAGATGGTCGAAGAGCTCGGCGCCGTAACTGCCATCGTGAGTTCAAAGGCGACCGCCGAGGAGACTGTTGCGTTCAAGCAATGGCTGCTCACCACCGCCCAGGCTGCAGCGGACGCCGCTAAGGAAGGCGGCTTCCTGGGCATCGGCGCTGTACAGGTCAGTGAAGGCGAGAAAAGCATGCTGGAGCAACTGCGCGCAGCAATTGGCGAATAAAACGCCGACACCCTACCGCCGGTATTTGCGCAGGCTCAGCTGCTCGGAGCGCCGACCTTGTCCGCTTTCTCGCCTCCCGCCTCGAGCTCGCTGCCGGCGGGAAGCTCTTGGTGGCCACCGAACTGCTGTCGCATGGCCGAAAGCACCTGATTGGCGAAGTGGTCCGCGTCACGGGAGGCGAAGCGCTCGAACAGCGAGGCTGCGAGCACCGGCGCCGGTACGCCGATATCGACAGCGGCTTTCACCGTCCAGCGACCCTCGCCCGAATCCGACACTCGGCCGGCCAGGCCACCGAGGCTGGGGTTGGCCTGCAACGCGGCAGCCGTTAGATCGAGCA
>Ga0114129_10005928_pt1 | contig 17292 bp, 16 predicted proteins | sample RhiMetdeltSRZDD1_FD_80071 | JGI IMG/M metagenome (GOLD analysis project Ga0114129, IMG submission 80071) | Populus rhizosphere microbial communities from Tennessee, USA - Rhizosphere MetaG P. deltoides SRZDD1 (version 2) (version 2) | ecosystem: Host-associated > Plants > Roots > Rhizosphere >... | reverse complement strand
GATGGAACGTTCGTTTAACGAACGACCTGCTAGACCCACACGTGAAGCTCCGGTCGGAAGCGTGAAATGGAGGCACCGGAATGATCGATGTGAGGAAGATGCTGCACGTTGCCCGGCTTGCGGTGGTCTTGGCCGCGGCTTTGGCGATCTCAGCCTGTGCCAGAACGGCGGAGGACGCGCAAGCAAATGCGGCGGGACAGGCGACGCCTGGCAGCCAGCAGGACTTCGTGGTCAATGTGGGCGACCGCGTATTTTTCGAAACCGATTCGTCCGAACTGACGCCGCAGTCGCGCGCGACTCTCGACAAGCAAGCGCAGTGGCTCACCAATTACAGTCAGTATTCGCAGTTCACAATTGAAGGCCATGCCGACGAACGCGGCACGCGCGAGTACAACATCGCGCTCGGCGCGCGTCGCGCACAGGCGGTGCGCGACTATCTGATCTCGCGTGGCATCCAGGGTCATCGCATGCGCACAATTTCGTACGGCAAAGAGCGGCCGGTTGCGGTCTGCAACGACATCTCCTGCTGGTCACAGAACCGCCGCGCTGTCACCGTGCTCGGAGTGAGTTCGTAACGAAACCGGTCATTTCCGGGAACGGCCGGCAGGGCCGGACCCGGAATCCATACGTTGCAGCATGCTATGGATTCCGGGTTCGCTCGATGGCTCGCGCCCCGGAATGACGTACGCAGTCACAATTTCGACGCAGCGCAGCCTATGGTATCCTGATTGGGAAAACGGCCGCTGCCGGCCAGATCTGCCATGACCCGTACACGATCATTACCCCGAACAGCGGCACTTGCCGCAATGTCCGCATTGCTTCTGACCAGTTCCGCGCTGGCGCAACAACGTGGATCCGGAAATTTTCTGGACGATCTCTTCAACCGCGGCGAGCCGCAATCGCGCCAGGCGGCGCCGGCCGCAGGGGCCGCCGATGCCGGCGATCTTTCGGTCCGGCTCGACCGGATGGAAAGTGCACTGCGCCAGCTCACGGGCACCATCGAGCAGCTCCAGTATCGCAGTCAGCAACTCGAGATGCAGCTGAAGCGTATGCAGGACGATCAATTGGGATCACGCGGAACTCCACCGCCGGCACAGGCAGGCCCAATGGGGCCGGGAAATGCGCCGCCGGCGCCTGGTCGCCGGTCGGATGTATTCGACCCCGCGCAGCAGCCGAACACACCAGGGGCGCCACGCCCGCTCGGCAATGAAGCAGTGATCGCCGCGCCCGAGCGGATGCAAGATAGCGGGACACCGGTTGGTGCTCCCGGCGGCCGTGCTGCCGGTGCGCCGCTCGATCTCTCGACGCTGTCTGGCAACAATCCGACGCCGCCGCAAGCTGTTGCGCCACCCGCCGCGGTTGCTTCCGCGGCTCCAACGCCGGTGCCGACATCGCCACCCGCACAGGTCCGCCCGGCCGTGCCATCCGCTGGCAGCGGCCAGCGACTTGCGACCCTGCCACCCTCCGCTTCGCCGCAAGACGAATACGACATGGCCTATGGTTATGTTCTGCATAAGGACTATTCACTGGCCGAACAGTCCTTTCGCGACTACCTCAAAAAATATCCGAACGAACGCCTGGTGCCGGAGGCACACTACTGGCTCGGCGAAAGCCTGTTTCAGCAACAGCGCTATCGCGACGCCGCAGAATCCTTCCTCGGGGTGTCAACCAAGTTCGAACGTTCCTCGAAGGCTCCTGATGCCTTGCTGCGCCTTGGCCAGTCTCTTGCCGCGATGAATCAGAAGGAAGCGGCTTGCGCCACTTTGGCCGAGGTGGGGCGGAAATATCCACGCGCCTCCGCCAATGTGAAACGCGGCGTTGAGCAGGAGCAGAAGCGCGCGCACTGCTAGGATATGATCGCAAAGGCCAACCCGCCCGCACTTTATTGGGCGGGAACGCGGCTTTGGTGACGGTGCATGCCGGCGCAGAAATCATTACCCATCTCGGCGTCGGAAGCGAAGACGCTGTTTTCCGGTCTGCAAGCAATTCCCGTCATCGTGCTGGCGGTGTCGGGCGGGCCGGACTCGACCGCCCTTATGCTGCTTGCCGCGCGCTGGCGCGATTCCCTTAAGACAAAGCCGAAGCCGAAGCTCGTTGCCGTGACGGTCGATCATGGCTTGCGCAAGGAATCCAGACGCGAGGCGGCCACAGTCGCTCATCTCGCGCGCAAGCTGAAGGTTGACCATCGCACCTTACGCTGGAGCGGGCGCAAGCCACCGACCGGATTGCAGGAGGCTGCACGCCTCGCGCGCTATCGATTGCTGCATGACGCGGCGCGTAAAGCAGGAGCGACGCACATCGTTACCGCGCATACACTCGACGATCAGGCCGAAACAGTGCTCATCCGCATGAGCCGCGGTAGCGGCCTCACTGGGCTGGGCGCGATGCAGAAGGTCTCCATCGTTCCGGGATGCGATCACGGAAAAACGGCGAACGGGGAGGAGATCAATCTGGCGCGCCCGCTACTTGATGTTCCAAAGTCACGGCTGATCGCGACCTTGCGTGCCGCAAAGATCGGCTACGCTGACGATCCCACAAACCGGGATCCGCGTTTTACCCGCGCACGATTGCGCGTTCTGATGGGCGCGTTGGCTGAGGAGGGGCTCGATCCTCATCGACTCGCGCTACTCGCGCACCGAATCAGACGAGCGGACAGAGCAATCGAGGCAGCCGTGGATCGCGCCATGGGCGATGTTGCTGTTGAATTGCGACCTTCGGATGCACTGGCCTTTGAGGCGAGGCGTTTTGTCGACCTGCCAGGCGAGATCGCCTTGCGTGTGCTCGGCCGCGCGCTGGCGATGACAGGCGACGAGGGTCCCGTGGAGCTCGGCAAACTCGAGGCGCTTAAATCGGCCCTTGATTGCGCCGAAACTGCTGGCAATCGGCGCTTTCGGCGGACGCTGGCTGGCGCCGTAGTAACGCTGACCGATCGTCAACTGACAGTTGAAAGGGCTCCGCCGCGCAGTCGCAAGCTCTTAACCAAGCGCGGACACGGTGCAGCGCGGGGCCGAGACGCGCTAGAATATTAAGATTCTGGGCCTTTTCTTGGGGACCTGTGCTGCTTACATTGTGAACTTGGGGCCGACGTGAAGTCGCCACGAACCGGATGCATTGGTTAGACGGCCGCGGGCTGGCGCGGCGGGTCAGGACACCTGATGAACGCTAATCTTCGCAATTTTGCCCTCTGGGTGATCATCGTCCTGCTGCTATTGGCGCTGTTCACGCTTTTCCAGAACCCGGGTCAGCGCACGACGGCGCAAGACATCTCGTTCTCGCAGTTGCTGTCCGAGGTCGATCAGGGCCGGGTGCGAGACGTGGTCATCCAGGGCCCTGAAATTCATGGCACTTTCGCCAACGGGACCAGCTTCCAGACCTATGCGCCCAATGATCCTGGTCTGGTGCAGAAACTTTACTCCAAGGGTGTCACGATCACCGCGCGGCCGCCGCAGGACAACGTTCCGTGGTTTGTCTCGCTGCTGGTGTCGTGGCTGCCGTTCATCGCCTTGATCGGCGTATGGATTTTCCTCTCCCGCCAGATGCAAGGCGCCGGTGGGAAGGCGCTCGGATTTGGCAAATCGCGCGCGAAGCTTCTGGCCGAGGCGCATGGTCGTGTCACCTTCGAGGATGTCGCGGGGGTCGACGAAGCCAAGCAGGATTTGCAGGAAATCGTCGAGTTCCTGCGCGACCCCGGCAAATTCCAGCGCCTCGGCGGCCGCATTCCCCGCGGTGTGCTGCTGGTCGGTCCGCCGGGGACGGGCAAGACACTGATCGCGCGTGCGGTGGCTGGCGAAGCCAACGTGCCGTTCTTCACCATCTCCGGCTCGGACTTCGTCGAAATGTTCGTTGGCGTCGGCGCCAGCCGCGTGCGTGACATGTTCGAGCAGGCCAAGAAGAACGCACCCTGCATCATCTTCATCGACGAAATCGATGCCGTCGGGCGTCATCGCGGCGCCGGCCTTGGCGGCGGCAATGACGAGCGCGAGCAAACCCTCAATCAGTTGCTGGTCGAAATGGATGGGTTCGAAGCGAACGAAGGCATTATTCTCATCGCAGCGACCAACCGGCCCGACGTGCTCGATCCGGCCTTGTTGCGTCCGGGCCGTTTCGACCGTCAGGTCGTTGTGCCTAATCCCGATGTGGTCGGTCGCGAAAACATCCTGAAAGTGCACGTGCGCAAGGTGCCGTTGGCACCCGACGTGAACCTGAAGACGATCGCCCGCGGAACGCCAGGATTTTCCGGCGCTGACCTGATGAATCTTGTCAACGAAGCGGCTTTGATGGCGGCGCGGCGCAACAAGCGCATGGTCACCCAGGCCGAGTTCGAGGACGCCAAAGACAAGGTGATGATGGGAGCCGAGCGCAAGTCGCTGGTGATGACGGAGGAGGAAAAGCTGCTGACCGCCTATCACGAGGGTGGCCACGCGATCGTTGCCATCAACGTGAAAGCGACGGATCCGGTGCACAAGGCCACGATTATTCCGCGCGGCCGCGCGCTGGGAATGGTCATGCAATTGCCCGAGCGCGACAAGCTGTCGATGAGCCGCGAGCAGATGACGTCACGCCTTGCGATCATGATGGGCGGACGCGTCGCGGAGGAAATGGTGTTCGGCAAGGAGAAGGTGACGTCCGGTGCCGCTTCGGATATCGAGCAGGCGACAAAACTTGCGCGCATGATGGTGACGCGCTGGGGCCTGTCCGATGAGCTCGGCACAGTTGCGTATGGCGAGAACCAGGACGAGGTTTTCCTCGGCTATCAGGTTTCGCGGCAGCAGAACGTCTCCGAGGAGACGTCGCGCAAGATCGACGCCGAAATCCGTCGGCTCGTCGAAGCGGGATACGCCGAGGCAACCCAGATTCTCGCCGAGAAGCGGGCCGACCTGGAAGTGCTCGCGAAGGGACTGCTCGAATTCGAGACGCTTACCGGCGACGAGATTACTGATCTGCTCGCAGGCAAGCGGCCCGTGCGCGAGTCGGTGATCGAGCCGAGCACGCCACGCTCCTCTGCGGTGCCGCCGGCCGGCAAGCCGCGCCCGCGCCCCGAGCCGCCATCCGGCGAGATCGCTCCGCAGCCGCAAGCCTGAAACTTAAAGCGGCAAACCTTGCGTCATGTCCGGCCTTGTGCCGGGCATCCACGTCTTTGGGGCAATGCGATAAGACGTGGGACAAGCCCGGCCATGACCGCTGTCTCAGGTTCGCCATGCCTTCACCAAAACTGCCCTCGGACAAACCTGGCTGGTCGGGTTTCGTTCTTGGATTGCGACAGGGGCTTCCGGTCACGCAGGGCATATGGGATTCGGGCTCGTTGTCGGCGCCGCTGCGGCCCGGCAAGGCCTCTCATTTTTCCAAAGCCTGGCGATGAAATTTTTCGTTTGTTCCGTCGCTTTGCTCGCAGCCGTTATCGGGCCTCTTTCTGATGAATGTCGCATGGCAGGCTGGCTTGCGGCTGCGGGCGTCGGATATTTCGTCAGCGGGTTGATCGTCGATCCGGCGCGATACGGGCTCGATCTTGTGATGCCGGCATTTTTCGCCGCAATGCTGGTGCCGCTGTGGGCGGGAGCGCGCCGTGCCTCCGGCTGGATGGTCGCGGGGATCGTCGCCGTCATTGTCAAACGCCTCGTACAGGGATGGTGGTTCATCATTGCGGGTTCGATCACCGGAGCTGATGCGGGCGGCTGCTTCGACGAGCGAAGCGAATGAACGCCGATCTGGGTACGTTCGGCGTCTGGAGTGACCTATGTCATCCGCGCGGGCGGATTCTGGCTGATGGCTATGTTCCTTTGACGCAACGCGCAGCGTCCTGAATGCGCTTCCCGGATCGGTTATTGCAGCGATTATTGTGCCGCTTGCGGTGCGCGGCGGTACCGCTGCGACTGCTGCGGTCGTCACCGTGCTCGTGGTCATGGCTTTCCGTCGAAACGATCTTCTGGCGGTCATTTGCGGAATGGGTGGCGCAGTATTAGTGCGTAGATTTTCACTTTGAGGGACTGCAATGCCCCTGCCAAACCGCGTATCTCCGTTTGGAGAGCTGGTTGCGTCGCCCGCCCGAGGAACCTTGATGGGCAATCGCGGCGGGCGGCTGCATGATGCGCAGCGAAAGCTCACAGTGCGCCGTTGGGTCACCCGGGCTTGGATCTGCTGCAGACTCGATTTCAAGGATCGGCATCGCGACGTTTGGAGCGAAGGCTACACGGAATTGTTTTTTCTCGACGAGGTCACGGCGTTTGCGGCAGGTCATCGGCCTTGCTTCGAGTGCCGCCGAAAAGATGCCGAACAGTTTGCACTGTTGTTCTCCGGCAAGAAAAAACGTGCCACGGCTGCAGCCATGGATCATGCCCTCCATGCCGAGCGGCTGAACGGCAAGGGCAAGCGGATCCATCGGTTGGCGATCGACACTTTGCCGGATGGTGCGATGACCGTGGTTCATGGCGAAGCATTGGCTGTACGAGGCGAGGGGCTCTTGCGCTGGAGTGCCTCGGGCTATTCACCAGCAGAGCGACGCCCGCGCGGCATCGAAGTCGACGTGCTCACGCCGCCGTCGATCCTCGCTGTGCTCGAGCGCGGCTACACGCCGCTTTGGCATTCGAGCGCGCGCTAGGCCTCAAGGCAGCTCAATTGGGGGAATGCTCGGCTCGGCAGGAACGCGTCTGGTCCAGCCGAAAAATACGATGGCGGCGAGGATAAGCAGCATCGCTGCCACCAGCCCCACGCAGGCCGGCCATCCACCGAAATTCCAGGCGAGACCGCCAAGCGCCGCGCCGAAGCTGCCCCCGATATAGAAGGAGGTGACATAGAGACCGACCGCAGAGGATCGGCCGGCCTTGGCGGTTACGGTGACATATCCGGTCGAAATGGCCTGGCATATCAAGCCGCAGCCGGCGCATAGGGCCAGTCCCGCAACGATCAATGGCAGTGAAGGCGCCAGCGTCAACGCAATTCCTGCGCCCCAGACGGCAATGACCCGCACTGTGAAGCGCCGTCGTCCGAATCGTGCGACTGCCCAGCCAGTCCACGGCGTGAGCAGCGAGCCAGTCAGATAGACCACGAAAATCGCGCCGAGCCAGCTTGCCGACAGATTGAATGGTGGCGCGGCCAGATAAAAGCTGACATAAGTGAAGGTTGTAATGAAATTGAACAGAACTCCGAAGCCGACCGCATAGGTCGCGAGCAGTTGCCCGTTCCGCAGATGAGCGAGCATCTGTTTGCCTGAAGCGACCAGCCCCTCGGAACGCACAAACTTGCGCTCGTGCGGCAGGAGAAACGCCACAACAATTGCGCCGGCAAAAGCGATTGCTGCAAGGGCCATGAAGCCCGCGCGCCAGCTGATCAAATCTGCAAGCAAGCCGACGAACAGCCGGCCACTGAATCCGCCGAGGCTTGAGCCTGACGAGTAGATACCGGCGACAGTTGTGGCCTCGTGACGCGGCAGTTCATCGCCGATATAGGCCACCATCACTGCGAAGATCGGCGGCAGCACAAGCCCCTGCACGGCGCGCCAAAAAATAAGAGCGGAAAGGCTGGTCGAGAGACTCACCATCACGGTGGGAACGACCAGCACGAACATCGCCGCGACGATGACTCGTTTGCGGCCGAGCACGTCGGCCACCGTACCGGTGAAGGGAGCGGTCAACGCCACGGCCAATGTGCTTACGGTTATGGTAGTCGAAATTTCAGCGGCGCCCACGCCGAATTCTGTCGACAAAAGCGGCAGGATGGATTGCGGCGAATAGAGATTGATAAAGGCACAGTAGCCCGCGATCCCGGCAGCCAGCCGCAAGGCAAAGGAATCTCGTGCTCTCGCGCTGGTCATTCGTCGAAAACCGGCAGTGCGATGTCTCAAGCAAGCTATGCATCGGTTTTGCACCAGATGTCACGGGAATAGGCGGCGGGCCTGCGGCTCACCGTATGCATAGCTCGCTAGGGTTGCTCCAGCATCGCCTCGGCGCGAATTAGCGTTTCCTCGGGCGTGCCAGACGCGTCGAGATTCGGCCATTTGATGTTGCCGAGGTCAAATTCTTCCTGCTTGCGCGCAACGATTGCGTCCGCGTCCGAAGGGTCGCCCGAGCGGCTAGTCACGCGGGCGAGGCGCGTTTCGAGTTCCGCAGTCAAGAAGATGCCCTCGAATGCGTCTGGTTCGATTTTCGCGATCTGGGCACGCTCGCCATGTTTGGCGAACACGGCATCCACGATGACCGAATGGCCGGCCGACACCGCGCGGCGCGCCTTTTCGGCAAGGACTGCATAGACCTTGGCGGTAGCCTCCTTGGTGTAGGCGGCTTCAGGCAGTTTGTCGGTTTCAGCCGCGCCAAGCAGTGCCTTGCGCTCGACATCGCTGCGAAGCACCACTGCGCCCGGCAATGGGTGCAAGCGGGGCGCCAGTGCGCGCGCGAGCAGCGACTTCCCTGTGCCGGATAGTCCGCCGATCGCAACCAGCCGCGGCTTGCCTGGCAGCAAGAGTTTTTGCGCCAACGCAGCATAATCCCGTGGGCCGTGCGTAAGCTCAGCTTGCGATCCGGGTTGCCTAAGCCGTGCGGCGGTAACTTTAGCGCGGATTGCCGCACGCGTGGACATGAACAGTGGCAGCGCTGCCAATGCATCGAGGTCGTGAATGCGCTGCGTATCCGCGAGGTATCGGTTGAAGGCGATGTTGGCTGCCTGATGAAGCCCGCGTTCGATCAGGTCCATCAACAGGAAAGCGAGATCGTACAGAACGTCACCGGTAGCAATGCGATCATCGAATTCGATGGAGTCGAAAAGCACAGGCTTTGCATCGATGAGGACAATGTTGCCGAGGTGCAGGTCGCCGTGACAGCGCCGCACCAAACCGGCGCGCTCGCGCGCGAGCAGCAAAGGCTTCACACGTTCCAGTGCTGCCAGGGCGGCAGCGGCCAGCGCGCGCAGGTCCTGCAAAGAAACCGAAGGCTCAGATGCCAGTTCCGCCTCGTTCTGTTCGATAATTTCAGCGAGCGCTTCAGTGAAGTGGGAATTTGTGACTGTGGGCGCTGCGCGGTGTGCCGCGGCCACCGCGCGCCCGAGCGCATCGGCAAGGGATTCGTTCAGGCGACCAGCATCGGCCAGATGATCGCAGGTCTGGCTCTCGTCAAACCGACGCATCTCGACTGCCCATTCGACCGGCTCGCCTTTGCCAGCGAGCGCGAGATATCCATTAATCTCCCGCGTGATGGCCAACACCCGCCGATAGATTGAAGGCGCGAAAGCGCGGTTGACGGCAATCTCTGCTTCGCAAGCCATCCTGCGTGCCTTGAGCGTGGAAAAATCGAGAAAGGGAAAGCGGACCGCGCGCTTGATTTTCAGCGCCCGCTCTCCCGCCAGAAAGACCGAAGCAATATGCGTGTCGATGCGCTTGACCGATGCGCCGCCGTGGTTCGCGGGATCGCTCAGAAAGTCGATCACCGGTTGCTGCGAGTCCTCACTGGTCATCGCATCGTGCCTTTCGTGCCAGCGCTAAAAACCACATAGGCCATTTTTGAACCCTTGATCCAGATCAACGACAGTCTTGCCCGACGCCGGCCGGATGGGTCAGCATTGTCTGGTGCAAGGAGGCCAGGTCGTGGGCGCCCTTCCACATTCGTTCAAACGGATCAGGCTCAATCTCGCCCATTCCAAAGAGTTCCCCCAGAATTCGTCGCTCCGCTCGATACGACAAGTCACATCGATGCGGCGCTGTGGAGGCAGCACCGCGAGGCCTGGTGCGTCCGACGATTCTGGGAGGGTGAACCCGGATGAGCACGGCTTCCTTGTTTACCGGGGAGGACCTGAGCACCGACGTTGGGTATTCGATTACGATGCGACTGCGGAAGACGATGATGAAAGCGGCTACCGGTTCGGTGCGCACGCATTCCGCCCGGGTGAATATGTCTCCGTTCGCAGCGAGGAAGGCGAGATGCACACCTTCCAGGTTACGACCGTCGAACCCGTTTCGCGACAGTTGACCTAATCTTGAAGGCGCAAGGGTCTATTGACCAGCAATCATCTTGCCGGGAGAGTGCCGCCTGACCGTCCGAGCAGGCGGCATTTTCCAAGGGAGAAACTCAGTGCTCATTGACCACCGGACATATCGAATTTTGCCAGGCAGAGTGCCAGCGCAGCTCGACCTCTACAGCAAGCTGGCCTACCCCGTGCAGCTGCGATACATGGGCGAGCCGCATTATTACCTCGTCAGCGAAACAGGTCAGCTCAACACGCTGGTGCATGGCTGGGTCTACGAGAGCGCGGCAGATCGCGAACAAAAACGTGCAAAGATGATGCAAGATCCGGACTGGAAGCACTTCCTCTCGGAGAATGCGAAAGCCGGAAATATTATCGAGCAGGCCAACTGGTTGATGACACCCGCTCCATTCTCGCCGAAAATTCCGCCGGCAAAGATCGTCAAGTAATTCCAATGCGCGGCAAGGACAATGCACGCACCGGCGGCGAAATCCTGATCGACCAACTGTCGATCCATGGGGTGCAGCACGCTTTTTGCGTGCCGGGCGAAAGCTACCTTGCCGCGCTCGATGCCTTCCATGGCAGCGATATCAAGCTGACTGTCTGCCGTCACGAGAGCACGGCCGCGATGATGGCAGAGGCGGTCGGCAAGGTGACCGGGATGCCCGGGATTTGTTTTGTGACGCGCGGACCAGGTGCCACCAATGCATCGGCCGGTGTCCACATTGCACGCCAGGATTCCTCGCCGATGATCGTATTTGTCGGTCAGGTTGCCCGCGACATGCGGAACCGCGAAGCTTTCCAGGAGCTCGATTATCGCGCCGTGTTCGGCTCGATGGCCAAATGGGCAACGGAAATCGACGATCCTGCTCGCATCCCGGAAATCGTTTCGCGCGCCTTTCACACGGCCTGCAACGGTCGGCCAGGACCGGTCGTGATCGCGCTTCCCGAGGACATGCTCCGTGAACGCGTATCCGTGCCGGATGCCAGGGCATTTGAAGGAGTGGAAACCTCGCCGGGCGCCGCCGACATGAACCGGCTGCAGGAGCTGTTGCGGCTCGCGAAGCGGCCGATCGCGCTGATCGGAGGGAGCCGATGGAACGAAGGGTCGACGGCTGCGCTGATGCGCTTCGCCGAGCGGTTCGCACTGCCGATGGCCACGACCTTCAGGCGTGGACATTTGTTCGATGCGATGCACCGTTGCTATGCCGGCGACCTCGGCATCGGCCCCGATCCGAAACTGCTTGCACGCGTGAAGGGCGCCGATCTGCTTCTGCTGATTGGGGGTCGGTTCAGCGAGATGCCGTCGCAAGGTTACAGCGTCCTCGACATTCCCGAGCCGCAGATCAAACTGGTTCATGTCCACCCAGGCGCCGACGAGCTCGGCCGTGTCTATCATTCGCATCTCGCCATCAACGCATCTCCAATTGAATTTTGCGCCGCGCTCGACACCCTGCAGCCGCCAAAGGAGATCGCCTGGCGCGGTGAGTCCGATGCCGCGCATGCGGATTATCTCGCCTGGAGCGAGAAGGCGACGTCCGTGCCAGGCGCGGTCAATCTTGGCGACGTGATGATCTGGCTGCGGGACAACCTGCCGCCCGACGCGATCGTGACGCAGGGCGCGGGAAACTTCTCCGGCTGGGTGCATCGCTTCTATCGCGTGCGCAAGTTCGGCGGTCTTGTGGGCGCGACTTCGGGATCCATGGGATATGGCTTGCCCGCCGCGCTTGCGATGCAGACGCTCTTTCGCGATCGCATCGTTGTTTGCGTTGCCGGAGATGGCGACTTCCTGATGACGGGGCAGGACTTTGCCACGGCAGTTCAATACCAGCTGCCGGTGATTGTCCTGGTCGCAGACAACGGCATCTATGGCACCATCCGTATGCATCAGGAGCGCGACTATCCAGGCCGCGTGATTGCGACTGCACTTCGCAACCCGGATTTCGTTGCGTACGCGCTCGCATTCGGCGGCTACGGAGCCGTCGTGGAAAAAACCGCCGATTTTCCGGCTGCGTTTGCCGCCGCGCACGCGTCCGGCAAGCCGTCGATCATCCACCTGAAGATCGATCCGGAAGCGATTACGCCCACCGCGACCCTGCGCGGGATTCGGGAAAAGTCGCTAGCTGGCGGTGGCGGCGCTAGCGGTACGCATCAAAACTAGAAAATAAGGTTGTCCACCGATTGTGGTTGCCTAATCGCTGTGAATCAGCATTCACTCATTTCATGCCTTACCGTCGCACGGAGAACATTGCACGCCGGCTCGCCGAGCGTGAGCAGACAATTCTCGATGCGGCGCAATCGATTGCCGGTGAGGAAGGCATGGGCGCGGTGCAAATTGCTGCCGTGGCGCAACGCGCTGACATCGCCGCGGGCACCGTCTATCGCTACTTTCCCTCCAAGAACGATCTTGTCAGCGAAATGATCTCCGGCACGGCTGAGCGCGAGCTCGCTGCAATGCGGGCCGCTGCCGATGCCGCACCTGGGCCTCTGTCGGCCCTGGCTGCCTGCATCGCCACTTTTGCAGCGAGGGCATTGCAGGAGAGGCGGCTGGCCTGGGCGTTGACTGCCGAGCCGGTCGATGCCGACATCGATGCCTTGCGGCTCAGGTTTCGCCGCGCATTGGTCGGTGAAATGGAACAGCGCATCGCCGCCGCGGTTGCCGCTGGCCATTTGCCTGTCCAGGACCCGCGTTTCGCGGCGCCTGCCGTTGTCGGCGCGGTGCTCGAGGGGGTGGTCGGACCTCTCGCCCCGTCGGCGAAGGCAACGCACGAAGCCGTGCAGACGACCACGCTCCTGGCACTGCGAGCTCTGGGCGTGGTTGATGCGCGGGCGCGGGGTCTGGTGGCGCAGTGCGTAACAAGTGAGTTCATCAAGTCTCGGTGAGCGCCGGCAGCTCGTCCAGCGCGAGCATCACTCTTTTCACTCCGGGCTCTTCGTCATCGGCGACATGAAAGCCGAGCTCGGAACACATCTGCAGCATGGTTGCGTTTTCGTCCAGAACCTGGCCGTGCACGATTTGCAAACCTTTCTGACGAGCATAAGCGATCATGCGTTTCATCAAGAGCCAGCCTAAACCGTGACCCTTGAGGTACGAACGCACAAGGATAGCGAATTCAGCGCCGTCGCCGTCGGGATCGTCATGGAGTCGTACAACGCCGAGCATGCGGCCGCTTCGTTCCGAGATGGCGATGAAAGCCATGGCATGTTCAGGATCATAGTGAACGAGCTTGTCGATCAGGTCGTGACTGACTTCGCGCATCGGTACAAAAAAGCGCAGGCGCAAATCGTCAGCGCTCACCTCTGCAAGAAAATCCGGGTAAAGGGCTGCATCATCGGGCTTCAGTGGCCGGATGAGAACCTTCTCGCCGTCGCGCAACACGACGTGGCGTTCGAGCATCGTCGCATCGCCTCCCGCAATGCGCTAGTGCGACATCAATACCGGCACTGTCATTGACTCGAGCATGCCGCGGGTGACGCCACCGAGGACAAACTCCCGCAACCGGGAGTGGCCGTAGCCGCCCATCACGATCATGTCGGTTCCGGAATCCGCAGCGTACGACAGGATGGTCGGCGCCACGCCGATGTCAGACGCCGTAATGTGCTTGATCTCCACTTTAAGACCGTGTCGTGCGAGGTGCTGGCCGAGGTCGGCTCCCGGGATTTCATTTGCCTTGTTTGGCTTCTCGGAAACGATGAGAACCTCGACTTGCTTTGCTTTTTTCAGAAATGGCAAAGCGTCGGCAACGGCGCGCGCAGCGGCGCGGCTTCCGTCCCAGCAAATCAAGACGTGATCCAGCGTCATGCCTCCTTTCTGGATGAAAGGCACGAAAATGACCGGCCGACCGGATTCGAACAGCACGGTTTCATCGATGACCTCGTCCGGAGTCCAGCTGTCTGCCTCTGGCTGACCGAGAACAATAAGATCAAAGCGTCGGCCAATACGACCGAGTTGGGCGGCGGCGTCTGCAATGCTGGTGTTCAGAATGCGGGTTTCGTACGAAAGTCCTTCGCGTTTGGCTGTTTGTTCGAACCGGCTGACAGCGGCGCGCGCCTTGTTTTCCGATTCGCGACGCTGGCCCTCAATAATTTCCGGCGGAATACCACCAAATACGTTTCCTGGAATGACGGGTTCATAGGAAACGGCGGCGCCGAGGACATGCGCTTCGAACGCCTCTGCCACCGAAATGGCATAAACGCTAGCGGGGTCGCGCGCTCCCAATCCAAGGTTGACGATGATATCCTTCACCATGCTGCAATTCTCCAAATCCGGATGTGCTTAGCATAGGTCTCAGCACACGCCGCTGTCCTTGACCAAGGTCAAATGCAGTCCTGCTCTGCAAATTCTTTAAGGTAGCGGTTGAGACAATCTACTTTTTATTGCCGTCAGGCCCGAACTGCTTGAGATAAGCCCAGAGGTTGCCGGCCTCTTTTTCGTTTTTGATCCCTGGAAAAATCATTTTGGTATTCGGAATCTTGGCCCGCGGATCCTTGATGTAATCCTTGAATGTCGCCTCATCCCACATGATCCCGGAATTCTTGTTCGCGTCCGAATAGCTATAGTCGGGGATCGTACCGGAATGGCGGCCGTCAAGGCCGTTGAGCACGGGTCCCACCTTGTTTTTCGCGGTCGGCGACGGGGCGTCATGGCAGGGCAGGCATTTCTTGAACGACTGTTCGCCGGCGGCCACGTCCTGTGCCCTAGTGCCTGACGTCAAGGCGACCATAATCACTGCGATTGCAAGTCCAGATTTCATTACCCTGCTCCCATTTTGACGTCTGAATGCCCGTTCGCAGGCCAAACGCCCGCCAGCCCGGTCCGGTTTCCAACGGTTTTTGCCAGCCCTATGTGTTAGGCGTCAAATGGCTGATATCGTCACAGCGCGCGATCTCGGAGCAGGCTATCCGTCTCCGCTGAGGCCGCGCACAGATATACGAGCATCCGGGAGTTAATCGATGTCCCTGCGAATGCCGGAGCCGGACAACGCAATCCTGCAACGCCGTGAGCGCATAGTCGCGGCGCTGCGCGCGATCGTGCCCGGTGAGGGCGTGATCGCGGCCGAGCGCGCGTTGAGGCCGTACGAAAGCGATGGCCTCACCGCCTATCGACAGCTTCCCATGGTCGTCGTGCTGCCCGGGACTACCGAGCAGGTCGCGGACGTGCTGCGTTACTGCCATGCCGAGGGCATCAAGGTTGTCCCGCGGGGAGCGGGCACGTCGCTTTCAGGTGGGGCGCTGCCGCTGGCCGACGGCGTGCTGCTGGGCATGGCGAAATTCAACCGTATTCGTGAAATAGATTTCGACAGCCGTGTTGCGGTGGTCGAGCCTGGGGTCACCAATCTCGCGGTGAGCGATGCAGTTGCTCGTGCCGGCTTTTACTACGCGCCCGATCCATCGTCGCAAATAGCCTGCACCATTGGCGGCAACGTGGCGGAAAATTCAGGCGGCGTGCACTGCCTGAAGTATGGCATGACCACAAACAACGTTCTGGGTTGTGAGATCGTGTTGATGACGGGGGAGGTGCTGCGGCTCGGCGGGAAGCACCTCGACGCGTCCGGGTATGATCTGCTCGGTTTGATCAATGGGTCGGAAGGCTTGCTCGGCGTTGTTACCGAGGTGACCGTGCGCATCCTCAAGAAGCCCGAGACCGCGCGCGCGATGCTGGTCGGGTTCTCGACGTCGGAAGATTCAGGGGAATGCGTCTCCCGCATCATTGCCGCCGGAATTATTCCGAGCGGGATGGAGATCATGGACGGCCCTGCTATCGCGGCGGTTGAACAATTCGTACAAGCCGGGTATCCGCTGGATGTCGATGCGTTGATGATCGTTGAAGTCGATGGACCCGCGGCCGAGGTCGATCATCTGATCGAGCGCATCGAAAAAATCGCGCACGGCTGCGGCGCCACCTCGTGCAGGGCGTCGCGCTCTGAAGACGAGCGGCTGCTTTTCTGGGCCGGCCGCAAGGCAGCATTTCCCGCCATGGGTCGCATTTCGCCCGACTACTACTGCACGGATGGCACCATTCCGCGCGCCAAACTGCCGCTGGTTCTCAGGCGGATGAAAGAAATGTCCGCGAAATACGGTCTGCGCGTCGCCAATGTTTTCCATGCCGGCGACGGCAATCTGCATCCCCTTATTCTTTATGATGCCAATGTGCCCGGCGAACTGGAGAGGACCGAGCAATTCGGCGCCGAAATCCTGAAACTCTGCGTTGAGGTGGGCGGCGTTCTATCCGGTGAGCACGGCATCGGCGTGGAGAAGCGGGACCTGATGCCAGCCATGTTTTCGGAAATCGACCTAAACCAGCAGCAACGCGTGAAGTGCGCTTTCGACGCCAAGGGGCTGCTCAATCCCGGAAAAGTGTTTCCGCAATTGCATCGCTGTGCCGAATTGGGCCGCCTGCATGTCCACGCTGGGAAGGTGCCGTTTCCCGATGTTCCAAGGTTTTGAAAATGCGCTTCGGTTTGTTTTGTTCGCCTAAGGCCGACGCTCCAGGCTTCGGCCCTGACACTGGTCTGGGGTTTTTTGAATTCCTCGATTTTAATGTTGAAGCAGAAGCGCTGGGGTATCATTCGAGCTTTTCGGTCGAACATCATTTCAGCGGCTGGAATCAGGTTTCATCCACGCTGATGTTGCTCGCTGCGCTTGCGATGCGAACAACCACCCTGCGGCTTGGCACAGCGGTGATCGTGCTCCCCTGGCATAATCCGGTATTGCTTGCGGAGGAGGTTGCCACCCTCGATCTCCTCTCAGCTGGTCGGCTCGACCTTGGCATCGGGAAAGGATATCGCCACAGCGAATTCAAGGGCTTTCAGATTTCGGCCGAAGTAGCCGACGTCCGTTTCGAGGAAGCCCTCGCCGTGATGATGCGTGCCTGGACGACCCGCGAGCGGTTTTCACACAAAGGGCGCTTCTGGCATTTCGAAGACATTGTCGTGGAGCCCCCGCCGGCGCAAAAGCCGCACCCGCCGCTCTGGGTGGCGGCCGGGAATCCGGTTTCGATCAGGCGCGCGGCGGCGCGCGGATTCAACCTCATTCTCGACCAATATGCTTCGCCTGCCACGTTGGGCGAGCGGATTGCGATCTACAGGGGCGAGCGCGAGGCCAATGGACTCGGTTTTGACCCAATGCAGGTGGCGGTCGCGCGCCAGATCTATGTAGCGAAGGACAAAGCTGACAAGGACGCTGCGTTGGTTCGCCAGGCGGAATACACGAGGCGCACGATAAATGCGTCACGATATCCGTCGGCCAAAGGTGGGTCGCACGTGCTCGCCTATGCCGACAGGGCCGGGGCCACTGAAGAAAACGCCCTTTATGGCACCCCTGAAGAAATCAGAGAGATGATCGACG
>Ga0114129_10005927_pt1 | contig 17297 bp, 11 predicted proteins | sample RhiMetdeltSRZDD1_FD_80071 | JGI IMG/M metagenome (GOLD analysis project Ga0114129, IMG submission 80071) | Populus rhizosphere microbial communities from Tennessee, USA - Rhizosphere MetaG P. deltoides SRZDD1 (version 2) (version 2) | ecosystem: Host-associated > Plants > Roots > Rhizosphere >... | reverse complement strand
TGGGGAATTCCCCGAGTTGAACTTGAAAGTATTTTCCGAGACGGATCGCGCATTCGATTCGGCGCCGACCAGTCCGAGGCTACACCGGGAATTTTCTCAGAGAAGACATTCGAAGTTCGCGACATTCTCACTAACGTACGTGGGAACCATGCTCTGAAATTTGGTGGTGAGTGGCGCAGAGAATTAAATGACGATAATTTGAACGGAGCCTCAAGACCGCTCTACTCTTTCGTCGGTCCATGGAATTTCGCGAACGATGCGCCAATCTTCTATCAGATTAATGCTGATCCTCGGACAGGTGGGGTCGCTGACGCACAACGGCATTTCAAATCCGGTGGCTACGCATTTTTTGTGCAGGACGACTGGAAACCTCGTCCAAATCTGACTCTAAACCTTGGCTTGCGTTACGAATATTTCCAGGTTCTTAAGGAGAAGAACAATCAAATCGCAAACTTTGTGTTTGGGCCAGGAGGAGGTTTGGCGGGCTCGAAGGTTGTTCCAACCAGTTCACTCTATAATTCGGATCGCAACAACTTCGAGCCACGGCTTGGGTTTGCCTACAGTCCAAAGTACTTCGGTCTGCAAGACAAATTTGTTCTCCGCGGTGGCGCGGGCATTAGTGCTAACAGGATCCCGGAGGTTGTGTTTTCAAACACCCGCGGCAATCCTCCGTTCTTCGCCCGGTATTCGATCTGCTGCGGAACTGCTGCTACAGACTTTGGCAGTCCATTCGCAGGCGGACAGATCTTATACACATTAGGAACAAGTTCGTCCCCGTTTAGCTATCCAGCGAATCCTGCTTTGGCCGTCGGCATCGATCCTGCAACCGGAACTCCGAAGAACCGCACGGTTGAAATCTATGGTGCATTGCCCAATTCACCCACAGGCTTAGTCTACACCTATTCTCTCGAAGGACAGTATTCACTTCCTTTCAAACTTGTCGGAACGCTTGGGTACCAGGGAAGTTCGAGTCACAAACTGATTCGCCTTGTGAATCAGCTTTTTGTGCAACCGGTAATTCCGGCGAATTATTTTGCGTTCGCTGTTTACATTCCGACACCCGATGTAAACGCAAACTACAACGCCCTGAATGCTCAATTGAATCGCAGGTTCTCCCGAGGAGTTCAATTTGATTTGCTGTATCGCTGGGCCAAGAGCATCGATACACTCTCTAATGAAGGCCCCGGCGCTGAAACAAACCAAACCTTTCCGCAAGACTTGAGACAAGAACGCGGCCCTTCCGACTACGACGTGCGACATCACTTCGTCGCTTCAGGTTTGTGGGACTTACCATTCTTCCGAACACGGCACGACGCTGTAGGTAAGGTTTTGGGTGGCTGGCAAATCAATGGAATAGTCACTGCCCATACTGGATTCCCGTGGACACCGCACACTGGGCAATGCGTTCACTCAGCAAATTCTCAGAACTTCGTTTGTCCGTCGCGTCCACCACACTACTTCGGTGGTGCACTGGAGGATACCGACAATAATGCGTTCATCAGGCCTGGAGGAAATTTCCCTGGAGGCGGACTGAAGTTTTTTGATCAGAATAATCCTGGTGGAGCCTTACCTCCAGGCATTGGACGCAATAGTTTTCGTGGGCCAAGATACTTCGCTACAGACTTGAGCGTAAGCAAGAAAACTGGTCTGCCGGAGTTTCTGCATTTAGGTGAAGGTGCTTTCCTGGAAATTAAGGCAAACTTCTTCAATGTTTTTAACACTCTGAATCTGCAGCCGATTCGCTTCTTTTCTCCGACCGTTGATAATAAGGACTTTGGTCGCGCTCAAGGCGCCCTGGCAGGAAGAGTGATCGAGTTTCAGGGACGCTTAAACTTTTGATCCTGATTTGAAGCGATCAGTGTCCCGATTCGTCGGGGTAGCGGGTGTGTGCAGGACGAATCAGAACGGGAGCGAAGCGATCGATTGACCTCGACAGAAACGGCAAATGGCACGGTGAATCGGTCGCTTCGCTCCCGTTCTGATTCGCCGAGGCGGTACTGACCGCATCCAACATCGCTCTCAAACTCGCTTGAGCAAACAAAGTGTTGGCTGTGTATCGGAGCCACAGAGTCACAAAGAGAGAATTCAAAACGATGAAACTAACTTCGGCGCGTCTATTTGTGTTCGTCTTTGCACTCTCAGTTGTCCTACTCTTTCCGTCACCATCGTCGGAGTCTAAACAAGCAACGAATGTCGAAGCTCGCGTCAATGCGTTACTGGCTAAAATGACGCTCGAGGAAAAGCTGGGCCAACTTCAGCAGCTCGACGGAGAGGGCGAGGGTAACTATCGCCCTGAACACGTCGAACTTCTCAAAAAAGGCGTACTCGGTTCCACTCTGAACGTCCGCGGCGCAAAAAAAACTAACGAACTTCAACGAGTCGCTGTGGAACAGTCGCGTCTGAAAATACCAAACCTCTTTGGCTATGACGTTATACACGGCTATCGAACCATCTTTCCGATTCCCCTCGCAGAGGCAAGCAGTTGGGACCCTTCTGTCGCTGAACGTTCCGCGAGCATCGCCGCCTCGGAAGCCTATGCGACAGGTTTGCGCTGGACGTTTGCTCCGATGGTCGACATTGCGCGCGATCCACGGTGGGGACGAATCACTGAAGGTGCCGGCGAAGATACTTTTCTGGGCTCCGCTTTTGCGCGAGCCAGAGTGCTGGGGTTTCAAGGCAGAGATTACAGCGCACCTGGAAAAATCTTAGCCTGCGCCAAACACTACGTCGCTTATGGAGCCGCGGAGGGTGGACGCGACTACAACACCACTGACATGTCTGAACAAAGACTCCGTGAAGTCTACCTTCCTCCGTTTCACGCAGCAGTTGATGCCGGTGTCGGCACACTGATGAGTGCATTCAATGATCTCAACGGCGTACCTGCTTCAGGAAATCCGTTTACACTGACGAAAATCTTGCGAGGGGAATGGAAGTTTGATGGGTTCGTGGTCAGCGATTACAACTCAGTCCTGGAACTCATCAGCCACGGACTGGCCGGTAATAATCACGACGCTGCAGAAGCTGGACTTAATGCAGGCGTCGACATGGAAATGGTCAGCCGGCTGTACAACGAGAACGGAGCGACACTGCTAAAAGAAGGCAAAGTTTCTCAAGCAACAATCGACGAAGCGGTTCGACGTATTCTGCGGATCAAGTTTCGACTCGGATTGTTTGAACATCCTTACGTCGACGAGGCAGCAGAAAACAGTTCAATTCTAACTGCAGCAAATCGCGCGGCAGCACGCGAGGCTTCGGGAAAGTCGATGGTGCTTCTGAAAAATGACCGTGGCACCTTGCCGCTAAACAAAACCATTTCCTCGCTCGCCGTAATTGGTCCGTTGGCTGACGACCCACGCGCGCCGATGGGCTTTTGGAGCGCCGATGGAAAAGACACCGACACCGTTACCGCACTTGCCGGCATCCGCGCCAAGGTCTCGCCACAAACAAAAGTGACCTATGCAAAAGGTTGTGACATTACCGGCGACTCGACTAGCGGATTCGACGAAGCTGTGAACGCAGCGCGTCAGGCAGATATTGCTCTCGTGTTCGCGGGTGAAGCTAAGGAAATGGTGGGCGAAGCCGCGTCGCGCAGTTCGCTGGATTTGCCAGGCAAACAGATGGACTTGCTGAAGGCAATTCATGCTACGGGTAAACCGACCATACTTGTGTTGATTAATGGTAGGCCACCCACGATCGGGTGGGCTGTGGACAACGTACCCGCGATACTTGAAGCATGGATGGGTGGTACGGAGGCAGGAAACGCAATTGCCGACGTTCTGTTCGGTGATGTCAACCCAGGCGGCAAATTGCCAGTGACATTTCCACGAACCGTGGGTCAGGTCCCGCTTTACTACAATCACATGAACACGGGTCGGCCGCCAGTTGCCGACGTTCGCTGGAACTCGAAATATATCGACGGTCCATGGACGCCACAGTTTCCATTCGGCTTTGGTCTAAGCTATACGCAGTTCAAGATTAGTGACCTTCAATTGAGTGCGCCCACGATCAGACCGGACGGTCGGCTCAATGTCAGTGTGAATGTTCAGAATACGGGCCAGCGCGCCGGCGACGAAGTAGTGCAACTGTACATTCGCGATGTAGCGGCAAGTATGACGCGTCCCGTTAAAGAGCTGAAAGGATTCAAACGAATCACATTGAAACCAGGTGAAACACAGCGAGTGGAGTTCACACTCGGCCCTGATCATCTCGGCTTCTATAACCGTGAGATGAAATACGTAGTCGAGCCCGGAGAATTCAAGGTGTTCGTGGGTTCAAGCTCCGAAGATGTGATTGAGAAGAGTTTCGTTGTGCGTTGATTAGCCACAGATTCACACAGATGGCACAGATCAGCGGATGGTGGCCAGTCGGTTAATCTGATCTGTCTTATCAGTGTCAATCTGTGGCTAACAGCTTGGGCGCTTAAAATTTGTGACAGGGCGATTCAGATCCACAACTGTTTCTCTCGTTTTACTCATCTCGTTTGGGCTGGTTACTGCTCAAACCAAGTTCTCACCGCAAGACCAAAGTTTCCTGGACGATCTACAGCATCGGTCCTTCAACTATTTCTGGGAGCAAGCGAATCCATCAACGGGTTTGGTTCCAGATCGCGCACGGATCGATGGCGCCGAACTAGATGCTAACCATCAGGACGTTGCGAGCACGGCCGCCACGGGGTTTGGGCTGACGGCGCTGTGCATTGCCTCACAGCGCGGTTGGATCACTCGAAGCGATGCTGAACAACGAGCGCGAAACACACTCGAGTTCTTTTCCTCGAAAGCTTTTCAGGAACACGGCTGGTTCTACCACTGGCTTGATGCAAAGAGCGGGGTGCGACGTTGGAATAGCGAAGTCTCCTCGATTGATACGGCCCTGCTTTTGGGAGGTGTTCTTAGTGTGCGCCAATGTTTCTCGAACAATCGCGAGATAAGAACACTAGCAACTCGAATCTACGAACGAGTCGATTTCCGTTGGATGCTCAACGGCCATTCCGCTTTACTCGCTCATGGATGGAAACCGGAAACCGGATTTTTAAAAGCGCGTTGGGATACTTATAGCGAAGACACCGTTCTGTACGTGCTTGCTATTGCCTCACCAACTCACCAGATCTCGCGGCACTCATGGTATGCACTTTGGCGCGATCGTTATCGGTATGCAGGTTATGCCTATTACACAACGATCGGCGTACCCCTGTTCATGCATCAGTACTCACACGCGTGGATTGACTATCGAAATCGGCGAGAGTCGCAGGGAGATCGGATCGACTATTTTCAGAACTCGGTGAATGCAACGCTTGCGCATCGCCAATTCTGCATGGATCTCGCTTACCAGTTTCCTGTTTATGGCGCAAACCTGTGGGGGATCACCGCGTCAGATAGTGCAAAAGGGTATCTTGCCTGGGGAGGTCCGCCCCGCGATCCTGCAATTGACGGAACTCTCGTGCCGTCTGCCGCTGGCGGCTCGCTTATGTTCACACCTGATCTCTCAGTAACCAGTCTGCGAACGATGAAAGAAAAATTCGGAGATAAGATTTATGGTAAGTACGGGTTCGTGGACGCGTTCAATCCACAGAGTCAATGGATCGATACCGACGTAATCGGAATCAACGTGGGAATCATTCTACTTAGCGCGGAGAATGCGCGAACAGGAAGTGTCTGGCAATGGTTTATGAGAAATGAGGAAATACCGCGGGCACTACAAAGAATCGGTTTAGTCCCTTTAAAAAGAGGCTTGGCACAAAAGTCGAAAATCCTCGCACTGAGGTGACTGCATCAAGACTGCTTTTTTGCCCCTCGGGCTCCTTCGTGTGAATTCGTGGATCATTCTTTCGGCGCCTAACAGACGATCCACGAATTCACACGAATTAATACGAACAAGCTGTTGACTGCAGACTCTAAGCCGCTCGACCTGCAAGCTGAGCTATCATCGAGAGCAGTTGGCCGGCACTAATAGGTTTGGCGATGTGAATCTGATAGCCAGCGTCCAATGCGCGCTGTCGATCCTCTTCACGAGCATAAGCGGTAAAGGCGGCTGCGGGAACATGGCCGCCTCGTTCAGCGGGAAGTGATCTCACTCTATTGATCAAGCTATAACCATCTTCGCCTGGCATTGCAATATCACTCATCAAAACATCCGGATGCCAGCTTTCCAGTGCTTCCAAGGCTTCGTTTGCCGACTCGCAGGCTAAAACTTCAGCGCCAGTCCTTCGAATCAGCGTAGTGATAATTTGACGCGCGTCCGGTTCGTCATCGACAACCAGTATGCGTAAGCCGTCCAGTTTCTTCGCACTATCGAAGCTGTACTCACCGCTGTGATTTTTCTGGATCGATTCAACGCGCTCGAGTAACAAAGGAAACGTGACACAAAATGTAGCACCCCGACCATCACCAGCACTCTCAGCCCTAATCGTTCCACCATGCAACTCTACCAGATGACGCGCAATCGCAAGTCCCAACCCAAGACCGCCGTATTCGCGTGTTGTGGAACTGTCGGCTTGACGAAAACGATCAAATACTCGAGGTAAGAAGTCCGGACTGATCCCCTGACCACTGTCACTCACGGTTACCTCAACGTGAGAGTCCCCCTGTTGCAACCGAACCTCGATCCATCCGCGCTCGGGCGTAAACTTGACGGCGTTCGAAAGTAAGTTCCAGACAATCTGTTGCAAACGTGCTGTGTCTCCGGAGATTGCACTGATTACGGCATCTCGCGCGTACGTAAGTCGAATGCCTTTAGCATCTAAGGCTGGGCGTACGACAGTAATTGCGGCTTCGACTGCAGACGAAATGTCAATCGGTCGTACATCCAGATTCAACTTTCCTGAAATGATTCTTGAGACGTCGAGTAAGTCATCGATGAGCTGTGTCTGCATTCTCGCGTTCCGCTCTATCGTCTGTAGACCTTTGTCCAGCAAAACCGTATCAACGTCAGAACCGCGAAGAAGTGAAGCCCAGCCGAGAAGTGAAGTCAGGGGAGTACGGAGCTCATGTGAAAGCGTTGCCAGAAACTCGTCTTTAATACGGTTTGCAGCTTCGGCCTCAGCTCGCGCGTAACGTTCATCGAGCAACAATTGTTTGCGAGCTTCTTCCAGTCGAGTGAGTTCAGCCAGGTACCTCGAAAGCTCTTCAATGTGCTTTTGGGCGATCTCGGCCTGCGCTTCGGACGCTTCAATATTCTTGAGATAGGTGCGATAGGTAAAGTAGATGATCAGAATGATTGGAATCGTCGCCATCATTGCATAGAGGCCAAAGATACCAATCGAATGAGCGATGATGCCTGCTGCTGAAGCCCCGGCAAAGTAAGTCATGGACGTCCAGAGGTAATACTTTTTCCATGTTTGCCAGACGGATTCATTAATCTTGTACGATTTTTCCACAGCGATGAGAGCCGTATTCGCGATGTATTGGACCAAAGCCATCAAACAGATAGCGAGCAGAAAATTCGGTGAGTAAGCTGCGGAAATAATTTGGACCGGCGGTCCAAAGACGATGGTCAAGACACTCACCGTAATGAAAGTGGAAATTGCGAGGACAGAGGCATTCAAGAGAATCGTGCGGGGCTTCTTGCTAATCAGTAACGTCGTGCACACACCTTCGAGTCCTGAAAGCACAACCGCAGCGGCGCCTCCGTAAAGAAGCAGTGTCAGGAAAATAAACGTGTCTGCAACTGTGATGCGTCCGCTAACTCGAGGGATTGGCACTGCCACAAGAGAGCTGACGGCTACCGACGCCGCGAGCAGAACAAATGGCGGCGTCAAGTTAGCGAATTGCAGTTGATAAAGGCATATGAGAGTGATGAGCGAACCGCAAACAACGATGGACCACATGTAGATCCGGGCGAAGCGTTCCTGGTTCATGAGCACATCCTTGGGGCAAATCTGGGGAAAAAACCTTATCCTTGCGTTTCAAACTCCAACTGGAAGTTCATTCGCTATCTGGTACTGGCCGCATGCAAGCTGTGTTGTCGCCGTTTACTCGCGCGGACTGCGCCTGAAGAAACAGATCACCGGTTATGACGCCATCTCCAGTTATGACGCCGTCGCCGGTTATGACACCGTCCGACAAAACGTACCCATCGGCCAACAGGTCGCCGCCGCCGAATAGAAAACTTATTGCGAGGAACGGTGTACCGTCGCCAGTAATAACACCGTTACTAGTCATGATCTGATCTCCAGTTATCACTCCATCTGAGATCATATTGACGTCGCCAGTTATCACACCGTCACCGGTGATGACCCCATCGCTCAACAACATTCCGAAATCATAGACTCGCTGATATTTGGTAATGAGATCAGAACCTGTGGCGTAGGTGTAATTGAGCGTAATGCCGCGAGACCATGTGAACACTTGATTGGCAATGGTGTTTTGTGTCGGTGGCGGATCCCCTGTCAGCAACGGATCACCAACAGGTGTAGTGGGAGATAGATCTGTTCGGACAAGGCGCGCGAGTTTTACGGCGCCTTTAATGTTGATCTCGCCGGCACCCTGCTCCAACATGTTGAAGCCAGCGAGCGGCTGAGCTGTGTATTGCAGCAGAACCTTCACGAGATTTGGCGATAACGTCGGGTTAGCTTGCAGCAAGAGAGCTGCGGCCCCCGCGGCAACTGGCGCCGCCATTGAAGTGCCGCTCAAATACATCATCTTCTTTTCCGGTACCGAACTAACGCCCGCATCGAGCTGAGGGTTTTGCGTAACGAGAAGATTGTTCGCTGCCTCAGCGTCGATCACTTTATTTCCAGGCGCGACAAGATCCGGCTTCACCAAATTGTCGTAGTGTTTTTCGCCCGCGTCATCCGTCCAGTAGCTACGTGTTGGCCCACGTGAGCTATAGGTAGTAATAGCGTCATCTCCACGTTCATCTGTTCCAAAGGTATTGGAAGCACCTACTGTGATTGCCGACGGTTCGTTACCCGGTGAGTGTATGTGGCCATAAAGTTTTGTTCCGTTTGGGTCGATACCGTTATTGCCCGCAGCAGCCACCACAACTACTCCGCCATCGACTAGCGCACGAACAGCGAGACACACAGGATCGTTCCGGTAAGACTCGATCGCCGCCATTCCTAAACTCATATTCACCACTCGAATGTTGTAAGCGCTGCGATTGCTTGCAACCCAATCCAGAGCCGCCAGCACTCCTTCAGTTGTACCTGCGCCGTTGGAATTCAACACACGCAAGTTTAGAAGGCTGGCATTTGGAGCAATGCCCATGTATTCACCATTGCTAACGCGGCCGCTCCCAGCTGCAATAGATGCAACGTGAGAGCCGTGGCCATATGGATCGTCAGTACGGTTCTCGCCAGTGAAGTCTTTATTAACCACAACTCGTAAATAATTGTTCTTATCGAGGAAAGATTTGTGGTTGTTGTCAATGCCTGAATCAAGGACAGCGATTCCGATCCCGGTCCCATCAACTCCAGGGTTGCTCCCGTCACTGGTTCGCGCGTAGTCGGCTCCCGTCGTATAAGTGATATGACCCAACGTGCGGACTTCTCGATCTAGCGAAACGTGTGCGACATCAGAATGCTCTGCCAGCGCAAGGGCGGCATTGGCAGTCATGTCAGCGACACGAAATCGGAGAGCTCGAAGCTTCCGAACGTTAGTGCCTGCGAGATCAGCTAACTGAGTGTCTACTTGACCTTCAACCCCACTCGAGGGCTGGACGATCACACGAACGACATCGTTGCCGTGGCCGGCGTCCTTTCTCTTTTTCAAATCAGGTGAAGCCTTCAGTTTTTGACTGCCCTTATGGGCAAATTGGTTTGTCGCATTACCGTGAATGCCTCCCCTGGCGAAAGGCGAAGACAGGAGTGAGACACTAACCAAGGTAATGAGGAAGGGTCTTAACATTTGTTACTCCGAAAACTCCGAGGCTAAGCATGAATACGGGGAGTTTCTTAGGTCGGGGGAATTCGTCGGAAACGGCCGCACGAGCGGCGGAAGATTGGGGGAGCCAGCATAGTAACAGCGGTTGCTATACGTTTCAACCTGTTTTTACACGCTGAGGCTGTTTTAATTCTCACAAAAAGTGCGGCGTTCTTATGGCATGAGGGCGGGTGTCGAGGTAAGTTTGTTTGCCAGCTACAAGCTGTTTCAGAGTAGATTAGGCAGCCTTTCGTATCTTTTGAAGGAGTTTGCTGGTGAGATTCCGCAGATTTATTGGCCTTTTCCTGGTGTTAGCCGCACTTGGAGCGTTCAGTTCGTTTGCGTTTTCCCAAACACCGGCCACAGCAAAAACAGGGCTCATACAATTCTTTGCGAGAAATTGGACTTTGGCACCAAGTAATCGGTTTGCCAAAACTTATTGTTGACCTTAGCACGCCTGGAGAATATTGTTCGCTCGCTACCGCCCGATAGAAGGTCATTCCAACATGCATCGAGCACTGGAGGTTTCAATGGGAAGAAGAATCGTCTTTCTGCTTGTCCTCACGCTTTTTTTGCTGATGGTTCCTGGCGCAATCTCTCAAAGAACCAGCGTCTCTCGCCTTTTTCCGGTGTACGACAACGGTGGCAAGCCCGATCTAACGCTCGATCCGCAGCGCTTTGTGTCACAAATGGAGATCATCGATCGCTTCTTCGATGAAACGGGTTGCGCACTCCAGGAAGGTGCAGTGGGTGGAACTGGTTATCGTCGACTTCTACGATTCGACACGATCGTTATGAACAGCGGGGATGGTGACCTCGTAGTTGGTGATCGTAGCGATCCAAACAATCCATACGCGCAGTGGTTTGTGTTTGCGCCTTGTCATGGCCATTACCATATCAAGGACTTCTCAGTGTATGAGCTGTTGTCACTCGATCGTACCGTGGTTATCGCTCAACAAAAGGGCGGCTTCTGCATGGAGGATTCCTTTAAGTATGACGGAGGGAAGAGCAACGGTTTCAATTGCGCCTTCCAGGGGATTACGTCAGGCTGGGGCGACTGGTACTACAAACAACTCACCGGCCAGTGGATCGACATTACTGGAATTCCGGAAGGCGACTACATCGTGCGGGTAACCATCAACCTAGAACACCAGTTTGATGAGGGCAGCAACCGCTACGCAAACGCTCTCGAGACGATGATTCACATCCCGGATCCACGGAAAAAGGTAACGATTGATAATTCAGCCGAGATCATTGACCATTGAAGTGAACGCGGATTGATGGTCTTTAGTTTTCGGTCTTAGGTCTTTGAGATCTTGGCCAGCTGAGTTCTTGAGCCACTGCGTCATCCGAGAATCAAAGACAGGATTCCAAGAACCAATCGCCAATCCCGACGAGTCGGGATCGTAAATCTACAATAATCAGCGGTCTCGCCTAATAACAACCAGCGACAGGTCATCGACGAGTTTGTGAGTTGCACCAAAATCCTGGACCGCAGCCAACACCGAAAAGAGAATCGTTTCTGCTGTAACCTGGCTGAGGGTGTCGTTTCGCTCAAGGGCCGCGCTGCGCAACTGCGTCTTAATCCGCTCGAGTCCAAACTCCTCATCTGAGTTGTTTACCGTCTCGAGAACTCCATCCGAATACGCAAGCAATACATCACCTGGCCCTAAATGAACCGTACCTCGCTCATACGGCGCTGTTGGTAGTACTCCCAAAAGCAAACCGCCTTCGGACAGCGCTTCGAGTTGACCATTGGCTCTGAGCAAGAGTGCTGGTGGATGACCGGCACTGCAATAATCGAGTACGCCCCTCACGGGATCCAAGCGAGCCACAAACAAACTTGCGAGTGGCACGGTCGATGCCGTCAGACATACATCGCGATTCACACCCGCAACAATGATTTCCGGCTCAGACTTCACTGCTGCGCGCGCGCCAACCAAACTCACCAGGTGAGTGGTCCACATCCCCGCAGCCAAACCTTTGCCGGTGATATCACCCAGGGCGAGTACGGTTCGATTACCCGCGTCTCGTACGGTGAAAAAGTCTCCGGCCAAATGTCGCACAGCAAAAATCTCATTGGCTATTTCAAAGTCTCCATAGCGTATAAGCCGCGGGGCACATAAACGGCGATGCACCTGTGCTGCTTCAAAAATTGCTGCATGCAATTCAGCATAGTCTTTCTGAAGGTCAGTAAGCTTGAGCTCCAACTCTTCACGACGCGTCGTGATCGAACGAGTGCGATGAGTAGGAGTAACGTGAAGCGCTCGACGTCTTGTTGCTAGTCCGGCTTGACTCATTGCGGAAACCTCATCCAACAAACTTATATCCACTACCATGTACCGTCAGAATGAACCGTGGCTCCTCAGGATTGGGCTCCAGCTTCTGACGCAGATGGACGATGTGCGCATCAACCGTGCGCGTCGTCGGATAATTCTCGTAACCCCAAACAGCATCTAGCAATCGATCTCTACTTAAAGTCTCAGCTGGGTGCGCAACAAAGTAGGCCAACAATGCGAACTCCTTCGAGGACAATTCCACTGGTTGACCACCCCGCAAGACTTCATTGCTCCTGATGTTCACTTCAATGTCGCTAAACCGGTAAACCTCCGCACCCGCAGTTTGTGGCGACGCGCGACGGAGCACCGCTTTTACCCGAGCCATCAGTTCACGAATCGAAAATGGCTTCGTGACGTAATCATCGGCTCCCAACTCGAGGCCAACCACCTTGTCGATTTCCTGACCACGCGCCGTTAGCATGATTATGGGGAGTGAAGGCTTTCTGGCTTTCAATTGCTTGCAAACATCCAGACCGCTCATCTTTGGCATCATCACGTCAAGCACCACTAAATCGGGTTGATCGGCAATGGCCCGGTTCAAACCTTCGGCTCCGTCTGCGGCGCTGATTACTTCGTAACCTTCGTATTCGAAGTTGTCGCGCAATCCCTGAACCATCGCAGGCTCATCCTCGACTATCAGTATGCGCGTCTTTCGTTCGGATCCATTTGGGGAGTTAACTCTCGTGCTCATTTTCTTACCTCATCACTACGCCGCACCGTGTGCTTGTTCCAGATGTCGCGATCCAAGGGGCAATGAAAGGATGAACTTGCTTCCTCGTCCAGGGGTACTCTCTACTTCGATATGTCCGCCGTGCGCTCGAGAAATATGTTGAACTAAAGATAAGCCGAGGCCGCTGCCTTTCGTGTTATGCACAAGCGGATCACCTGCCCGATAGAATTTCTCGAAGATCTTTGCTTGATCGCGGCGGGCAATACCGATTCCATGATCCTCAACTTCGAGCTTAACCAGGCTGTTGTCTTTGTAGAGTTTCACGCCGAGGAACTTTTCCTGATTCGAATACTTCAATGCATTGTTAACCAGATTAACTAACGCGCGAGCGATGGCTTCGCGATCCACATAAACCTCCGGCAGGTTCGATTCGATCGATTCCTTCAATTCAAACCCCTGCTGTTCTACCTGGTATCGATAAGAGTCGAGCGTATTTCGAACAAGTTCTGCAATGTCGGTCTCACGGAATTCGTACTCTTTACGACCAGCTTCAATGCGGGAGAAATCAAGGATGTTATTGATGAGCGCCGTCAGGCGTTCGCTCTCTTTGCGAATGATTCTATAGTACTGGTCCTTCTTGTCTTGAGTCGTAATTCGACCCAACTCGAGAGTTTCTGCATAAAGCCGTATTAGCGCCAACGGAGTACGCAGTTCATGCGAAACATTTGAAACAAAGTCAGACTTCAATCTGGCAACAGCCAATTCTTTTCCGACTATATGTTTTGTTAGTGTGACTCCCCCTATGATCAATAACGATAAGATGCCGAGAATTATGAAACTCCGATGAACCCACTGCTCGCCCAACTGTTTTACGCTTGTTCCCTGATACTTAATGCCAAGTGATAGTGATGAAAAGACCGTTTCAAGCTTGCGCGTCACTTCGGGTTTTCCTTCGCCCCAACCGCTCGAGGTCGCGATTGGCTTAAAGTCCATGCTTTCGCCGTCACCCGAATACACCATCATCGCCTTTGGGGTTCCACCCTCATCCTCCAACTTTTTCGTCAACACCTCGTCAATCATCTTCGGAAAGAAATTCTTCTTGAGGTATATAGGATCGAAAGTTGCACCTCCCAGAATCACGTTATGGTTTGAAGCTCCGGGCAAAGGAAAAAATGCTGTTGTTGTGTAAAACTCTCCTCCGGCACGTTTCGCAAATGTTGGATAGTAAGTAATCTGGTGCGGCTTCTTGGTCTCGACAAAAATCCTACCTTCCACTTTGAACCAGACTTTGTATCCATCTATTTCCTTTTCGTGTTCATCTTGCACGTATGGATCAGTTAATTGGTTTGGCTGTGTGCGTAGAACTACTCCTTTGTCGTCGTAGATGAACAGATGAACAAAGCAGGAACACTGAGACAAAATCTTATCCAGCTTCTCCTGTTTCTCTTCAACGGAGGCATCGGCCGACGGGAACTGTTCGCGAGCCTCCTCAATCATCCCGTAGGCTTTCTTGTTGAACTCCTTTTCGGAGATACCAAGGAACTCCTGGAAATCACGATGGATCGCAGCTTCCAAAACCCGATCTCGTTCAAACTCGCGCAACTGACTGAAATTTACGTAGATCAAACCAGCAGCCGGTAACAAGAACCCAACACACAGCGTCAGGAGCAGCTGGTATCTAGTGAAGTCTCCAATAAGTTTTCTCTTCTTGAGTGTCATCTACGCTTTTGTCGAACGAATACAAGTCTGAAAATACTCGCGTCCGTATTAAAGCGTGTCAAGGGCAGGTAAAAAGTTGTTAAGAATTGTAAAGTCGTGAAGATTTAAGATTGCAGATTGGCCGAGAGGTCCGACGAGTTTCTAGTTCATCGGACATATCGGCCAATCTTAAATCTGAAATATCTGAAATCTTAAATCTGAAATCGCCCTACTTCTGTTTACACAACTCCGGCAAAAGCTTCCGCAGGTTTACGAGCTTAGGCATGTCGTTGTAGACGATATACGGTTCGTTAGGATGGTTGACGAGGTAGTTCTGGTGATAGTCTTCCGCGGTGTAGAACGCTCTAAAGGGAACCATTTGCGTCGCGATCTTGTCCGGAAACACCTTCGCTTCATCGAGTTGTTTGATATAACTTTCCGCGATTCGCTTTTGCTCGTCGTTGGCATAGAAAATCGCCGAACGATATTGTGTTCCGACATCCGGACCTTGTCGGTTGACTTCAGTCGGATCGTGAGCGACCGAAAAGAACACCTTCAGCAATTGTCCATAGGTGATTTGCGAGGGGTCAAAAGTTACTCGAACTGACTCGGCATGTCCCGTTGCGCCCGAGGAGACAGTGTAGTAATCAGCAGTATCGGCTGATCCACCCGCGTAGCCGGATTCAGCTTTTGAAACACCTTTGACTTGATCGAAGACTGCTTCGACACCCCAGAAACACCCGCCGGCAAACACTGCGATTTGCTGTCCTTTCGTTGAGGCCAGCGGAGCATCAAGCTTGGGATTCGGAATGTTGACTGCGGCACTTGCGTAGTTGCATGCATTGAAAATCATTGTTGTACCAACCAGTAATATTAGAATTGCGCACACTTTGAACATTAGTTTTGCTCTCTCTGAGTGTATATACGCACGCCAATCGTAAGCGGATTGCGCGCTGTTGGCTAGCGGTTGGATGCAATCAGTACCACCTCGCGGTAGCGGGTGGGTGCGCAGTCTCTGAAGCAATCGTTAAAACAGCTGGCGCACCCACCCGCTACCGCGAGGTGGTACTGACTGCATTCAAGTACGCTTCACTCTGAGGAATAATTATGAAGAGAATTTCAATAATCTTTATTGGTGTTGTTGGACTTTGTGTAATAAATCTACTTCCAAAATTCGACTTCAAGGCCAATGCGATGACCGAAGCAAAGCTGCAATTCAAGATTTCGTTCCCCGAAACTGCGAGCAAGGAATCGCTCGACGGCCGACTGCTGTTGTTGATTTCAACCAACAATGAAAAGGAGCCTCGCTTCCAAATCAGTGAAGACTTGAGTACGCAACAGGTGTTTGGGATTGACGTTGATGGTTGGCAAGCCGGCCAAACAAAGGTCATGGATGCCACAGCATTTGGCTATCCACGTCGCTCTCTTACGCAAGTGCCACCCGGTGAGTATTGGGTTCAGGCGCTACTCCATCGCTACGAAACTTTCCGCCGCGCCGACGGGCACACAGTCAAGCTGCCCATGGATCGAGGTGAAGGACAACAGTGGAACAGTGCTCCAGGAAACTTTTACAGCAAACCGATTAAGTTGCGCATTGATCCTGCGAGTGACTCCAGCATAGACATTTCGCTCGACCAAATTATTCCAGTGATTGAACCGCCGAAAGATACGAAGTACGTAAAGCATCTCCGCATTCAGAGCGAACGCTTGTCGAAGTTTTGGGGACGTCCGATGTTCCTTGGTGCGCACGTGCTTCTTCCCGAAGGGTTCGATTCACATCCAAACGTTCACTACCCAGTGGTGATTTTCCATGGACACTTCCCTTCCGATTTTGGCGGCTTTCGTGAAAGCCCTCCTGATCCAAATCTCAAGCCTGAGTACAGCGAGCGTTTTCACATCGAAGGCTACAACCGGATCGTTGAAGAGCAGGCATACCAGTTCTACAAAGATTGGACCGGGCCGAATTTTCCGCGATTCCTGATTGTTGAAATTCAACATGCGAATCCCTTCTACGATGATTCGTACGCCGTGAACTCCGCCAACCTCGGTCCTTATGGTGACGCAATTACTTACGAACTCATTCCAGAAATCGAGAAACGTTTTCGCGGAATCGGGAAAGGGTGGGCGCGTTTTCTATACGGCGGATCTACTGGAGGCTGGGAATCACTGGCCGTGCAGATGTTCTATCCAGATGAGTACAACGGCTGTTGGGCCGCGTGTCCCGATCCGATCGATTTTCGCGCTTACACGGTCGTCAATATTTACGAACACGAGAACGCCTATTACGCGGATTCAAAGTGGAAACAAGTGCCTCGCCCTGGCAAGCGAAACTATCTGGGCGAGCTCGCAGCAACGATCGAAGACAACAATCACATGGAGTTGGCATTAGGAACGAAGAGCCGTTCGGGAGGTCAATGGGATATCTGGCAGGCAGTGTATTCCCCGGTTGGAGATGACGGCTATCCCAAACCAATCTGGGACAAGTTAACAGGCAAGATAGATCATTCAGTCGCCGAATACTGGCGAGAGCATTATGACCTTGGCTACATACTCAAACGGGATTGGGCGAAGTTAGGCCCAAAGTTGGAGGGGAAGATTCACATCTATGTAGGCGAGGCTGACAATTATTTCCTGAACAATGCTGTTTATCTTGTCGAGGATTTCTTAAAGAGCACCAGGAATCCAAGTTACGACGGTGAGGTTGATTATGAACCGCGCGCGGAGCATTGCTGG
>Ga0114129_10005926_pt1 | contig 17298 bp, 10 predicted proteins | sample RhiMetdeltSRZDD1_FD_80071 | JGI IMG/M metagenome (GOLD analysis project Ga0114129, IMG submission 80071) | Populus rhizosphere microbial communities from Tennessee, USA - Rhizosphere MetaG P. deltoides SRZDD1 (version 2) (version 2) | ecosystem: Host-associated > Plants > Roots > Rhizosphere >... | reverse complement strand
GCCAGCGGCTTGTCCGAGACGACGTGCTTGCGATGCTGCAGCGCGGCCTTGATGACCGGGCCGTGCAGGTAGTTGGGCGTGGTGTTGTGCACGACGTGCACGGCCGGATCCGCCGCGAGCGCCTCGTAGCTGCCGTAGGCCTTGGGAATGCCCCAGGCCTCGGCCTTGCGGCGCGCGGAGGCTTCGCTGCTGGCCGCAACCGCGACGACATCAACGAAGCCGAGCCGCCGTACTGCGTCGACGTGGTGCGCGGCGACGAAGCCGGGCCCCACGAGTCCCATTCCGATTCTCATCTCAGCTCGAACCCGGGGCGAGGATCGCGGCCGAGAAAATCGTTCGCGGCGGCGATGTTCGTGATCCGCATGTTCGCCCCGTCGTAGACGATCTTGTTCTTCGCGCGCAGCGAGACGATGCCGAGCAACATGACCTCAGTGAGCTGCGTCGCGTATTCGAACGGCGTCGAGACTTCCGCTTTCCCCTTGATCGCCTCGATCCAGTTCATCTGGTGCTCCTCGTGCGCGATGCGCGGGAGCTTCTGCTTTGGCGCGGAGGTGTCGCGAAGCGAGCCGAGAAGACGCGGGTTCAAGCCGTACGTCTCCTGCATCATCTTGCCCTTCGATCCGATGTAGATCACCCCGCCTTCGCCGTTCAGTTTCTCGTCGCCGATCTCTTCCGGCCTGGGTGGCGCAAAGCCGCCGTCGTACCAGGTCAGCTTGACGGGAGGCATGTTGCCGCGCGCGGCGAACTGGTAATGCGTCATCGTCGCGTGGGGATAGCAGACGCCATTGAACGGCGTCGACACTGTCTCGATCGACGTGGGCATCCCGAGTTTCAGCGACCAGAACGGGTGATCGATGAGGTGCGCTCCCATGTCGCCGAGCGGACCCTGGCCCCAGTCGACCCAGCCGCGCCAGTTGAACGGGTGGTACACGGGATGGTAGTCGATGGCCGGACCGGCGCCCAGGAACAGATCCCATGACAGCGTCGACGGCACCGGATAGTTGCCGACCATTGCCGCCGCGAGACGCAAATCGATGTCGCGTGCGTTCCACTCGAGCGGACGATCGGACGCCTCCGGGGGGAGTGGCGCGGGGCGTGGAATCCCCTGCGGCCAGAAGCCGAGCGGACGGTTGGTCCACACGTGCACTTCGCGAATGTCGCCAATGACACCGCTGGTGATGTATTCGTAGCCGGTCCGCGCCTCGTCGCGCGAGTGCCCCTGATTGCCCATCTGCGTGACGAGCTTGGGATTCTCTTTGGCTTTCTTCGCGAGGTGACGCGCTTCTTTCACGGACCAGCAGAGCGGCTTCTCGCAGTACACGTGTTTGCCGAGGGCCATGCCGGCCGACGCGATCGCGGCGTGCATGTGATCCGGCGTCGCGATCATGATCGCGTCGATGTCTTTCTGCTTCTCGAGCATCTCGCGGTAATCGCGATAGCGCGGGACTTTCATCATCCGGTCCTCGACGAACCGGCTCATCGCCGCGGCCTCGTCGGTCTTCGTGCGGCGCTGATTCACTGCCGTCTGCGCCGCCGACAACGGACGCTGCGGGCGATTGCCGCGTCCGCCGCCCTGATTGGCGGACGAGGAGCCGCTCACCTGACGTTTGTACGACGCCCAGCGGCGATCGACGAGCGCATCGTCCACGTCGCAAATCGCGACGATGTTCTCGGTGAGCATGGAGGCGAGATCCTGTCCGCCCCGCCCGCCAATTCCGATCGCGGCGACGTTCACGGTGTCGCTCGGCGCCTGAAAGCCCCGGCCGAGCACGTGGCGCGGTACGATTGTGAGCGCGGCGCCTGTGCTTGCTACGGTCTTGACGAATCGACGTCGCGTAATGTCAGTCATGGTCCACTCTCCAGAGAAACGTCAGAAGCGAACGGCGCTCGAATCATACAGCTTACAAAACCCAGGTAAAGAGGTTACACTCGCTGGTTGCATGATCCATGATGGCCGCTCAGCGGCTCGAGCGTTCCTCTCATCCTTTCTCGTCCTGTTCCTGGAAGTTGCGCTGATTCGGTGGATGCCGGCATACGTCCGGCTGTTGGCCTATTTTTCCAATTTCATACTCCTGGCGAGCTTTCTGGGCATCGGCGTCGGGTGCCTGCTCGCATCCAGCCGCCGGACCCTATTCACCTGGTTCCCCGCGGTTATGGCGGCCGTGGTTGCCGCAGTGTACTTCTTCCGGCTCGAAGTCGCGGTAGCGGCGCCCGGCAGCATCTACTTTTCGAGCGGCACCCCGGAAAAGGTCGTGACGGTCGAGAGCACGATGCTCCTGCCCGTGCTGTTCGTCATTGTCGCGGCGCTTTTCGCCACGGCGGCCCAGCGGGTGGGACGCGAAATGGCGGTGCTGCCGCCGCTCCGCGGATACACCGCAAACATTGCGGGCAGCCTCGCCGGCGTTGCCGCGTTTGCCGTTGTCTCGTGGCTCGAGCTGTCACCATCCGTGTGGTTCGGGGTCGCGTTTCTCGCGGCCCTGCCGCTCATCGCGACGGCGGATCCGGCGACCCATCGAAAGCCGACGGCGCTCGCCATCGCGGTCAGCGTCCTGTTCCTCGGCATCAGCCTTGGCCTCATCCAAAAACTGGGTCGCGGCGCGCTCTGGTCTCCTTATTACAAGATCACCGTCAGCCAGCAGGGGGAGGAAGCTGTCGTCGAGGTCAACAACGTCTTTCACCAGTCGATGGCTCCCGTCGAGCACAAAGAATACTTCTACCAATGGCCCTATGCAGTCTTCGGGGACACGTTCGAGAACGTCTTGATCCTGGGGGCCGGCTCGGGCACTGACGTCGCCGCCGCGCTGCGTCACGGCGCGCGTCACGTCGACGCCGTCGAGATCGATCCGCTGATCATTCAGATCGGACGCGAGCGCCATCCCGACCGGCCGTACTCGGATCCGCGAGTCAGGGTCATCAACGACGATGCCAGGCATTTTCTGCGAACCACGCGCAAGAGCTACGACCTCGTCGTCTTCGCGCTGATCGATTCGCTGACCATGCAGTCGACGTTCTCCGGTGTGCGGCTGGAGAGCTACATGTTCACCGAAGAATCCTTCCGCGCCGTCCGCGATCATCTGGCGCCGAACGGCGTGCTCGTCATCTACAACTACTTCCGGGAGCGCTGGCTCGTGGATCGCCTTGCCAACACCGCCGCCGCGGCGTTCGGCGAGGAGCCCCACGTCCACGTGCATGAAGCGCGTGCGTATCTCGGCGTCCTGATGGCGGGCCCGCGGCTCAAGACGCTGAAATCGCCGCCTTACATACCCGATCGCGTGACAGCCTACGGACAGTCTCACGAGCCGAGCCCCGCAAGACTGCTCCAGCGCGATCCTGCGATCGAGCCGGCGACCGATGACTGGCCGTTCCTGTACCTTCGCGACCGTCATGTTCCGCGTCATTACCTCAACGCGCTCGCTGTCGTGCTCGTGATCTCGTTGGTCGCCGTTGCGGTCACGCTTCAGGGAGACGCGGCGGCGCCCGGTTCATCGGGGCCCTGGCGGGGATTCTCCTGGCATTTCTTCCTGCTCGGCGCCGGTTTCATGCTCCTCGAAACCAAGTCGATCATTCAGTTCGCGCTCTTGTGGGGCTCGACATGGATCGTCGCCTCACTTTCTATCGCGGCGGTCCTGACGATGGCGTTGGCGGCGAACTATGTGGTGTCGAAAGCGGAGATCAACCGGCCCTGGCTCGTTGGGGGCATCCTGGTCGCACTGCTTGCCGTCAGCTATGCGATTCCCATCGGGCGGATCACGTTCGCCAGCCGAGTGACCGAGTCCATCTTCTACAGTCTGCTGGTGTTCAGCCCGGTCCTCTGTGCGGGGCTGTTGTTCGGGTCCGCGATCAAGCGATCCACGTCGCTGCCGCGCGACTACGGCACGAATCTGCTTGGCGCGATGGTCGGGGGGGTCGCGGAGTACCTGTCGCTGGTAACCGGGTTCCGGGTGCTGCTTGTCATAATCGCGCTCTGCTACATCGGCGCCGTGCTGGTCAGGGACCGGACCGTGGTGGCGCCGGCCGCAAGTGTTTGAGGTAGCTTAACGACATGCGCATTCAAGCCTTCGAACCGAAGTTCATGAAAGTCGGCATTCTCACCGCAGCGATCCAGGAACTGACACCACGAGAAGTACGCGACAAGGATCCCGATCGCGCGATCGAGGAATGGGTCGCCTACGCGCGCGAGCTGGGGGCCGACATCATCCAGCTCTCGTCGGCCCTCCACCCGACGGAAACCGACGTGCCTCCCGAAGCGATGCTCGATCCGGTGGCCAACACGCTCGATCTGAGGCGCCCGTTCGATCGCGATCGCGCCAAGCGCGTTCAAGCGGCGCTGAACGCCCATCGGATCGGCATTTCGGAAGTCGGATATTTCGACAATCTGCTGCATCACGACCGCGCCATCAGAAAGAAGAAGCACGATTTCATGCTCCGCGTGTTCGACTCGGCGGTGCTGCTCGGCGTGAACGCGGTGTGCGGGTTCGTCGGCCGCAACCAGCAGAAGAGCATGGACGAGAATCTCATCGACTTCGAAGAGTCGTTCGTCCCGCTCCTGCGCGAAGCCAAGACGCGGGGGCTGGTGTACCGCGTCGAGCAATGTCCGATGCCCGGCTGGACCACCGGCGACAACTGGCATAACAACATCGCCTATACGCCGGGCACGTGGATAGCGCTGCATCGGATTTGCGAAAAGCACGGCGTCGGGGATCAGTTCCGCATTCACTACGATCCGTCGCACGCCATTCTGATGGGCCAGGACACGCGGTCGCTCTTTCAGTATCTGAAGGATGTTGGGTACAACTTCCTGATCGGCGGGTTCCACGTGAAGGGGCAGGTGATCTCGGCACGCGGCGTCAGCGCCTGGGGCTACGGTGGACAGACGGTCGAACGCGGCGATTGGGTGAACGGCAAGCCCTCCGAGAAGCCGGCCGATCAGCTCAACGCCTGGAAGAAGCAGATCGTGCTCGCGGAGCACGAGCTTCCCGGAACGGCACGGCACGATCCGCTCGCATACCTGCAGAATCGCACGGTCGACTGGCTCGATCATCAGCTCGCCGCACGCGAGCTGCTGGCGCTCGACGTGGCGAACACGCCGCTGATCGTGGAGCACGAATATCCGCCGGCCCGGATTCAGGATCGCGCGCGACTCTCGCCGATCCTCTCGGGCTCGATTGCGTTCGTGCGCCACATCGATGAGGCCGCCGCTTCGATGTACGCGCTCCAGCACGAGGTGCTGGCCGCGCAAAACATCCCCGTGCAAGGCGTCGGAAGAGAAGCGTATAGGAGCTGACGTTTCAGAGCACCTTTGATATGAGTTCTGCATCGCGCGTTTACCTGGGGACTGATGGCGGCGCGACGACGTCGAAGGTGGGAGCCGTGCGGGGAGATGGATCCGTCGTCTCGACCAGGCTGCTCCAGCGGCCGACGAATGCCAAGGAGGGTCCGCAAGCGATGGTTGCCGGATGGATGGCGGCCTGCGCGGAATTCCTCGATCAGAACGGCATGGCGTGGGACCAGGTTGATGGCGTGGGTCTCGCGATTCCCGGACCGTATCAGCGATACGGGGTCTTCGATCGCTCGCCGAATCTGCCCGAGAGCTTCGCCGGCTTCGACGTCCACACTGCGTATGCGGCGGCGCTCTCCAGTCGCGCGGGCCGCGCGATCCCGCTCGTCGTCGGCAACGACGGCAACATGGGAGGTGTGGCGGAAGCGCAGCGTGTTCGCGGCAACGGGACCGGCACCGTGCTGATGCTCGCGCCAGGATCGGGCCTCGGGTGCGCGTACATCGATCCAAGGGGGCTCCCGCTCGACGGCGACACGCTGGCAGGCATGGAAGCCGCGCACATGCCCGCGCCGTTGCATCTTCTGAACGCAAAGCCGTATCCGTGCGGCTGCGGGCGCACGTGGGGATGCGTCGAGGTCTACACGACGATCTCGGGCCTCCCGTATCTGCTCGAAGAGCAGCTCGCGAAGCGGCCGGATCACCCGCTGGCCCGATCGAGCGGCGACGCGAAACAACGAGTGCTGTCGCTGCGCGGCCTCGCGCAAAAAAATGATCCGCTCGCGGTCGAGATTTTCGATTTTCAGGCGCGCGCGCTCGGCTTGCACGTGGCGTCGCTCGCGATGGCGCTCGACCCGCAGTTCGTCGTGATCGGCGGCGGCCTGATGGATCCCGAGGCGACCACCGAGGCGTTCCGCACCCGCTATCTGCAAATCATCCGCGACAGCGCCGCACCCTATCTGTGGCCCGCCCAACGAACGCGAATCAGCATCGTCCCAGCCGCGCTTGGAGATCTGTCGCAGGCGATCGGCGCTGCCCTCGTCGCCCTGTATCAGAATCGCGAAAAGCCGGTTCAGGCCTGATCGGCTTGACATTGCCTCCCGAAGCGCCTATCCTTCCATAGCTGGCTATGGGAAGCGCCTGATGGCCAAACATCAGAACGACCGCCTCCAGGGCACGCTCGACCTCGTGGTGCTGAAGACGCTCGAGTCGCGCGGTCCGATGAACGGCTACGCGATCTCGCTGCACATTTCGAGGATCTCGGAGAGCGTGCTGCGCCTGCAGGAAGGCTCGCTCTACCCCGCCCTCCATCGCATGACGCACGCCGGCTGGCTGCGCTCGGAGTGGGGCGCATCCGAGAACGGCCGACGGGCGCGCTTTTACGCCATCACCCCCGCAGGCCGCCGCCAGCTTGCCGCGGAAGAAAAGAGCTGGGCCGACCTCACCGGCGCGGTAGCCCGCGTGCTGCGGCACGCCTAGGAGAGATGCGTGTCCTGGATGGATCGGCTGTCGAACGTGCTGCGCCGGCGCGATCTCAACCCCGAGATCGACGAGGAGCTCCAGTTCCACGTCGACTCGCGGATTCGCGACAACATCGCGGCCGGGATGACCGACGATGAGGCGCGCCGCGACGCGCTCGAGCGATTCGGGAGCCGCGCCCGCGCACGGGAAGAAACGCGGGACGTCGAGCTCATCGTCATGCTGGAAACCACCGCGCAGGATCTGATCTATGCGTTGCGCGGCCTGCGGAAGCGCCCGGCATTCACGCTCGTCGCACTGCTGACGCTGACGCTCGGCATCGGCGCGAATGCCGCGATTTTCACCATAGTCCGAAGCGTGCTGCTTCGTCCCCTCCCGTTCCCTCAGTCCGGTGATTTGTACGCGATCTCTTATGCACGCCCCGGCGCTCCCTTCTGGTTGTATCCGGGGATGTCCGATAGCAACTATCTGGCCCTCCGGGAGCGGAACGACTGGTTCGAAGCGACCGCCACGTTTGCCAGCGCGCCTCTCACGCTCACGGGCGCCGGCGATGCCGTTCGCGTCATCGGCGCAACGGTCACGCCGGACTTCTTCCGAGTGCTTCGCGTCAATCCAATAGCCGGGGCGAGTTTCGCCACGGGAGACGATCAGCCCGGACGCAACCACCTCGTCATGCTCGGCGACAGCCTCTGGCGGGGACGATTTGGCGCCGATCCGTCTGTCGTGAATCGAACGATCACGCTCGACGGCGTGGCTTACAGAGTGGTCGGCGTTTTGCCACCGGGGTTCTCTTATCCGGCGAACGCCGAAGTCTGGACTCCGCTGACCGTTCGCGCGGATCCGCATCTCACGTTTACCAGGCCGGTGATCGGCCGGTTGAAGCAGGGAGTCACCCGGCACCAGGCACAGGCGGCGTTCGCGGCGTTGGCCACGAATCTCACGACCGACGATCGCGAGAAGCTGGAGTCCGTCGCGCAGGTGACTCCCCTCAAGGACGCGGTGGTTGGCGACGTCCGGCGCCCGCTGTCGATCTTCATGGGCGCCGTGGCGTTCGTGCTGCTGATTGCCTGCGCCAATGTGACGAACCTGCTGCTGATGCGTGCGGTGGCGCGGCGGCAGGAAATCGCGACGCGGCTCGCGCTCGGTGCGGGCAAGGGGCGGCTGGTCCGCCAATTGATGACGGAGACTGCTCTCCTCTCGCTTGGCGGAGGCCTGGCTGGATTATTCGTCGCGCTTGTTGGAGGCCACGCGCTGCTCAGCCTGGTTCCGACAGGGATCCTGCCGCGCGACGCCGAGATTCTGGCCGACGGGTGGGTCCTCGCATTCACGCTCGCCGTCGCGGTCCTCACCGCTGTCGTGCTCGGGTTGGTGTCGGCGTTCCAGGCGACGCGCCAGGATCTGTCGGGCGCCCTGAGGGAAGGACCGACTGCCGCGACGAGACAATCGCACCGCCTGCGTCACGCGCTGGTCGTTGCAGAAATGGCGCTCGCGCTCGTGCTGCTCGTCGGCGCCGGCCTGCTCGTCAAGAGCTTTTTAACCTTGCGCGCGGTCGATCCCGGCTTCAAACCGCAACATGTGATGACCATGACGCTCGATTTGCCAGCACCGCGGTATCGCTCGGCATTCGATCTGACCACGTTTCACGATCGGCTCCTGGCCTCTTTGTCGCCGCTGCCCGATGTCGTCTCGGCAGGAGCAGTGAACTGGCTTCCGCTCGGCGGCATGCTGCTGCGCGGCGACATAGTCGTGGAAGACCGGCGTCCGCTTCCTCGCGACTACATCGTCACGAAAGCCTCGATCAGCCCCGGCTACTTTCCGGCGATGGGAATACGGCTGCTGGACGGGCGCAATTTCACCGATCGTGACGGTGCGAAGGCGGAAGGCGTGGTCGTCATCAGCGAGCAGGTCGCGCGGCTGATCTGGCCGAAAGGAGATGCGATTGGAAAGCGCATCTCACTCGAGAGCAACCCGACACCGCAGGACTGGTTGACCATCGTCGGCATCGTGGAGGACGTCCGGCAAGGTGGCCTGACTCACAACGTGGTCCCAGCCGTCTATCGTCCGTACTCACAGGTCACGCGTCCGTTTCTCCTCAATCGCATGACGTTCGTCGTGAGGACTGCCGGCGATCCACAGAAGATCGCTCCCATGATGCGAAGCGCACTGCGGTCGCTCGACAAGGATCTGGCTCCTCAGTCGGTGGCGACGATGGAAGAGGTGATCGCCGGCACGATCGCGGAATCACAGTTCCAGACGCGCCTGCTCTCCGTGTTCTCGACGCTCGCGCTCGTGCTTGCGGCGATCGGGATCTACGGCGTGCTCGCAGCATCCGTCGTCGAACGGCGGCGTGAGATCGGAATCCGCATGGCCCTCGGCGCCGACAAAGCAGCGGTGGTGGGACTGATGATGCGTCGCACGATGCTGCTGACCGGAATCGGCGTCATTCTCGGTACCGCTGGTGCTCTCGCGGTCACCAAGGTGCTCGCAAAACTGCTCTTCAAGGTGACTCCCACCGACGTCGCGACCTTCACGATCGCAGCCGGTGTGCTCGTCGTCGTTGCGGTCCTCGCCGGTCTTCTGCCCGCGCGGCAAGCTAGTTCCGTCGATCCATTGATCGCGCTCAGAGCGGAGTAGACAGCCCGCCCTCGCCCGCCCGCAGTTCGCTTCCAGCTACAAATTCGTTTTCTTCAGCGATGCGCTGCGCTCGTGTGCGTTCAGATTTGTCATCGGCGCACGGGTCGAATCTACCCAATCACATTTCTGAGATCTCCCGTGAAGAAGTGTGCAGAAACGCCTTGACATGGCGCGCAAGAAGAGCGACACAAGGAGTCCCCGCAATCATCAGAGGTTTCCATGACGAGTGAACGCGCGTCGGCGGTTCGAGCGTCGGTCCTTCTGTCTTTTGCGTTATTCGGCATTCTTCTATTCGCCCAGCCGCCGTCGCAGCAAGGAGGCGGCCGACCGCTGGTGCCCGATCGTGTGCGTGCGCACGCGCAGCGCGATGGCCGCGTGCGCGTGATCGTGGAGTTGAAGCTGGCAGGCGGCCGGCACATCGCTGAAGGAGCGCTGCGCAGTGTTCTTGCGATCGCAGCGCAACGTCGCGATATCGCCGACACAGCGAACCGAGTTGCGGCGCGCATCGCATCGTCCGATCGCCGTATCGTCCATCGTTATCAGACGGTGCCCTACATCGCGCTGGAAGTCGGACCTGCGGGGCTCGACGCGCTCGAGTCCGCTTCGTCGGACGTCGTGCGCGTATTCGAAGACGAGATCGTGCGGCCGCTGCTCGCGCAGAGCGTTCCCCTCATTCAGGGCGATCAAGCGTGGGCTGCCGGGTACGACGGCACCGGCACGACGGTGGCGGTGCTCGATACGGGCGTTGAGTCCAGCCATCCGTTTCTTGCGGGCAAGGTCATCGAAGAAGCGTGTTACTCCAGCACGATTTCGGGACGTACCGTCACGACGTGCCCGAATGGAACCGATCAGCAACTCGGGACCGGAGCAGCCGCGCCGTGCGTGGTCAACGTGTGCTTCCATGGCACGCACGTCGCCGGAATCGCGGCCGGGAACGGCGCGACGGCCGGCGTCACCTTCTCGGGCGTCGGCAAGGGCGCCAACGTGATGGCCGTCCAGGTGTTTTCAGAAGTGATCGACGCGATCACTTGTGGAGGCACCCCACCGTGCGCCGGTGCTCTTTCGTCGGACATCATCGCTGGACTCGAGCGCGTTTACGCCAGGGCCGCCGCATTGAACGTCGTCGCGGTCAACATGAGTCTCGGCGGATCCAATTTCAGCGCGCCGTGCGACAACGAACCGTACAAGCCCGCGATTGACAACCTGCGGTCGATCAACGTCGCAACCGTGGTCGCTGCCGGCAACGACAGCGCCGGATCCGCTCTCTCATCGCCCGGGTGCATCTCGTCGGCGATCAGCGTCGGGTCGACGGACAAGGCGAATCAGGTCTCGTGGTTCTCGAACGTGGCGTCGTTCATGTCGCTCTTCGCCCCCGGTGGGTCGATCACTTCATCGGTGCTGAATGGACAGTTCGGGACGTTCAGCGGAACGTCCATGGCTACCCCGCACGTCACCGGAACGTGGGCGATCCTGCGGCAGGCGGTTCCGTCGGCCAGCGTGAGCCTGATCCTCGATACGCTGCGACGCACGGGACTTCCCATTACCGACACCAGACCCACGGGCGCCGGCATCACACAGCCGCGCGTGAGCATCTTCGACGCGCTGACCAGCCTCCGGCCCGTTAGTAATCCTTCGCCGACGCTGACGTCTGTGTCCCCCTCGCGTCTGCGCGCGACTCCGTCGGCGGTCACGCTGACCTTGACGGGGAACGACTTCAACGCGTTCACCGTGGGATACGTCAACGGCGCGGCAAGGCCCACGACCGTCCTCAGCGTGAGCCAGTTACAGATGCAGACGGCTGCCGGAGACTTGAGCGCAGCCGGAACCGCACAGGTGTCGGTCTCGACGCCCGCCCCTGGCGGTGGCACTTCGGGGGCGCTGACCGTGACGATCGATCCGCCGCCGACGCTGACGGTCAGCGCGACGCAGGTTCCGCCTTCGTCGAACGTGACGGTCACGCTCGCAAATGGATTCGGCGGATCGGGCGACTGGTTGTCGCTGGCCTCGACGGGCTCGCCACCCAACACCTACGTCACGTTCACCTACGTGGGTGCGGGCGTCACGAGCCGGACGTGGACGGTGACGATGCCGTCGACACCGGGTCCCTACGAGTTCCGCCTGCTGCCGAATAACAACTACACCATCGCGGCCACCAGTCCGACCGTGACGGTGGATGCATCCGTAAACCCCGCGCCGACGGTCTCGTCGCTGTCGCCCGCGAGCGCGCCGGCCGGAGGCGGCGGCTTCACGCTGACGGTGAACGGCTCCGGCTTCGTGCCAGCGTCGATCGTGCGATGGAACGGATCGGCCCGTCCCACGACGTTCGCGAGTGGAACGCAGTTGCAGGCGGCAATCTCGTCGGCAGATGTTGCCGCGGTCGGCACCGCTGCGATCACCGTCGACTCACCGGCTCCTGGCGGCGGCACGTCCTCTACGCTCCCGTTCGCTATCAACCCGCCACCTGCCATCACTGTGAGCGCGACAACAGTCCAGCCCGGCGCCAGCGTCACGGCGACGCTGACGAACGCTAATGGCGGAACCACAGACTGGCTGGCGCTCGCGTCGACCGGAGCGCCGAACAGCAGCTACATCACCTACATCTACGTCGGTGGCGGCGTGACGACGCGGACGTGGACCGTCACGATGCCAACGACCGCGGGCACGTATGAGTTCCGGTACTTCCCGAACGGCGGCTTCACACGCACCGCGACGAGTCCCGCTGTTACCGTTCAATCCGGCCAGGGTGGCTCGGCTCCGGTCATTACTTCGCTCTCGCCGTCCTCGGCCACGGCTGGAAGTCCAGCGTTCAACATGACGGTCAACGGCAGCGGATTCACCAGCTCCACGACCGTCCGATGGAACGGCGCCGATCGACCGACGACGTTCGTCAGCGCCACGCAGCTCGTCGCATCGATTGCCGCGGCAGACGTCGCGTCCGCGGGTACTGCATCGGTCACCGCGTTTGCGCCGCCACCCGGCGGCGGAACCTCGTCGCCGCTCACGTTCACGATCACCTCGGGGAACGTCACGACTCCTACGCTCACTGTGAGTGCGACGTCCGTCGCCGCGGGGTCCAACGTGACGGTAACGTTGACCAACGGTCTTGGCGGATCGGGTGACTGGCTCTCGTTTGCGCTGACGTCCGCGCCGAATTCCAGCTACACGCAGTTCACGTACGTTGGCACGGGCGTGACGACCAGGACGTGGACGGTGACGACGCCATTGAGCTCGGGAACGTACGAGTTCCGACTGTTCCCGAACAACGGTTTCACACGCGCGGCCACCAGCCCGCCCGTAACGGTCACGCTCGATTCGAACCCTGTCCCTGGACTCAGCTCGCTGAGCCCGGCGCGCATCGGCGCAGGCAGCGGCGCGTTCACGCTCACGGTGACCGGGACGGGATTCGTGTCCTCGTCGGTCATCCGGTGGAATGGGACGGCCCGGTCGACGACCTACGTCAGCAGCACGCAGCTCAGCACCGCGGTTAACGCCGCCGACGTTGCGTCGCCAGGATCCGCGCAGGTGACGGTCTTCTCGCCGGCGCCGGGTGGCGGATCGTCCGCGGCGCTGACATTCACAATCGCGCCCCCTCCCTCTCTGACAGTCAACGCGACGACGGTTGCGCCCGGTGCGAGCGTGACGGTGACCCTCTCGGATGGTCTGGGCGGAGCGTGGGACTGGCTCGCGCTGGCCGCGACCAGCGCGCCCAACGCCAACTACGTTACGTACACGTATGTGGGAGGCGGAGTCACGTCGCGGACGTGGACGGTGACGATGCCGTCGACGCCCGGCACCTATGAATTCCGGCTGTTCCTGAACAACGGCTACACACGCGCCGCCACGAGCGCGCCGATCACCGTCGTGACGCCGTAGCGCGGGGCTTCAGCCCCGCGTCGCGGGCTTCAGCCCCGCGTTGCTGCGCCTTTAGCGCAGCACGCTGAGAATATTCGAGAAGTCATCCGTCCACAGGGGCGTGGTGGGCGGAACGGGCGGCGGAATCCAGCGCGCGTCGTTCGCGAGACCACCCAGGTCGCGAGCGTCGCGCGCCATCACGATCCATTCAGAGGGAAACTTTCCGTCCTCGAGCGAGCCCGCCGTCGCGGGCTCGCGCTGCCACAGGACCGAGAGGCCGTGCTGCTGCGCGACCTTGGCCAGCACGGGGCTTAGCGACAGGTGCATGTTCGAGATATGCATTGCGATGACCCCGCCGGGCGCAAGCCTCGTCAGATACAACGACATCGCCTCCTGCGTGAGCAGATGGATTGGAATCGCGTCCGAGCTGAACGCGTCGAGAATGATTAGACCGAACTGCTGCGGCCGCGCGCGCGCCAGCGACAGCCGCGCGTCGCCGATGACGACGTCGCACCGGGCGCCGCAGTCGCGCAGGTAGGTGAAGTGCGTGTTGTCGCGCGCAATCCGCTCGACGACCGGATCGATTTCGTAGAACGTCCAGTGCTGCGCCGCGCCCGCGTAGCTGGCAAGCGATCCCACGCCGAGGCCGACGACCCCGACCTCGGTCGTCCGCTGCGCTACGGGCGCGCTCGTGAACACCTGACCGATCGGCCCTGCCTTCGTGAAGTAGCTCAGTGAGACGTGACGTCGTTCCGGCAGCAGGCTCTGCATCCCGTGCAGCGTCGTCCCATGGAACATGAACCGGTAGTGAAGGCGTTCGTCGAGCCTGACGCGATAAACGCCGAAGAACGTGCGCGCCGCGTACACCGCGCGACCGAATGGGCTCTGCACCAGCGCACCCGAGAGCAGCAGCATCGCCACGCACGCCGCAAATCGCAGCGGCCGCCGCTTCTGACCGAGCGTCAGGACCGCAGGGACCGCGGCACCAAGTATCAGCAGACGCGACTCGGATCCGGCGTGGTTGTTCACGATCACCGACGCCGCCGCGATCGCCCCCACCGTCACCGCGAACGCAACGTCACGCAGCCAACCCTGCGCCGTAGGGCCCGGCTTTAGCCGGGCCGTCGGCTTTAGCCGGACGCCACAGATCGCACACGCCAGAACCAACACCAGCGGATACTCGACGATGCCCACGAAAACAATCGGCGCGACCAGCGCGTTGAAGAGGCCGCCAAGCATGCCCCCGAGCGCGATCCAGAAGTAGAACTCGGTCAGCCGTGCCGCTGACGGGCGATCCTCCGCCAGCTCGCCATGACAGACGAGGGCGACGATCGTGAAGACGATCAGGTGCAGCGGGATCACGATGGCCAGCGGTTGACTCATCTGCGCGATCAACACCAGCGCCAGCACGATCACGGCAAGCGGCATCAGCCGCGCGGCAACCGCTCGTGCGCCGGACGCCGATGGGCTGAACGCGACGACGAACGTGACCAGGTACAGCGAGAGTGGAACGACCCACAGCAGCGGAACCGCGGCAACGTCCGTCGACATGTAGCTCGTAACGGCCAGCAGCAGGCTCGACGGAACGAAGGCGAGCGTCGTCCAGCGAGCACGTCTGGCCCACGAGATCGGCTCGGTCGCCTCAGCTGGCGACGTCACGGCTTGCGGTTCACCCGCAGCGCCGCGCCGCCAGACCGTCACGGCGCAGACCAGCGTGAGCGCGACCAGGAGCACGTAGCCTGCCGTCCAGAGCTGCGCTTGTTGCTGCAATCGCAGCGTTGGCTCGACGATGAGTGGATAGGAGACGAGCGCGACAAAGCTGCCCAGGTTGCTGGCGGCGTACAAGAAGTACGGATCCTTCGCTCCCTCGTCACCCGTCGACGAATACCATTTCTGGAGCACCGCGGCGCTCGTCGACAGCACGAAGAACGGCAGCCCGATCGACGTCAGCAGCGCCAGAAGCAGCCAGCCGACAGGATTCGCCGACGACGGCGGCGCGCTGCTCGTTAACGCGATGGGAAGCAGCAGCAGCGGGAGCAGCACGATCGCCGCGTGCAGCGCGGCGTGACGCCGCACGCCAAGCCAGGTCGTCGCACCGTGCGCGTACGCGTAGCCGCACAGCAGCAACGCCTGAAAGAAAACGAGACACGTGTTCCAGACCGCCGCGGCGCCGCCAAGAAGCGGCAGGATCATCCGCGCGATCATCGGCTCGACGAGGAACATCAGAAACGCGCTGAGGAAGAGCGTCGCGCTGAAAAGCGCGACCAGCTGGCGCGAGCGAGGCCGCGCCAGGTCAGTGGTGGCAACCGCGGACAACGCAGAATCCGCAGTGGACGTCCCGATGGATGAGGACATAGTGTGACGAGAGGCGGAGAACAAGAACCAAGCCACAGGGAACTCTTGCCGCCACAGAGACTTGCCGGGTTGATGCGTTCGCGGCCGGCTCGACTGCTGACGAAATTGCAAGAGCAACCACGGAATACGCGGAATCCGCAAAAGAGTCCGCGGACTCCCTGGCCCTTGTCGGCGTTGGCGTTACCGTCGATACTGCGAGACCGCTGGAGTCCCATGACGATCCCATCGCTGAATGAAGTCAAAGCCGCACAGACGCGGATTCAGGATGTCATTCGCAGGACGCCCCTCCTGCGTCATCCGCTCCTCTCGGAGGCTCTGGGCGCGGACGTTTACGTCAAGCACGAGAACCACAATCCCACGGGCGCATTCAAGGTCCGCGGGGGCCTGAACCTGGTCCGGTCGCTCGCCAACGATCTCCGGACGCGCGGCGTCATCACGGCCAGTACAGGGAATCACGGACAATCGATCGCGTTCGCGTGCCGCGAGGAAGGGATCTCCTGCACGGTTTACGTGCCGGTCGGAAACAATCCGGACAAGAACGCAGCGATGCGCGCGTGGGGCGCCTCCGTCGTGGAGCACGGACGTGATTTCGACGAAGCACGCGAGGCCGTGGAACGGCGTGCCGCGTCAGAGGGTGTCAGGTACGTGCACTCGGCCAACGAGCCGCTCCTCATTGCCGGCGTCGCGACCGCAGCGCTCGAGGTTTTCGACGCGATCGTTCCCGACGAAGTGTTCGTGCCGATCGGCGGCGGAAGCGGCGCCTCGGGCCTGTGCCTCGTTCGATCCGCGTTGGGACTGCCGACGAGGATCACCGGCGTGCAAGCGGAACGCGCCGATGCTTTCACGCGGTCGTGGCGGACGGGCACGCGCGCGGTCGGCGCGAGCGCCGATACGTTCGCGGAAGGAGTCGCCACGCGCGTCACCTTCGATCTGACGTTCCAATACCTCGCGCGCGAGCTGAACGACATCGTCACGCTGAGCGAAGACGAGCTGGCCGATGGCGTGCGGATGGCGCTCCAGCTGACGCACAACCTTGCCGAAGGCGCTGGCGCCGCATCCATCGCAGCCGCACAGAAGTGCAGAGACCGCATACGCGGCAAGACGATCGTCTGCGTGATGTCGGGCGCCAACATCGATACGCCGACCCTGCAGCGCATCCTCGGCAGCGGCGTGCGCGCCGCCGCGCCCTAACACCGCCGGTCACCCCTTCGCGCTAACATTCCGGTCATGGAATCAGACCGCGTGGGACTTGCTGTTCCGCGACGCAGAAGTGGTTCAGCGGCCGCATGCGCGTGCACATCGGTACGGCGATCCGCATCGGCGATTACGTGTATGCATCGAGCGGCGACTTCGGTCCGGCGTTCATCACCGCGGTAGACGTGAAGACCGGAATGCCGGGTCTAAAGACCGGAATGCCGAGTCTAAAGACCGGAATGCCGGGTCTAAAGACCCGGCCTACGTACGTCGTACGCGACCAGCGTGGCCTGATTCCGCACGTATAGTCGCCCGCCGCTGACGACCGGGTGCGCCCAGCTCGGGGGCCCCTGATCGGGGATCTGGAATCGCCCCTTCTCCTTGTATCCAGTCGGCGACGCGTCGGCGAGGCCGACGACGTTGTTCTCGCTCTGTATATAGAGGTTGCCGTCGGCATACGTGAGCGAGCCTTTGCCGACGCTCCGATCGCGCCACATCTGCTTGCCTGT